>Ga0233425_10000828_pt1 | contig 74893 bp, 58 predicted proteins | sample Watercolumn_Towu_2_FD_181712 | JGI IMG/M metagenome (GOLD analysis project Ga0233425, IMG submission 181712) | Freshwater microbial communities from Lake Towuti, South Sulawesi, Indonesia - Watercolumn_Towuti2014_140_MG | ecosystem: Environmental > Aquatic > Freshwater > Lake | place... | reverse complement strand
AAAACCGGGGGCCGCTCCGCCTCCTCCGCCACCTCCTCCGCCGCAGGAAGACCACGAACCAGATGATCGACAAGACGACGACTACGACGATCGTCCGTCGCGGCGGCGGAGCCGGCGACGCAGCCACGGGGACTACTCTTCACATCGCGGCGGCATGGTGATGGCATTCGGCATCATCAGCGTTGTCTGCGTCTTCGTCGCCGGCGGCGCTTGGGTGGGGTTCGCTCCTGTGGGCGGCGCGGGCAACCTCCTTGGCTTGGTGTTCGGCATCCTTGGCTGGGTGATGGGAGGGAAAGACCTTGCGGAAATCAAGGCCCATCGCATGGATCCCGACGGGCGAGGCATGACGCAAGCCGGCGAATTATTGGGACGATCTTGCACGCTCTGGGCCTGCTCTGTCGTTGCATCATGCTAATCGTCGGTGCAGCGTTCTTTGCCGCAATGTTTCAAGCTCAGCCTCCCGGCGGTCCTGGCGGACCCGGCCCGCGCCCCGGCAAGTTCGAAGCGCCGCCGGCACTGCAATTCAAGTTGCCCTCGGTTCCATCGGTCGTCGACTATTTGCCGCCGCGACCGCAGTAACAGGCCGGCCAGGAGTGGATCATGCCAAGCGTCACTTGCCCGACGTGCGGGAACAAACTGCAAGTCACCGCTGAAGAACTCGGCGGCTCGATTCATTGCCAAGATTGCGCTCGGTCTTTCCGCGCCGAAGACACGGGCGGTGCTCCGCCCAAACCGGCGCGCACTGATTTGGTCCGCGAAGAGTCATTTGAGCGAGAACGCCCCTCTCGACGGCACTACGAACCGCATCGCGGCGGCATGATCGTCGCATTTGGCGTCGTCGGCATCTTGGTTGGCGGCGTCGGTTTCGTAACGGGCATTCTTGCGTGGATTTGGGGCAACGAAGATTTGAAGAAGATGGATGCCGGCGTCATGGACCCGGCAGGCCGCAGCAATACCCAGCTCGGCAAGGTACTGGGTATGATCGGAACGATCCTGCACGCCATCAGCCTGGTGATCGGCTTGCTGTTCATGTGCCTTTTCTCTCTTGCTGCCACTGCTGTTCTTGGCTGGCGCGGCCGCAGTCATGCCGACTGCCCCGATGCCTACGACGGGGAAGTCGGCCACCACCGCGCCGCCGACTGCCAAGAAGTCTAGCCCAACACAACCTACAAGCACCAAGCCTCCCACGTCGACGAAGACAACGAGCAAAAAGACTACGTTTTTTGTCCCGCGACGAACTGCGGACTACCTGCCGCCTCGATGCGCTTGATGACGAAAAAACCGCTGCGCTGGAAGCGACCCAGCGCAGCGGCCCCCGAGAAGGACCCGTCCGGTCCAAGCTCAACATCAATTCTTCATTCCAGCAAGTCGAAGTTGAAACTGCGTCTTCCAGTCGACGCTCGCCGGCTTTGCAGCAGGCGCCGGCGGAGTTGCAGGCGGCGTCGCCGGAGCACAAGGCGCACAATACGGCACACAGACTGGGATTACCTTGCTCACTTGGTACTTCTCGCAATACGGCTGCATCGTGCAATGCGTCACTGGAACCTGGCGGCGCACCACTTCCTGAACCATGCGGCAAACCGTGTACGGCACCTCAACGATTTTCTCTTCGCGTTCGTATCGGCACCGCTGGCAGCGAACCACTCGGCAGTGCTCCTCGGCCACCATCCGACAAGTCGTGTACGGCACCATGCACGTCTTCCACTCCGGCACTGAATACCGCCGATAGCAAGTCTGAACGCCTTCGTGCATCTTCGGCACCATTCGACACACCGTGTACGGCTCTTGTCGCACGTGTTGCTCCGCCACGTAATGGCAGCGGCGATGCGTCTGCATCCGCACGTGTTCTTCTCGCTGATACCGGCACACCGTGTACGGCACCTGACGCACGTGTTGCTCCGCAACGTATTGGCATCGACGATGCGTCTGCATCCGCACGTGCTCTTCACGCTGATACCGGCACACCGTGTACGGCACCTGACGCACGTGCTGCTCGGCGACGTAGTGGCAGCGGCGATGCGTCTGCATCCGTACGTGCTCTTCACGCTGATACCGGCACACCGTGTACGGCACCTGACGCACGTGCTGCTCGGCGACGTAGTGGCAGCGGCGATGCGTCTGCATACTCTCGTGCATCTGAGGCACCATCCGGCATGTCGTGTATTGCACTTCGCGCATCGTTTGTCGCGGCACCATGCGGCAGACAGTATAGTTCACCGCCTGACAAACCTCGCGACGAACATAGTTGCACCTTCGCACCGGACGGCATTCTTCGCGAGGAACCCAGACTCGCTTGCAGACGACTCGGCCCGGGCACTGGTATTGCTGAGTTACAACTTCTCCCGCACAACACACCGTCTGGCATGAGCAGGGATCGAACGACGTGCAGCTTGCCAATCGATAGCTCCGCGTAACGATCGGACCTGGAACGTATTCCTGAGTCGTCTGCCAGCTTCCAGTTTGCACGCGCACCATCTGCTCCGAAACGACCGGTTCGTAGTAACAGGAACGAACGACTTTCTGCCGAACTTCCGAAACCGCTTCGTATCGCACGACGGGAATCTGGCTCGTATGGGTTTGGTATTCCGGCCGATACGTGCAATAGCGCACCGGCACTTGATATTCCTGCCACACCGGCTTGTACGTCGTGTAGCTGTGATTCCGCACGAACGTCTCGTACACCGGCTTGTACGTGCAGTACTTCATCGGCACTTGATATTCCTGCCACACCGGCTTGTACGTCGTGTAGCTGTGATTCCGCACGAACGTCTCGTACACCGGCTTGTACGTACAGTACTTCATCGGCACTTGATATTCCTGCCACACCGGCTTGTACGTCGTGTAGCTGTGATTCCGCACAAACGTCTCGTACACCGGCTTGTACGTGCAGTACTTCATCGGCACTTGATATTCCTGCCACACCGGCTTGTACGTCGTGTAGCTCTGGCTGCGAACGCGTTGCTCGTAGATCGGCTCGTACGTGCAGTACCGATAAGGGACCTGATACGGTTCCACGACCTGACGATAGGTGCAGTAACGATGTTCGCGCATGTGCTGCTCGTAGACCGGTCGGTGCGTCACATAGCGTTGGACCACGTCGTAGTTTTCGATTACTGGCTTGCAGGTAACCACGCGGCATTGTCGCACGTGCTGTTCGAACACAGGCCGGCAAACCGTGTAGGAACATTCTCGCATCACCGTGTGATACACGGGGCGGTAACAGATGCGTGTGCGTTCCTCGACCTGTTGCTGGTAGCAGATGCGGTAGCGCACTTCGGGCGGGCGACATTGTTCGGCGCAGGGCGTGCCGCTCGGGTAATTGCACGATCCGCAGTGAGCGGCATCGGCGGAAGATACGACGACGGCCGTTCCGACCATCGTGCTAAGCCACAAAACGACTTTGAATTTCATTCGACAACCTCCACCCGAACTGGCCGCGACTCCGAATCGATAGACCTTTTGCCGAACTTGGGCGCAGTTCGGCATCGGTCTTGACCATTCTTCCCGATCTTGCAAATGAGGCAATGTAAACTGAAGGCAAAGAATTGGAAAACCACGGAACTTAGGTAGTTTCGACCCGATTGTGCCAATTGTGCTAAACGAATCGAAGGCACGCTGCGAGACCGTTGCGATTTTGCCGATTCGTTGCAATCTGGCCTTTTCGGCTTCAGTTCAGGCAAGCGATGAGACGCACGATTGTTGCAATCGATAGGATGTCGGCATGAGCGCCGCAACTGTATTGGATCGCGAAGAGTACATTGAGCAAGCGTACTTCTTTCGAGTTTTTCGTGAACGGCTGGCTCATGACTTTGCCGCGCAAGAGATCCTGGAGCGGCTGGATCAGGAAATTCTCTCCACCACACGATTGCCGATGGCGATTCAGTTCCTCGCCGCCGAGCTCAAACACAGCGGCATTCTCGCGTCCGGCTTCACTCGGTTGCCGCACTATTTCACAAAGTTTCAGGCGTTTGTGATCGGTCAGGCGGAGCGGGAAGGGCTTCGCTTCAGCATGGCAATGGCCTTGCTGGTGCTCGAGCGAGAGGCGATCTTTCGAGCAGAAAGACCGACTCCTCAGGGACTGTTCGTTTACCAGTTTGAAGCCATTAGCCGGAATCGGCTTGGGTACGACGAGGGGTTGGCGGCGATGTCACACGATCCGCTCTTCGATGCGGATTGGAGGGCTTACCTCGACATGGTCCGTCGCCAGGTCGGCGCTGTCGATTTCGGCGACCTGATCTTCGTACGATCGCAATTGTACGTTCAGGAAGAGCGTCGCCGCGACCCGGAGTACCTGCCGCCGGTACCGCCCATTTTCGGCGAGAAAGAAGGGAAAATCGCACGAGCAAACCGGGGACGTGATCCACTGTACTTGTTCGCAGCGCTACAACGGCAACTCGGTTATCCGGAAGTGCCGCGGCCCAAAGAACGCGACGACACCGAAGCAAAACTCAAAGCAATGATGGAGAAACTGGCACAGATGGAGGCCCGCCTCAAACTAGTCGAAGGCGAAGTCAAAGGAAACGTCGATTTGAGTCAGTTCAAGCCGGAGATGTTCAAAGACATGCCTGCGAACGATTAACAGCCATGCCCTCGCATGGCTGTCGCATGCAAATTGGATCAAGCAGAGGTCGGACGATAGCCGGCGAACTCCTGCAACACATTGTAAAGGTCGTCCGTAATGCGAACTTCGTCATCGAGAAAGTCACGAAGCCAGTTGAACCGGCCCTGCTGAGCCATGGCCAGAAGCGGCAACATGTCGCCTAATCGTACGGAGACGGTCGCTGCGGGAGCTTCCGGAGCGGCGACTTCAGGTTCCCAAAACACGCGAAGATGCGGGCCCATCGAGATGTACCTCCGTGTGCGGCAAGGCACTTGATCGGCTTCGCCGCGATTGCAGCGTCGTTGCACGTCAAAGCCTATTTTCGCCCGTGTCATATCGACTGCGATTCGGCGGCTGCGTCAGATATTTCGCACCGGAATATCGATTTCCAGGAAAGCACGGTCGCGGTATATCATCGAAGTAGACCGGGCAAACCACAAGGAGATTGCCATGTCGGTAAAGTTTGCCGTTCTCGGCGACGGCGCCTGGGGCACCGCGATCTCTATCTTGCTTGCGCAACAGGCTCATCGCCGAGTGGTGCTGTGGAGCGCTTTTCAAGAGAACCATCGCTTACTTGTGGACCGGCGTGAGAACATCCGGCTGTTGCCAGGCGTAAAGATCCCAGAGTCGATTGAATTGACGACGGATGCCGCCGCGGCAATTCAGGGCGCCGAAATGGCAATATCGGCGATCCCGACCGTTTATCTCCGAGCGACATTGCAGCGATTTCGGGGAGTGTGGCCCACTGCGTTGCCGACTGTCAGCCTGTCAAAAGGTCTTGAGAATGATACGTTTCTTCGCCCATCGCAGATTCTTCATGACGTTCTCGGACTGACCGAGATTGCGGCGTTGAGTGGGCCGAGTCATGCGGAAGAAGTCAGCCGCGGCCGACCGACATCGGTTGTTGTCGCGTCCGAAGATGAAGCGCTTGGCATCGCGGTTCAGAATGTCTTCAACAGCGATCGCTTCCGAGTTTACACGAACCGAGACATCATCGGCGTGGAGCTTGCCGGCGCCGTCAAAAACGTCATCGGCATTGCCGCCGGCGCGTGCGACGGATTGAAGTTCGGCGACAACGCCAAATCGGCACTCATGACTCGTGCCCTGGTTGAGATCGCCCGATTCGGAGTGGCTCACGGCGCCGACCATGCTACGTTCATGGGCCTTGCCGGACTTGGAGATTTGATCACGACGTGCATCAGTCCGCATGGCCGCAATCGCCGCGTCGGCGAGCGCTTGGGACAGGGCGAAAAACTCGCAGACATCCTGGCGACGATGCCTCAAGTTGCGGAAGGAGTTTACACGACACGCAGCGTCTATTTCCGCGCCAAGGCCATGGGAGTCGATTTGCCGATCATGACGGAAGTCTACCGCGTGCTCTACGAAGGGAAGGCGCCGCTTGACGGCGTCGCCGATCTGATGCTTCGTTCGCCGAAAAAGGAATAGTCTAAAAATCGCCTGGCAGAATCTCACCGTTTGACCGCGTCGTCAGCGCCATGAACGTGGGGATGTCGATGGAATTCCTCACGAAACGAACGGAACCGTCGCCGAACAGGAAGTTAGCGCCGCCGATGTGAAATGAATACACCTCATTATCGTTGGTGCAATTCATCACGCACGGTCCCATGCCCTGCCCGGACCCCGTGGTCAGCGTATCGGACCCGTCGAGCGCCAATTCGTAGTTTGGATCAGCCCAGCCGCCGTTCGATGCACCGCCGGATGCTCGCCGTCCCATCCGCCACAGGTCGGAACGGCCGCCGTCTTCGACCACCATCCACGTGTTCGAACTACCGTCATGGATGTCGATGATGCGTAAGGGGTCGGCCGTCAAAACCCCGTTCCAATCCAGCGGAAGAATTGGAGGTTGTCCGATGATGGCGCTATAGCCGGATTTAATGCCGTGCGTCGCAGTGTAATCACCAACTGCTGGTCGAATGCTGGGAGCCGTAAACGTGTCATATTCCTCGTTTCGAGACACAGCCGGGCAAACCATAATCTTGAGGCGGACTTGTACGGCCGTTCGATTGGCTGGGTCGTCCCAGCTACGGTTGCGGTCGTACGGCACGTTGCTTTGTTCAATGAACGGCAGAATGTCCGGCACCCAGGATCGCGTCGGCGTCGTGAAGCGAATGCCGGGCGGAAACGTGCCGTACGCATCGTGGTGGTTGTGCAGCGCCAGTCCGATTTGTTTCATGTGGTTGGCGCACTGAATTCGGGCAGCGGCTTCACGCACCTTCTGCACGGCAGGCAACAAGAGCCCGATCAGGATCGCGATGATCGCAATGACCACCAGCAACTCGATCAAGGTGAAAGCACTGTTACGGCGACCAATCAACATAACCAGCCTCGTTACTGCCTGCCTCATTCGTTGTACTCGATGGGCGCGGGGCACACAAGCATCACAAGCATCACAAGCAATCGAGGACGCACATTGTGCCGAAATTTCACAAGATTGGTTCCCTCCATGACTCGTCGAATCGGTAGTTACTATGATTTCCAACGTCAGAACAATAACCATCCAATTCGGCAGGGACTCGGAGTATGATCCGCATCGGACTCGTCGGCATTGGCTTCATGGGTTGGATCCATTATCTGGCAATGCAGCGGCTTCGCGATGCAAAACTCGTTGCCGTTTGCAGTCGCGATCCCAAGAAACTCGCCGGCGACTGGACCTCGATCCGCGGCAACTTCGGTCCGCCGGGACAGCACGTTGATTTGTCCGCTGTTCGCCGGTACGATTCTCTGGCAAAGATGCTTGCCGATCCGGAGATTGATCTGATCGACATTTGCAATCCGACCGCACAGCATGAGGAAACTGCCATCGCAGCGTTGCGGGCCGGAAAGCACGTACTTGTGGAGAAGGCGATTGCACTGACGCCGGACGGCGCCGATCGAATGTTGGCAGCCGCTCAGAAAGCCGGCAAGGTGCTGATGGTGGCGCACGTCCTGCCGTTCTTCCCGGAGTTTCAATTTGCTGCGGATACCGTCAAATCCGGGCGATTCGGGAAACTACTCGGTGGTCATTTCAAACGGGTCATTTCCAAGCCAGATTGGTCGGCGGAGATTGGCGATGCTGCGGCCACAGGCGGGCCAGCCGTCGACTTGCACATTCATGACACGCATTTCATCGGATTGATTTGCGGAGTGCCGCGAAAAGTGTTCTCCGGCGGCGTCGAAGGTCGTGGTGCGGTCGATTATCTGACAACGCAATACCTGTATGGTCCGGGCGGTCCAGCAATTACATGTTCCAGCGGCGCGATTTCCATGAAAGCGCGACAGTTTGTACACGGTTACGAGATTTATCTCGAACGGGCGACGCTCGTGTATGAGTCCGGAGTTTGCCCGCTAACCATCTTGCATGCGGACGGATCCTCGGAAAAACCCACGCTGTCCGACGGCGACCCGGTGCATGCATTCACCACGGAGCTACAGACAGCTGTCGATGGCGTCCGCGTTGGAAAGGCGCCCGACTTGCTCAGCGCGCAATTGGCCCGCGATGCCTTGGTGATGTGTTTGAAAGAAATTGAGTCCGTGCGATCCGGTGCGGCGGTCGCGATGAATTAGTTCGGCAAATCGACCGAAGCTCCATGCGAATCAGGACTTTGCGCCGGCGACTTTCGTTTGTGAATGCTGTAAGTGTTGTCAGATCGTTTCATCGGCGCGAAAAAGTTCGCGGCGAACGCTTGTCTCCGATGGATGCGAACCTAATTATAGTGTGTCGGCATGTCCAACATGCCGGCGTATGGACGGGACCGGGGACAAGTGTGAACTTGAAGCTGAGTGGGCGACGGTTTTAGGTTCCTGGTCTTCCGGTCCCGCTTTTGACAATCATGCACGCCTCTGTCGACGGACAGGGGTGTTTTCTTTTGTCACGCGTCGTGCGATTGGCGCTGGCACATGAAAATCAAACAGTCTGCCGACGATTTCCAAGTCGATGAACGTACCGATATTGTTTCCATCGGCGGCGATTTCGCGTTGTACCGCCTTTCGAAAATCGGCGCCACAACCCATGACGCAATTGCCGCCGTTCAACGCAAATGGCGAGTTGCTTCGGAAGCCGTGTCGTTCGGCGGGCTAAAAGACAAGCACGCGAAGACTTCGCAACACATGACGATCTGGCGCGGGCCGCGCCGCAACTTATCGATTCGCTCGATCCATCTCGAGTATCTCGGCCAAATTGAGCGAGCGTATGTTTCGGACGACATTCGCGCAAATCGCTTTCGAATCATCGTGCGCGATCTACCAAACGAGGCCATGGCCGGCATCATGGCTGAAATGGCCGCTGCCGCAACCGTCGGAATGCCGAACTACTTTGACGATCAAAGATTTGGGTCTGCTCCCGACGTCAAAGCCAAGTTCGTCGCGCATCATTGGATCGAAGGCGATTACGAAACCGGGTTGAGGCAGGCGCTGACGGCCGACTACGAATTCGACACAGCCGCGCAACGGCGTGCCAAATTGTTTTTGCAACGGCACTGGAGAGATTGGACTCGTTGTGCGGAGCAACTGCCAACGGGCACGGCCCACAGTGTCGTGCGCTTTCTGCTGACGCACCCGTCCGATTTTCGCGGCGCCGTCGCGACCATGCCTGCTGAGCTTTCGACCCTCCATCTTGCGGCATTCCAAAGCGCGATTTGGAACTGCGTGCTCGCCGAATGGCTGCGCGGTCGATTTGGTGCGAACGCTTGCAATTCCTTTGTGAGCCTCAAGTTGGGGTCTGTACCGATCCTGCGGTCGATTGCAGACAAAGACTGTTTGGAGTTGCTTTCGCAGTCGTTGCCGTTGCCGTGTGCGCGGCTACATTATGAAGACTCCGTGCCAAATGCCCCGGCAGATTGGCAGTTGATCGTACGTAAGGTGTTGACGGATTGGGGCATCGGGCTCGCGGACCTTCGCTTACCAGGATTGCGTCGGCCTTTCTTTTCTCACGGCGAACGGGCCGTGTGGTTTCGGCCGGCCGATTTGCGAAGCACCCAGCATCCGGACGAACGTCACTCCGGTAGAAGGAAACTGATTCTTTCGTTTGAACTGCCTCGCGGTTGTTATGCGACGCTAGTCGTCAAACGAATTACCCAACTCCATACAGTGACGGCCGCGGGCTAGTTGCTGATGGTTGTGTTGACTTGGATTTGCCGATGCATGTAGTCATTCTTGCCGGCGGCATGGGAACCCGGCTCTCGGAAGAAACGGAACTCAAGCCGAAGCCCATGGTCGAAATCGGCGGCCGGCCGATCCTCTGGCACATCATGAAGACGTATTCCCATTTCGGCTTCCGCGACTTCGCATTAGCATTGGGCTACAAAGGCGAAGTGATCAAACGCTTCTTTGTCGATTATGCCCTCATCAACAGCAGCTTCACTGTCCAGACCGGTTCCGGCGACGTGCTGCGACGCAACGGCAGCCAGGATGACTGGACCGTGCACCTCATGGACACGGGGCTGATGACCAACACCGGCGGCCGCATCAAACGCCTCAGCGAATTCCTGAGCCGTGAAACGTTTATGATGACATACGGCGACGGCGTCGCGAACATCGACATCCGCGCCCTGCTCGCATTCCACAAAAAGCACGGGAAACTTGCTACTGTCACGGCCGTGCGTCCGCCGGCGCGATTCGGCGGACTTGACCTGTCGCACGATCCCTCCGACTGCGTAGTGCGCACCTTCACCGAAAAACCGCAGATTGGTGAAGGATGGATCAATGGCGGGTTCTTTGTCCTCGAACCCAAGGTTCTCGACTACATCTCGAACGATGAAACCTCCTGGCAGGGTGAACCGCTCGAACGCCTTGCCAAAGAAGGCCAACTCATGGCCTATCGGCACGACGGGTTCTGGCAGTGCATGGACACCGTCCGCGATCTGCACCTGTTGCAAGGGCTCTGGAACCATGCCAAAGCGCCTTGGAAGGTCTGGGAGTAACGGCAAAATCGCACGCTTTCTCATATCGAAGGAATTGCAACGCTTCACGCTTGCAGCCGTTTGCCATAAACTGCTTACATTATTCGCGTTGGAGTCATGATCCGTCGTGCCTGCTTCCACATCATCCACTTCCGAATTCTGGCTGGATCGACCAACGCTCGTTACCGGCGCCACCGGTCTCGTGGGCTCCTGGCTCGTCCGCGCTCTGCTCGAAAGGAAGGCCGATGTCGTCTGCGTCATTCGCGACGAAGTACCTCGCTCGGAGTTGATGCGGAGCGGCCTCGATCGCAAAGTGCGTATCGTGCGCGGCGACATCTGCGACCAGGAAGTCATCGAGCGAGCGCTCGGTGAATACGAAATTGCAACGGTCATTCACCTCGCCGCGCAGACGATTGTCGGCATCGCCAATCGCAATCCGATTTCGACGTTCGAGTCGAACATTCGCGGAACGTGGGCGATGTTGGAAGCCTGCCGGCGCAGCCCGCTGGTCAAACAGATTGTCCTGGCCTCGTCGGACAAGGCGTATGGCGAACATGAGAAGCTACCCTACGACGAAAACGCGCCGCTTCAGGGCAGGCACCCCTACGACGCCAGCAAATCGTGTGCTGACCTGATCGGTCAATGTTACGCCGCGACCTACAAGCTGCCGGTCGCGATCACACGCTGCGGCAACTTTTATGGCGGCGGTGATTTGAACTGGAACCGCGTCGTGCCGGGGACGATTCGCTCGATCATTCGTCAGCAACGGCCGATCATTCGCTCAGATGGCCAGTTCATCCGCGACTACTTCTACGTCGAAGACGGCGCTGCCGCGTACATGCTGCTGGCCGAGAAACTCGCCCAGAACCCGGCGCTCGCCGGCGAAGCGTTCAATTTCTCCATTGAGTCGCAAGTGACGGTGCTGGAACTGGTGCAGCAACTCACCAGTCTCATGGGATCGAGACTCGAACCTGAGATCCTGAACATTGCGAGCAACGAGATTCGCCGGCAGTACCTCAGCGCAGAAAAGGCGAAACGGCTTTTGAATTGGAAACCACTGTTCACGTTGGATGAGGGCCTGCGACGGACCATCGAATGGTATCGGCGCTACTTCGCGGAGCAAGCGTGATGAGTTCGCGAACGAGCGCCTGCTTGTCGTGCGGTTCCACAGGCTGTGTGCCCGTACTCGATCTTGGCCGTACGCCGCTCGCCAACAGCTTGCTGAAGCCCGATCAACGGAATCTACCGGAATCGACTTCCCCGCTAGTGCTGGCCTTTTGCCCTGCTTGTTCACTGGTGCAGATTACCGAGACGACGCCGCCGGAATCGCTTTTTCGCGACTATGTCTATTTTTCGTCATTCTCCGACACGATGCTGCGGCACTGCAAGTCGCTCGTGGATCGCCTGTATTGCGAGCGCCAGTTGGGACCGAATCACCACGTCGTCGAAATCGCCAGCAACGACGGCTACCTGCTGCAGTTCTACAAGCAGCATGGAGTCCCCGTGCTTGGCGTCGAACCAGCGCGCAATATCGCCAAGGTGGCAGAAGAACGCGGCATTCCGACCATCTGTGAATTCTTCACCAACGATCTTGCGGCCCAGTTATCTGGCGGCGGCAAGCAAGCCGACATCATTCATGCGAACAACGTGCTGGCTCACGTGCCGGACTTGAACGGCTTCGTCGCCGGGCTAAAGCGATTGCTGATGCCCAACGGCGCGATTGTTATCGAAGCGCCTTATCTGGTTGACATGATCGATCATTGTGAATTCGACACCATCTATCACGAACACCTGTGTTACTTCTCATTGACAGCGCTCGATCGTCTCTTCACCAAACATGGCCTGACGATCTTCGACGTGGAACGCATCCCCATTCATGGCGGATCGCTGCGGATATTTGCAACTCACTCTGATCCACGATTAGACCGGCGCCCGGCCGTCGCAGAGATGTTGCGAAGCGAAGCGGCATGGGGTGTGGCATCGCTCGAAAAGTACCGCAGATTTTCCACTCAGGTAGAGCAGTTAGCCGCTGATCTTCGCCGGACACTGATGGAACTGAAACAGCAGGGCAAAAAGATTGCGGCGTATGGCGCGTCTGCCAAGGGCAGCACATTGTTGAATTATTTGAGGCCGGGGCCGGGCACGCTTGAATACGTTGTGGACCGCAGCACGATCAAACAGGGCTTGTTGACGCCTGGACTGCACTTGCCGATTTTTCCGCCGACCAGGTTGGTGGAGACGATGCCGGACTATGTGCTGCTGTTGACTTGGAACTTCAAGGACGAGATTCTGGAACAACAGGCGGAGTACCGGCGGCGCGGCGGCAAGTTCATTGTGCCGATACCGAAAGTGCAAGTCATTTAGCCGCCGGCTCGCCGGCGACGCATCGGATACGGCTAATGTTATTCCAAACGACACTGTTGCCCGGCGTATTTCTGTTGGAACCGGAACGGCTCGAAGACAACCGCGGTTTTTTCGCCCGCACCTGGTGTGAGAAGGAATTTGAAGCGCACGGACTTGAGACGCGATTCGTCCAGTGCAGCATCTCCTTCAATCACAAATCGGGCACGGTTCGCGGGATGCACTATCAAGCTGCGCCTCACGAAGAAACAAAGGTGGTTCGGTGCACCGCCGGTGCGATCTTTGATGTCGTACTCGACTTACGAACAGGTTCGCCGACTTACGGCAAATGGTCGGCTGCCGAATTGACCGCGACAAATCGACGGGCGTTCTATATCCCGAAAGGATGCGCCCACGGGCTACAGACACTCGCGGACGATACGGAAGTTTTGTACATGATCTCGGCGGCTTACGTGCAGGACTCGGCACGCGGCATTCGGTGGGACGACCCGGCATTCGGGATACAGTGGCCGCTGGCGGTGACGTGCATCAGCGAGCGGGACCAGTCATACGCCGGAACGATTGTGGACCGTGTAATTCTTGGACAATTGTCAGATCGCTAGGGTTGAGGAAAGGAACGCAATGCGTCCGGCAGTGTTGTGGGGATCAACCGGTCAAGCCAAAGTCTTGCGAGAATGCTGCCGATTACTGGGCTATGAGATACAAGCTGTATTTGACAACGCGCCGGATGCGAAATCACCATTCTCCGATGTGCCGCTTTTTGTGGGCGAAGAAGGCTTTAGGAATTGGTTGGCCTGCGGAAACACTTCGGGTACAGCGTGCCTATCCGCTATCGGTGGTGCTCGAGGTCGCGACCGTTTGCGTATGCAGGATCGAATGGTCGGCGCGGGATTAACGCCGATCACGGTAGTTCACCCGAGTGGTTATGTCGCCGCCGACTGTCGACTTGGATCTGGCTGCCAAGTCTTGGCGCAGGCAACCATTTGCACAGAAGCAGTTCTCGGCCGTGGTTGCATTATCAATACGAAAGCCAGCGTGGATCATGAATGCACGCTTGGCGACGGCGTTCATGTGGCTCCCGGAGCAACATTGGCAGGATGTGTCGTAGTGGGCGACTGCACATTGATCGCAGTTGGCGCAGTCATATTGCCGCGCGTTCGCATTGGGCGGGACGTAATCGTCGGCGCCGGGTCGGTCGTGACGAAAGATGTTCCTGATGGTAAGATCGTTTTTGGAAATCCGGCACGGGTTCGCGGCGAAAATTCACAGATAGAACGAGAATGACAGATGCAAGACCAAAACAGCCTAATCGATCCGGAGCGGCTTCAGCGCATGGCGGATGACGGGGAATTGCAGACATTGGCGCGAACGTTTTTTAATCGAACATGCGAATATCGATACTCCTATCATTTCACTTGGATGGGTCGGCCGATAATTCAGTACCCGGCTGATCTCGTCGCCATGCAAGAGATTATTTGGCGGGTTCAGCCTGACGCCATCGTCGAGACCGGCATAGCACATGGAGGTTCGTTGATTTTCTATGCCTCACTGCTCGAGTTGATCGGCGGTGATCGGAAAGTGATTGGCGTCGATATCGAGATTCGGCCCCACAATCGTGCGGCGATTGAAAAGCACCCAATGGCCCATCGAATTCACATGGTGGAGGGCTCCTCAGTCGATCCGGCGGTGGTCAAAAATGTTCGCGAGTTGGTCGCTGGAAAACCGAAAGTGATTGTCGCTTTGGATTCCAATCATACACGCGATCATGTATTGGAAGAGTTGCGCGCCTACGAAGGACTTGTGCGAAAGGGCAGCTATTTGGTCGTGTTTGACACCGTGATTGAAGATATGCCCCAGCACGCCTTTCCTCAACGGACTTGGGGGCCGGGCAACAATCCGAAGACGGCTGTGCACGAGTTCCTCCGGACGAATTCGCGATTTGTTATCGATAAAGAAATGAACTCAAAACTGCTTACAACGGTCTGCCCGGACGGTTATCTGCGTTGCGTTGCCGATTGAGCCAACTCACTTCAAGTCCATTTTTTTCGGCACCCCATGAGACGAATACCTGTAGCTGGGCCTTGGATCACTGAAAAAGAAGTCGCCTACGTCGCGGACGCGGTGCAGCGCGCCTGGTATCAGGATTCCAATACGTACATTGATCGCTTCGAACGTGCGTTTGCCGATTACATCGGCGTCCGGCATGCGATCAGCCTGCCATCGTGCACATCGGGCATTCACCTAGCGCTCGCGGGCTTGGGCGTTGGTCCGGGCGACGAGGTCATCGTACCCGACATCACTTGGATTGCGACCGCAGCGCCGATCCGATATGTGGGTGCGACAGCGGTGTTCGCGGACATCGATGCGGAGACCTGGTGCGTCAGTGCCTCGACCGTCGAGGAAGTGATCACTCCGCGAACCAAGGCGGTCATCCCAGTTGACCTGTACGGCGGCATGCCGGACATGAACGCGATCGAGGCCGTCGCGAATCGGTTCAACATCGCCGTCATTGAAGATGCCGCCGAGGCGATCGGTTCCACATGGCGGGGCAAGCTGGCGGGCGGATTTGGCGATGCAGGCGTATTCAGCTTTCACGGCTCGAAAACGCTTACAACCGGCGAAGGAGGCATGCTCGTCACGAACAGAGACGATTTGAAGCATCGGGCGATGGTGCAGCGCGATCATGGCCGGTTGCCCGGGGATCAATGGTTCTTCAATAACGAGGTTGGCTTCAAATACAAGATGAGCAGCATGCAGGCCGCTTTGGGTTTGGCACAACTGGAGCGCGTCGAAGAGTTGATTGCTCGCAAACGCGAGCAATTCGGCTGGTACATGGAGGAATTGGGCGGCATTGACGGAGTTCGTCTCAATCCGGAGCCGCCCGGGTTGCGCAGCACTTATTGGATGGTAACAGTCGTACTTGATTCGAAACTAGGATGGACTAAAGAAAGGCTGCATCACGAGCTGGGACAGTACGGCATCGCGACGCGGCCGTTCTTCCACCCGCTCAGTTCGATCCCGGCATATCGAGACACGACGCAAGCAAAAGAAGCGGCACAGCGAAACCGAAATGCGCATGCCGTGAGCCGATGCGCGCTAAACTTGCCGTCTGCATTAAGGTTGACGCGCGATGATATCGGCTACGTCTCCGAAGTGGTTCGAAGGCTATTGCGGGAAGGGCCCGGCTGACGACACGATGAAATGCAGTTTGTTTGACGACGACGCAGCGGCATCATGAAGCGCCGCTTCGCAGGCTATCTTGGACAATTGCGAGACTCTTTCAATGAGTGGGGACGCGACTTCGAAACGTCCAATGTTTTCGCTGGTGATGCCGACGCGCAATCGCTCGCATTTGCTGCGAAATGCGCTGCGTTCGGCGATGGCTCAGAATTTCGACGACTATGAAATCGTCGTCAGCAACAACGACTCGCACGATGAAACCGAGGCAGTCGTCCGTGAATTCGAGCACAAGCGGCTGAGGCTGGTTCGCACGGAAAAAATGCTGCCGATGCCGGAACATTGGGAGTTTGCGGTAGAGCACGCGCAGGGCGAGTACGTCATGTTCCTCTGCGACGATGACGCGATCAGCCCCAATGCGCTCGGCATAACTGCCGAAGTGCTGCAACAGCACAAAGTCCCGTTGGTCATGCTCGGTGGAACCGTATACTGGGGCGAATCGGCCATTGACACGGCAGTCCGCAACGCGATCATGGTCCCGTATTTTCAAGGCCACACCGAAATCGTCGACAGTAAGAAGACACTGGCAGCGATTGGACGATTCGAGCCGCAGCCCTTGTTCCTGCCTCGCATGCTCAACAGTTTCTGCCGTCGAGATCTCCTTTTCAATATTCGCGCAGAAGCGAAACGGCTGTTCCTGCTGTCGCCGGATTATTCGTTTGCCGTAATGACGCTTGCAGGCACTCCACAGTGGGCGTACATTCATCTTCCTTTATGGGTGTGCGGCTGTTTCAAGGAAAGCACCGGAATGAGCACGGTGCAAAACCGCGATGGAGCATCACGAAAGTACGTCGAAGAGATCGGCGACAAGGACATGCAGCAAAACACGCCGATGCGTCGTTTGTTGCTCAATAACGCATTGGCCGACACCTATCTCGAAAGCAAAAAACAGCTGCCGCGGTTGTTGTCCGACTTCGAGATCGACTGGACGCGATATTTTGTCGCTTGTTGGACAGACATCATTATCCTCGAAGCCTATGGGTCCGACGTCAGACCGGACATCGCCGAGTTTCAAAGCGCCCTGAAGCAACAACCTGAGGAGATTAGAAGGCGAGTTGCGTCGGACGTCAATTCGCTCATGATGCGCATCCTGCGATTCTGGGGTTACCGTATTCCTCGCAAACGCTGGCTTGTAAAGCTCGGTTCGCGGTTTACTCACAACAGTCGCTTCTACTGGGGCGACGAATGCGGCTTTTCGAACATCTTTGAAGCTTCCCAAATGTTGCCCAAAGTCAGTCCGCCCAAACGATCAGGAGTAGCGTAGTCACTTGGCGACGGCAACCGAAACTCTACCTTAGGATTGTCAGTGGGTTCAGCGCCGGGAGGCTAGTTCATGTCTGCACTGGTTCGCATCGATTCACATGCCGTCACCGGCGTCGTAGCGCCGCTTCAAGGCGAGGCGCTTATCCGCGAGGTCTGGGCTGTCGTCGACGCCAATGCCGCCGTGACCACGCTCGCTCGCAAATTGATTCAATCGATCGTTCTCGCTCCATTGGGCTGGTTCATACTGTTGCCGTTCTGGGCCAAAAGGTTGCTCGGGTTCCTACCCGGTCTGTCGTTCCTGACGACCAAATACACGCTGACCAATCGCAGGTTGATGATTCGCAAGGGCCTCAAGGCGAAGCCGGTACAGGAAATTCCGCTCAATCAGATCAGCGACGTCAAAATCGTCACCGATGGAAACAGCGAATTCTACTCGACCGGTCACCTTCAGGTTCTACGGGCAGACGGATCGGTCGCCATGACATTGGCCGGCGTCCCCGAACCGGGCTCCGTTCGGCAATCCATCGTACAGGCAGCGACGGCTTGGGGGCCGTTGCAATCGACTTCCTGAAAAATCCGACTTATCGCGGGTCGCGCACTTTATGCATTCCCGCCGACGATTCCTGATTGGCGCCGGCGCTGGATTGCTTGCTGGCGCTCCGCTTGGCTATGTCGCACATCAAGCCTTGCAATCTCGCCCGCCTTACCCTTCCACTGATTCTGCTCCTCCGAAGAAACTCGGCATGCCGGGCCAATACCCCGGCAGAGTCGTCGAGGTGCGGAAGCCTGGATGCGTTCGCAGCGACCGCACCGTCGATCGCGCCGCCGTCCGGCACATGATCGATCGCGGAATGTGCGGACTGACCGGCGCCGTCGCCGCTCCTGAAGCTTGGAAGTCATTGTTTGAAAAGGACGATGTCGTCGGAATCAAAGTAAACCCGGTCGGTTTTTCCCGTGACCGCATGCAAAGCGCCGTTTCGCACGCCGAGATTGTTCTCGAAATCGTGTGCAACTTAAGAGAGGCCGGCATCGCTCCGAGGAACATCGTACTCTTCGAAAGATACGCGCAGGAGTTTGTCGACGCCGGATACGCGGACCTGATGCGCGAACGTGAACTGGATGGCTGCCGCTGGTTTGCGTCAGCCGTTCATTACACGGACACTCAATTGGCGATCGATGGCTTCGACCAGGGGCGCTCGCCCTACTCGCCGGAAATCTCCAAGCACGTCGTCGGCTACGACCCGGACGTATTCGCCCATATGGGCTTCGCCGCGCCGGCGCACAGTGCCCATGACGACCGGCGATTTCGTTCGCATCTTTCATTGATCGTGACGAAAATGGTGAACAAGATCATCACGATCCCGGTCCTCAAGGACCATCGCTCGGCCGGCGTCACGTTGTCGCTCAAAAACATGTCGCACGGAATGAACAACAACGTCGCCCGGAGCCACATTTCGGGCATCGCTCACGGCTATCCGCATACGCCCGGCTTCGCAGTAATCGGCCCGAACCAGTGCAACACGTTCATCCCCGCAGCCGTCGCCCAGCAACCGCTTCGAGAAAAAGCGACTCTGCACATTCTCGATGGACTCGTCGGTGTTTACGAAGGCGGACCCGGAGTTTGGAATCGAAGCTGGAGCACCTGGCCCTATCAGGCCCTGCTTTTCGCCACCGACCCTGTCGCACTCGATCACGTCGGCTGGCAGATTGTTGATCGCAAGCGTGTAGTCGAGGGCTGGCCACGGGCAGGACAAATGGGCAATCATGTGTTCACTCCGGCGGTCGCCACAGCCGCGACGCTCAGCGGGCTCGGCCCACGGAACCCGTTCGAGTGTGTTGCCGCACTTGCCGGCTCGTTGCATCGCTGCAGCGGCAAGGACTCCGAAGTGTTCGATCGCCGCCAGCCGGAACACATCTTCCTGGCGGGCTCGATTGGTTTGGGCGTATTTGAGCAATCGTCAATCGCGCATCATCGCATCGAGCTATCGTAGTTCTATTCCAGGGTGTCTCGCCGATGTTTGTACTTGCCATCGACCAAGGGACGACCAGTACACGAGCGATCGTGTATGACGCCTCAGGCAGTCGTCTCGGCATCGCCGCCAAGGAACTCACGCAGCACTACCCTCGACCGGGCTGGGTTGAACATGATGCCGATGAAATCTGGCAGTCGGTTTGCCAAACGGTACCCGCCGCACTGGCGCAGGCGAAGATCACCGGCAAGCAGATTGCTGCGATTGGCGTGACTAACCAGAGGGAGACGGTCGCGGTCTGGGATCGCACGACCGGCAAAGTTCAGGCACGCGCCATCGTCTGGCAGGACCGGCGAACGACGGACTACTGCCGTGACCGCCGCGGCGACAGCAAATGGCTGAATCAACGAACCGGGCTCGTGCTTGATCCCTATTTCTCTGCCACGAAACTACGTTGGCTGCTCGCCGAAAATACGGGCTGGCGCGGTCGTGCCGAGCGCGGCGAACTTGCATGTGGGACAATCGACAGCTTCTTGGTCTCGCGTCTGACCGGCGGAAAGAGCCACGTGACCGACGTCACGAATGCATCGCGAACCCTGTTGCTTGGACTTCACACACGGGCATGGGATGATGAACTGTGCCGGTTCTTTGAAGTTCCGCGAGCGATACTTCCTGCAGTGTTGCCGAGCGCGGCCGATTTCGGCGTCACTCGCGGACTGGAATTCTTGCCCGACGATATTCCGATTGCGGGAGTCGCAGGCGATCAGCAAGCAGCGCTGTTCGGTCAAACGGCATTTGCCGCCGGCGAGTCCAAGTGCACATACGGGACCGGAGCATTCTTCCTGCTCCACACAGGGTCGAAGCCGGTCCTGTCAAGCAACGGACTATTGACGACCGTCGCCGCGATGGCGGACGACCGGCCACAATATGCGATCGAAGGCGCAGTTTTTGTTGCCGGTGCAGCAGTGCAATGGCTGCGTGACGGCTTGAAGCTTTTCGCATCTGCGGCGGCCAGCGAATCGCTCGCCGAGGCGGCCGACCCAAATCAGCCGACGCTGTTTGTGCCTTCCTTCGTCGGATTGGGCGCGCCGCATTGGGTGCCGGAAGCTCGCGGCGCCATGTTTGGGCTGACACGAAACACTGGCCCCGCCGAGTTGGCGCGAGCGACGCTCGAAGGAGTCGCCTTTCAGGTCGCTGACCTCGTCGAGGCCGCCAAGAGCGACGCGGCCGCACCCGTCCCGGAGTTGCGCGTCGACGGCGGCATGACGCAGAATCGATGGTTCTTGCAAACGCAGGCAAATTTGCTTGGACTGCCGGTACACGCGGCCGCCCACGCCGAATCGACGGCGCTTGGCGCCGCTTTCCTCGCCGGGCTGAAGGTAGGAGTTTGGTCGGATCAAGAATCCCTTCGGCGGTTGACATCAGGCGGCGCGAGATACGCGCCTGACATGCCTGCTTCGGAGCGTGAGCGCCGGCAGCGACAGTGGCGTCGAGCGGTGCGCGCGGTGATCGCATACGACGCAGAAGCAGCGGATGTGTCGAATCGATGAAATCGGAATTCCTCAGAGTTGCATGAGGTTTTGATGTTCGCTCCCGCGATGGCACGACAGATTCGCCGATTGCAACTGCGTGCTCGCCGCGCGGTCGAGGACTTGCTCGGCGGTGAGTATCACAGCATTTTCAAGGGTGCCGGACTGTCATTCGAAGAAGTGCGAGAGTACCAATCCGGCGATGACGTTCGATCCATCGATTGGAACGTCACCGCGCGAATGGGCGTGCCGTTCATCAAGCGTTACGTCGAAGAACGCGAACTCACCGTGCTTTTGCTCGTAGACGTAAGCGGAAGCCAGGCATTCGGCACCGGGCCGCAGTCGAAGCGGGCGATTGCAGCGGAATTGGCGGCACTCTTAAGTTTTAGCGCCATCTACAACAACGACCGAGTCGGGCTGCTTACATTTTCTGATCAAGTGGAACAGTATCTGCCGCCGCGCAAAGGTACACGCCATGCCCTGCGCCTCATCCGCGATATTTTGTATTTCGAACCGAAACACCGGGGCACTTCGATCCGCACGGCCCTCGAATACCTGCTGAAAGTGCAACGACGCCGCGCGATCGTATTTCTGTTCAGCGACTTCGCCGACGTCGGATTCGAGCGTGCTTTGCGGGTCGCCGGAAAGAAACACGACTTGATCGTCGTGCGAATCGAAGACCCGCGTGAATCAGTGTTGCCTGCCGTCGGCTTCCTGCCAATCCAGGACGGGGAGTCCGGCAGGCAGCGGCTCATCGACACCAATCATCCACAAGTCCAGGCCGCGTGGGCCCGTATGGCCGCTCGCCGCAGAGAAGAATTTTTGCGACTGGCGCGAACCGCCGGTTCGGATACGATCGACGTATCAACCGATGGCAGCCATCTGGATGCTCTCGTTCGATTTTTCAGGCGGCGAGAACGCCGATTGCGGAGGCGGTAGCGTGCTCCGTTCCAATAGTCGTAGCATCGCCATGCTTTGCCTCTTCGCCGTCGCGGGCCGATGTGTGGCCGAGTCGCCCAAGGTTCCACTCCCCAGGCAGATCATCCACCTCGGTCAGAGCAAGTGCATGCTCGCCTGGTTTGACTCCAAAGTGTCGCTATCCGAATCGACATTGATAGAACTGGCAATTGAAGGACCAGCGCCAGTGGAAGTCGATTTGCCGGTGCAACTGTCCGTGACCAAGGACTGGGTGGTGCAGGTCGGCCAGACTTCGACCTACAAGGTGGAGAACGGCCGCGAGGTTTGGAGCGTTGTCATACGGTTCGAACCTTACGCAACGGGCGAACGAGTGAAAGTCGAGCTTCCGCCGATACCCTTTCGCGTCGGCAATGAAGTGCGGCAATGGGAAGTGCGTTTTGATCCGGTCAACATTCATGTCACATCTTCGGTTTTGGATCCAAAACTAGGTTCTGCCAAACCGGTGTTGACGCCCGATTTCATCCCCAAGTCAGACTCGACGCGAATGACCGACGCAACGATTGGCGGATTTGTACTGCTGATCGTGCTTTGCGCCGCGTTCATTGCGCTGATGATTCGGCGGTCGGGGTACAAAGACATTCCCATCGCTTCGCCGAGGGATTCGGCAATGGCGAAGTTGCAGTCACTTGAGGCTCGGCGGGAGCCAATCGCCGCCGATGCCGCCGCGTTATCGCAACTGGTTCGCGAATACCTCAATCGGCAGTATGGCATTCCTACCGAGCACCTCACAACGCTGGAAACGTTCGCTTGCATTCAGGCGAATTTGACCGTCTCACCCGAGCAACAAAGTCGTATTCAGCGAATTTTGAGCGCGGCCGACTTGATCAAGTTCGCTGGAACGGAGCTTCAACTCTCAATCTGGAATGAACTTATCGCCGACTGCCGAATCTGGCTGGATGCAGAAACTGTTCCGGCTGCGCCAACCAATCCGATTTCAGAAGATCGAGCGAATTCGTAACTGCGCGAAAACCGGCAATTTGCATCAAGTCCGGGAAACCAGGAAGACGATATTGGTTGCGTAATCTGTGATCGGCCCGTTCGAAACACAACGACTGGATCACAGACGTATTCGCCCAGGAGATTTCACATGCGGCCGGGATGGACTGTGTCCGCCCCGGAACGGGAGTAGCAGCTATGACGAATACTCACAAAGTCTTGATTGTTACGTTGTTGGCGGCCGTGGGCATCTGGGGATGCTCGCAGAACTCGTCCGGCTCGTTGGAGCGCATCCGTGCTCTCGAGTCAAAGGTCAATCGCCTGGATGAGGAATTCAAAACAGCGGCGGCCGCTCGCGACTTATACAAGAAGAAACTGACGGCAGCGGAAGAGACAATCGCTCAGTTGCGTCAAGAAGTAGACGCACTGCAGGTTGTGGTCAAAGAACGCGACGAACTCAAGGTGCAGCTAAAGAGCCGTACTGCCGAGCGCGATCAGGTTGCCGGACAGTTCGACGGTTTTCGCAAGAACCTTCGCGACCTGCTAGGTCAGATGGACGCCGCCGCCAAACCGGTAAGCCCGCCGGTTACACAGGTTAGTCAGCCAAAGCGGCCAAACCTGTAACAAATGGGATCAAAATGGCGCCGGCCACGGTTGGGCCTCCCAGCCGTGGTCGGGCCGTTTCATGATTTCGGCAGAATCTGCACCACTGCCTTGCTCTTCATCTCTTCCGCGAGCCGGCGATACTCTTTCTCGGCAAGCGCGTTCTGCACCTTTCGGCGGATTTCACCTTGCAGTTCAACAGTGAGCGGTTTCAAGCCCGTCTTCTTCCGGTCGATTGCACGGACAATGTGGTAGCCGCCGGGCAGTTCCACCGGCGGACCAATCTGACCGGCTTCCAATTGAAACAGCACGCGTTCCAATTCGGGTGGTTGAATCTCTCCCCGCTTCTCGCCAATGCCATCGGAGCTGAGAAGCGGATTGACTCCCGAGCCGTTGAGCTTCTTGGCCAGTCCGGCAAAATCGTCGCCGCTACGCAGCCGGGCGATCATCTGTTCGGCATAGTCCAGCGCCGCGACTTTGTTCGCGAATTTCGACGAATCGATAAAGATCACCTGCCACTTCACGCGTTCCTGCTCGGTGAATTCTTCGCGATGCTCGCGGTAGTAGTCGTTGATGTCGGCAAGCGGAATGGACTGCACTTTCGGAAACACCAGGTTCCGCATGTACTCCATGGAGATGAAGCCTCGTTCCAGTTGCCGGCGAATGTTGTCCACGGACGTGCCCTGCGTCGACAGCAATTCGTACAGCTCCTCGTCCGACTTTACGCCGGTTGACGCCTTGACCTGTCGCGCCCAATTGTCGAACTCGCGATTTGCGGCTCGCTGCAACTCCTCAAGTGCTTTCCCTTTGATCTTCTTGAGGCGGGAAAAACAATCTTCAACGATAACTTCTCGTTCAATTAGCTTGTCGAGTTCCTGCGCCTCGATCTCTTTGAGCCGCTTGTCGCGTTCCGTTTCCGTTAACGAGGCAACCTCACGCATGCGCTGCAACATCGCGTCGCGCAGTTCAAAATCGAAGATCGGCTGACCGTTGACATAGGCGATTGCTCGTACCGCGACTTTGCCGTCCGCATTGGTTACCGGCGGAAGCACGGCGGCTGTCTGTTTGATTTCGGGCTTCTGTGATCGAGCCGATACGTCGCCGACGTTCGTCGGCGGTATGCGCGTCACACGGTCAGGACGGCGTGGAATCGGACCGCAACCGAATGCGGCAATCATTACGAGAGCGCCAACGGCAAAAGGCGACGGCGAACGGAATCTGAGCATGGCATCCTCAGTGTCTGCACGTAGAGGCGACAGGCTTATACCGTTTCATTGGGCAAACGCAAGAGATGTCGCATGAGGCCATACAGCGTCGCGGCGTCATCTTCTCCGGCGCCAAGACGGAAGTAGGCGCACTGTTCGTCAATAACCCGAAGCCGGCCGTTGCTTCGTTCGACAAGCTTGGCAATCTGCTTCGAACTTCGATAGGACAGGACGATGTCCTGCTGATCACGATGGATTTGTGCAACCTGCCACCGTGCACAGAGCAGTCGCAGTTCGCCCAGCTTCAACATCCACTCGGCTTCGGGCGGCGGAGTTCCAAATCGATCCTGCAGTTCCTGGCGAAAATCGCCCAGCTTTCGCAGACTTCGGACACGGGCCAGCCGGCGATACACCTCGATGCGCAGCTTCTGGCCCGGTACATAATCCCGCGGCAAAAACGCCGGCCAGGGCAGATCGACTGAAACTTCCAAGTGCGTCTTGAGCGGCTGATTGCGAAGTTGCCGCACGGCGTTTTCCAGTAGCTGGCAGTACATTTCATAGCCGACGGCAGTGATATGCCCACTCTGTTGCGTTCCCAAGATGTTGCCGGCGCCGCGAATCTCCAGGTCGCGCATGGCGATCTTGAAGCCGGCGCCGAGTTCTGTGAATTCCTCGAGCGCCTTGAGTCGCCGGGCCGCGTTGGGAGTCACCATCTTGTTCGAGTCCAAAAGCAAATACGCATACGCTCTGTGTTTATGCCGGCCGACTCGCCCTCGCAATTGATGCAGATCGGCAAGCCCGTACATATCCGCCTGATTGATGAAGATCGTATTCGCGTTCGGTATGTCCAATCCGCTTTCGATAATCGTCGTGGCAACCAGAATGTCCGCCTCCTTGCGCACGAATCGCAGCATCGCCTCCTCCAATTCGTGTCCGTGCATCTGGCCATGACCGACTGTGACACGCGCCTCCGGCACAATTTCCTTCACGGCGTTCGCGATCTCATGAATGTTTTGCACACGATTGTGAACGAAGTACACCTGTCCGTCCCGGCTCAATTCACGAAGCACTGCATGGCGGATCAGCGTCTTATCGAATCGCGTGATACGTGTTTCGATCGGCAGCCGGTCCGGCGGCGGCGTCTCCAGGTTGCTGATGTCGCGAATGCCCAGGAGCGACAAGTGAAGCGTCCGAGGAATCGGCGTCGCCGACAGCGTCAAGACGTGAACGGTCGCCCGCATTCGCTTCAGCTTCTCCTTGTGCTCGACGCCGAATCGCTGTTCTTCGTCGATGATCACCAGGCCAATGTCTTTGAATCGCACGTCGGCACTGACCAGGCGATGTGTGCCGATGACTACGTCGACGCCGCCCGACGCCATGTTCTCCAGGACTTCGCGCTGCTCCTTTGGACTCCGAAAGCGGCTTAGACACTGCACGGTGAACGGAAACTCGGCAAAGCGATCCGAGAACGTGCGGAAGTGCTGCTCCGCGAGCACCGTAGTCGGCACGAGCACGGCCACCTGCTTGCCGTTGTCGACCGCTTTGAACGCGGCACGGATTGCCAGTTCTGTCTTCCCGTAGCCGACGTCGCCGCAGAGCAACCGATCCATCGGCCGCGAACGTTGCAGGTCGCTCTTGATTTCTTCGAGTGAAACGAGTTGATCCGGCGTCTCCCGATAAGGGAACGATGCTTCGAATTCTTTTTGCCATTCGCTGTCGGGCGGATAACTGAATCCCGGCTGCGCCTGGCGCACAGCCTGAATCTCAAGCATCTCGGCTGCGAGATCCATGACCGCGGCTTCGACCCGCTCCTTGCGCTTGGACCATGATGTGCCGCCGAGTTTCGACAATTCGGGGTCGGCCTGCGAACTGCCGACATACTTTTGCACGAGGTCGATCTTGGATGCCGGCACATAGACAAAGACGCCGTCGCGAAATTCCAACAGCAGGTGCTCTTCTTTCGCGGCGGCTGCGCCGGAAGCTTGGTCTTTCTGAATGCCGCGGTCGAGCATCTGCATGCCGTGGTAACGGGCAATGCCGTGACTGACGTGGACAACCAGGTCGCCGTCGCGAAGTTCGAGGAAGCTGTCAAGCGCTCTCGACTCAATGCGTCGCACAATCGGACCGTGTACGTCGCCGGACTTGTCAGCGCCGGTTGGCGCGACTTCACGGTGAAAGAGTTCCTGGCTGCCCAGAACGAGCATGCCGGCATCCACGAGTCGAAACCCGTTTTTGACGCGGCCTATGACCAGTTGCAACTGATTGGACCGGGCAAGGCGCCCTGCCGCGAAAACTTCCCCCAGCCGTCGTATCTCGGCCTCATTCTGACACGCGATCAACACCTGCTCGCGTGCCGCAACAAGGTCGAGTTCGTCGCGGATCTTCGCCACTTCGCCGCTCAAGCGCTCCACCGACTCGATGCGCATATGGCAGCATGTTTCGGCAGTCGATTGAGGCAATGCCGTCAACGTGACGGAAGGGAATCGCAACAACTGCTCGATCACGCCTTCGACGCGAAACAGCCCGATCGGATCGGGCGCTCGGTCGATGAACAGCTTGCCTTGCTCGGTAATCTCGGTTGGTTCAACGAGAAACACGAGGGCGTTGTCAGGCAGAAAATCCACGAGGTGTCCGCGAGCGGGACCGTTTTCGGTTGGCGATTGCGGATTGGAGTCGAGGCCGAGAACAACTACCGAGGTCATCTCGCGCAAGCTGCGTTGAGTCTGAGCCGAAAACTGCCGGATCGATTCGATCTCGTCACCGAAGAACTCAAGGCGAAAAGGTGCATCGGCATCGGGCGAATAGATGTCGAGGATGCCGCCGCGCCGGCTCAGTTCGGCCGGATATTCGACAGCATCGACTCGTTGATATCCGCGTTCGACGAGCCAAACGGTCAGTTGTTCGATATCGACGGTTTCACCGACGTGCAGTGAACGCGAGCGTGATTCGAGATCCCTCTTCAATGGGACCGGCTGCTGCAATGCACCGATGGAACTGAGAATCAACTTGGGTGCGGTCTTGTGGTGCAGCTCTTGCAGCAACTTGAGGCGTTGACTCTTCTCCGGCTCATGCCGGTGAGCGGTTCGCCCCCAGGATTCATCACATGGGAACTGAGCCGGCACAGAATGGCCGAACGTCGCCAATTCGTCCGCCCATACCTGAATATCGCCGGGATGCGCTAGCACAACTAGCACGGCTGATGTGTTGTCGGACACGGCGGCCGCGACAGCCAACGACGCCGAAGAACCCCAGGCCCCGTCTATTGCGGCACTGTTCCCGGCTTGGAGCGATTCTTGTATCTGGCTGAAACCCTCAAGCGCGGCGACCAGCTTGGGCAGGTCGCTGAGTTTTCGCACGGGATTCGGCAAGTTCTCTGGCACCAGTGTGGCTCAATCTCGGCGCATGACAATAGCCGCACGCACCGGTGCACGCCCAGCGCGGCCGGTTCTGCGGTCTAACACTCCGAATGGTACTGTACAATGTTGTGGGATCAGACCAACAGGTCAGCTGACACGTTTTGAGCCGAGGTGCAGCCGCACAGGGCCATTGCAAGGTCGAATTCCAGTTTGAGTAGCTCCAACAATCGCAAGACGCCTTCTCGTCCGCCGGCCGCGAGCGCCCACAGGACAGGCCTGCCGATCTGCACGGCCTTTGCACCCATCGCCAACGCCTTAACGATGTCGGTACCGCGACGAACGCCCCCGTCGACAATCACTGGAACACGACCCGCAACGGCGTCGATCACTTCCGGGAGCGCACGCATGGTCGCGATTGCCGTGTCGAGTTGGCGGCCGCCGTGATTCGATACGACGATCCCCTGGGCGCCGTGCTCGATTGCGGCAACGGCATCGTCGCCACGCACAACACCTTTCACCAAGATCGGGACCTTGCTGAGCGAGCGCAACCACTCGATGTCTTTCCAAGTGAGTGAGTCGTCGAGCATTCGCGTCGTGTAGGAAGCGATTCCGGAATCGGCTTTGGGCGCCGACAGGATGTCGAACCCCGCACCCTCCAGGTTCGCGACTCGCAGATGCGGGGGCAGGCCGAAACAATTGCGAATGTCGGCTTCGCGCCGGCCCAGAACCGGCAGATCGACCGTCACCTGAATCGCATTGAAGCCCGCGGCAACCGCCCGTTCCACCAGCGTGCGTGTAATTCCTCGGTCCTTGTAGACGTACAACTGAAACCACATGGGCCCCGTCACGCTTGCACGAATTTGCTCCATCGTCGCGTTCGACATTGTGCTGACGACCATTAAGGCGCCTGCCGCAGCAGCCGCTTTCGCGGTGCCGATTTCGCCATCGGAGTGAATCAATTGATGAAAGCCGGTCGGCGCGATCAGTACGGGAAAGCCAAGGCGGCTGCCGAGCATCTCCGTGGACAGGTCGCGTTGCTCGACGCCAACGAGCACGCGAAATCGCAAGGCGATTTCATCGAACGCGGCACGATTCTCACGAACGGTGATCTCGTCAGCCGCGCCGCTCGAAACGTAGCCCCAGGCATCCGCCGGCAAAACCGACCGGGCATGCGCCTCGAAATCGAACAAATTAATGAAGCTGCTGAGATTCATGAGCATTGCGTCCGACACGAATCGGCGAGGTTACGCAAACTTTCGGCCGGTGAGCCGTTCGTATGCCTCGACATATCGATCACGGGTCTTGGCGACGATGTCCGGCGGCAACTGCGGAGGCGTGCTGTTCTTGTCCCAGCCCGAACTCTCCAACCAGTCGCGGACAAACTGTTTGTCGAACGATGGCTGCCCCCGCCCCGGTCGATACTCCGACGCCGGCCAGAATCTAGAACTATCCGGTGTCAGCACCTCGTCGATCAAAATAATCGAGCCGTCGGGCAACTGGCCCCACTCGAACTTGGTGTCGGCGATGATGATCCCTCGCTCTTGTGCCATTTTCGCCGCACGAGCATACAGACTGAGCGTCTTCTGACGAAGTTCCGACGCCACTGCCTGCCCAACGATCTCGACCATCTTCTCGAACGAGATGTTGATGTCGTGTCCGGACTCTTCCTTCGTTGCTGGCGTGAAGATCGGTTCCGGCAACTGGTCGCTTTCCCGCAGCCCGGCCGGCAGCGGCAGCCCGCAGACCCTGCCGCTCGACTTGTATTCCTTCCATCCGGAGCCGACGAGATAACCACGGGCGACGCACTCAATGGGCACGACCTTGGTTTTTCGCACGAGCATTGACCGGCCTTCGAGCTCATCGCGCCTTTCGACAAAAGCCGGCCCCATCTGCGCGAGATCGAGACTGATCATGTGATTGGGTATGCCGATCGCTTCGAGCCAATATACAGTAAGTTGCGTCAGAACTTTGCCCTTGTCGGGTATCGCCGTCGGCAGCACCCAGTCAAAGGCACTGATCCGGTCCGATGCAACGATAACCAGCCGATCGCCCAGGTCGTACACGTCGCGCACTTTGCCGCGACGGCAGGGGAATCCGGGCACCGACGACTGCAACAATACCTTCGACATCTCGACACCTTTCGATTTCTGCGATGATTAACATCGACTAACAAAATGGGGTCTGTCTCAGAGTCTTCGAGGCGCCTGACCCCATTCTGTTGGCACTCAAAGCTGACACTCGAATGAAAACTCAACTGCTGGCGCTTCGATAACGACGCAAGGCCCGGCGGAAGAACCACCGGCTGAAAAACAGCATCACGATCGTCGCCACGATGATAGAAGCTACGTATTTCGGCTCCAGCGTCCGCACCATCACGCCCGCCGGCACGTTGATCACCAACATCACCGGGAGAATGAACGTGAAAATCCAACCGATCGGCGACGCCCAAGTTCCCTGGAAAATCTCGCGCGGATAGCGCATCAGACTCGAGAACAGCCACCAGAGCTCCATCAGACTTTGATTGCGCACCATCCAAACGGCCGATGAAGTCAGGACCAGCAAGAAGCTGTACGCGAGCATCAAAGCGCAGAAAAACACGACGACAAATATCGCTAGCTGGCCCGCGTCGAACTGCCAGCCACGATCGCGAAGCGCCAGGATCATGACGCCGCCGCCGAGAAAGACGTTTGGAAACGTCGACCAGTCCACCTTGCGACATGTGATCAGAAACTGTTCGTCAATCGGAAGCAGCAATGACGTGTCCAATTTACCCGAGCGAACTTGATGCGAAAAGTCCTGGCAGTTCTCGAGAAACAACATCTCGACGAACCCCTCCAAGGCGAAATAACATCCCACAAAAAAGTAGTACTGCGACTGTTCCCAGCCGGCGACGAGATCGGTCTTTGCGAAGATGATGCGATAGAAAAACAACAGGATCGCGAGCCACAACACTTCGACGAAGACCTTGACGAGGAAATTGGCTCGAAACGCCAATTCGCCCAACAGCGCGAACCGGGCTAGCGCGGCGTACAACCGGACATATCGCAAGAACTTGGACATTCGTCGATCACACGACGGCAAAGAAAAACAGCCAGCCGATTGCGGCTGGCCGTTGTTTCGCAAACAGGTCGCCTCAATCGCCGCGCAGCTTCAGGCCCAACTGCGTGAGCTTCTCGCGAACCTCGTTTAGCGACGTCATGCCGAAGTTCTTGGCTTCGAGAAGTTCGTCGGCGGTTCGCTGGATCAACTCGCCAATGGTATTCAGCGCCAGTTTGTTCATGCATTTGCGAGCCCGGACGGACAAGTTGAGCTCCATTACTGGCTTGTTCAGGACCGCCTGTTCTTCGGCGCTTAGCGCCTGGGCAGGACGATACCGAGGTTCGTACTGCTGGCCCTGCTCCAGCGACTGGCCGACGCGAAGTCCCTTGGCTGTCATGATTTCGCGGATTTCTTCCAACGACGTTTCGCCGAAATTCTTGCTGGCCAGCAACTGTTGCTCGCTGACTCGGGTCAGGTCGCCCAGCGTGCGAATGTTCATCTTCTTCAAACAGTTGCGGCTTCGCACCGAAAGTTCAAAGTCCGTGACGGGCACTTCCATAACCTGCCGGAACGCCGACAGATCGGCGTCGTCTTCGGTGCTGATGTATTGCGTTACCGACGCTTGAGCGTCTTTGAGGAACAGCCGAGCCCGCTCCCTCGATTGTTCGTCGGTTGGGTTCGCCCGGAGAATGCGGCCGTAACATTCGACGGCTTTGTCATACCGATCGTTGTCTTCGTACAGGACGCCCAAGTTGTTCAGCGCGCCCAAGTGCGTGGGCGGGTGTTTGAGGCATCGCTCGTAGTAAGTGATGGCATCGTCGTCATTGCCGGCCAGGTCGTTCGCGTGGCCCAACTGGAATAGCGCACCAGTATGTGTAGGGTCCAATTCAATCGCACGCTCCAGATGCTTGATCGAGTTCGAACGGTCGCCTTCAGCTTGCGCCACGCCTGCCAACTGGAAGTGGTACTCGGCGTTGTGCTTCGACTGTTCTTCGAGTTTCTGCAGTATGTTCTTGGCTTCCTTGAGTTCGCCACGCAATCGCAGGATGCCGGCTTTTTGCAATTGCACCAGGTTCGCGGCGTAACCGGCCTTTTCCGATTTTTCGAATGCTCGCAGTGCGTCGTCGTACTCGCCGCGCGACACCAGCGCCTTGCCGAGTAGGAAATTGGCGAGCGCGCCGTCGGATTGACGCAGGTGCTCGATGGCCTGCGGCACCTGGCCCAGGTAGTAATTGACGACGCCGGACTTTAGATGCAGGTTCTTGATGGCCGTCGGCGGCGCTGTGTCCAGCTTCTTCTTCAGGGCCTCGCCCACATCGCGCAGGTTCTTGAACTGTGCACCGCCCTGTGCAAGTCCTTCACGCAATTTCGCCACCGTGCCGGCATTACATTCTTCACGTTCCACCAGAAGTGCCTTCAAATCAATCAACGCATCGGCCATGTACGTGGTCCTTTTGGTATTCGATCCGGGAGCACGGCAGTAACATAGCGCAGCCGCAAGCGATAATGTACGAATCTGCTTGGGTTTGTGGCAAGACGACTCTTGGCCTGACTACTTCTCCCGAACGTCGATCTTGATGTTCAGCTCACGGAGCTGTTTCGGCGTCACTTCGCTCGGCGCCCCCATCATCAGGTCCTGTGCCCGTTGATTCATCGGGAATGCGATCACTTCGCGAATGTTCGGCTCGTCGGCCAGAAGCATGACGATGCGGTCAACGCCCGGAGCGATGCCGCCGTGAGGCGGAGCGCCCAGCTTAAACGCGTTGATCATGCCGCCAAACTTCTGGTCCACGACCTCCTGGCCGTAGCCTGCGATCTCGAACGCCTTGTACATGACGTCAGGCTTGTGATTGCGGATGGCGCCCGAAGAGAGCTCGATGCCGTTGCACACGATGTCGTACTGAAACGCCTTGATCTCTAGTGGGTTCTTGTGAATCAGCGCGTCCATACCGCCCTGCGGCATCGAGAACGGATTGTGACTGAACGCCACCTTGCCCTCGTCATCTAATTCAAACATCGGAAAGTCGGTGATCCAGCAGAACCTGTAGCAGTTCGGCTCGACCAGCCCAAGCTCCTGACCCAAGGAGACGCGAATCCCAGCCAGGACTTTACACAGCTTGGCGGCATCTTTGTCAGCCGCAAAGAAGAGTGCGTAGCCGGCGCTCGCGCCGCATTTCGCCATCAGCGCCGGCGCGATCTCCGGTGTAATGAACTTTGCGATCGACCCCTTGAATGTGCCGTCCGGCTGAACCGTCACCCACGCCAGCCCGCCGAGCCCCTCGGCCTTTGCGCGAGCGTCTAGGTTATCGAAGAACTTTCGCGACTTGTCGGCACATCCCGGCACGGGCAGCACGCGCACTGTCTTGTCAGCGAAAGCACTGAAATGGCCCGAAGCGAAGAACTCCGTGCCGTCGCGAATCTCCAGCGGAATGCGCAAGTCGGGTTTATCGCAACCGTACTTGAGCATCGTCTCCGCATACGGAATGCGAGGAAAGGGCGCCGGGGTCATCTTCCAGTCCGGCCGAAATTCCGGAAACAGTCCGGTGAACAGCTTCTCCATGGCCGCGAACACGTCGTCCTGCGTGACAAAACTCATTTCGACGTCGAGTTGATAAAACTCGCCCGGCGAACGGTCGGCACGAGCGTCTTCGTCGCGGAAGCACGGCGCGACCTGAAAGTAGCGGTCGAAGCCGGAGACCATGATCAGTTGCTTGAACTGCTGCGGCGCCTGCGGCAGCGCATAGAAACGGCCGGGATGCAGCCGCGACGGCACCAGGAAGTCGCGAGCGCCTTCGGGGCTGGAACTGGTCAAAATCGGCGTCTGAAATTCATTGAAGCCCAGATCGGTCATACGACGCCGAATGGCCGCAATGACCCGCGACCGCAGCAGAATATTCGCGTGCAGCTTAGTGCGGCGCAAGTCCAACATGCGATAGCGCAGCCGTGTTTCCTCCGGAACCTCTTCTTCCGGAAAGACGCTGAACGGCAGGCCCGACTCCTGAACGTTGCCGAGCACTTCATACGACTGAACGATCACTTCGATGCCGCCCGTCGGCAACTTGGGGTTCACGTTCTGTGCGTCGCGGGTTACGACCTGCCCGTCGATGCGAATCACCGTTTCCTTCGGCAGCCGCGACATGGCATCCAGAAAGGCCGCGTCCTTTGGAATCATCAGTTGCGTCAGGCCGTAATGATCGCGCAGGTCGATAAAGAGTAATCCGCCCAAGTCCCGGCGATTGTGAACCCAGCCGGACAGTCGGACTTGCGAGCCGGCGTGCGATGGTCGAATTTCACCGCAAGTGTGCGTTCGATAGGAATGCATAAGTTCCGCGTTGGTGTTGATGGACGTTCTCTCCCTCATTCGTATAGGCACTTGCAGTGTGGACAAGGTTCGGCGGATGCAGGGGAAGATTCGCTGGCGACGGAGTAACGGGACGGCCCGTCGCCTGGACCGCCGCGCGGCAAGTTCGGCTTTGCGAACGGCAGCATACTGTCGGCCCGCAACTATCGAACCAGCCCGCTCGCCGTAATGCGAGTCTTGCGGATGCACGGCTCGTCACCGCAAACGCCAGGAATCATCTGAACCCAACTATTGGTGCTGGTTGCATCGGGCGTCGATCGACCAATGAATCGTAGAATCGCGTCGCCGCTGAATGATTGAGACTGAGAAAACTTTGACATTCGCAATCCGGATCGTAGCGTTGGTACGGTTGATTGACGAAGCGCGGAATCGCGTTTGCGTTCGCGGTGCGCGCAGATCGATGAAGCAGTGTCACAAAATGTCACAAATTGACATGTCCGGGCATGTTTTTGGTGAAACAGGGACGCCGGCAGCCTCGCTCGCGTTCGTTCAATGTCTCAATAATCCGGGTTAGGACCGGTATCGTTTCATGCGTGCATATCATAATTCAAACCGTCACAGTATCTAGCGAATGAAGGCAACATGGCTCGTCCGGCCGCCAAATCTGAACTTCCCGCGTGCTACGCGATGGTCCATCCCGGGCTCGAAGAAGTCTCCGCCGACGAGATCACTCGTGATTTGAAGGGCGAAGTCAAGAAAGCGGGCAAAGGCATCGTCGCCTTTCGTTTGAATCAACTCGATGAAAGGCTCCTGCGGATACGTACCGCCGAAGACGTTTTCCTTTTGGCCTGGGGCAGCGACGACTTGACGCATCGTCCGTCGCAAGACCTCGATCGTATTCGGCAATGGACCAAGAAGGCGCCGTGGCAGCGACTTCTGCAGCTTCATCACACGGTTCATCCAAAGCCCAAGGGCAAACCGACCTATCGTTTCATCACGCAGATGAGCGGCACACACGGCTATCGCCGCATTGACGCGGGAAGAATGCTGGCGGAGGGACTGCAAGGCGTCTTTCCGCCTAGCTGGAAGCCGGCCCAGGAAAACGCATCGGTCGAAGTTTGGCTCACGATTAACGGTCCGACGGCGGTTTGCGGAATGCGGCTGTCGGACCGTCGCATGCGGCATCGCTCCTACAAACAAGAACACCTTCGAGCGTCGCTTCGGCCATCCATTGCAGCCGCAATGGTGCGACTTGCCGGCGCAGCGCCCGGCGACGTCGTACTCGACCCAATGTGCGGGGCCGGCACGATTCTCGCTGAACAGGCGGAACTCGTCCGGCTTCGCGGCGCCGGTCGCGTTTGCGTCATCGGCGGCGACATCGATGCCGCAGCAGCCTACGCCGCCGCAGCGAACTTGCGTGAGTTTCGACCCGACCTTTTGGCGCGATGGGACGTACGCCGTCTGCCGATCGCCAACGAGTCTGTGGACCGCGTAATAACCAATCCGCCGTTCGGCAAGCAATTGCTGCCGGGGGAAGTTCTGGCGCCGCTGTACACACGCCTGGTAAGCGAATGTGATCGGGTGTTGAAGCCAGGTGGACGAGCCGTCTTTCTGGTTGGCGAGGCATCGACGCTATTGGCCGCGGTGCAGCCGGTCGGCTGGGCGGTGCAGAAGCAGTTTCGCGTTCGAATATTGGGTCTGCCGGCGTTTGTAAGCGTCTGGCGAAAGCGGTCGGGATAAGTTACAATCTGAAGAGTGATAATTCGCATCCTGATCATCGATCGCAAACTCGCAAGCGAGTGACATTATGCCGCAATATACGTGCCCTGAATGCAAGTCCGTTTTGAAACGTGCTGAACCGTTGCCTGCGGGTAAGAAGATCAAGTGCCCGAGTTGCGGCGCGATCTTCGCGCCATCGGGCGATGGAGCCGCAAAGGCCGTGCCTGCCAAGGCCGCGGCTGGCGCGGCTGCGGCCAAGAAACCGATCGATGACGACATCGACCGCAACCCCTATGCCGTGCGAACGGACGATGAAGAGTCCGACACCGCACAGCGTGAGAAGCGACGCGCCGCCGCCGGCATCATTGCAGACCGATTCAAGAAGAGCGCCCGCGGCCCGGCTCAAGGCGAAGTCGTTCGCCCGGCGAACTTCCTGCTGGCAACGGGCATTATCAACGCGATTGTTTGCATCGTTATCGCGATTATCGCAATCTTTCCACTGGTGTTCCGCGACTTCTATTCTCCGAAACTGGAAGAAGGCCAAAAGTATTCTGACTTGGAAAAAGACGGCAAGCCGAAGAAAATGGTTGATCCGGTGAAATGGCGGGCCACGGTCATTCAAAGCAGCATTATGATCGGCAGCGCGTCGTTCAGTTTCATTTGGTGCGCATTCGTGTGCGTCGGCGCACATCGCATGCACACACTGGATTCGTATGGTTGGGCGATGACCGGCGCGATCATGGGCATATTCTTGTTGCCGATGGTAACGGGCATCTGGGCCCTGGTAACGCTGCGTAATCCAAAGGTCGTTGCCGGCTTCCACGAAGAGAAACCGGACGACGTATGATGCGCTTGCCGCCATATTTGTTCGGGTTGAACGGTTGCACCCTCGGTGGCCATCGATTAGACTGTCAAACGATTGACGCCTGCCTGAACCTGAAACTCGCTCTGTCACCCATTACTCGAGGATCTCTCCATGACTCGCCGATTTGATCGTCGTGATTTCCTGAAAGCGACCACAGCCGCCGGCGCCGGTTATTGGCTGACTGCCAGTGCCGTATCAGCTACGCGCGCAGCGGAAAAGCCGAACGAGAAGATCAACTATGCCGGCATCGGCGTTGGTGGAAAGGGATCGAGCGACATCGACAACTGTTGGCTGGCGGACGGTCAGGTCGTTGCGATCTGCGACTGCGACGAAAACCATTTGAATAGCAAGGCAAACCAGAAGGGAATTCAAGGCGGCGATCGCAAAGACCTGAAGCAATATTACACGAACGCGAAGAAGTACACCGACTATCGCAAGATGCTTGACGAGATGGGCAAACAAATCGACGCCGTCACCGTCAGCACCGCCGATCATACGCATGCACCTGCAAGTTTCATGGCAATGAAGCTAGGCAAACACGTTTACTGCCAGAAGCCGTTGACGCATGACGTCTGGGAAGCGCATCAGATGCGTGTGATGGCCAAAGAGATGAAAATCTGCACGCAAATGGGAAATCAAGGGTCCGCATCGAATGGTCTGCGTCGCGCGGTCGAAATCGTCCAGGCAGGCGTACTCGGCAAAGTCACTGAAGTTCACGTCTGGACGAACCGGCCGACAGGTTTCTGGAAACAGGCGCCCGACGTCACGGCCAGACCGACAGGCAAGTTCGAAGTTCCAAAACACGTACACTGGGACCTGTTCCAGGGCAGCGCGCCGGAACGCCCGTATGCACCCGGCTACCATCCGTTCGCATGGCGCGGCTGGTGGGACTACGGCACAGGCGCTCTCGGCGACATGGCTTGCCACACAGCCAACATGGCGTTCCGTGCGTTGCAACTTGGCCATCCGACGAGCGCTCGCGCCGTATCCGGCCCGGTGAATCCGGAAACATGTGTGGCGTTCGCTCACGTCGTGCTGCAATTCCCGGCCCGCGAAAGTCTCGCGCCGGTAACTTGGAACTGGTACGAAGGCACGAAGGAGGGCGTGAAACTCGCGCCACCTGCCGAACTTCTCGAAAAGCTGCTTCGCAAGGGCGAGAAGCTTGCCGGCAGCGGCTCCATTCTCGTCGGCGACAAAGGCATCCTCTTCTCGCCGAACGATTACGGCGAGCAATATCGCCTTGTCGGCGAAGGCGTCGAAGAGGCCGCGAAAAAAGTCTCTGAAACGCTGCCGCGGAACGGAAGAGGCGACGTCGGCATGAAGCAGGAATGGGCGAAGGCGATTCGCGAGAACAACCCATCGCTTGCCTACTCCAATTTCGAAATCGCCGGCATGTTGACCGAGGCGGTGTTATTGGGCAACGTCGCGATCCGCACCGGCAAGGCAATCGACTATGACGGAGCGAAGTGCGCCGTCACCAATTGCCCTGAGGCGGCTCAGTACATCAAGCGAGAGTACCGCAAGGGTTTCTAAACTTCTTTCCGCGTCGCGGTTCATACGGTTAGCCGCGACGCGAAGTCTTCGGAGCGGAGCGCACAAAATCGGAGTCCGAACATGCTGACGATGCTCGGCAGTCCTCGCCGTGCATGCGATGGCCTGACCCGTCGCGAAACACTGCGTGTCGGCGCTCTTTCTATGTTTGGAGGCGCACTGACGCTGCCAACGCTCCTTCAAGCCGAAGAGACTGCAAATCAAACCCGCAAGGCCAAGAGCGTCATTCTGATCTATCTGCTGGGCGGCGCTGCCACGCAGGACATGTACGATTTGAAGCCGAACGCGCCGTCCGGAGTAAAGTCAGAATTCAAGCCGATTCAGACTTCCGCACCGGGCATTCAAGTCTGTGAACACCTGCCGAAGCTGTCGCAGTGGATGCATCGATTTGGCGTTGTGCGATCGGTAAATCACAAGGCGGGCTGCCATAACTGTTTGCCGTCGTACGCGTCGCATCTATCGGTAATGCCCGATCAACACCCTCGTGACAGCGATCCGCCAAGCATGGGCTCCGTGTGCGAATACCTGCGACAACAGGCGCAACAGCCCGGAAATGTCCCCGATTATGTGTACATGCCTTGTTGGTTGGGATGGGGACAGGCGTTTCGTCGAGCGGGCCCGTATGCAGGTTTTTTGGGCCAGCGATACAACGCGCTCACAACAGAATGCGCTCCATTTGCGGACAAAGACGCTAAGCCGTCGCCGGGCAATCCGCAGATCGTACGCGGCTCGCCCGTATTGCCCAACAGTCTGCTTGATGCCGACATGACTATTGACCGGTTCAGCCGGCGCAAGTCGCTGTTGGAACAGATCGACGATCACGCACGCAATATCGACGAGTCTCCAGGGACGGGCCAATACGACCGCTTGCGCCGCCGCGCATTCGACCTCGTACTGTCTTCAAAAGTTCGATCGGCTTTTGATCTTCGCAACGAAGACCCTCGGCTGCTTGATCGCTACGGACGACACCTTTTCGGCCACAGCACGTTGATCGCGCGCCGCCTCGTCGAAACCGGCGTACGCTTTATCAACGTTACTTGGGACTTGTTCTGGGACCGCGTCAAGATCGACTACGACGCCTGGGACACCCACACGAAGAACTTCGCGATCTTGAAGGACAATAAGCTTCCGGGCCTGGACCAGACATTGACCGCGTTGCTGCACGATCTGCAAGATCGCCGGTTGCTCGACGAAACGCTGGTCGTCGTCACCAGCGAAATGGGCCGCACGCCGCGCGTCAACGGCAACGCCGGCCGGGATCATTGGACATATTGCTACGGCACTCTGTTCGCCGGTGCCGGTATCCGCGGTGGGACCGTTTGCGGTGCGTCCGACTCCCAGGCGGCTTATGTCAAAGATCGGCCGGTTTCGCCGGCCGACATTTGTGCGACCATTTACCAGTGCCTCGGAATCGATCCGCACATGACAGTTCCGGACCGAATAGGCCGGCCAGTTCCTGTCGCGCTCGGAGGCGAGCCGATTTACGAAATACTCGCTTGAGGCCATCGAAACGATTCATCTCGGTTTTTCTTGAAAGACTTTGCCGCCCCGCCCGTACTCCCTGAAGGAGCCAAGGGCATGAATAACGCGCCGGTAACACGGGCCAGTCTGCTGCTGAGAATTCGCGACTGTGCCGACACTCAGGCGTGGCGGCAGTTTGTGCAACTGTACGCGCCGGTGGTGTTTGCCTACGCCCGCAGACGTCGAATCCAGGAGGCTGACGCCGCCGACCTGACTCAGGAGGTTCTCCGCAGCGTTGCCAATTCTGTCGGCAAGTTCGACTATGATCGAACTCGTGGATCGTTCCGAAGCTGGCTTTTCGCCGTGACTCGGAACAAGCTGATGGATTTGCATCGACGGCAATCGTTCGGTCCATCGACAGGCGGCAACAGTGTGCAGGACTTGCTTAACCAGCAAACGGCTCGAGAAGAGGTAGACGCATGGGACCAGGAGTTTCGAAAACAGGTGTTCTCAACCGCCGCTGATCATGTGCGAGACGAATTCGAGACATTCACGTGGCAGGCGTTCTGGAGGACGGCGGTCGATGGCGTGAAGCCGGCCGAAGTGGCACGCGAACTGAACATGTCGGTAGGCGCTGTGTACATCGCCAAGAGCCGAGTGCAGGCCCGCCTGAAGGAACATATTCACGAACTGACCGAAGACGACTAAGGAATGAATTGCAGAGACCGATTATGACTCACCCAACCATCGATCAACTGCGTAGACTCGTCGCGGGCGCCGCGACATCAGACGAGCAGGCAGCGATTGCGGCCCACGTCGACAGCTGTGCCGAATGCCAGGCAGCCTTGGATCGGCTCGCCACAGGCCCGGACTTGTGGAGCGGCATCGCAGCGCAACTGGCCGACAAATCGCCGATCGAGCCGGCGTTAGCGCAAGCGATGGACGCCTTGCAGGCGCATCCGACGGTGACGGCAGCCGAATCCAATACGACGCCTGATTCCAAGCTTTCGTTCCTGGCGCCATCCGATGCGCCCGGCCACTTAGGCAAAATGAAGCACTACGAAGTGCTGGAAGTCGTCGGCAAGGGAGGCATGGGAATTGTCCTGCGAGCTTTGGATACAAAGCTCCAGCGGATTTGTGCGATCAAGGTGATGATGCCGGAACTGGCGGCCATCGCAACGGCCAGGCAGCGGTTTATTCGGGAGGCGCGTGCCGCCGCCGCGGTCAGCCACGAACACGTCGTGACGATTCATGCTGTGGAAGAGGATCATGCGCCGCCATTTCTGGTGATGCAGTACGTCGCAGGCCGGTCATTGCAGCAGCGCATCGACGACACCGGCGCCCTTGAACTGAAAGAGATTCTCCGCATCGGCATGCAAGCCGCCAGCGGCTTGGCCGCTGCTCATGCACAAGGCCTCGTCCATCGCGACATCAAACCCGCGAACATCCTGCTCGAAAACGGCGTTGAGCGGGTCAAGATCACGGACTTCGGCCTGGCCCGCGTTGGCGACGACTCGCGCGTAACGCAGACTGGCGTCGTCACGGGCACTCCTCAGTACATGGCCCCGGAACAGGCACGCGGCGAAGCGGTCGATCAGCGAGCCGACCTTTTCAGTCTCGGCGGCGTCCTGTACGCGATGTGCACCGGATACGCGCCGTTTCGCGCCAGTTCCAGCATGGCAGTGCTCAAAAAGGTTTGTGATGAATCGCCAAGACCGATTTCTGAACTCAACTCTGAGATTCCGGATTGGCTCGTTGCGATTGTGAACAAGTTGATGGCCAAAGATGTGAAGGACCGGTTTCAATCGGCGTCCGAGCTTTCGGCGCTGCTTGGTCAGCACTTGGCGCACTTGCAGCAGCCGAGCCAAGTTGCGATTCCGGCTCGAGTGGACCCGGTAAGATCGCCGATTTCGCCGGCAGAGACATCTCGAAAGTCTGTGGCGCTGCCGATCGCATTAATGCTGCTTCCGCTTTTTGTCGTGCCGGCGATTGTCCTTACGTCGAACTTTTTGGACAAGGGCATCGTCTTCGGAGCTCAGGAGAGCGTGATTTGCCTGGGTGTCGTGGGCGTGCCTCTCTTCCTGGTCGGTTTGGTCCTTCTGATTTCACGTTTGACCACGCGTCCAGACGATTCCGCGAATGCGTCCAGCCCAGCCCAAGCGAGGATCGCCGGCGAGACCCAAGCGCAGCAATGCATGGGTGGCGGTTGCAATAATTGCCGTCGCTTTGTTCGTTTGCTGCCCGGTTCCTGCGATCGCGCTATTGGGCACGATTCTTTGGTATTCGGACAGCTCGGCAGAACCAGGACCCGGCTTTCGTTCGTCCGGCGAACCAGTAATATCCTCCGGCAGTTCGCCGGCGCCGATTGACATGATGCCGCAGCCAAAACAAGGCGAACAACGGCTCATTGAGGGATTGCAGTGGTTTCCACGTGAATCGACCTTCTTTGGCGCGTTCGACTTCCAATCAGCGGGCTCACTGTCGATCGATAGTCCATTCGTCGTCAAATTGCTGGAGAAACTTGTACCACCGGCTGATCGGGGAAATTTTGCTGCAGATAAGTTCGCGGGTGCGCGAATCGATCGAGTCTCGTTTGCTTATGTCGAGCAGCCACAAAGGCCAGCTGAATCACGCATCTACATCCGATTGAGCGGCAATTTCAATCGTACTCGGTTGACTCGAACGCTGTTGGCATGCCTGCCGGAGGCGACATCGCGTGAAAGCAGCACCGTTGGTCATGAGAATGCAACGTATTTGACCATGGCAAAGCAAGCTCCGGCTTTCGCATTGGTCGGCGACCGGGACATTCTCATTGGCGGATTCGAAAAGAATCTCGGCAACGAAAAGCGACATCAACAAGTAATCGATGAGATGATGGAACTTCGGCTGTACTCCACCGGGAGCGTCGGCCCTGTAGTGAAACCCAATCTGACCGTCGGCTCGTACGAAAAAGACCTGCGCAGCTTGCCAGACTACGCGTTTGCCGTCATTATGGGCGACCTGCCTGCGTCGATTTATGACAGCTTATCGACAAGCAAGGGCGGTCCGTTTCGCACGCCGCCGCGATTTGTCAGAGTAACCGGTACGCATCGCCCGGCGACCCGACTCTCGCTTCAGTTTCGGCTGCCGACCGCAGGCGACGTGCCCAATTTCGGCGATGACCTTGTTGCCCTGAAGAACAAATGCCTCAACGATGCGAAGACGCACCCGAATGAGCCGCATCACACTTTCCGCTTGGCTTTGACGGAGCGACTGGTTAACAACTTTGAAGCAATCAAAGGAGAGGCCAGCGTTCGCCTCGGCCTGGATTGGTCCAAAGGGTTGCAGGAGAGTCTGATTGAATTGTTTGAAGCAGTCGGCCCGCTTTCAGAATCGGGGGCGAGGCCGGCCGATCCCCCGCCGAAGCCAAAGAACGGGACGTGACGCACAGACGCGCTAACCGGACAAGCATTCGCAAGTACTGAGACAAAAAACGTCGATCACACAAAAGCCGTTCGATCAAAGTAAACCCTTTCGCCGGCGAACTTCTGTTGGTTCGCGTCCCAGGGAAAGTGAATGACGACGTGCATCTGCACAACCTTGCCGGTTGCCGCCTGCCCGGCCCAAACGCCGCGATGCGTGCCCGTCAGTTGGGCGACTTCGATGACGCCTTGAGGGCCGATGACGATATCCTGAAGTTCAAACTTCACGTCTGGAAAAGCACCGAGAAACGACGTGTAGAACTGAGTGGCGCCTGTGTGGCCTTCCCATCGTTGGCCTGTCGGCACGATTTCATAGACACAGTCCGTCGTCAACGTGGCAAGCAGGCCGGGAATGTCGCGTTTGTCCTCCGCAATCGAGTGGTCGATCCAGAGTCGGCGAATCTGCGCATACAATTCGGGGGTAACGGCTCGTGCTAGCTGTTCGCGAGCGGTGCTGGACATCGTTGCTTCCTCCTTTGAGTCGTGCCTATGGTCGATGCCAACGAGTCTGCTGGCGACCCGGTGCACCGTCGAATGTTCTATCTCAAAGGCGTCATCGCGGTCGGCTTTTTCGCAGGGCTGGTCCTTTCGCCCCAGCTTTGGCTATCCTCAAGGTCGTATCCAACAAGCCCAGTCTTCGCGTGGCTTCCCGAGTTGGGTCATCCGTGGGACTACGTCGCTCTCGGTGGCATGTTGATGCTGCTTGTCGGCATCGTCGTTCACCCGCGTCCAAAGTGGTTAGTCTTTGCGTTTGTCTTGCTTGCAGGCGGCTACAGTTTGTTTGATCAGACGCGCTGGCAGCCGTGGTTCTATCAGTACCTGTTCATGTTCATCGCATTGGCATTCTACCCTTGGCACAATTCAGACACAGCTAAGAACAGCAATGCAATCGATGGATGCCGAATCATCGTCGTCGCAACGTACTTCTGGAGCGGCTTGCAAAAAGTGAACCCGCTGTTTCGCGACGAGGTATTCCTGTGGTTGTTTGAGCCGTTGACGCCCGATCTGAGTGACATCACAAAGGCCCGCTTGTTGTCCTTGGCTGTGATCGCAGCAATCACCGAATCGCTACTCGGGCTGGGGTTATTGTGGCCGCGTTTGCGAAACTCCTCTGTCGTCGGCATCGGGTTCATGCACGCCGTCTTGCTATTGTGCCTGGGACCGTTGGGACACAACTGGAATACTGTCGTTTGGCCATGGAACGTTACGATGACGCTGCTGGTCATCGTGCTTTTCTGGAACAGCGGCAGCGTAGGCACGTTGCAGATCATACGCCCTCGTCGCGCCCTTTGTCATGCATCGCTGCTCGTCCTCTTTGGACTGATGCCTGCGTTGAATCTCGTCGGACGGTGGGACGCTTACTTGTCAGCGGCGCTTTACTCCGGCAATACGATGTCGGCTTCTATTTTCATGAGCGGTGCGATTCGCGACCGGTTGCCGCCGGAAATCCAGGAACAGATGACCGCCGTCGGATTCGACATGTATCGACTGGACCTGAGCCAATGGACGATGACGGAGTTGAACGTGCCCGCGTATCCGGCACGGCGCGTATTCCTCAATGTTGCGAGGCGGCTTGCTGTGCATTCGACGCGTCCTGATGACGTTGTCTTGATCATTCAGGAACGGCCGATCGGTTGGACCAAAGAGCGCGTCGAAACGCGATACGACGTCCACTCGCTGGCCAAGAAGCGATGATCCTCTGTGGAAGCGGAGCGAGACATAGGCACTGCCGCTTCGATTCCATAATCACACCTAATCGACAAGATCATTGCACTCTGGAGTCCGTATGACCGTTCACGATTTGAAGGGGAAAACTGTTGGATTTGCCGCTTCGGGCGGTTTGGATAGCTGCACGATTACGCAGTGGCTGACCGATCACGGCGTACAAGTTGTTTGCTTTACGGCCGACCTTGCCCAACCGGACGAAACGGATTTCGACACGATTCGCACTCGGATGTTGGCGTGCGGGGCCGTCGACTACATTGCGCTGCCCTTGCAAGACGCGATTGCCGAAGCGGGCCTGCGGATCATTCAAGCGCAAGCGTATTACGAAGGCAGATATTGGAACACAACTGGCATCGGCCGGCATGTCATCGTCGCCGGTATGGTGCCGGCGCTCCGCAAACGAGGCATCAAGGTGCTCAGTCACGGCGCCACCGGTCGAGGCAATGATCAGGTGCGGTTTCAACTGGTCACAAACATGCTCGCGCCGGAAATTCAGGTGTATGCTCCCTGGCGCGATTCAGTTTTCTTGTCGCGATTTCGCGGCCGCAGCGAAATGATCGATTATTGCAACGAGCGCAAGCTGCCGATCAAGACGACCAAGGACGCCCCGTATTCGACTGATGCGAACCTGCTCGGCCTGACGCATGAGGCAGGCAAGCTCGAATCGCTGGAAACGCCGCCCGGATTCGTGACGTTCGGCATGGGTGTCAGTGCCAAAGACGCGCCGAACGAACCGGAGAAGTTCACGGTCCGGTTTGAACGCGGCCGGCCCGTTGCCATCAATGGCGCAAAGGTCAACGCGCTGCAAGCCATCGTGCAAGCCAATCTCATCGGCGGTCGGAACGCCGTCGGCATCGGCTATCACCTCGTCGAAAACCGCTTCGTCGGCATCAAGTCTCGCGGAGTCTACGAAGCGCCGGCGATGGAACTGCTCGGCACCTGTTACGACTTCCTGCTGCAACTCGTGCTCGATCGCCGCGCACGCGAATTGTACGACCAGTTGTCGCTGCTCGTCGCCAAACAAATCTATCAGGGCTATGGCTACGACCTAGCTTCGCGCATGGCGGACGAAGCACTGCGGCAAGTCACGGATCTGATCACCGGCACGATCTCCGCGACTTTGTACAAAGGCAGCGTCACCTTCGCCGCCGCCGTCGACGTGCCGCACTCGCTGTACTCTGAGGCGAACGCGTCGATGGAGGCGATCGGCGAATTCGACCACGCGGATTCAGAGGGCTTCCTGCGGGTCCACGGCGTGAGCGCCCGGGCGCTCGCAGCGGCCCAGCAGATACGCTTTGCGGAGGGATAACGCGACTCGGCAACAATCTAATGTTGCGGTGTGATTCCGATGCCGAAACATGGTCGGAGTTACAGCTATGCCAATGCACGACTGGAGTCGAGTCGACGCGGGAATCTACCACGCACATCTGCACGGGTGGATTTCTGAACTTAGCCGTTCTCTGAATTGCGGACGACTGCCAAAAGACTATTACGCCCTTCCAGAGCAACAAGCCGCTGGATTCGGACCTGACGTGTTGACGTTGCAGTCCCGGTCAAATGACAGCGCCGCCGAAATCGTTGACAACGATCAACCAACGTCAACGATAACGCGTGTTCGGCCGAAAACTCGGTTTGTAATGGAATCGCCCACGGAGTTCTATCACCGGAAGAAGAAGGCAATCGCCATCCGGCATGTCAGCAATGATGACCTGGTGGCAATGATCGAGATCATGTCGCCTGGCAACAAGAGTTCGGCGCGGGCATTCACACAATTCGTCGAAAAAACGTGCTACTTGCTGGAGCATCAGATTCATCTGCTCATATTTGATCCGTTCCCGCCCGGACAAAGAGATCCGCAGAGCGTACACGCCGCCATTTGAGATGAGATAGAAAGATCGGGATTTCAGCTGCCTACCGACAAGCCACTGACAGTCGTTTCTTACGAATGTGACGTTTCGACAAGAGCGTTTGTGGAGCCGTTCGCAATCGGCGACTCGTTGCCTGACATGCCGCTGTTTCTTTAACCCGGCGAACATGTGACGATCCCGCTTGAAGACACCTACGCCAACGCAAAAGCGGTGATGCCACAACGGTGGCGGAAAGTGCTGGATGCTCCGATGATGACCTGATACTGTTTGGCTTTTGCGACTCTCGATTCACCCAGATCAGTCACCATCGAGGGAACAACGTGAAAGCCAGACACGCGATTTGTTTGATCGCCACATTTGCAGTCAAAACTATCGCTTGCGCATGGTCGCTCGCAGTTGAACCACCAAAGGTCTCTGCCCCGCCCGAAGCCTTTTTCGCCAAGGTGCGTGAGCACGATCGTGAAGTTGCGCTGCGTTTCTACAAAAAATACGTCGACGTGAACGGTCTGTCCGTCGTGGCCTCAGCCGATGTCGCCGACGAGGCACTTCTGCGAACGCATCACATCGTCACGCACATGCTGGCTGGCAGGCCCGACGTTCTCGAAGCGATGGCGACGTTCGGCACCCGGCTCATCATCATCGGTAAAGATCAGGTCTACACTGATATGCCCCAGTATCGCAACAACCCGAATCCCGCGTTCATGAATGAGCGAGTCCGCGGCACCGGAGGGCTCGATGTCACCAGCTTCGGCGAAGAGAATCTGCTTAACCTGGCGCTTGATCGCTACGACGACGAGAGCATCGCCGTGCATGAGTTCTGCCACACGATCGACGCGGCAATGCGGCGTATCGACAACACCTGGCGCCAACGACTGACGGAAACGTACCGTGCCGCCATTGACAAAGGCATGTGGAAGAACACCTATGCAGCGTCCAACTCTGCCGAGTATTGGGCAGAGATCGCCCAGTGTTACTTCGACACAAATCGCATCAACAACTGGAACCACGGCCCGATCCGCACACGCGAAGAACTGAAACTGTACGACCCGCAAGGCTATGAGCTGGTGCATACAACGTTCAAGCTGACACCCGCTAACGACTGGCGATTCCGTCCGGCGCGGCCCCAACCGAGCGTGGGGCTGCCGCCGGCAAAGTTGAAGATCGACCCGTATTACACAAAGTTCACGTGGGCCCGTGAATTCACAGTAGTTGGTTCGAAGCAAGTGAGCGATGCCGCTATGCTGAAAGCCAACGATACGATTCGCAAAATGTTCGCGTATCGGCACGACATCTTGAAAGCGATGATCGCGGATGGAGTGCGCCTGGTCATACTTGGTCCACGTGAGCAATTGAGCGACCTGCCGGAGTTCAAGACCGCGAAAACGTCTGTCGATCTCGTTCGATTCAATGAATACTCGGAGTCGAACAGACTCGTCGTCGTGCCGGAAGAAAACGTGCTGCAGTCGTCGGAGGAGCCATTCACCGGCAAAAATCTCGTCGTGTCGTTATTTGCAAAGGCGCTGTACCACGTGACTGCGAAGCGGCCGGTCGATCCCGAGTTCGACAAACGCCGCGATAAGCAGCAGTATGAACTCCGCGTCAAACGCTTGGATATTGAGTTCGACAAGCGGTTAGAAAAGACCTTCGGAGACGCGAAGAGCAAGAGCCTGTGGAGAGGAACGGCCGCTTCGCGGGACCGCGTTGAGTATTGGGCCGCGGGAGTCGAGGCATTTTTCGACGCAACCGGTTCCGGAACGCCGCCCATTGGCGCAGACCGGCCAATTACGACGCGCGAAACACTCAAGTCGTATGATGCAGACCTTTTCACTTTGGTCGATGAGACGTTTGCGTACAAAGAGCGCGTCGATTGGAGGACGAAGCGGTGATTCGAGTTCGAATTCCGATTGTTGGAATGGCAATGGCGCTGGCGGGGTGCTTTTTGCAGCAGGCGCCGGCACAGTCGCTTGAGAACGATGAGGCATCGCCATTTCGACCAGGCATGCTGGCAGAGCTCCGTTCAGTCGCCTCGCCGAACGCCGTACTGCAGCGAGTCGATGCGAAACCTGCGTTTTTTCTCGGCGAATTCAGTCCGCACCCGCGTCTACCTGCCGGGCCGTTCACCGCAACTTGGTCCGGGATGATTCATGTCGCCGATTCCGGGCCGATTTCATTCAGTGCCTTTGTCGGCGGCGAAGCGAAGATCATCATTGACGGCGTCACAGTTCTTGACGCTAGCAATGAGGACATCACGCGAATCGTTCCCGGCAAGGCCGCCCTGACCCGCGACCCCGGCCACTATGCGATCGAAATTCGTTTTCGCTCGACGGCGAAAGTCCCGGCTCGGCTGCAAGTGCACTGGGAAGGACCGACGTTTGCACGCGAACCAATCCCCGCGTGGAGATTTCGCCATCGCCCAGAAAAGGTCGAATCCGAGTGGCAAATCGCGGAACGCGGCATCCAACATGCCGAACACTTCGGTTGTGCCCGTTGTCATGCGTCATCGTTGCCGGCGGCAGGCACTTCTGAACCCGGTCCAGACTTGAGTGATGTCGGTAAACGATTATCGCGCGACTGGATCTTGAGGTGGCTGGCAGACCCAGAAAAATTGAAGCATGGTGCGGCGATGCCGGCGCTGTTCTCGGCTGACCAAAATGGCAACGTCGAACGCTGGCTAATTGCGAATCACCTATCGCCGAACGAACGACAGCGCACGAGTGCGGCAGGTGATCATCGCGCCGGCCGGCTCGCCTTCATGAGCTTGGGATGCCCCACCTGTCACTTCGTGCCCGAGATGGATCGCGCCGAACAAACGGACTTTGGCCGCAAGCTGTTCATCGGTCTCGCGGATCGGTTTCAACTCAGCGACCTTGCCGAGTTTCTGCAGAAGCCGCACGTGCGTTATCCCGACGGCCGGATGCCAAGCCTTCGCGTCACGGAGTCGGAAGCACGCAATATTGCCGCTTATCTGTTGCTTTGGTCGAAGCCGATTGCCGCGCCGAAGCACCCCATGCCTGATGAGGGCGAGGTAGCTGTAGTTTTGAAGCGACTCGAAGCGAGTGATTCGGCCAATGCTGCAAAGAAGTTGATTTTTCAGAAGAACTGTGCTGCCTGCCATACCGGCCTGGAGAAATCCACGACGCAGGACATCCCCATTCAAAAGCGCGACGCGGGCTGTTTGGCGGGCAAGACATTGCCGCGTTTCAGTTTTGCAGCATCGCAGAACAACGACCTCGCCGTGTATTTGCAGTTTGCGACCGCTGACAAGTTCGCATCACCGGTTTACGAACGGCAGCGACGATTGAATCGCGCCGGTTGCGTGCGCTGCCATCAACGCGACACTGATTTGCCGCCTCCGATTGAAGCGATCGGCAGCAGCTTGGGCGGTGCATTCCTGCAGTTCGTTCCGTTTCAACGGACACCGCGCTTGACATACCCGCATCAGAAGTACACTCGCGCTCATTTGCAGTCTGCGATAGCAGACGGCATCACGACGTTGAGGTCGTCACGTTACACGTATCGGATGCCCGCGTATGGGAATCATGCACAGGAATTAGTCCGTGCCTTGGCGGAAAGTGACGGCGAGATTCCCGATGCCACTGATGTTCGTGACGCCGGCGTCGCCGATCCGACGGTCGGCACGCTCGAAGGGCCGCAACTCGTCGGCTCACAGGGTTTCTCCTGTGTGTCGTGCCATGTGTGGAACGGGCAGTTGTTGACGGCGTCGGACCCCGGCGCGATTGGCCCCGACCTGACTCGAGTCGCAGGACGAATCCGTCGCGATTGGTTCGAACAATTCCTGGACAATCCGCTTCGATATCACCCAGGCACGCCGATGCCCACAGTGTTCGAGCGAAACAAACCTTCGCTGTTGCGATCAGTGCTCGCCGGAGACGCCGCAAAACAGAAGGAGGCGCTCTGGAGCTACTTTGCTCAGGGCAAGACCGCGCCAAGCCCGAAGGCGCCGCCGCCGGTACCAGTCGAATCGCCTTCTCCCGGCGAGCCTGTCATCGTCGCTCAAATCCCGTTGCATCTTCCCGATGGAAAGGTGATCGAGAGCATCAGTTTGCTCAATGACCGTCACGACCTGCTGGTCTATGATCTGGCTCAATTCGCCCCGATCAGGCACTTCCCCGGCGCACAAATCCTCAGGTCAGTGTCCGCACGCACTCGCCAATTCTCTGTGGGACATCGAGACAGCGGTATCGAAATTCCCGGTGCACTTGACGTGTACTTGAACCGGAATGGCAAAAGTGAATTGATGAAGAACAAGGAACTAATCGGTCACGACCGGCTCACAGACGGCGTCACTTTTCGTCGTTCGATTGGTGATCGCGATTTGTCGCTCGAGGTTGAGGAAACTCTGAAAATCGGCGATGTGAACGGCAAACGGCACTTGTCGCGACAACTTCGCATTCGATCCATCCAGGCTGGTGCAACACTGCTCATCTACGTCGACAGAAATGTGTCGGTCATCAAGGCTCCACATTTGGAACTGATGCCCGATTCGCAACCCCGGAAATCGGTGAAGTTGACGCCCGATGCCAACGGTATGGGTGTCATTCACCTGAGTTACGATCTCGCGGCGGCGAAACTTCCGGAGCCCTTTATTGCCAAGACAGTCGTCGACGAGGGACCGAAGGAGGGTTCGCTGGAACGGCCGGGCTACCGCGCTCGCGCTTACCCGCGGCCGAAGACGCCGTCGGGCGAGGATCGTGTCATGCCGGGGGCCGTCGCCGTGGATCCCAGCAACGGCAATTTGTACGTCGCATCGCTCAAGACCGGCGAACTGTTTGTCGTTCGCAAGCCGAATGAAGTGTCGCAAGCCCGCTTCGAGAACTATGCGCGTGGCCTGTTTCAGGATGCTCTGTCGATGGTCGCGGAAAACGACGGCCTGTACGTGCTGCACCGCCGCAACTTGAGCAAACTCGTGGACCGCGACCGCGATGGTTTTGCCGAGCGAGTGGAGCGCGTGCTCGCACTGCCGCATGGCATCGGCGAAACGTACGACTATGCCTACGGCCTGGTGCATGATCGCAATGGTTTTGTGCTGAGTTATGCACCGTATGCCAACGCGACGATGAAGGGCTCAGGCAGCGCCATTCGCTGGATGCCGGGCAAACAGCCGGAGGAAATCGCATTTGGAATGCGAAACCCGGTCGGCTGGGCTGCCGGCCCAAACGGCGACATCTTCTTTACGGACAATCAAGGCGAGTGGGTGCCGGCCAACAAGCTGTGCCACGCTGCGGACGGCCGCTATCACGGCTTCCCGAATCGATCGCAACCAGAACACACTAAGAAGTCTCCCGGGAAGCCATCGATCCTCGTGCCATATTCATGGGCGCGATCGATCAATGGCGTGACGTACGACACGACAAATGGCAAGTTTGGCCCATTCGCCGGTCAGTTCTTCATGGCCGAATTGATGTATGGCGGCGCCATCATTCGTGCCGACGTCGAAAAGGTCAACGGGGTGTATCAAGGCGCCTGCTTCCCGTTCTGGGGCAAAGGCTTGCTCGGGCCCGTCACGCTAGCATTTGATCCGAACGGACCGCTCTACGTCGGCGGCATAACCGAACCCGGATGGATGTCGATGCCCGATCGAGGCGCGCTATTTCGAATCGATTACATCGGCGAGACACCGTTTGAAATGCAAAATATTCGGGTTACCCCTAAAGGCTTTCGCATCACGTTCACATTGCCTATCGAGGCTGCAACTGCTGCAGTCGCACAATCGTATCACGTGGAGCATTATCGTTACGAATACACCGGCGCCTATGGCTCTCCGGAGTTGGACCGCACAAGAGTCAAGGTTCATTCGGCCCGCGTATCGACCGATGGAAAGTCTGTCGAGCTGACGACCGATCCGCTTATGACCGATCGCGTTTACCGTATTTCTGCGGCGGGCATACGTTCAAAGTCGGGCAACTTGCTCGTCCACAATACCGGAGCGTACACACTTAACGAAGTGCCAAAGGAATAAACCGTCGGTGATTCACGGTTCCGTCGAGATGCCGAGTTCCGCCACTTTGCGATAAAGCGAACTGAGCGCCATCCCGAGCCGTTTCGCCGCCTCCTTCTTATCTGTCGTCTGGGCCAGAATGCGTTGGATGTGTTGCCGTTCGAATCTCGCAACTGCTTCGCCGTAATCATCGACGAGTGCAGGGTCGAGAGGTTGTGGCACAAGGTCCGGCGGCAAATCGGCCGGCGTTATCAGCGGACCGTCGCCCAAAATAAGCGCTCGCTGCAAAGCGTTGTCAAGCTCACGTACGTTGCCTCGCCACGGGCAGGCAAGCAGAATTTGCATCGTCTCATAAGAAACGCCGTGAACCCGCCTGCCCATCTCGCGGGCATGCCTCGCGACAATGGCTTCGGCAAGCGGCGGAATGTCGTCGCGCCGGTCTCGCAAAGGCGGGATCGAAATGGTGACGACATTGAGGCGAAAGTAGAGGTCAGCGCGAAAACGGCCCAAGTCGACTTCTTTCCTCAAATCCTTGTTAGTCGCAGCGAGGATTCGCGCATCTACGGGTACCGGCTCATTAGCGCCGACCGGCAGCACTTCTTTTTCCTCGAGCGCCCGCAGCAGTTTCGCCTGAGTTCCTAACGGCAATTCGCCAATTTCGTCGAGAAAGACCGTGCCCGAGCCGGCGTGCACGAAGATGCCGTCGCGGTCTCGGTCCGCGCCCGTAAAAGCTCCTCGTCGATGGCCGAAAAGCTGGTTTTCCAACAACTCCGGCGGCAGCGCGGCACAGTTCACGGCGAGGAACCGCGGCTCCGACGCTCCGGTTCTTCGCATCGAAGGCATCGACTGCTGATGGATGCGACGGGCGATCAGCTCTTTGCCAGTGCCGCTTTCACCCTGCAATAGCACCGTCGATCGAGTGGTCGCAACACGCTGTGCCATTTCGAGAACCTTGCGCATCGCATTGGAAACGACGACAATATTCGGTGATTCCTCCTGCAGTGCCAACTCGCGGCGGAGCCACAGGTTTTCGGAGAGTGCCGCTCTCGCCGTTAGCAGGCGTTTCACCTTGGCGAGAACTTCATCGAGGATGACCGGCTTCATCAAGTAATCGGCAGCGCCAAGCTGAAACGCCTCGACGGCGTTTTCGACAGTCGCATATGCAGTGATGAGCAACACGATCAATTCGGGATCGATCTGCATGAGCCGACGTAGAACTTCGATGCCGTCGATCCCTGGCAGGTTCATGTCGCACAGCACCAAGTCCCAACGTCGATCAGTCGCCTTTTGTAGAGCTTCTTCGCCGGTGCCACAGGCACTGACTTCGTACCCTTGCTGGCTCAGAAACTCGCTAAGTGTTTGACGAATCAGCGGTTCATCGTCGATCACAAGAATGTGTTCACGACTGGAAGTGCGTTGCGGCATATTGCTTCCAATTATTCGCAATCGTCACCGCTCCTCATGCGGGCATCGGCGACAATTCCGAATTCAGTCCGGTTTTTGACTCATTGACCAAATTAAGCGGCAGTCGCAACTTGAAGTCGGTACCGGAGTGCAAAACGGAAGTGAAAGACACTTCGCCTCCGAGTTCCGTCAGCAGTTGCCGCGTCACAAAGAGGCCCAACCCAGTCCCGTGTTTCTTAGTGGTGAAGTAGGGTTGAAACATCTGGGTCGACTGCGACTCAGACACTCCGACGCCATCGTCACGAATCGACACGGTCAAGAAATGGCCTTCGTGACGGGCGAAAATCGCAATTCTGCCGACCTTGGTCGTTGCGTCGACGGCATTGAAAATAAGATTCAAGAAAACCTGCACCAGGTGGCGACGAACGGCGAACAACACTGGAACATCTGTAGGAATGTCTACCGTAATCTGTCGCCGTTTTGTGTCCTTGTAATACTTGGCAATGTTAAGCGCTTCGTCCACGACTTCGCGAATGTGAATGAAACTGCGATCGTTCGTTGTCGGCCTGCTGAACTCGACCAATTCGCGCAAAGTCCCACGAATCCGTTGCAATTGCCCGCTGACGAGGCTCAACCGGTCGCGCGTATGCTCGTCGAGGTCATGTCGTTCCAGCATCTGAACAATGGAACTGATCGACGTCAGGGGATTGCCGACTTCATGAGCGATCCCGGCGGCGAGCAAGCCAAACGCGGCCATCTTCTCCTGGTGCAACACATGAGCCTGCGATTCCTGTAAATCTCTCGTGCGCTCGGCGATTCTGGTTTCGAGTTCCGCCTGATGTTCGCGCAGTGCCGAGTTAAGGGAACGCAATCGATGACCGGCGCGCTTCAGCAACAAGCTGAACGCGCTGGCTGCCCAGGTAAACCAACCCAGGATGATCCAGTTCAATACCAGGCCCAGCGCATCACGCTGCGGTTCGGGCAATGATGCGAACAGCGCCGAGAAACTGATGCCGTGCAAGATGCATGTTCCAAACGTCACTTGTGGCGAATTTCGGATTGCAAAACAGATCAACGAAAGGAAGTAAAAGTATCGGAACGAACTGCTCATGCCGTCGTGAAAATAGCATAGAAGGCCGATAAAAACCGCTTCCATGACTGAGATGAATAGTGGATAGCGACCCAAGAAGACGCGGCCGCGGAAGCTGAACCAAGTGTCGAAAAGCGCATAGACGGCGCCAAGCCCAAGGATCGCGTTCAAAATCGCGCGATTTGGAACCGCCGGCGCAAGATTGACGGCCAAGTATCCGACGACGACGCCGATCCAACGAATTTTGGCCGCGATGCTCTCGGCTGCTCTTTCCCAAGGCGGAGGATCGACGGCGATAAGACCTGAACTCATGAGACTATCCACAACGTGAATGCAACCTACCAGCGATTCAACCCTGGATAATTGTAGCGGTCACAAGCCATCGGCGTACGAATCCGCCAGCCGGAATTGACGCACCGCAGCGGAACCGGTTATTATCGCCGCACGCTGATTTCATCGGTCGGACCGACATTGAGCAAGGACGCCAGAGTCATGTTGTTTGTGCCGCGACCGGAACCTTCATCCGAGACAGCCGCCATGCCGGCGGTGCAATGGGAAGAAACGGCCTGCCCATTGTGTTCGGGCCGACACTGTTCGCCCCTCATCGAATCGCAGGACCCTCAAAAGGGCGGCGAAGGACTGTGGTTCGCTGTCGTGCAGTGCGACACATGCGGGATGTGTTACACCAATCCTCGTCCGGACGCCGCATCCATTCGACATTTCTACCCGAACAATTACGCACCGCACGAACGGCACGTTCGTCCTCGATCTCTATCGCTTTGGCGGTCGGTCAAGAACCTGTGGTCGCCGCCAAGATTCGACTTGCGTCCCATCCCATGGCATGGCCAAGGCCGATTGCTCGATTTTGGCTGCGGCAATGGCGCCTATTTGAAAATGATGGCAACGCGAGGCTGGAACGTGACCGGCATCGATGTGTCGGTTCGCGCCGTTGAGCAAGTTCGCTCCGAACTAGGCCTCACGGCACACCTGGGAACACTGCCGCACAGCGACCTTGCGCCGGCCTCGTTCGATGCGATCACAATGTGGCACTCGTTAGAGCATGTTCACGATCCGTTGAACACGTTGCGCGAGGCCCGGCAACTTCTAGCGCCCGGCGGGAAGATCGTCGTTGCCGTGCCGAACATCGACAGCTGGCCGTTTCGATGGTTTGGAGCCCACTGGTTCGGCCTGGATGTGCCGCGCCACTTGACACACTTTACGCCCACAACGCTCGTTCAGATGTTGCAGCGCGCCGGGTTTGCCACTGCTCCGGTGCAATTCGTGCGCTATGAATATTGGATTCGCGAATCGGCTCGACGATACTGCCGGCAACATCCCAATGCGCCGTGGACGACCCGGCTCATGCGGACTCGTTATTCGTCCCGTTTGTCGGCATGGTGGTGTTGGCTGCATGATCAGTCAGACTGTATTGTCGGCACCGGCTATCGCTAACCGAGATTTCGAATCAACACTGACGCCCGTATTGAGCTGCATTGCTTGGCAACACATTTACGCTTCGATGATTTTCTCATTTTCTTCACGGAACGCGCCGGCTACAATATCACAAAATTTCGACCCCTGGGCCTCGCAAAGTGAGTGTGCCATGCGGGTAAAACTAGCAGTCGTCGTCGGTCCCCATCACGGCCAGGAATTCAATTTTGACGGCCACGAAGTATTCCTGGCCGGTCGCTCGCCGCGTTGTCACTTTCAAGTGGATGATCGCGATAAAGCGTTTTCGCGAGTGCACTTCCTGATTGAATTCAACCCACCTCAATGCCGCCTTGTCGATCTCGGCAACCGCAACGGCACGTTGGTGAACGGCAAGAAGGTCGGCCAGACCGATCTTCGCAACGGCGACCAGATTCAAGTTGGACAGACAACATTGCGGCTCACCTATCTTTCCGAACCAACAATCGGCGTGGCGGCGACTACCGATGAACCGCTGTCAGGCGTGCTGTTCCGAGCTCCGCTGTCCGAAAGCAAGTCTGCGGGAGAAAACCTGCCGCCGGGCATACCACGGCAGATTGGCAACTATCGGATTCTGCGACCGCTGGGCCACGGCATCGCCGGAACCACTTGTGCCGGGATTCGACAAACCGACAACGCAACCGTCGCGATCAAAGTTATTGACCCGCCGCTAACTGGCTCGCGCGACATTCTGGATAGGCTGCTCAACGAACTATCCGGGCTGCACGACTTGGAAGAAAAGCGAGTGTTGCGGATTCAGGAATGTGCCGAATCCGGCAAACTGATTTTCCTGGTAACGCCACTTGTCAACGCCGTGGACGCCGGCAAGTTTTTCAAGCAGATTGGACAGTTGCCGTTCGAACTTGCGATTGGAATGATGCGGCCCGCATTGCGTGCGCTCGAAAAATGTCATGCGGAAGGCGCCACTCACGGCGCCATCAAGCCGACCAATATTCTGATCGAAGAAAAGGAAACGACGGCCCGTGTAAATCTAAGCGATTTTGGGGTGACGCGAACGTACGAATCCTCGCCGCTCTCGGGCCTGACGCTAAGTGGAAACATCGGCGACGCGGTCCATTACCTGGCACCGGAACGATTGAGGAATTGGCGAAGTTTCACACCGGCATGCGATCAATACTCGGTCGCTGCGACGCTGTATTTCTTGCTAACCGGATTCCATGTGTACGACCAAGACACGCAGGCTCGGTCATTGGCTCGGATCATAAACGAAGAGCCCGTCTCCATTCGCCAGCGACGGCCAGATATACCGGACGAAGTCGCGTCTGTCGTGCATCGGTCGCTTGCGCGCGATCCGCGAGACCGCTTTGCCAGCATCTCGGACATGCGTGAAGCGCTCGACCGATTCCTATGATGGGGCGCAGCAACGGCTCTATGGTTTTCGATCGTACGCGAAATCGATCCAACCGATCATCATTTCCTGCCAGGTCTGATCGCCCCAGTAGATCGTCTTTGAGGGATCAGGGTTATTCGGATTGTTTGTTGAATTATCGTAATGAGCGATCGTCCGAATTTTCGCGCCCTTGGGCATTCGAACCGGCTCTTGATAGCGGTAGACCATTTGCCAGTTGAAATTATACCGAGGCACGTTTAACAGCGCCTGCGTCTTGCCGTCGGGCAGGATCGACTCGATATAGAAGTCCTTGCCGCGAAGGTGCATATGCGGCATGAAGCCCAGAATGATCGCATTATCCTCAAATCCGTTTTCCTGTTTTGACACGTTGAACGGACCTTCGCCATCAATGCGGAAATTCGGATCCCCTGCAGGTATCTGCAGCTTGATCTTGTTCATCGGCGGGAAGATGGGAATCGTCAACACTTGGCGCTCCGGCGGCGTTTTCGAGAACATCAGCGCCACGGACGACCGATCCTTCTGAGCGCGACCGTTCGGCGTGTAATGCATCTGAAAGACGATTCGTGATTTTGCGGGAATCTTTCGCGCCATGCCTTGGGGAAGTATCGTCGGCATGTCGCCTGGTGCAGTTCCACAGAGCACCGTCGCCCTGCGACTTCCTGGAATAATCGGCGGCAACACCGGCGGGCCCGGCGGGTATGGCTCTTCGCTCTCGGCCGGCGGCACAATAAACGCGATAATGTGATGCACCACTTCTAGAGCGCCGGGCATCGCCTCTGCTCGCTCAACCCACATGTCCTTGTCGAACTTCGGATCTACTACGAAATACTTGTATGGGATGCCGCGCTGCGGCATCTCCGCCGGCACTTCGAACTCCTGCTGCATCGTTAACACCATGTCCGGCTTGCCGATGCGCCAACCCGAGGGGAACTCCTTCGCCGGCGGCATGTCGGCCGCATCACCCTTTGCACAGCCCTGATCGATCCATGCAAGAAGCGTACTGCGATCCTTGTCGCTAAGCCGGCGATCATTCAGGAATTTCCCCACTTTCGGATCGGCATACCACGGCGGCATGCGGCGGTCGGAAACGACTTCTTGAATCATTGACGACCAACTCTCCACATCCTGGTACGCTAGGAGCGACATCGGCCCAATCTGGCCTGGGCGGTGACACTCTTGGCAGTTTCGTTGCAATATCGGCGCCACGTCTTTGGCAAAGGTCACAGTTGCATCGGCTTTCGGCTTCCTCAATCTTGCAATCAAGCAACCCGCCACATCAGAATTGGGGCACGTAACCGCGCGGCCCGCCAACACCTCGTCCAGCGCCGTCACCAACTCAGCTTGTGTCGGAAGCTTGCGGCTTACGTCGATCCCGAATTGATCATCGATCCGACCGCGGTACCGAATTACTCGTTTCTCGTCGAGAACGAACGCTTCCGGCGTTCGCCGCGCCGCAAACAGGTCCGCGACCTTTTGATCTGCGTCCTTGAGCACATCAAATGGGATCTTGTACTTGTCCGCATGCGTTGCCACCGCAGCAGCCGACTCATTGCGAATCGAGTTGACTCCCAGGAATTGCACGCCTTTGCCGGCGTAGTCCTTGTGCAGTTGTGCAAGCCGCGGCTGATATGCGTTGTTCACAGGACAAGTAGTTCCCAGAAACACGACGACGACGGCTTTATAGTTTTTCGAGTCGGCCAGCGAAACGTCCTTGCCGGTGCGTGCGTCCTTAAGAACAAATCCGTCGACCGATTTTCCGACAGGGCTCGTCGCGGGCTCTGCCGCGTCTGCCGACATCACAGCGGCCAGCACCGCTGCCGGAGCCAACAAAATTCGCGCGTAGCGCATGTCCAACTTCAGCCTCCAAGCGTTGACGACAGAAGAAGAAATCAATCGAGGTTACAATCCACTCGCGGGACTGACTTGAACTTTCATCTCTTTGCCGGACCGCAACAACGTTACCGGCACTGCACTGCCTGACTTGATCAGCCCGGCCGTTTCGATCAATTCAACGACCGAGTCGGTCCAACGTCCATCGATAGTAAGGATGCGGTCGCCGGTCTTGATGCCGCCTTTGTCGGCAGCGCTACCCTTGAATACGTCTTTGACGACCACGCCGGCTTTGTCGTCAGCCGAGTCTTTATCGACCAGCATGCCCCACTGGCCCGACGCGGAGAGTATTTTGACATTGCTGCGGTCGCGCGAACCTGCCGTGAGCATCGCCATCATCTTTTCCATCATGTCGCCCGGCTTATAGTCTGTCGGTTCAAACGTCATTTCCCTTTTTTGATAATCGATGGACATGCGAAACCTGGCAAAGAATGGAAACCCGACGATGCCATCCACCCTGCCTAACACTTCCGAAATAGCTTCGACCGTCGGATGGTCCATGACCATCGTGTTGATGTTTTCCACTTTGAGATCGCCGATCTCCAGCGTCTTGATCGTGAATTGTCCCATTGTGCCAAACAGCGCAAGCGGCGGCTTAGGCGTTTTCTTGTCAATCAGCCCGGCTTCATTGGCGAGACGGTTGTTCACGAGATTTGTCGGAGCACCAGTGTCGAATATTAGGCGGAACGGCCCTTTGCCATTGATCTTCACGGAGACCGCCATGTGCCTCGATTTCAAAAGCTCGAACGGCGCCGTTACAGGCGCCTTTTTGGCATTGCGTTCATCGGCCGCAAGCGGAGCGACCGCGACGAAAGCGAGACCGATGCCCAGGATAAGGCGTTGCATGATCATAGCCCTTTGCCAAGTTCGAGGACAATCTTCTTTTCAACGCCGCCACGGTCGATCATCAGGATGATTTCATCGTTCGCCGAATGTTGACTTGATCGGCGCGTCAGATCGGAGATGAGGTCGAGCTTGTGCTTGTTGAATCGCTGAATCTTGTCACCCGGCTTGAGACCGGCCTTATCGGCCGGGCTGCCGGCGAGCACACTCTTGACCAACACGCCCTCGTCAGCCTCGCCTACTTCGATCCCGAAGAAGCCGCGCGGCTTTTTCTCCGGCGGTCCCTTAAGTCCCAGTAGCGGCCCAAGAAACTTCATGACGTTGCCAAGAATTTCCAACCCTCCGGGCTGACCGCCTCCGCCAAGACCAAGCGGCTCAAGCGGCGGAGGATCGAACTTCAACGGCGTAAAGAGCAGCTTTTCACTCGTCAGATCGTACGTGATCTTGTATTTGGCAAGGATGGTGTAACCGATCATTCCGTGTAGCTCATGGCCGGCGAGCCCCATTCCGTTCATTCCCTTAAGTTGAAATGGGTCTTCGACTCGAGCCTTGACCTTTTCAAGAACGATGCCGCCCTCGAATTCAACTCGGTCGAAGGTTCCCCAACCTTTGCTGTCGGCACTCACTCCAGCCTTTTTCGATGCAGCGGTTGCAACGAACAGGGCCGGAGCACCTGTGTCCATAATCAGGTTGAATGGCCCTTTACCATTCAGTTTGACGCGCACCATAATGTGCTGCGTTTCGGTGAGCCTGTATGGTACCGAAATCGGTTGCGCTTCCTCAGCAAATCCCGGCCCGGCAGCGATCGCCAGACCAAGCGCAATCATCCAAAGTCGCATATGAATCACCCCCCCCGAATAAGCATCAATGTTATCTTCGCTTGTCCAGCAGCGGGATTCAATTGCCTTTCGGTCGAATTGCGTCGCCAACCGGACGGAACAGAATGATATAAGGGCTCAGCCCGACGCCTCGATCCTTGGTCGCCGCCACAAAGCCGAAAAGCATTTCATTGGTCGTCTGCTCGCCGAACGTGACGTCAATCGGCGGAGAACTCGGATTGTTTGGATTCTTGGCACTGTTGTCAAACACAGCTTCGATGTCGAACCGAGTGCCGGCCTTGACCGGAATCGATTGTTTCAAAAAGTATGTTTCCTGCCAGTTGTAATCCCATTCTGGAATGTTGATGAGCACTTCCGGCTTACCGTTGGGCGGCGTCATCGTGATCTTCACGGCCTTGCCCAACAAGTGCATGTGCGGCGTCACGGCATGAACAACACAATCCTCCATGGTCACCATGGCGCCTCGGGCCGTGAAATGGTCATCGCCCGCTGGGATGTATCCAAGAGCGGCAAATCGGCCTGTCGCCTTGGCGTCGGTCTTGAATCGACCCGTAACAACCACGCCGGTCATCGGCTTTTCCACCGGCTTCTTGGCGAAATAAAGGCCGAACTGCGTGCGATCGCGCTCGACTCGGCCATTGCGGTGGTAGTGCATCTGTACAACCAGATCGGAATTCTTGGGTAGGTAATATCCGGTACCGGCCGGCAATTCCTTCGGCATGATGCCTGGCGCCCAACCGGCAAGTGTGCCAATCGGCGGCTTTCCGCTCATCAGGTCTTGCGGCCTGATTTGAAAACCCAGCCCCATCGCCGACGCATACCCAGGACCGACATCGACGGCGTCGGGCGCCGGCGGATTCTTGACTCTCTTTTCATGCTCTTCTTGCTGTCGCGCACGGGCCGATCCGGTCGTGTCCCAAAAATTGAGAGTGTGATGCACGACGCGAGGATTGCCTGGCCGAATCTCAATTGCCGTGACGTACTTGTCCTCGGTCAATCCGGTCGACATAACGATCACACGGAAGTGATCCTTTCCGGTGGCTCCCAGCACAAAGTCTTCGTTGGGCGTGAGGATCAAGTCGGGCTTACCTAGTTGCCAGCCGTCTTCGAACTTTTTGGTCGGCGGCGCGTCTTTCGGATCACCCTCCGGAGCGCCGTCGTCAGCCCATTTCGCAAGCACTTCAAGTTCCCGATCCGAAAGGCGGCGTTCGCCGCTGAACGAGTATGCGCTCGGGACCGGCTTCCACGGCGGCATCCGCCGATTCTGCGTGTACTCCTTGATGTCATCCGCCCAATTGGACGCCTGTTTGTACGTCATCAATGAGAACGGTCCGACCTCACCAGGCCGATGGCATGACTGACAGCGGTTTTGCAGAATTGGTGCTACGTCCCGATGATACGTGAATGCACCGGCTGCGACACGTTTCTCTTCGCGCACGATGTGACAGCCGAATGGCTTCGTCGCTGCAATTTTCACCGGCGACCCGCCAACGAAGGCGTCGAGCGCGTCCTTTAAATAATGTTCCGTCGTTCGTTGATTCTCTTTGAGGCGAGCCGCGTATCGGTTGTCGATGAGTCCTTGATAACGAACGCTTCCTTGAGCATCGATCACGAACGCCATCGGCGTATGTGTTGCTTGCAGCGCATTGGCAGCCGCCAGCTTGTCGTCTTTGAAAACCGGGAAATTCAGTCGATATTCTGCCGTAAGTTTGGCAATTGTCGCTACATCGTCGTCGCACGGACAGAGTCCGACGAAGGCGATCTTCTTCTCGGCATACGTCTTGGCAAGTTCAGTCAACAGCGTCGAATACCCGTTCGACATCGGGCAATCGAACGACAGAAAAACAACGACAACAGCCGCACGGTCCTTTGCAAGTTCCGTCCACGCAACCTTCTTCTCGGCAACATCGCGGAACGATGTCTTTGCAAGCGCCGCTGTATCCGGCAGCCCTTTCTTGTCTTCGGCGACAGCAAAACCTGCCGGCACGAGCAAGGACCAAAGGGCGACACACCGAATCAATGCATGTAACTGAGTCATACATCTTGTCCCAAGAGGCATACAGTGTCTCCTATGCAGCACCTTCATCGAAGCGTTCCTCGCAGTGAATACTGCTGCAAACACCGCGATGTTTCAGCCAGACCGCCGTATTTCAGGAATACCAGTCACCTCGTATTTCCGGCGGCCTGCGGTCACGTCCCGACTGGACTGCCAATACCTGATACAAATTGTAGGTAAGCGACTCGAAGTCGATATGCATTGCGGTTGGAATTCAATCATCCGCAAGCGAATTTCAGCCGTCAATGGGGAGTTCAAATCGCCATGCAGCTTGGGATCGCTTCTTTGCCCAATGGAATCGGCGGACACCTGTATTCACTCTTTGCCAACGAGTTTCTGAAGTTCCTGCAGTCGTTTCGCATTGTCGCCTTCTTTGAATGGGTTCGGGGCTTCCTTCTTCGGCGCGCTGCCCATGCTCATTCCGCCGGCCGGAGGGCCAGGCCAACGAAAGCCTGCAAGCTCCATCGTTTCCTTGTGGCTCTTTACCGTTTCCAGGATGGCATCAAGTCGTTTCTTGGCGTCGTCATCTTTGAGTTCATCAGGATCTCCCAACCCCGCCAGCTGCTCGCGGAGCGCCTTCTTTTGTTCCGACGTTAGGTTCACGACCAGTTGATGGCCGGTCACCTGATCGAGTTTGACCAAGAGCTGTGCCAACTGGGACTTCGCGGAAGGACCACTTTTGGCACCGCCGATTCCAGTGGGTGCGGCTGGCATTCCTGCGGGAGGCGGTGGAACGGTAATTTCAGGCTTCCAATGATAACCAAAATAGGTCATCGCTCCGGCGCCGCCCCCAAGACCAACAACCAGGGATATGATGCTGCACGTGATGATGGCCGGCACACGAAGAGAGGCAATCGTCACTTTCGGACTCCGAATCGAGAGATTAGCTACGAATAACTGCTGTCGTTTCGGCAGGAACGATCATAGCACGCCCAATGCTGAAAGACATTAAGGAATGCGACTTTCTTGGAATGGTTGTCTTTGCCCAAAATCCAGTGCACCCTCGTCCAGATTTGGGGGTAATACGTGTGACAGGAGTTGCAAAGACGACTCTAAGTTTGATTTTCCGTTATTCCATTTCAACAACGTTGTTGCCACTTGCCTCCATTCATTCTGAAGCGTTGAATGTCGGTATGAAGCGAATTGGCAGTTATCCAATGGGGCAACTCGATGTGCACACAGTTCCTTTTCAGTCTCCTGACGCTCGTGCCGTTCGCCGATCCAACGCCCGAGCCGCTTTGGGCCAATGGCGCTCCGGGCCTCGTCGCTGGCGACAAGGACCGGCCGAACTTGACCGCCTACTTGCCGCCCAAAGAAAGAGCCAACGGCTGTGGGGTCGTCGTCTGTCCTGGCGGCGGCTACGGCTTCCTCGCCGATAACCACGAAGGCCGCGACGTGTGCAAGTGGCTCAACGAGCGCGGTGTCGCAGCGTTCATCCTGCGCTACCGCATCGTGCAAAAGGACCGGCCGGGACCGTTGCACCCGTATCCGCTCATGGATGCGCAGCGAGCGATTCGCTATGTGCGTGCGAATGCCGAGAAGTACGGCGTCGATCCGAAGCGCGTGGGAATCTGGGGCTTTTCCGCGGGCGGGCACCTTGCATCGACGGCGGTGACACACTTCGATTCGGGCAAGGCCGACAGCGCCGACCCGGTCGAAGCGTTCAGCAGCCGGCCCGATTTCGGCATCCTCGCGTATCCCGTGATCAGCTTCAAAGAGCCGACGGTGCACAAGGGCTCACGCACGAACTTAATCGGGCCCAAGCCGGAGCAGAAACTGATCGACGAATACTCGAACGAGTTGAAAGTGACGAAAGACACGCCGCCGTGTTTCCTGTTTCACACGGCCGAGGACAAAGGCGTGCCGGTCGAGAACAGCCGGCTCTTCGTCGCCGCGTGTCAAAAGCACAAAGTGCCGGTGGAACTGGTGATCTTCGAGAACGGCCGGCACGGCGTCGGCCTCGGCATGCGCGACGACAAGGAACTCGGTCTCAAAGAGACCGACCCAGTGCTGTCAAAATGGCCGGTCGTGCTTGAGGCGTGGATGCAGAAGATGGGGCTATTCACCTCAAAGTGACTTGGCCGACTATCTCGTTCGTCTAACGGCGTGTGTATCGTTGCCAAGAATGCGAAGCAACAAATGCGTTCATTGCTTTTTGCGCAACCGGGTGATCCGCCGTTGCCGATGGACTCAGTCGAGCATTGGCTTTGCCTGTTACCAGTCGTCGCTCCGATTGCAATCGTAGGGATAGTCATTGGCGTCGGGATATTGCGGGTAATGATTTACGGAAATAGAAAGCGAAACTCCGGCGAATTGCACTAACCCATTTTCAAGTATGACGCGACAAAGTCCCTGATTGCCTGGCGGCCCGCTACTTCCTCCTGTTCGGCCATCGCTTTCAGTTGTTCCCTGTATGGCGATTGAGCGACTAGAGAATGGTAAAACTCAAACATTTCACCAATTTCGCGCTCTCGCTATAGCGGCGAAAGCGCCCGGAATCGCGCGACTTCTCACGGATCACCTTGGTGTCGCTCGGGAAACGGCGTCACGTGCTTTCGCACCGGGACCGTCGAGAAACTTGTCGATGCCGGCCCCGTGACGATAGACAAACTCAGATGCCGCCATGGCGTCGATGGCCGCCGGCAAGTCAGCACGACGGATCAGAATGTCGCACGTCTTGCGTGTTGCGCACGGCCGCCTGATCGGCACGGCCTACCCACTCGGCGACGGCATTGCCTTCAATAACGGCATATGCGATTCCCGCGTTTCCCAACGCGGCCGCCGCCCGCCTCAATCTACGTCAGACGTTCTCCACGGCGATTGCCGCCCTTTCCCAACCGGAAATCACTGTCGATTGCTGAGTCACCGCCCGTCTCCGTTGCCTTGACCCCTATCTCAGTGTAACAGAGTACCGAAGGCGTTTTGCAAACTACGGCGTCAACTCGAAGCAGATGATCTCGCCGCCGGCCTTTTCGTCGCGAACGATGATGCGCCCGCGTGCGTACGCCGGGTGTGCCCAACTTCCGCCAAAGAGCTTGGTCCGGCTCAGTTCCTCGTACTTCTGTGGACTCACTCGCAACTGAATCAACTCGCCCTTTTCGTTCAGCGCTAAGACCCGTCCGTCGGCCGTCCACGTCAACGCAGCGTGCGGATTGCGAGCATCGTACGAGACCTTGCAGTCTTGCCATTGAATCTTGCCGGATTTCAATTCCACGCACATGAGACCGTGTTCGCGGTCGAGGCAATAGGCATATCCGTCGCGGACAAGCGGCGTGGCCATCAGCCCCCGGACTCGTTTTCCATCCCACAGCTTCTTCGGATTGCGTCCGTTTGCATCCAGTTCGAGGGCTTCGCTTCCGTTCCAATATTCGGCTACAAACAGCACCCCCGCGTGCCAAACCGGGTCCGTGATTGAAACGCCATAGGTCACTTTGTGCGGTACGCTCCAAAGACGTTCACCCGATTCGGCCGCGACGCCGTGTATGTGTTCCGGCGTCCACATGATGACCAGCTTTTGATTGCCGACGTTGATTCGGACCGGCGATGAGTATCCCGGTTCGTCCTGCAGACCGCGCCACAGAACTTTTCCGGTCTTTCGGTCGAAAGCCATGAGGCAACCATCCTCAGCGCCCATCTGCACGAGCAGCCGGTCACCGTCAATTAGCGGCGAGCACGAGTGCCCCCAGGTTGGAATTCTCGCTTTGAAATCAACGACTCCGTCGTGCTGCCAAAGCACCTTGCCGCTTACCGCGTCGAGGCAGATCAGATTGGCCTTGGCGCCAAACGTGTAGACCCGGCCATCATGCACTGTCGGCGTCGAGCGAGGGCCGTTGCCGTAATCGACGCCCTTGTAACTGACCGGATATTCGTGAACCCAGACGGTCTTGCCGGTGTCAAAATCGAGACAAATGACGCGTTCGGCTTCGCTTGGTTTGATTTGCCGGTCCATGACATAGACACAGTTGCCCACAATGGCGATGCCGCCGTATCCGCCGCCAATGGGTTGCCGCCAAACCACTCTGGGACCGCCATTTGGGAATTTCACGGGCAAGCGAGAGTTCGCCCAAACGTTGTCGCGATTGGGTCCATGCCACTGTGGCCAATTGGCATCGACTACCGGCTCCGCAGCAATGGCGTAAGCTGCGCTAAACAGCCAGATTGCTGTCGCACGGCACATGGTATTTCGGTCCAAGAAGTAGGAATTGACAGAATCGAGCTTGCAACTAGGATACGAAAGTCTGACTCGGGGCGTAGCTCAGCTTGGATTAGAGCGTTCGGTTCGGGACCGAAAGGTCGGAGGTTCAAATCCTCTCGCCCCGACTTTTTTCCAAAGGAAGCCCTACGGCCAACAGGTCGAAGGGCTTTCACATTGGGAAGTCGGGACATGAAACTCGAAGATCAAGTTCAATGATCGTAGTGAGATATTTCACTGTTCCGGTCGATTGGACATTGCCTTCGCCGTCAGACGAATCGACACTTCAAATCCCGTCATCATTCTTGGCGGTCGAGTATCAAGCCGGTTACGTCCCATGGCGAGTCGATAGGACTGCGCATGCCGAAGCCCGGCTTGGTGATCATGTGCGTGGAGAAGATAATGTCGTCGTGATACTTTGGTGGCAGGGCGATTGTTGCTCGGTGCGGATGTCGTCGCCGTTGTCAAATGGGCGCATGGCGAAGGAATGCCTGAACGTGTGGCCCCGGGCTGCCGCGGCGGTCCTGACTACCTTTACCCGAGAAAAGCTGCGGCCTACGAACAGAATAGCCCCTCCCCGGATGGGGAGGGGCCGACGTTGGCCGCAAGTGCGGGCGTTTTACTTGATCTCGAACGTCACGGTGTAGACCGTCGGGTCGTTCCCCACCGTGTACGAGAAGGTGTACTTCCCGGCCGGCATCGACTTGGACGTCTTGAGGTTGAACTTGTAGCGGCGGGTAACGGGGTCGTACCGGAACAGGCCGTCCGGGTTTGAGTTGCCCGCGTCATCAACGGGGTAGGACACGCCGCCCGGGCCGACCAGCCCGGTTGCCTTGACCTTGAGGTCCGGCGAGCCGACGTTGTTGCCATTCGCGTCCTTGACAACCACCTCGATGGGGAGCGTGCTGCCGGCGTTGACGACGGTCTTGGGGATGGAACTCTGCACGTCGTAGACAACCTTGATCGTCACCGTGGTCTTCGACAGAGGCGCGGCCAACTTCGACAGATCGATCACCAGGAACTCGGTGTTGTCCACCTCGCCGGTCACTGGGCTCGTCTTGGAGGTGAGCTGGAACGGCGCGCTGCCGTTGCTGACCCCGGCGATCCCGAAGTCGCTGTCGTTGCTGATGACCAGCTTCCCGCCGGGGAGCATCGTCAACCCCTCGAGCTTGTCGTGCGAGAAGAAGGCGCCCGACGGGTCGATCGCCTTCAGCATCGCGGACACGTCCAGGAACAGGGTCTTGCCGACCGCGATGACACCCTTGGCGGACAGCGTGTTGGCGGCCGTGCCGGTGTTCTGGCTAGCCACCAGCTTCTCGATCGGGGTCCACACGCCCGAAACGAGGAACAGCAACCCCCCATTGTTCGGGTCATACTTGACAGTCGTGCCGTTGATGAGCGGACTGTTCGGGCCGACATCGGTGGCGCCGGCCAACTCGATCGTGTACAGCTTCTTGGTCCCGCCCGGGGTGTACTCCCCGTCCCGTTCGTCCACCAGGAAGGTGGTGTTCGTCTGGGCCATGATCTCGCTCACGGACGTAGAGGCGGGCGTCACCGGCCTGTTGAGCAGGTACAGGTACTCGTGAACCTCGCCGTCCGCGAGCCTGTAGGTCACGATCCGGACCGGGGTCGTCGCGTTGTTCACGCTGCTGCTAGTGAAGCCGTTATTCAGCGGGGACTGCATCATGCCGACGAGGGTCGTGCCATCGGGGGTGATGGTCAGGCCTTCCATGCCGCGATTGGCTCGCCGCAGGGCCAGCTCGGCCGGCAGTCCGCTGCCCGGTGCCAGTCGCTCAATCTGCGTGCCGTCGTGTGCGAAGTGGGTGATGAACGGGCCGTACTCGTCGGACACCCAGAAGGTGCCGTCCGGCAGGGCGACGATGCCTTCGGGGTCATACCCCCACGGGTTGGCCGGCAGGATGTTTCCGTCCAGGTCGGTGATCACTTCGTTGGTATTGCCCAGGCCGCTGACGGCCTGCCCGTTGTACGGCTCGCCGTTCGGCCCCTTCAGTGCGATGTACTCCTGCAGGATGGCCTGGCCGTTGACGAGCTTGAACCGGGCGATGGCCGGGTTGAAGCTCGGGATCGGCTCGATCTTCGAGCCGCCCGGCCCGTCCACGTTTGGCCCGCGGTCGGTCAACCCATACACCTCGTCGGTGGTGCCGGGGACCGCCGTGACGGCCGAGCCGAAGCCGCTCAGGTTGACCGGTCCGCCGGCCGTCATCACGATGTTGGGCGCGGTCTTGTAGATCTGGGCCGCGGCGGCGGTGTAGCTGAAGCTGTCGATGCCGGCGAACCCAGCGTTTGGCGTGTAAGTGTACGACCCGTCGGGGTTCAGCGTGAGCGAGCCGTTGGTCGGGTTGGTGTGGCTGATGACGGTGGCTGGCGAAGCATTGTCATTGTTCAGTACGTTGCCGCTAACCGAGCCGCCATAGACGGCCGTGGCGCTATCGGCCTTGGCCCAGTCGGGTGTCGCGACGCGCATCAGCAGCAGTTGCCCGCCCTCGACCAGCTCGTTGGGGTTGCTGAAGCCGTTGGGATTGGCAGCGTTGATGGCGTAATGAGCCTGGACGTCGAACAGGTAGGAGCCCGGCCCGAAGTTGTCGGACACGTCGATGATGCCGGAGGACTCTTCGTCCACGTTGTACGGCGCCGTCGCGGCGCGGCCGATGCCTCCGAAGCGGGCCGGGTCGTGCATGGCGATCTGCGTGAGGTGATCGGTGGCGATGTCGTATTCCCAGATCTTGGCGTTATGAACCTGATTGCCGGGATCCTCCTGGAGCATCACTCGGCCGTAGCGGTCCACGGCCAAGTTGTCGAACATGTTGTGGTCTTCGGTGCCGTCGAGCACGGCTTCGATGGTGCCGCCGGCGGTCGAGTTGGTGATGTCGGCGAAGGTCAGTCGGTACAGCCGGCTGCGGGCGACGTTCGTGCCGATGCCGTCCTTCACCTGGTCGTACCGGTCGGTGGTGGCGAAATATGCGACGTTCGGATGGAGCGGATCCCAGGCGATGTCTTCGGGCCGCAAGAACTGCGTGCCGCCGGTGGTCGATGAGGTCGCGCCCGGGGTGACCAGCGTGAATGATCCGGACAGGGGTGTGTTGCGGTCCTCGATGGCCACCGAGCCAACCTGGATGGCGTAATTCGTGCCGTTGGTCAAGCCGGCCTTCTCGACCGTGTTGCCGGTGTTCGTCTTCGTGCCGATGTAAATGTAGACCCGGCCGCCAGTGTTAGCGGCGGACGGGGTGATGTCGTCGGTCGAAGCGACGATCGTCATCGCCTGGGCGTACGGATTGGCGACGGAGTTCTCGAAGGCGACGCGGCCGAGGCTGCCGAGTTCGAAGCTGGAGTGAGCATCGACGCCGGTGAACTCGATGGAGGGAGAACTTCCGACCTGCGGCGTCCACTTCGCCTGCAACCTTGCGTTCTCCTGACCGTACTTCATCGCTTCCCAGACGGCCCCAATCCGGTACTGCCAACCGAGGCGGTAGAAGTCGCCGTGGTCACGTCCCGTTTGTACTCGTGCAATTGCCCTTGATCGTCCTTGACCAGCAAGGTCGTCTGGTTGCACTTGGCGATTTCCCACTTTGTCACCAGAGTGCCGCCGTCGTAGAGGAGAAGGTCGTTGCGGCGAGTGGCGTAGCGGTAGACCTTTCCGTTGCTCAGAATCACATTCCCGTCATGGGTGAACTCCAAGGTCAAACCGCCTTCGTGAGCCGGAAGAAACTTCCCCTGAAGGGACAGTTTTCGCCCCATTTCTCGAATGAATTGGAATCCCGTCCAGATATTCAGCGGAATCAAGACGATGACTGTGATGCCCGCCATCGCACTTTCGCTGAAAAATGGCAGCGTTCCCAGCAGCATGAAGATACCAAGCCCAAGATCAAGCCCGTAAAGCCAGAGCAAGCTCATGATCGGGTGGCGCTGCACGACCACGTTAAAGAACACGAGGACCAGCACGATGTTGAAGAAGATCAGTCCGCCATCGGGATTCCATCCGAATAGGCTGGGAAGGAACGTAATCAGGATAATCCCCGCCAAGACGCAGGCACCGATACGCACCCACTTATCCGCCAATATCGCTGCGAAGGTGTTTGCGGGAGCAGCGGGTTCGGCCCTTGTTCTGGTGGGAGCCTCGTCATCGGGCATATCGGCAGGCAGGTTGTCGGCCAAAGTGGTGAGTGGCGGTGGGCCGGGTTTGGGCGATTCCGGTGCGGGGAACAGTCCCTTGAGGCTTTGGGCCTTGGCCCAGCCCTTCATTCCTTCCTTCCATACCATGTCGTCTGGCGAAAGCTGGCCCGATTGAGCCAGTGCCTTGAGGTCCGCCGCCGAAATCAGGCCGTGTTGATGGCCGTTTTGAGAGTAGTGCCATTCCCCTGCCATAGAATGTCCTCACTTCAGTTGTTTCGGGGCATTAGTTCTTTTTCAGTGCTTTTTCCACAGCGGAATCCACGTCAATCGGCGTCAGAGGCAACGAGGAGCGGTCTGTACGGTCTTCCACTTCCCGCAACTGCAAAGCGAGGCTTCGCATTTCTTCCTCGGTCAGCCCTGCCTGCTCCTGCTCCATCCTTCGGACAATCGATTTCGCTTTGAGAAGTTCGGTGTCAATCAACGCCAACTGACGATCCCGTCCTTCGATTTCCGCTGTGATCTTGGCGAGGTTCTCTGCAATTTGTTGCCCTCGAATGTTCCCCTTGAGGTCGGTGACTGAATTCACCCCCAAGCCCCGAAGTTTGACTACGAGTTCATCTCGGTCAGCCAATGCCGCCTTCTGAATCGCTTCCAGTTTGGTGAGTTTGGCTTCGATCTTCTGGACTTGCCGCTTGGCATCGGCAATTGGGCCAGTTCCTTCGACCGGAATGACTCGATTCGGTGGTAGGCTGATCCTTTTCCAACGACCGGCGAGTTGGAACCAATCGAAACCGTCTCCACTGCGATCAAGCCGCAGCGACAGTTCGCCGTCCGACAAAAACTCAACGGAATAGACGTATTCGTTGGGTGGATTGGCCGTTTTTCCTCGGAGAGCGGCACCCGCTCTTCGCATCCCGTCCCATTCTGTTGTGAATGTCAGAATGCCTTCTTTTAATTCATACTTGGCAAACTTGTCTGTTCCGTAGCGATTCAGGGTAACGGTACTGCCTGATGTGAAGTCGAGCGTATAACCATCTTTAACTTTCCACTTGCCCGCTAACACTCCTTTCAGGCCCGAAAAGTCGAGTTCGCTCGTCGGACGCCCATTGTCATCGTCAGAACTGCCCGGCGGTGGAGGTGGAAATGCACCGAACTTGTCGGAGCCGCCCGGCGGAGGAGCCGGAAACGTGTTGAACTTGGGCGGTTCGGCATCACGCTTTGGGTCGTCCTTCTTCGACCAGCAGCCGTGGCAGACCAAGACCACGAGCGTGAGGCCGACACCGCCAAGAAGTTTTCTTTTCGCCTCGGTCATCATCGTAGAGTCCCTCACTTCTTCTTGCCAATTATTGCGTTGATCTCGTCCACGGTGCTGCCGGGCGATTTTGCATCCCGAATGAAGGCGTCCACGTCGCTGATGGCCTTCTCCGAAGCACCGATATTCCACCGATCTGTCTCGCTGGCGAGTTCCGCACGAGCATCACCGGAAAGCGTGGCGATTTTCTTTTCGAGTTCATTGAGATTGTCTTCGAGGCTGACACCAGCATCGCCCATCGCCGCCGATGCCTGCTTCATCGCCTTGGCCGCTGCGATTTCGCCATCGAGCCGAGCGACTTGGGCTTGCAGGTTGGCGACCTTGGTTTCGATCTTCTGTTGCGTCTCGGTTAGCAAAGCGACTTGCTTGGTCATGGCCTCACGAGCCGCCTTGAACCCGTTGATTTCCGTCTCGGCCTTCTTCCTCTCAGCGATGACCTTCCCCGCCATCGCCTTGAGTTCATCGACGCTGTAGGTCTTGCCAGCGAATGTGGCGGGCATTTCCGTCGCCAGAGCGTCTCGCAATTTGACGAGCGTGGCATCGCAAGCGGCCTGCTTTTCCTCGAACGGACGCACCTTCTCGGTGAGTTGATCGAGTTGCACCTGTGCCCGGACCTTGGCCTTGCGGACGCCTTCGGCAGCTTGCTTGGCCGACTTGATGCCGTTGTCGATTTCGGCCTTCTGAACGTCCATCTTTCCGAGCATGTCATCGAGCTTTTCGAGGACATTCTTTTTGGCCACATCGACACGGGCCTTGCTGGCATCGCTGCAACCGTAGATGCCGAGTCCGGCGACGGCGAGTAGGCCGAGGAGCAAAAAGAGTTTCTTCATGGGAGTTCTCCGAGATGAGGTTGAGGAATCTGCTCGTGGCTACTCTTTGAAAACCACATCGACTCCGAAATACTGATTGCCGAGAATGTCACCGACACAACGAAGGTCGCCGTCGCTGCACCTGATGATCCATTCATGCTTGTTGTGGACGTTGGTTCTTACGCTCTGAGGACTTCCAAAAACTGCATTCCACAACGCTGGGTTGCAACGAACGCCAAAAAACGCCGACGTGCCCTCGTTGTGACGGATGAACTTCGGAGGATTGTTTGTTGTCATTCCGGGCGTCAGCATTGCGATGGCTTGAATAGCATCGGCCTTCGTGCCAGCAGGATGCTTTGGGGTGAAATCCTTGACGACGTTTTTGTGGCTGCGGACGTTGGTGCCAGTGAATAGGTTCGGGTCGGCGTCGAGAACCTTCTGGGCGAATCCCTTACTGCCGCTCAGTGTTGAACTACCGCTGCTTTGCACGGTCCGTTTATTCTCGGGCCCATTCGTGTCAGAATTCTTGCCGCCGAACATCCAAGAGCCAGCAGCGAACACGACAAAGCTTACAAGCAGCACGGCTGCGACCCCACTGCCGATG
>Ga0233425_10000827_pt1 | contig 74932 bp, 75 predicted proteins | sample Watercolumn_Towu_2_FD_181712 | JGI IMG/M metagenome (GOLD analysis project Ga0233425, IMG submission 181712) | Freshwater microbial communities from Lake Towuti, South Sulawesi, Indonesia - Watercolumn_Towuti2014_140_MG | ecosystem: Environmental > Aquatic > Freshwater > Lake | place... | reverse complement strand
GGCTCCCGCACTCCGCATCGTGGACGAGGAGCTGTGGAACCGCGCACACGCGCGACTGGCTGCCTTCCGTGACGCCTACATTCGGACGAACGGCGGCAAGCTCGCAGGCCGGCCCTCGGCGGGCGTCGAATCCAAGTACCTGCTCACCGGCTTCGCGACGTGCGGCCAGTGCGGCGGCGGGATGATGATCCGCACGCGCGACTTCAAGCGGTCCCGCCGGCCCTACTACGTCTGCGCCAACTACCACCACCGCGGTACGTCGGTCTGCAAGAATGGCCTTGAGATCCCAATGACTAAGGCCGACCGCTCGGTGCTCGATGCGCTGAGCGAGGATCTTCTACAACCCGAGGTGGTCGTGCGCGCGATCGAGCGCGCGGTCGCCGTCCTCTCGATGGACCCGGCGGACGCTGAGATCGAGCGGCGAGCGCTCACCGACGAGCTAGCAACGGTGGCGCGCGAGATCGAACGGCTCACCGCCGCGATCGTCGCGGGCGGCGAGTTGGGGCCGCTGGTGGACGCCCTGAAGGCCCGCGAGCAGCGACGAGACACGCTACAGGCACGCATAGGCAGCTTGGAATCGCGGCTCCGCATCGGCGACGTGGATACGCGAAAGCTCGCCGACAAGGCTGCGGGGCGCATGAACGAGTGGCGTGAAATCCTTGGCGAGCAGCCCGTGAAGGCGCGTCAGATCGTCGGAAAGCTACTCGACGGCCGGCTCACCTTCACCCCCGGCGAGGATGAAGGCGGCCGGTTCTATCGCTACGAGGGACGCGGCGCGCTTGGCCGACTCCTCGCGGGAGTCCTCAATCCGCGTGACCTTCCACTGTCGGTGGTGACCCCGGCGGGATTCGAACCCGCGATCTCGACCTTGAAAGGGTCGCGTCCTGGGCCAGGCTAGACGACGGGGTCGGGTACCGAACGCGCGCTCAGTATAGCAACATCGCGACGACGGCTCAGCGCGCGAAGGCGACGCAGACGACGCCCGCGAGCACGACGACCGCCGCGCCGAGCAGCGGACCGAATCTCCCCTCGCCGAGCCAGAGACTCCCGATGAGCGCGGAGAACAGGATGGAGAGCTCGCGCGCCGCCACCACGTAGCCCGCCTTCGACAGGCGGAAGGCGAACAGCACCAGCAGGTAGCTCGTGAGGTTCGTCGCCGACGCGAGCACGATCGCGCGCCAGTTCACCGACCACTCGCGCTTCAGCGCCTCGCGCCGCCGTGCGACGGTCGGCGTCAGCGTCACGATCGTGCCGACGCCCATCAGCGCGATGTACGGCATCGGGTGCAGGTGCGCGACGCCGGCCTTGTCGTTCACGCTGTACCCCGTGATGGTGAGCCCGGTGAGCAGCGCCCATCCCGTGCCGGGCCCGAGACGCCAGCGCGCCGCCGGTGACGCGGCGACGCGCGGGATCAGATTGATCGCCACGATGCCCGTGAGCACCAGCGCGATGCCGAGCACGCCGAGTGGCGAGAGCCGCTCGCCGAACAGCGCGTACGCCACGATCGGGACCAGCGCGACGCCGAGACCGCGCGCGATCGGATACACGCGCGAGAAATCCCCCGCGCCGTACGACGAGCTCAGCGCGTAGAAGTAGAACGCGTGCAGCGCGATGCTCGCGAGGAGAAACGGCGCGCCCGCGCGCAGCTCGTCCGCGCGCAGCAGGAAGAGCGCCGGGCCCGTCATCAGGACGGTCGCGAGGCTCACGGACGACCACACGAAGACGAGCGGATCGCGCGCGCGCTTGGTGAGCGCGTTCCAGAAGGCGTGGCTCACCGCGGCGGTGAGGACGAGCGCCAGGGCGGCGCCGCTCACCGATCAGGACTGGTTGGCGTAGCCGAAGCGGAACGACGTGACGAGGACGCGGAAGTTCGCCGCCGCGCGCGCGCTCGGCACCTTGATGACGAATCCGGTGCTCCCGCCCGCCGTCACGGTGCCGATGTAGGACACGCCGCTCGCGAGGATCTTGCCGCCGCCGTCGAGCGCCTCGGCGGTCACGTAGACGTCGATCGCGTCGGCACGGGCGTCGTTGAACACGCGCCCCGTCACGGTGACCTGCGCCTGCGCGCCCTTGTCGATCGAATGCGTGATGCGGAAGGGCGCGGGCGGCTGCGCGGCGGCGGGCGCGACAACGAGAAGGATGAGCAACGCGACCGCCGACAGCCAGCAGGGCAGGCGGAGCGGAAGCCGCGTCATGGTGTAGCACCATAGCACGCAGCCCCGCGCCGCCACACGCGAAGTTGGCTTACGAGGCGCCGCGACCGACGGGATCGAACGACAGACCGCGCACGCGGTACTTCGTGCCCGCCGGCGGTGCCGGCGTTTCGAAATAGTTGCGGCCGCCGACCGGCACGATGCCGAGCACGTAGATGATCGTGCTCGAGGTCTGCTTGCCGGACGCGTCGAGCGTTTCGAGGACGAGACGCACGCGGTCCAGCTGGTTGCCGTAGAGGTTGTAGACGTAACCGTAAACGATCGGGCCCTTCTTGCCGACCTCGACCCGCATGTAGCGCTCGATGCCTTCGATCCCGTAGCTGTAGGTTTGCGCCGACACCGTGACGGGTGCCATCGTTATCAGAATCGCGAGCACCCCGCTCTTCACGAACATGGGCTGCGGCCCTCCCTGAAATTTAGAAGCGCCGGCGGCATGATGGGGTTCCCCCAGTGCCCGGCCGGACGAGGGGTGGAAGCCTGACACCGTGGCCGGCGCCCCGGGCCGAGGGCGTCGTCGAAGTCCCCGTCGGAGAGCCCATAATCGCTTGCGGAGCCATCCGGACACGGCCGCCGGGCCGTAGTCCCCGATGATGACGACCAGTACGGTCGTACATAAGTCTTGCGACTCGCCCCGGACCTTGCAAACATGGCGGCGCGACTCATGACAGTGCCATCCACGCTGCCCGCCTCCATGATCGAGTCGGAGTCCGAGTTCAACCTCGATGCCTATGTCGGCCGGTCGAAAGCGCTCGACCTGTCACTGTTCGCCTGGGACGACGTGCCGCGGCATCCGGTCAGCGCCGAGACCGTGCGGACGCTGCGCTACATGCAGGACATCGAGAGCCACACCATCATCTATCTGCGCGCGCTGCTCGCCACCCGCGCGATCGACGATCCGGAAGTCTCGATGTTCCTGGCCTGCTGGCTCTACGAGGAGACGTTCCACGGCATCGCGCTCGCGCGCTTCCTCGAAGCGGCGGGCCATCCGATCGGCGCGCGGGAGCAGCCGCGCGGCCAGGAGCCGTGGACCAAGCGCGTCGAGTCCGCCGCGACCGCGATGCTCTCGAGGGCGTGGCCGGACTTCTGCGCCGTGCACATGACGTGGGGGGCCATCAACGAGCTGACCACGCTCACGGGCTACCGACGGCTCGCGACCGTGGCGGGGCATCCGGTGCTGAAGGACCTGCTGGATGCGATCATCCGCGACGAGTCGCGGCACTTCTTCTTCTACTATCGCCAGGCCGAGATCCGGCTGCGCCGGCCGACCGTCGCGCGCGTCGCGCGCGTCATCGTCGACAGGTTCTGGGCGCCCGTCGGCAGCGGCGTGCAGCCGCGGCGCGAGCTGGAGTTCATGGCCGGCTACCTCTTCGCGGACGCGGAAGGAATCGCGGCCGCGCGCCGGGTCGACGAGACGATCCGCCGTTTGCCCGGGTTCGCGGGCGCGCAGCTCCTCGAAGCGTGGATGAATCGCTACGTCGGAGGACGCAATGGCCACGGTCACAACTGAGCACTACCGCACGTACTCACCGCGCCCGTTCACGCGCGCGGAGCGTGACACCACCACGATCCTCTTCGGCGGCCTGCACTGGCGGCTCGAGCGCCTGCTCCAGGCCGTGTTGCAGAACGGCGGCTACAAGGCGCAGATCCTGCCGGTCGCGACGAAGGACGACCTGCTCGCGGGCCGCGAGCTCGCGGACATCGGCCAGTGCTGCCCGACCAGCTTCACCACCGGCAACCTCGTCAACTTCCTGAAGAAGAAGTCGGACGAGATCGGCCCCGAGAAGCTGGACAAGAACTTCGTCTACCTGACCGCCGGCTCCTGCGGCGCCTGCCGCTTCGGCCAGTACCACCAGAGCTACGAGCTCGCGCTGCGCAACGCGGGGCTGGAGAGCTTCCGCATGTTCCTGCTCGCGCAGGACAACATGGACCAGAAGGCGATCGGCGACGGGCTCGACATGGACCTGCCCATGACGCTCGGCTGCCTCTGGGCGATCTTCTGCACGGACCTCATCCAGGACCTCGAGTATCAGGTGCGGCCGTTCGAGGTGGTGCCCGGCCAGACGGATCAGGTGGTGCGCGAGAGCATCGACTACCTCTTCGAGGTCTTCACGAAGCGTCCGAAGCAGGGCCCGTACAAGGCGCTCGCGTGCCACCTGCTCGGCTCGTACTACACGAAGGCGCTGCGCGAGATTCACAAGAAGTTCTCGACGATCGAGGTGGATCGCCTGCGCGTGAAACCCAAAGTCAAGCTCACCGGCGAGTTCTACCTGCAGACCGTCGAGGGCGATCCGAACTACAACATCCACCGCTGGCTCGAGGGAGAAGGCGCGCAGGTGTACCCCGCCGGCGTCGCGGTGTGGATGGACTACCTGCTGCGTCTCGGCCTGCAGCGCTTCGAGGACTACTCGGGGATCGAGAAGGGCGCGCGCCTCAAGCTCGGCCTCGGCCGCACGGTGCAGGCGATCTATCGCGGCGTGTACCGCCGGCTGCGCGGCGCGCTCGGCGACCTGCCGCACGAGCTGCCGAACCAGTTCGAGCTGCGCCGCCTCGCCGCGCCGTACTTTCACAGCCGGCTCGACGGCGGCGAAGGCGACATGCTGGTCGGCAAGGCGCTGTGGTCGCTCTTCCACAAGAAGGCGCACATGATCTGCGAGCTGTCGCCGTACTCGTGCATGCCGAACACGATGAGCGTCGGGGCGATGTCGGCGGTGACGGGCAAGTATCCCGACCTCCTCTACGCGCCGCTCGAGATCAAGGGCGACGCGGAGGTCCACGCGCTCTCGCGCTGCCAGATGATCCTGACGGAAGCGAAGAAGCGCGCGCAGCGTGAGATGGACGAGGTGCTGGCGAAGACCGGCCTCACGCTCGACGAGGTGCGCGCGTACATCGACAGGCACCCGAAGATGAAGCGCGCGACCTACAAGGTGCCGCACAACGATCAGGCCGCCGGCGTCGCGGCGGACATGGTGCTTCACGTGGCCAAGCGGATGGGCAAGTCGTGAAGATCGTCGGCGTCGACGTCGGAAGCACGACCATCAAAGCCGTCGTCGCCGAGTGTGCGGCTGGCGGCTCGGAGCGCGAGGGCGGCGTCCCCCTCCGGGTCGTCTGGCAGGACTACCAGCGCCACAACACGAAGCAGGCGGAGAAGGTCGTCGAGTTCCTCGCCCGCATGGAGGCCGAGGCGGAGCTGACGCCCGGCAAGGACCGCATCTTCTTCACCGGCTCGGGCGCCGGGTTCCTGTCACCGCTCGTCGGCGCCAAGCTGATTCAGGAAGTCGTCGCGGTCGCCGCGTGCGTCGAGAGGCAGCATCCCGACGTGCGCTTCGTCTCGGAGATCGGCGGCGAGGACATGAAGACCATCTTCTTCACGGCCAACGGCACCGGCCGGTCGAAGCAGGTCTACATGCAGTCCGCGTGCAGCGGCGGCACCGGCACGTTCGTCGAGAAGACCGCGCGCAAGCTCCAGATTTCGAGCGAGCGGCTCGCGTCGATGACGTACGAGGGCATGAGCCTGCACAAGGTCAGCTCGAAGTGCGGCATCTTCGCGGAGACCGACGCCAACACGCTGGTGAAGACCGGCGTGCCGGTCGAGGAGATCATCGCGAGCCTGTTCGAGGCCGTCGTCTACCAGAACCTCGCCACGCTCACGAAGGGCAACACGCCGATGCCGGAAGTGCTCCTGCTCGGCGGCCCGAACCTCTTCTTCACCGGGCTGCAGGAGGCGTGGCGCCATCACCTGAAGAAGCTCTGGACGCAGCGGAAGGTCGCGCTGCCCGAAGGCCGCGACGCCGAGTCGCTGATCATCGTGCCGAAGGAAGCGCTCTACTACGCGTGCCTCGGCTGCATCGAGATCGGCCAGGACGAGAAGCCCGAGATCGGCGTCTACACGGGGCGCGAGAAGCTCCGGTGGTGGATCGACGAGGGCCAGCACGAAGAGAAGGCGAAGAGCGGCGCGAAGGGCCTGATCGCGAGCATCGACGACCTCACGCGGTTCTCGTCGGAGTACGACAACAAGACGTGCGCGCACGAGGCGCCGAAGACCTCGACCGGCCTGCTCATCGGCTGCGACTTCGGGAGCACGACCGCCAAGGCCGTCGTGATGTCGCAGGAGCGCGACCTCCTGTTCTCCTGCTACGCGCTGTCGAAGGGCAACCCGATCGAGGACGCGCAGTCGCTGTTCCGCCAGATCAGCGACGCCGGGTTCACCGACATCGCCGGGCTCGCGCTCACGGGCTACGGCAAGGATCTCCTGAAGGACGTGCTGGGCGCCGACGCCGCCGTGGTCGAGACCGTGGCGCACGCGACCGCCACGCTGCACTACATCCCCGACGCGGACGTGATCTGCGACGTCGGCGGCACCGACGTGAAGATCATGATCCTGCGCCAGGGCACGGTCGCCGACTTCCGGCTGAACTCGCAGTGCTCGTCGGGCAACGGCGCGTTCCTCCAGGGCGTCGCCGAGCGCTACAACGTGCCGCTCGAGCAGTACGCCGATCGCGCGTTCCAGGCGAAGGCGATGCCGAGCCTCGCGATGGGCTGCGGGGTCTTCCTCCAGTCGGACATCGTGAACCAGCAGCGCAAGGGCTGGTCCGCCGAGGAGATCATGGCCGCGCTCGCCGCCGTGCTCCCGATCAACGTGTGGATCTACGCCGGCCAGCTGCAGAACCTCCGCGCGGTCGGCCGGAAGTTCGTCCTCCAGGGCGGCACGCACCGGAACATGGCCGTCGTGAAGGCGCAGGTCGACTTCTTGAGATCCAAGGTCCCGGACGCCGACGTCGTCGTCCACCCCTACTCCGGGGAGGCGGGCGCGATCGGCGCGGCGCTGGTCGCGGCCGACGCGTTCAAGGGCGGGATGCAGACGAAGTTCCGCGGGTTCGACACGATCGCGGCGCTCACCTACACGAGCACGACGAGCGCCGAGACCGTCTGCAAGTGGTGCCCGATCAACTGCACGCGCACGTTCATCGACGTCCAGCTCCCCGGTGCTGCGGGCCGCGCGTGGAGCAAGCTGCCGCTCGCCGAGGGTTACGAGCGCGTGATCAGCGGCAACTCGTGCCCGAAGGGGCTCGTCGAGGACGTCGCGGAGATGCGTGTCGTGAAAGGCAAGCTCGAGGAGACCAAGCGTGAGTACCCTAACGTTGCCGAAATGGTTCGCACGGACGCCTTCCGTCGACCCAAAGCCGTCGCGAGCGAAGCTTAGGGTCGGCGTCCCGCGCGTCCTGAACCTCTGGAGCACGCACCAGTTCTGGTGCGGGCTCTTCGGCGCGCTCGGCATCGATCAGCGCAACCTGATCTTCTCGTCGGACACGTCCGAGGAGCAGGGCCGGCAGTTCGGCAAAGGGCGCGGCACCGTCGACTGCTGCTATCCGGTGAAGTGCATCTCCGGCCACTACGGCGAGCTCGTGTTCGGCCAGCGGCAGAAGCTCGACATCGTGTTCTCGCCGATGATCTACACGCTGCCGTCGTTCCTCTCGGGGCACGTCGCGCGCACGCTCACCTGCCCGCGCGTGATGGCGGCGCCCGAGAACATCAAGGCCGGCTTCCTGAAGGAGCGCGACGTCTTCGCGGAGAACGGCATCAAGTACGTCACGCCGTTCGTCTCGCTCGACGAGCCGCTGCTGGTGCCGAAGCAGTGCTTCGAGGGGCTGCGCGGCGCGATTCCCGGCCTCACGCTGGAGGAGACGAAGAGCGCCGTCGACGAGGGCTACCGGGCGCTCCGCGCGTTCACCGACCGCGCGCGCAAGAAGGGCCGGGAAGTGCTCGAGTGGTGCGCGCGCGAGGATCGTCCGTGCCTGCTCGTGCTCGCGCGCCCGTACCACATGGACCCGGGCATCGGTCACGAGATCGAGGTGGACCTGCAGGCGTACGGCTACCCGATCCTGTGGGCGCAGTACTTTCCGATCGACGACGACCTCATGCAGTGGGCGTTCGGTCCCGACCTGCGCGCCGGCGTGATCAAGTCGCCGTTCGACATCAAGGACGTGTGGCCGTCGTCCTACAGCTCGAACACGAACGAGATCCTGTGGGGCGCGAAGGCCGCCGCGCGGATCCCGTGGATCGCGTGCGTCGTCCGGCTCGCGAGCTACGAGTGCGGGATGGACCAGCCGACGTACACGCCGGTCCAGCAGATCGTCGAGCGCTCCGGCACGCTGTTCTTCTCGTTCCAGGATCTCGACTCCACGAAGCCCGCGGGCTCCGTGAAGATCCGCGTGGAGACCATCACGCACTACCTCGAGAAGTACGCGAAGGACATCATCGCGAAGAAGAAGGCCGCCTCTCCGCCCGACTGCCCGCTGGTCGGCGCGCCGCCCAGCTAGCGCGGCCGCCAGCGTCGTTCGCCCACGCCGATGGCACGCGTCACCAGGCGCTCGGACGTGAAGAACGACCTGACCGAGCCAGCCTCGCGGCCCTGTCGAGCGCGGATCTGCGCACGATCGTCAAGGGCACCGCGCCGTTCGCCCACAGCCGGCGGGGGGGCCGCACGGCGATCGTGTGCGCGCTCATCGGCTCCGCGAAGGTCTGAGCGCTACTCCGAACGCTGGTGCGCGCGCGGCGGGCCGCCGAAGCCCCACGCCCACGCGAAGCCGCCGACGAGCGACGGCAGCACGACGAACACGTCGAGGAGCGCCGCGATCGCGTTGTTGCGGAAGTCCGCGGTGTACTCGAGGCCACGCACGCCCAGCACGGACGCGATCAGCGTGATGAGCCAGTTCGCCCACGTCGCGAGAATCAGCAGCAGCGCGAGACGGCGGCGGCCCACCAGCCCGTAACGCTGGCGGTCGAGCGTCGCCGCGACCGCGATCAGCCAGAGCCCGCCGAGGATCCCGTTGAGGTGCGCCGCGAGCGCGAGCCGCGGGATCGGAACGACGACCTGCCCGGTGAGGACGACGGCGGCCCAGAGACCGGTCGCGAGGCCGATCGCGAACAGCCACGCGCCGGCGCGCACCACGCGATGCTGGAGCTGCTCGGTCCCGAGGATCACCACGGTAGGCTACCCGAGTCGGGCATCGTGTGCGAGACTCAACGGCCGATGCCGCCGCTGCTCATCGTGTCGCGACACCGGCCCGATCTGATCTCCCGGTTCCGGGAGGCGTTCGAGGACTTTCCGCAGCTCCAGATCGTCGTGGACCGGCGCGTCCGCGCGCGATCGGAGGAACCCGATCGGCGCGGGCCGGACATCGATCCCGCCCTGCAGATGTACGGCTGGGCGCTGATCGGCCAGGACAGCGAGGCGCTCGGGCAGAAGCCCGGCGCGCGCCGGATCCTCGTCGCCGACGATCACGAGGACACGCGGCACCTGCTCGCGTGGGTCCTGCGGCGCGCCGGGCACGAGGTGATGCACGCCGACGACGGCGAGATCGCGATCATGAAGGCGCGCGCGTGGACGCCCGACCTCGCGATCGTCGACATGTTCATGCCGGAGAAGGACGGCGCGGAAGTCATTCGCGCGCTGCGCGACAGCCGGCGTCCGCCGAAGATCCTCGCGATCTCGGCCGGGTGGCGGGCGGGCGGCGTCCGCCTGATCGGCAGCCCGAACGACCTCGACGTGCTGAACGACGCGCGCGCCGGGGGCGCGGACGCGGTGATGTCGAAGCCGATCGACCCGCGGGCCTTGCTCGGCGTCGTCGAGAAGCTGCTCCTCGCGTCCTAGCGCCGCGCCGGCCGCGGAATCACGCCAGCGTGTGCCGCACCATGCGGCTTTCCACCAGGTAGACCACCATCTCCGCGATGTTGGTGGCGTGGTCCGCCACGCGCTCGAGGCACCGCGCGATCAGGATCAGGCGGATCGCGCGCGGGATCGTCAACGGGTCGGACATCATGTAGGTCAAGAGCTCGCGGAAGATCTGGTGGTTCAGGTCGTCGACCGCGCCGTCCTCCGACCGCACGCGGCGGGCGAGCGCGGTGTCGCGCGCGACGAACGCGTCGAGACTGCCCTTCACCATCGCCTGCGCCTTCTCGGCCATGCGCGGGATGTCGATGTAGGGCTTGAGCTGCGGCTCCTGGTTCAGCTCGAGCACGCGCTGCGCGATGTTCACCGCCTGGTCGCCGATGCGCTCGAGGTCGGTGACGATCTTCATCGCGGTGGTGAGGAAGCGCAGGTCGCCGGCCGTCGGCTGGTGCAGCGCGAGCAGCTCGACGCACTTCTCGTCGATCTCGTTCTCGTAGGCGTTGACCTCGCGGTCGCGGTCGATGACGTCGCGCGCCTGCGCGTCGTCGCGCTCGACGAGCGCGCGGATGACCCGGCGGATCTGGTCCTCGACGAGCCCGCCCATCGCGAGCAGCGTCTGCTTCAGCGCGCCGAGCTCTTCGTGGAAGTGGCGCTGCATCAGCCGAACCTCCCCGTGATGTAGTCCTCGGTCCGCTTGTCACGCGGGCTCGTGAAGAGCTCGCGGGTGACGCCGAACTCGACCAGCTCGCCGAGCAGCATGAACCCGGTGTAGTCCGACACGCGCGCCGCCTGCTGCATGTTGTGGGTGACGATCACGATCGTATAGCTGTTCTTCAGGTCGAGCATGAGCTCTTCGATCTTCGCGGTCGCGATGGGATCGAGCGCCGAGCACGGCTCGTCCATCAGCAGCACGTCCGGCTCCACGGCGATCGCGCGCGCGATGCAGAGGCGCTGCTGCTGGCCGCCCGAAAGGCCGAGCGCCGAATCGCCGAGGCGGTCGCTCACCTCGTCCCAGAGGGCGGCGCTGCGGAGGCTGCGCTCCACGATGCCGTCGAGATCGCCGCGGTTCTTCACGCCGAGGATGCGCGGCCCGTACGCGACGTTCTCGTAGATCGACTTCGGGAACGGGTTGGATTTCTGGAACACCATGCCGACGCGCTTGCGCAGCTCGGTAACATCCAGCGCGGGATCGTAGACGTCCACGCCGCCGATGCGCACGGTGCCCTCGATGCGCACGCCGTCGACGAGGTCGTTCATGCGGTTCAGGCACCGCAGCAGCGTCGACTTGCCGCACCCGGAGGGACCGATGTAGGCGGTGACCCGGTGCTTCGGCACCGACATCGTCACGTCCTTGAGGCCGACCTTCGTTCCGTACCAGAGATGCAGGTGGTCGATCTCCACCATCGGCATCTCCATCATCGACGCGGGCATCGCCGCCGGATTCAGGCTCGCGGTCACGTGCACGGCGCTGGCCATGATTCCTCCTATACCGCGGCCGTCGCGTACGTGCGACGGAGTCGTTGACGCATCGCGATCGCGAACAGGTTCAGACAGATGACGATGACGAGCAGGAGCAGCGTGGTGGCGAACACCATCGGACGCGCAGCGTCCACGTTCGGAGACTGGAAGCCGACGTCGTAGATGTGAAAGCCGAGGTGCATGAACTTGCGGTCGAGATGCACGAACGGCCACGTGCCGTCGAGCGGCAGGGCCGGGGCGAGCTTCACCACGCCGGTGATCATGAGTGGCGCGACTTCGCCCGCCGCGCGCGCCATGGCGAGAATCAGCCCGGTGAGGATCGAGGGCATCACGGCCGGCAGCACCACGCGCAGCGTGGTCTCGAGCTTCGTCGCGCCGAGCGCGAGCGACGCCTCGCGCATGCCGCGAGGAATCGCCGCCAGCCCTTCCTCGGTGGCGACGATGACGACCGGGATGGTGAGGAGCGCAAGCGTGAGCGACGCCCAGAGGATGCCGCCCGTCCCGTACGTCGGCGTCGGGAGCGCTTCGGCGTGGAACAGCCGGTCGATGCTGCCGCCCACGAAGTAGATGAAGAAGCCCACGCCGAACACGCCGAAGACGATCGACGGGACGCCGGCGAGGTTGTTGACCGCGATCCGGACGGCGCTGACGAACGTGCCCTGGCGCGCGTACTCCCGCAGGTAAAACGCCGCCAGCACGCCAAGCGGCGTCACCAGCAGCGACATGATGAGGACCATCATCACGGTGCCGAAGATCGCCGGGAACACGCCGCCTTCCGTGTTGGACTCGCGCGGATCGTCGGCGACGAACCCCCACACGTTCGCGACGTAGTGCCACGCTTTCGCGGGAACGCTCATCGTGTTCGGGGTGAAGACGTCGATCACCTGCGCGATCGGCAGCTCCTTCTCCTTGCCGCCGTCGGCGGCCACGACGATGCTGCCGGTCTGCCGCTTGCGCAGGTCGGCGAGGCGCGCTTCCTGGACCTGATAGCGCGCCTGGAGCCCGGCGAGGCGCGCGCGCAGCGCGTCGACGTCCGCGCCCGACGTGACACCCTTGAGCTCGAGCCGCCGCAGCGCAAGCCGCACCTGCTCCTGGCTCTGGTTGATCGCGCCGATGTCGCTGCGCTCGACCCTGCGGATTTCGGCGCGCAGCCGCGCGACGTCCGGGAGCCGACGGCGCAGCTCGTCGAGCGCCGCCGGGCCGGACAGGACCGACGCGCCGCCATCGCGCACGTCCTTCAGCGTGCCGATCAGAAGGCCCCACTCGGTTCGCTCGATCACGACCACGCCGGCCGGATACTCCCGGCGCGCGATCTTCGCTTCGTCGACCCAGACGAAGTCGGCGCCATAGAGGTCGCGGTTCGCGATCCGGAGCTTCACGCGCGATTCCGTGCTGCCGGGCACGCGTTCGCGATCGGCGATCTGTCCGGTGAGGGCGGGGCCGTCCTTCAGCGTCACCCGGACCACCGACGCGGGCCAGAAAAAGCCGAGCGCGTTGACCACGATGATCCCGACGAGACCGGCCACCATGAGCAGCGCGAACGCGAGCGCACCGCCCGTGAGCCAGATGAACGGTTCGCCGCCGCGAAGCATGGCCTTCACAGGTAGCGGTACCTCTTGCGCAGCTTGAGCCGCACGAACTCCGCGGCGGTGTTCACGGCGAACGTCAGGCAGAAGAGGAGGAACGCGGCGAGGAACAGCACGCGGAAGAGCGTGCCGCCCTCGGGCGCTTCCGGCAGCTCCACCGCGATGTTCGCGGAGAGCGCGCGGAAGCCGCTGAAGATATTGCCGTCCATCACGGGCGTGTTGCCCGTCGCCATCAGCACGATCATCGTTTCGCCCACGGCGCGCCCGAACCCGATCATGATCGCGGAGAAGATCCCGGGGCTGGCGGTCGGGAGCACGATGCGCACGGCGGTCTGCCAGCGCGTGGCGCCGATCGCGAGCGACCCCGCGCGCAGGTGCTGCGGCACGTTCGCCAGCGAGTCCTCGGCGATCGTGAAGATGATCGGGATGACCGCGAAGCCCATCGCGATACCGACGACGAGCGAGTTGCGCTGGTCGAACGTGAGGCCGAGGGCGGAGAGCAGCCACCCGCGGTAGTCGCCGCCGAGCAGCCGCGCCTCGATCAGCCCGCCGAGCGCGAACGCGATCGCGCTCGCCGCGAGGATGACGGGAACGAGGAGGAAGACTTCGGTCCCCGGCCGCAGGCGGCCGCGCACAGAGACGGGCACGAGCCGCCACCCGGCGAGCGCGACGAGGATCCCCGGCGTCGTCACGAGCGGAAGCACGAACAGTGCGGGCACAACGCGCTCGATCGCCGGTGCGAGCCAGAGACCGGCGAGGAAGCCGAGGACGACGCTCGGCAGCGCCGCCATGATCTCGACCATCGGCTTCACCCACGCCTTCACGCTCGGGTGCATGAACTCGCTGACGTAGAGCGCCGCGAGGAGCGCGAGCGGCACCGCGATGAGGAGCGCGTAGAAGGTGCCCTTCAGCGTGCCGTAGATCAGCGGGGTGAGGCTGAACTTCGCCTCGAAGTCGTCGGTGCCGCCGGTCGACTGCCACACGTACGCCGGCGCGCGATAGCCTTCGTACCAGACCGCGCCGAAGAGCGTGCGCAGGGTCACTTCCGGGTGCGGATTGTCGAGCTGCCAGTGCGTGAGCGCGCCACGTCCGTCGACGCTGAGGAGCCCATCGGCCTTTGGCGCGTAGACGACCGCGCGCAGGTCGCCGGCGGGTGCGCGCAGATCGAGCAGGCTGGCGCCGGACGTGCCGTAGCTCAGGTGGACGGCGCCGTTGCGATCCACCGTCACGAAGCCCTTGTCTCGGCGCGAGACCGCGGCGGCGACGACGGGCGCCGAATGTCGCTCGAAGCGGTGCACGCGCGTGAGCTGCGCGGGGCCGCCGGACGGCGGTGCCACGACCTGCCACGTCGACACCTCGCCGCTGTCGGTCGCGGCGACGACGGTGCGGTCGCCGTTGAGCAATCGGAGCACGGTGACGGCGCCGGCAGCGACGTCGACGGACTCCGCGCGCAAAGGGTTCGCGCGATCGCGCAAGTCGTAGCGCACGATGCGCCCGGTGTTCGTCCCGACGAAGACGTCGTCACCGCGCGTGTCGATGGCGAGCGCGGTGATCGTCCCCTTGATCGCGCCCGGAATGGCGATCAGCGACTCTTCGCGCCGCGGCTCGCCGATCAGCGCCTTCTTCTCGACGACCACCTGCACGACGAGATCCGCGTCGCCGACCTGCGCGACGGTGACAGGCCCGCTGTCCGGCGTCGCCGACGCGAGACGGCCGATCGGCCGTCGTCCCTCGGCGTCGAGCAGCATGGGCGCGCCGAACTCCTGGCGCGGCGTGAGGACGCGCCGGCCCTCCTTGAACTCGACGTCGTAGACGACGTGCAGCGGCACCACACGGCCATCGGAGGTTCCGAGCGCGTGACGGTTACGGCCGAGATCGGAAGCCGACGTGAGACGCGCGCCGTCGAGTCCCGGCACGGGAACCGGTGGATACGTGCCCGGGACACGCAGCGCGACGAACTGCAGCGTGCCCTCCGGCGTCACGGCGTACGCGATCTCGCGATACTCGTCGACGCCGACGGCTTCCGCGCCGATCGGCACCGCGCGCGCCGCGGGCGCGGCGACGAGCTCCGCGCGCGCGGGGCGGAACAGCGGGACGATCTCGGCGACGATCACGAGCAGGATGGCGAGGATCGACGCGATGATGATCAGCCCGCCGAGCACAACCGTCCGTGTGGCGAAACGGTCGAGGAGAATCCGGCGCGCGGTGCGGGCGCGTGAAACGGCGAGAGGGCGGGCCGGGGTTTCCGGCCCGCCCTCTCGAAGGGTCTCGGCGGTAACGGCCACTACTGGACCTTGCTCAGCTCTTCCTTCGCGATGGACGCGGGAATCGGGAAGTACCCGTCCTTCACGACCGCTTCCTGCCCGTCCTTGGAGAGGATGACCTTGACGAACTCGCGCGTCAGCGGATCGAGCGCCTTGCCCGGCGCCTTGTTGATGTACACGTAGAGGAAGCGCGCCAGCGCGTAGGTGCCGTTGTAGGCGTTGTCCGCCTCGGCCTCGATGCACTTGCCGCCGTCCTTCTCACTGAGCGGCACCGCGCGCACGCCGGCGGTCGCGTAACCGATTCCGCTGTACCCGACCGCGCCGCGGTCGACCGTGATGCCCTGCACCACCGCCGCGGAGCCGGGCTGCTCCTTCACCTCGTCGCGGTAGTCGCCGTTCTTCAGGATGTGCTCCTTGAAGAACCCGTACGTGCCGGACGCCGAGTTGCGGCCGTAGAGGCTGATCGGCTTCGAGGCCCACTCGCCGGTGAGGCCGAGCTGCCCCCAGGTCTTGATCTCGTCCTTCGCGCCCTGCCGGCGCGACTTCGAGAAGATGGCGTCGGCCTGACTCACGCTCAGGCACTTGAGCGGGTTGTCCTTGTTCACGAAGATCGCGAGCGCGTCGACCGACGTGCGGATCTGCGTCGGCTTGTAGCCGTACTTCTTCTCGAACTGGTCGATTTCGGTGCCCTTCATCGCGCGCGACATCGGCCCGAGCTGCGCCGTGCCGGCGATGAGCGCGGGCGGCGCGGTCGAGGAGCCCTTGCCCTCGATCTGGACCTTCGCGTTCGGGTAGTGCTTGTTGAACGTCTCCGCCCAGAGGGTCATCACGTTGTTGAGGCTGTCCGAGCCCACCGAGGACAGGTTGCCGCTGACGCCGCTGACCGTCTTGTAGGCCGTCAGGCCCGGATCGAGCTTCACCGCCGACGAGGCGAACACGGCGCTTGTCACAACCAGCACGGCGGCCACCATGACCGTCGCAGTCCGCTTTCTCATACGCTCTCCTTAGTCGGGTCCATCTTGACCATCGGTGTGTTGCGACCGCGTAACCAGCGTGTTACGTCTGCGTTACGATTCGTCCCGGTCCGCGTCGCGGAGCCGGTAGCCGACCCCGCGGACCGTGTCGATGGCGGGCATCGGCAGCTTGGCCGCCCCGAACTTCGCGCGGAGCCGCGCCAGGTGCACGTCGACGGTGCGCGGCTCGACGAACCCGTCGCGGCCCCACACGAGATCGAGCAGCTCCTCGCGGCCGAAGACCCGGCCCGGCGCCGCGACGAGCGTGGCCAGCAGCTCGAACTCCTTCGGCGTCAGCTCGACGGCCTTGCCCTTCATGCGGACTTCGAAGCGCTGGCGGTCGATCTCGAGGTCGCCGGCCTTCAGGTGACTCTTCTTCTCGTGCGGCTCGTCGTGGCGGCCGCGGCGCACGACCGCGCGGACGCGCGCGACGAGCTCCCGGGGGGAAAACGGCTTGGTGACGTAGTCGTCGGCGCCGAGCTCGAAGCCGAGCACCTTGTCGCCTTCTTCCGCGCGGCCGGTGACCATGATGATCGGGATCGCGCGCGTCTCGTTCTCGGACTTGAGCCGGCGGCAGACCTCCCAGCCGTTGAGCTGGGGGACCATGAGGTCGAGGAGGATGAGCTCGGGGCGGATGTCGCGCGCGCGCTTCACCGCGTCGGTGCCGTTCGGCGCGACGACGACCTCGTACCCTTCCTTGCTGAGGTGGTAGCGGAGGAGCTCGGCGACGTCTTGCTCGTCCTCGACGACGAGGATCCGTCCCGTACCGGGCGACGCGGTGGCGGCTCGCCTCACGCCCAGGAGGCTCGCGCGCCTGGGTTACAGGAGTGTGACGGCGGCGTAAACCTTCGGCGACGAGTGGCTCAGGCGAGGCGGACCGACGCGAAGATTTGCAACGCGCGCACCTCGAGGCCGCCGGACGCCTCGTGAACGGGCACCCGGCGCATCAGGTCGACGTACGCGTCGGCGTCTGACGCGCGCTGCGCCGCCGCCGCTCCCACGGCGAACGCGCCGAGATCCTTCGCGACCAGCGGCGCCGCGTCGGCGAGCTCGTGCTCCTCGAGCTTGCGGAAGCTCGCCGGCTCCGCGAGACCGGGACGCCAGCGCAGCACGACCAGCATCGCCATGCGCGCGGCCAGGATCATCGTGCCCACGCCGTAAAGCCCGTCCAGGTCGACGTCGCTCTTGCGCTCGAGCGCCCACAGCTCGTCGGGCGGCATCGCGAGGAGCGCGTCACGCTCGTCGGGCTTCAGCAACAGGTCCCGCAGGCGCGGATGGTGGACGAGCGTGCCGGGATTCACGCGCGGCTGCTTCGGATAGCCGCGCACCTCGAGGCCGCCGTCGGGCGCGACGCGCGCGAGCACGCGGTCGTTCGAGAGGAACTTCCATCCCGCCTCGACGAAGTGCAGCGACGTGGTCGACTTGCCCGCACCCGGGACGCCCGCAAGCACGACCGCGTGGCCGCGGCGGACCACGGCCGCGGCGTGGAAGAGCCGGTACCCGCGGGCGATCAGCTCGGCCGCGTAGAGATGGTTGACGAGGTTCACGGCCTGGTTCAGGTTCCCCCGCACGTCACCCACCGCGACCGCGCGGCGCGGCCACGTCCCCATCACCACGCCGGTCTGACGCTTGAGCACCAGGCGGCCGCCGGGCACCTCGCGCGTCGCCTCTTTCACCTTCTTGCCGTCGCCGCGCACGATGTCGGAGAATTCCAGCCCCGCGTCGACGTCGCCCTGGAGGAGCGTCACCGTCGCGGCGTCGGCCGCGACGTGGTCGACGACCCACGGCGCGTAGTAGCGCGCGAGCCCTTCCTGAATGGCCGCGTCGTTGGTGAACACGCGCACGGAGACGTCGAGGAACCGCAGCGGAAGCGTCAGTGGCCCGTGGCGTGCCGCCAGGACGTCGGCGAGCGTGAGCGCGCTCATGCCGTCTTCGCGAACCGCCGCAGCGCGGCTTCGGCGACGAGCGGCGCCGCGTCGACGCCGCACGCGTCGAGCAAGCCACGGAAGCCGCCGAACGCGCTGACCTCGAGCACGATGAAGCCGCCCTCGGGCGTCTCCATGATGTCGACGCCGGTGAACAGCAGGCCGAAGTGGACGGCGGCGCGTCGCGCGATCTCGAGCGCTTCGTCCGGCGGTGACGCGGGCTCGTACTTGCCGCCCGACAGCACCGTGGTCATCCACTGCCCGGCGCCGGCACGCCGCCAGTACGCGCCGAGCACGCGTCCTTCGAGGACCGCGACGCCCAGGTCACGGCCCGGATGCTCGACGAATCGCTGGAGATAGTAGGGACCGTCACCCGCGGCACGATGCTCGGCGAGCGCGGCCCGCGCGTCACCGCCGCCGTCAACCGACGCCTTCGGCCCGATCTTCCGCATGCCGCGCCCCTTCGACGTGTAGAGAGGCTTCAGCACCGCGGCGCCGAACGTCTCCACGCCGAGCTCCGCTTCGTCGACCGCTTCGGTGACGAGCGTTTCCGGCACCGGAAGCTTCGCGCGCGCGAGCTCGACGGTCATCGACAGACGATCGATCGCCACGTCGAGCCGCGCGGGCTCGCTCAGAACGGGAACACCCGAGGCCTCGAGGTGACGCAGCAGCGCGATGCGCTCCCGCACCGCCCAGCCGCCCGCGGTGTCGCCCACCTTCTTGACGATCGCGCCCGCGAGGCCTTCGAGCGGCCGTCCGCGATGGAAGAGGCGCGGGTCCGGCAGGCGCAGGCTGCACGCGGCGAGATCGACGATCTCGGCGTCGACTCCCTGTCGGCGCGCCGCGTCCGCGAGACGCTCCGTCGACCACGCGCCCGGCTGGCCGATGACCCCGATCTTCACGGCGTCACCACGAGCGTCACACCGCCACCGCCACCGCCGCCGCCTGCTCGAGGAATCGGACACCTTCGAGGAACATCCGGCGCGCGAAGTCGTAGTCGGTGACCAGGCGGCCCGACGTGATCAGCGAACGCCCCTGCGCGAGCAGCAGCCGCGGCTCGAAGTGCGCGTCGCCCACGCGCCGCGCGTACTCCGCCGCGAACTCGCGCACCGCGGTGTTGACGAGATCGAAGTCGCGCGCGAGATGGCCGTCCTGGATCGGCTGCCGGAGGTTCGAGACGAGGAAGACGCCGATGTCTTGAAGGTAGTCGCCGGGCCCGCTGCGGTGGACGTCGATGTAGTGAATGCGGTCGCCGTGCGCGTCGTAGACGATGTTGTTGGTGTTGAAGTCGCCGTGCAGGCGCACGGCGACCGGCGGCGCGAGCTGCGCTTCCATCGCGCCCAGGTGACGCAGCAGCTCGTCGAGCGAGCGATGGTTGATGCCGAAGATCCGCGTCTCGCGCCCGCGCAGCGCCTGCAGGCGCGGGTGGATCGAGTAGAGCTCGGGCAGGCGATCGACGATCTGGCGCACGTAGTCGACACGAGGCGCACCGGCCTGCGCGGTCGCGAGCCAGACGTCGCGCACGGTCTCGAGCAGACGCCCGGTGATGCGCAGCTTCTCCTCGAGCGAGCGCGAGATGTAGACGTCGCGCAGCAGCGTGCCCTCGAGGAAGATCCCGAGGAACGACTCGCGGCCCTCCTCCCCGCGATAGCGATCCTTCACGTCCGGGACGAGGCCTGGCACGAGCCGGTTCCACTCCTCCATCTCCCGGATCTCTTCGTCGATCTTGCGCGGGGCGCCTTCCTTCCAGATCAGCGGGCCGCCCGGCGCGTTCGCGAGCCGGCCGACCCGCGCGCCACTGATGCCGCCCCAGATCTGCTGGAATTGCACGCGCTCGACGTCCCGGCCGCCCGTCACGTGCGAGACCATTTCCTCGAGGTGCAGGTACTGGTGCAGCTTGAGCCGCTCGCCGGTGAGGATGTAGAGCGTGGTCTCGCCGATGTTGAGGATCGAGTCGCCGACGCGCTCGAGGAACTTCGCGACGAACAGGTGCGTGATGACGAACGCGGGATCCTCGCCCGGGCGCGCGAGCCGGCGGAACGACTCCGCGAGCGCGTCGCGATACTGGCGGTCGAGCTCCACCTCGCACGCGCACGCGTGCTTCGCCTTCTCCGCGCTCGCGTCGGTGAAGGACGTGATCACCTCGTCGAGCGCGCCGAGCGCGACGCGCACGGGGCTCGCGAGGTCGAACGGGATCGGGCGGCGCGGCAGGCGCTCGGCGTGGCAGGCCTGCTCCGCGATGTTGACCGCGTAGTCGCCGAGCTTTTCGAGATTGAGCGCGACGCGGAAGACGCCGCGCAGGCGCCGCGAGCGCGGGCTGTCCGCGTCGACGCCGGACAGACGGCGGAAGCACTTCTCCTCGATGCCGCCGAGGAGGTTGTCGACCTGGTCGTCCTTCTCCATCACCTTGTCGGCCAGCCACACGTCGCGGCGGAAGAACGCCGTCGTGGCCGAGGCAAGCTGCGCGTGAACGACCCTCGCCATCATGGCGAGGTCGGGCCCCAGGTCCTCGAGCGGAAGCTGGCTCAGGACGAGCGCGGGCGCGACGGCACTTCGACCCGGAGATCGGTCGCCTTCGAGGCGACCTGCCGCTTCCAGCCGATCTCGAGCGTGAGCCTTCCCTTGCGCTCCTTGTCGCGCACGGCGAGCTCGAGCTTCACCGTCGGCGCCGGCGTCAGCCGCAGCGCGCGCTCGTCGGACTCGAGGCTGATCTCGCCGCGCTTGAGGCCGACCGCCAGCGACGTGAGGTACTCGGCGACCTCCTCCGCCGACGCGAGCCGCGCGAACTCGAAGTGATCCTTGGCCATGCTGATCTCCTCCCGCTCAGTCGTCGTCTTCTTCGTCGCGCGCATGCTTCCAGGCAATGGCGATCTCGATCTTCGCCTTGCCCTTCTTCTCCGTCGCCTCGATCTCCAGCGAGAGATCGCCCGCGGGATACACGGTGATGGCGTCCTCGCCCATGGACAGCGAGAGCGAGCGCGCGCGCAGCCCCTCGGCGATCCGGTTCAGCGCGTCCGCCGCTTCCGACGGCGTGGCCGCGCCCTCGAACTCGAACTCACGCGTGTCTCCCATTGCTGTCTCCCTCCCGCGTGGGGATGCGGATGAGCGGGCGCCGCGGCCAGCGCATCTTCACCGCGACGTGCGTCGCCCGCTTCTTCTGTTTGACGTCGATTTCGAGGAGGACGAACTCCGCGGCGGCCACGTCGATACGGCGATCGCCGCTGAGGATGCCGACTTCTCCCGCGAGGACGCCCTTGGCGAGCTGTGTGAGATAGAACGCCGCCGCATCCCGACGCGCACGACCGCGAAACTTCGCCGGGATGTTGGCGGCCATCGCCGTCCTTTCCGCGTGCGGGCTACCGCGACGTCAGGCGCGTGCTACGGAGCGACTGCGTGCTACGCGATTCTTCAGGCGGGCGACGGCGCCGCGTGGAATCCGCCGTAACACTTCCGTAACACTTTCGTAACATTTTTCAGTGACTTAGCAGCCTTCACGCGAAGCGGAGTATAGGGAGCCCCCGCGAAACCCGTCAAGCCTTCTTTCACGACCTTTGCGATCGCATGGAAGGTGAGCTCGTCGGTGTGGACAAGCGTGTGGCGCACGCCGATCTGCAGCCAGTGATGCGCGTCGCTGCCGGCGACGATCGGCAAGCCAAGCGCACGCGCCTGGGCGAGGAGCATCAATTCGGTGCCGAAATCCTTACCATTCACCTCGAGCGCGTGCAGACGGCGCAGGTCGACGGCCGCGAACTTGCCGAGCTCCTTCTGCCTGCGGAACATGTGCGCGCCGATCCGGACGACGTCGAAGTCGTCGGTCACGTCGAGGAACTCGCGCAGCGTCGGCTCGTAGCGCTCGGACAGGCGCGTGGCGAACGCGCGGTCGAGACGGCGCAGCTCCGGCACCTCGCCGAGCACGATGACGTGCGCGCCCTCGCGAATGTTGACCTCGGCGCCGGCCACGAGCGTCAGCCCGGGCGCGCGGAACACGCCCTGCTCGCAGGGAAAGGTGGCTTCGAGGTAGTCAGAGACGTCCCAGTAGCGGGTGGCGTGGAAGTGCTCGGTCAGGCACAGCGCGTCGAGCCCGACCCGGCGTCCTTGCCGGATCATCCTGTCCACCGCAACTGGGCAAAACTCGAAGTGCTTCGAGATTTTGGGGTGCGAATGGGTATCGATCCGCTTCAACCGGGCCTCCTTGTCGCGCTATCCACCGTCATCCACAACGCGTAAGGCCGCTCCGCACGGGCGTTTCTCCGGTGCCCGTCCCACGCTGTCCAGTATGCACATGATGTTGTTGCATGCCTATTACAAAACGGCAAATGTTGTGTGTCTTGGGGCAACCGTGGATAAGTCCGGACAGCGTTCAGCGTGCGAGCCCGCCGGTGGCGGCGAGATCCCGGAGCGCGTTCTCGTACGCACCGGGTACGCCGGCGAGCACCGCCATCGGCGCACCGCTCCAGACCTGATCGCGCGGAGGGAATAGCGGCGCGCCATCCGGCGCCGTGACATGGCCGCCCGCCTCGGCGATCACCGCCGTCGCGCCCGCGATGTCCCACAGCGAGGCGCGGTGGTCGAACATGAACGCGATCGCGCCGAGCGCCACGTAACAGAGCTGGAGCGCCGTCGATCCGACGCGCCGCAGACGGTAGAGGCTGAGCCATCGCTCGACGGGCTTCGGCACGCCGCCGGAGAACGGCGTGCGGATCGAGAACATCGAGCGACCGTCGAGGGGGACTGACGTCAAGCGCAGACGGCGATCGTCGAGCCACGCGCCGCGGTCGCGCCACGCGCTGAAGAGCTGCCGCGCGAGCGGATCGTAGACGGCGCCGCCGACCACCAGGCCGTCGCGCAGCACCCCGACGGAGACCGAGAAGCCCGGCATCCCGCGCCCGAAGTTGTTGGTCCCGTCGATCGGATCGATCACCCACACGTACTCGCTGTGCGGACGTCCCGCCTGCGGATCGAGCCCTTCCTCGCCGAGCGCGGCGTCGGACGGAAACGCCTCCGCGAGCTGCCGCGTCAGCGCCGCCTGCACTGCCCCGTCGACGTCGGTCAGCATCGAGTCGTCGGGCTTGAACGCGACGTCCGCGTGTCCGAAGCGCTCCAGGATGAAGCTCCCGGCGCGGCGGGTGACCGTGCGCAGCACCTCGAACCGGCGGTCGTCGTCGCTGGCGACGGCCATGGCCTTCAGGCCACTCGCACGCCCGCGCACCAGACGCCCGCGACGAGCACCGACGATCCCAGCGCGCGCGCACGCACGACGTCACCGCGCAGGCCGGGCGCCAGCGCGCCGCGATCGTTGAGGCCGACGCGCCCCGCCGGTGTCGCGGTGATCGTCGCCATCGCATCGGGCAGCGCGATCCCCGTCGCGTGGAGCACGAAGGCGCCGTGCAGCAGGCTCGCCGGCACGTAGTCGGACGAGAGGATATCGAGGCGTCCCGCCGAGGCCAGCTCCGCCGCCGCGATGTTGCCCGAGTGCGACTTGCCGCACACGAGGTTCGGCGCGCCCGCGAGCACCGCCATCCCGAAATCGTGCGCGGCGACGGCGGCGTCGAGCGTCGTCGGAAACTCCGCGATGACCGTGCCGGCGTCCGCCGCCTCCTCGACGTGTCCGCGCGTCGCGTCGTCGTGGCTCGCGATCGCGTGCCCGTGCTTGTGACAGAGCGCGATGATCGCCGCGCGGTGCTTCTCGCCGAAGCGCCGCTGGTCCTCGAGCCGCCGCGCGATCAGCGCGTCGATCCGCTCTTCGGTGAGGCCGTACTTCTCCTGGTAGTAGTGGCGGTAGCGCGCGAGGTCGACGTACTGCCGCTGCCCGGGTGTGTGGTCCATCAGCGACACGAGCCGCACGCGCTCGTCGCTCACCAGCGGCGCCACGTCGTCGACGACCTGCTCGGTGCTGATTTCGCAGCGGAGGTGCAGATAGTGATCGGCGCGCAAGGCGCCGGCCGTGCGCGCGGCCCGCAGCGCGTCCACGAGCGGGCGCGGCTCGCGCGGCCGCTGTCCCGAATCGAACACGTAGCCGATCGCCAGGCTGTCGAGCACGGTGGTGATGCCGGCGGCGGCGAGCTCGGCGTCGTAGGACAGCACCGCGGCGGCGAGCGGCCACGACACGTTCGGGCGCGGAAACGCGTGGCGCTCGATGGTGTCGGTGTGCAGCTCGACGAGTCCCGGCACGAGGTAGTCGGCGTCGACGTCGATCGCGCCGCGCGGAACGGAGCCGCCGATGGCGATGTCCGCGATCGTCCCGTCGACGACGTGGAGCGTGCCGCGGACCACCGTGTCGCGAAGGACGAGACGGCCGTTGGCGAGCGTCAGCTCACGGCGCATGCGTGGCTCTCCCCTGGGCTCTCGTGGAGGGTGACGCTGCGTGTCGCGACCGCGGCGCGCACTTCCGCGTCGTGGAACGTGCCGAGGATCGCCGCGCCGCGCGCTTTCGCTTCGTCGATCAGGCTGATCACCCTCCGGCGGCTGTCGGCGTCGAGCGACGCGGTCGGCTCGTCGAGCAGCAGGATCGGCGGATCGGCGATGAACCCGCGCGCGATGTTCACGCGCTGCTGCTCGCCGCCGGAGAACGTCATCGGCGACAGCGACCAGAGCCGCTCCGGGATGGCGAGACGCCTCAGCAGCGTGGCGGCGCGCTCGCACGCTTCGCCCGCCGCGACGCCGAGGGCACGCAACGGCTCCGCGACGACGTCGAGCGCCGGCACGCGCGGGATCACGCGGAGGAACTGGCTGACGTAGCCGATCGTGCGGCGGCGGACCGCGAGGATCGTGCGCGGCTCGGCGCCGACGAGATCGATCACCGCCTGCTCGTGGCGCACGCGGATCGCGCCGCGGTCGGCGAGATAGTTGCCGTAGATCGCGCGCAGCAGCGTCGATTTCCCGGCCCCGGACGGATCGGTGAGCGCGATGCACTCGCCGGGACGGACGACCAGGCTCACGCCACGCAGCACCCGCAGCCGCACCCCGCCCTGCGTGTGGAGCGTGAACGACTTCTCCAGCCCGTCCACCTCGAGCAGCGCGCTCACGGCCGGAGCACCGAGCTCACGAGGAGCTGGCTGTAGGGATGCTGGGGATCGTCGAGGATCTGGTCGGTCAGTCCGCTCTCGACGATCTCGCCGCGGCGCATGACGAGCAGGCGGTGCGCGAGCAGGCGCGTGACCGCGAGGTCGTGTGTGACGATGACCGCGGCCAGCGCCAGGTCCGTCACGAGGCGGCGCAGCAGATCGAGCAGCCGTGCCTGCACGGAGACGTCGAGCCCGCCGGTCGGCTCGTCCATGAAGACGAGGCGCGGCTCGGTCACCAGATTGCGCGCGATCTGCAGGCGTTGCTGCATCCCGCCGGAGAACGCCGTCGGGAAATCGTCGATGCGCGCGCGATCGATCTCGACCTGCGCGAGCCAGTCGAGCGCGGCGTCGCGGATCCGCCCGTAGTGCCGATGGCCGAGCGCCATCAGCCGCTCGCCGACGTTGGCGCCGGCGGTCACGTTCATGCGCAGCCCGTCACGGGGATTCTGGTGGACGAGCCCCCAGTCCTCGCGCGCCAGCCGTCGCCGCGAGGCCTCCGAGATGCGCAGCAGGTCCACGACGTGACCGTCGCGCGTGGCGAACGACACGGTTCCGGCGCTCGGCTCGAGACGGCCCGCGATGCAGTTGAGCACCGTCGTCTTGCCGGAGCCGGACTCGCCGACGATCCCGAGCACTTCGCCCGGCCAGAGATCGAAGCCGACGTCGAGACAGCCGGGCTGCGCGCCGTACCACTTCGTCAGCCCGCGCACGCTCAGCAGCGGCCGCTCGCTCATGCGCCGGCCTCGCGCCGTCGCTCGCAGAAGTCGGTGTCCGAGCAGACGAACGTGCGGCCGCCCTTGTCGTCGACGACGATCTCGTCGAGGAAGACGCCGGTCGCGCCGCAGAGCGCGCACGGCGTGTCCCACGTCTCCACGGTGAACGGATGATCGTCGAAGTCGAGGCTCTTCACCGGCGTGTGCGGCGGCACCGCGTAGATCCGCTTCTCACGCCCGGCGCCGAAGAGGAGCAGCGCGGGATTGCGGTCGAGCTTCGGGTTGTCGAACTTGGGAATCGGCGACGGCCGCATCAGGTAGCGGCCGTTCACCCGCACGGGATAGTCGTACGCGGTCTCGACCTTGCCGTAGCGGGTGATGTCCTCGTAGAGGCGCACGTGCATCGCGCCGTACTCCTCGAGCGCGTGCATCTTGCGCGTCTCGATCTCGCGCGGCTCGAGCCACCGGAGCGGCTCGGGGATCGGCACCTGGAAGACGAGGATCTGACCCTCGCGCAGCGGCGTCTCCGGAATGCGATGGCGCGTCTGGATGACGCTCGCCTCCTCGGTGCGCGTGGTCGTCCGAACCCCGGTCGTCCGCTGGAAGAAGTGGCGGATGCTCACCGCGTTCGTCGTGTCGTCGGCGCCCTGGTCGATGACCTTCAGCACGTCGTCGGGGCCGATCACGCTCGCGGTGACCTGCACCCCACCCGTTCCCCATCCGTACGAGAGCGGCATCTCGCGCCCGCCGAACGGCACCTGGTAGCCGGGGATCGCGACGGCCTTCAGGAGCGCGCGGCGGATCATCCGCTTCGTCTGCTCGTCGAGGTAGGCGAAGTTGTAGTGCGGTTTCATGGTTTGGGGGGCTTCGGGCGCCCCCCAAGCCCCCCACGCTCCGGGCTCGGACTGAATCCGAGCCCTGCGCGGCTGCCGTCGCCTTCGTTGCGCATCGACCGCACGAGCACCAGCTCCGACTGGAAGTCGACGTAGTGCGGCAGCTTCAGGTGCTGCACGAAGCCCGACGCCTCGACGTTGTCGGCGTGATAGAGCACGAACTCCGCGTCCTGCGCCGGCGAGCCCGGCGTCTCTCCGAGCTCCTCGACGCGGAGCGCGCGATCGACCAGCGCCATTGCCATCGCCTTTCGCTCCGCGTGGCCGAAGGCGAGCCCGTAGCCGCGCGTGAACTGCGGCGGCGCCGCGAGCGAGCCCTGGAACTGGTTCACCATCTGGCACTCGGTGACGCCGATCTCGGCGACCGTGATCGGGAAGCCGAGCTCCGCGGGCTCGAGCTCGACCGCGACGTCGCCGAAGCGGATCTCGCCGGCGAACGGATGGTTGCGGCCGTACCCGCGCTGCGTCGAGTAGCCGAGCGCCAGCAGGAATCCTTCGTCGCCGCGCGCCAGTACTTGCAGCCGCGCGTCGCGCCCGGCGGGAAAGCTGAGCGCCTCCCGCGTGACGTCGCTCACCGGCCGCGCGTCGTCGTCCGGTGGCTCCGGCTGGATCAGGCCTTCGTGATCGAGGAGATCCACCACGCGCGGCGGCGCGACCACCACATCGTCCCCGTCCACGGTGACGTCGACGTCCCGCACGAACGCGCGCGCCGCGCCGTCGGTCTCGGCGAGCGCGAAATCGAGCAATCGATGCGTGTAGTCGAAGGTCGGCCCCAGGATCTGGCCGCCGGGGAGGTCCTTGAACGTCGCCGAGATCCGGCGCCGCACGGTCATCGCCGCCGTGTCGATCGGCTCCGTCACGCCGAAGCGAGGGAGCGTGGTGCGATAGGCGCGAAGCAGGAAGATCGCCTCGATCAGGTCGCCGCGCGCCTGCTTGATCGCGAGCGCCGCGAGCTCGCGATCATGGAGCGACGCCTCGGTCATCACGCGATCCACGGCGAGCGTGAGCTGCTCGTCGATCTGCGCGAGCGTGAGCTCGGGCACCGCCGGATCGCCGCGCCGCTCCTCGCCCAGCAGCCGGTGCGCGGCTTCGATCGCGCGCTCGCCTCCCTTGACGGCGACGTACATCGCGCCCTTCCTCCTAAGCGACGCGCGTGGTGCGCGGCAGCGCGGCGAGCCTCGGTCCGGCCGTCAGGAGCACGTCGACGCCGCGCGGAAACCGCGCGTGGTTCTCGTGCAGCGCCTCCCAGAACGCCGCGGGGAGACCGCGCACGGCGAGCCGCGTCTCGCCGGCGATCCCGGGGCCTGCGAGCCGCCGGCCTTCGTGCGGCCGAAGGTCCTCGACCTGCACGATCAGCGTCGCCGAACGTTCAGGCCGCTCGTCGCTGCCGAGCGCGAACGCATCGAAGAGAGGCAGGCGATCCGGATCGACGACGAGCGCGAATGACGCGTCGCGCGCGTGCTCGACGATCGACGCGCCGGTGTGGAACCGGAGCCAGTCGCGCGCCTCGGCACCGACGCTGACGTCGACCCACAGCGGCGTCTCGAAATCGACGAGCGTCAGCGCGATCGCGGCGGCGGCGGTGTGGAGCGGCAGCGGCGGGTCGATCCGCTCGACGAGCTGGAAGATCCGCCCGGGGTTCGCAACCGCGTCGAGCACCACACGGAACGTGCGCTGACTCTCGGCCACGGGATCGGCAAAGTTTGGACGCATCAGTCGTCTCCCCTCACCATCGTGAAGAACTCCACGCGCGTCGGCGCCGAGCGCGCGACGACGGCGCGCCGTCGCTCCGCCTGGGCGCGGGCGAGCGGCGCGATGATCTCGGCGTCGAGCCCGGGAAATCGCGCGGGCTGCTGCAGCATCGCGTCGAGCACCGCGGCCAGCTCGGCGTGGCGGCGCCGGCGCCCGCCGACGTACGCGTGGCCCACGGTGCCGTCGGTCAGCTCGACGCTGCAGCGGGTCACGGTGATCTCGCCGAGGTTGAAGCGCATGCCCGTCCCGCCCGCGCGCCCGCGGACCATCGCGAGCCCGATCTCCGGCGCTCGCAGGACGTGATGCTCGGGACGCGACGCGAGGCGCTCCCACACCGACTCGAGCTCATCGGTAGACGCGCGCGCGAGCACGGACATCCACGCGCGCCGGGCGGGATCACTCGAGGCCATAGGTCCTCACCTGCGTCTCGCGCTCCCCGCACATCACGCACACGAAGGTCAGCACGAACGCCGCCCGCCGCGGGTCGATCGACTCTTCGCTGACGCACTCCATCGGCTGGCCGCACGCCGGGCAGCGCCGCGAGGCGAGCGCGCGCGCGAGCCGCTGCAGCAGGTTCACTTCTTCGCCTTCAGCGCCTTCGCGGTCTCGTTCAGATCGCGGATGACCTGGTACTTCGCGTCGTCGGCCTTCACGAAGCCGCCGAGCCACGCGCCGATCTCCTTGAACCCTTCGGGATTGCGCGCGCGCATCGTCAGCAGCGACTCCTGCACGGCCTGCTTGAGGCTCGGCGGCAGGTCCTTGCGCACGACGATCGGGTCGTTCGGAATCAGCTTCGAGACCCAGATCACGCGGAGCCCGCCGCGCGGCACCTTGTTCTCGCGGGTGAGCTGCTGAAGATCGGGAAGGTTCGTCGAGGCGACGTCCACCTTCTTCGCCGCGACCGCGAGGATCGACGCCTCGTGCGAGCCGGAGAACGTCACCTTCGAGAAGTGCTTCTGCGGATCGACGCCCATCTCCATCATGAAGAACGCCGACGGCACGAGGTAGCCGGACGTGGAGTTGGGATCGTTGAAGGCGAACGTCTTCCCCGCCATGTCCTCGGGCCCGAAGATGTCGGAGTCCGAGTGGACGATCAGGCACGAGCGGTAGCCGAGCGAGCCGTTCGCGAGCTGGAGCTGCGCGATGGGCTCGACGTTGGCGTAGTTGTTGGTCGACGCCTCGACGTACGACTTCGGGCCGAGGTGCCCGATGTCCGCCTTCTTGAACTTCAGCGCCTCGATGCTGCCGCGGTAGTCGGTGGCGGTCGTGGCCTTGATCTTCACGTGCAGGTCGCGCTCGAGGTGCGCGATGATCGGCCCCCAGCGCCGGGCGATCTCCGCCGCGTTCTCCGTGGAGAGCAGCGCGAACGTGAGCTCCTTCGGCCAGCCCGGGTCCTGCGCGGGCGCGGACGTCACGAACGCGAGGACGCCCAGCAGCACCAGTGCGACGACGACGCGCGGCAGCTTCATGCGAGTCTCCTTTCTCAAATCGCGAGCCGGCGGACGCGAGAGGACACCACGTCGATGGCCATGACCATGGCGACGATCAGCAGGATCACCGTCGCGGCCTCGCGATCGTTGAAGGACCGGATCGTGTCCCAGAGGTAGAAGCCGATTCCGCCGCCGCCGACCATGCCGATGACCGAGGCGGAGCGAATGTCGGACTCGAAGCGCAGCAGCACGTAAGAGAGGAAGCTCGGCATCACCTGCGGCACCACCCCGAACGCGATCACGTGGGCGCGTCCGGCGCCCACGGCGGCGACACCTTCCACCTGTCCCGGGTCGATCGCCTCGATCGCCTCGCTCAGGAGCTTGCCGAGCACGCCGCCCGTGTGGACGCCGAGGGCCAGCATGCCGGCGAACGGGCCGAGGCCCACGGCGGTGACGAACATCAGCGCGAACACGAACTCGTTGACCGCGCGGAGCACGTCCATCGTCCGGCGCGCGGCGAAGTAGATCGCCGGATGCGGCGCGAGGTTGCGCGCGCCGAGCAGCCCCAGCGGCACCGCGATCGCGATCGCGAGGACCGTGCCCCACAGCGCGATGCACACGGTGACCACGCATTGCCAGGCGTATTCGCCGACGTGGGCGAACGACGGGTTGAGATAGCCGCGGAGGAACACGGCCACGTTGCCGGCGTCGCGCAGCAGCTCGAGCGGTCTCAGCTCGATCACGCGCGCGGCGGCGCCGAGCGCGATCGCGAGCACGAGCGTCAGGCCGAGGTTGCGGCCGACGTCGGACCGGCGCGGCGGCGCCTGCGGCGCCGCGCCCGCGCGGAGAACGGCGAGCGCGCCCGTCACGACGCGGCCAGGAGCGGCGCGTCGTCCGGAAGCTCGCCGGGCAGCACGCCGAAGATCTCGAACAGCGAGGCGTCGGTCAGCTCGCTCGGCGGCCCGTCGAAGAGCAGGCGGCCGTCCTTCAGCCCGAGCACCCGGTCCGCGTAGCGGCGCGCGTAATCCACGTGGTGGAGCGTCGCCACGACCGTGAGTCCGGCACCCCTCGCGATGCGCCGCAGTGTCTCCATCACGAGACGGCCGTTGGCGACGTCCAGGCTCGCGACGGGCTCGTCCGCGAGCACCACACGGGCGTCCTGCGCGAGCAGCCTCGCGATCGCCACGCGCTGCTGCTCCCCACCGGAGAGCGTGTCGGCGCGCTGCCACGCGCGGTCGAGGAGGCCGACGTGGTCGAGGCACCGCAGCGCGCACGCCCGCTCCTCCACGCCGAAGGCCCGCAGCGTCGCGGCGCCGCGCCGCCATCCGCGCAGGTGCGGCAGGCGTCCGACGAGCACGTTGTCGAGCACGCGCAGCCGGCGCACGAGGTTGAACTGCTGGTAGATCATGCCGACGCGCGCACGGTGCGCGCGGAGGGCGCGACCGCGGAGCGACCCGAGGTCGAAGCCGCCGATCCAGATGTGACCGGCGGACGGCGTCGTCGCCCCCGCGAGACAGCGGAGCAGCGTCGTCTTTCCCGCGCCGGAGCGCCCGATGACCGCGACGAACTCGCCGGGCGTGATCGTCGCGGAGACCCCGTCGAGCGCGAGCGTGGACTTGCCGTCGAATCGCTTGCCGACCTGGTCGATCGTGATCACGTGCGCGGTGAAATCCATGGCGCCGACCCTAGTCCTCCTCCGTTACGCCTTCGTGTCGCGCCGTTGAAGACTCGACGACGAAGCCCCGCAGGAGGCGCGTCGGGAGTCGCGCCTCCCGCGGGCGCTCGCTAGGAGCCGACCGCGATGAGCGGCTCCCGTCGCTGCGCGGTGACGACGGTGAGCAGGCCGTCGGCGACCGCGCGATCGTTGGTGACGCGGGCAACCTTGTGCTGGTCGCCGAGCGTGCCGCGCTCGCGCATCCAGCGATAGAAGCTGCCGGCGGGCAGCTCGACCACGCGCGGCGCGATCATGCCGACGTCGCCCGCGCGCTTGGTGCGATAGTCGGTGTTCAGCCGCTGCAGCGCCTCGTCGAGCGCGCGAACGAACACGGCAGGCGCGCGCGGCGGCTCGGCGAACTCGATCAGCCACTCGTGTCCGCCGCGCGGCTGCTCCGAGGACGGATAGCGCGGCGCGACGGTGAACTCCACGACCTCCGCGTGCCCGCGACGGCACGCGTCCAGCAGCGCGGCTTCGACTTCCTCGACGATCACGTTCTCTCCGAAGGCGTTGACGAAGTGGCGCGTACGTCCGGTGATGTGCAGGCGCAGCGGATCGCGCGCGACGAAGCGCACGGTGTCGCCGAGCAGGTACGACCACAGCCCCGCCGGCGACGTCAACGCGACCGCGTACGACTCGCCCAACACGACGTCGTCGACCGTATGGCGCCGCGGCGACGCCGCGCCGAGGTCGGCGACCGGAATGAACTCGTAGAAGACGTCGTAGTCGACCATGAGCGTGAGACCTCCGGACCGCTCCGTCTGCAGACCGACGAATCCTTCCGAGGCGGGATACACCTCGACGTAGTCGATGGGGCGGCCGATCGCCTGCGCGAACAGCTCGCGATAGGGCCCGAACGCCACGCCGCCGTGGATGACGACGCCGAGGCTCGGCCACAGATCGCCGAGCGTGTCCGGCGCGCGCCCCTCGCGGCGCAGCACCTCGGCGACGCGCTGGAAGAGGATCAGCGTCCACGACGGCATCCCGCTCAGCAGCCGGAGATCCTGCCGCGCGACGAGCTGCGCGATCGCCGCGATGCGCGTCTCCCAGTCCGCGATCGCGCCGATGGCCGGGCCCGGTGAGTACCGTCCGCGCAATCCCGGCGGCAGTCGCCGGATCGCGAGCCCGGACAGGTCGCCCGCGAGCGCGCCGTCTCCGATCGTCGACAGCTTCGTGCTGCCGCCGAGGAACAGCATCGGGCCGCCGAGCAACGCCGCGGCGCCGACGCGCTCGACCGCCATGACCATCGCGTCCCAGCCGCCGCGGCGATGCGACGCGAAGGCCTCCGGCGTGACTGGGATGAGCTTGTCGCCGGCGGTGGTGCCGGAGGTCTTCACCCAGTGCCTCGGGCGGCCGGGCCACGTGACGTCCGCTTCGCCGGCGACGGCACGCAGCCAGCGCGGCCGGAACGAGAGGTAATCGCCGACCGGCACGCGTGCCTGGTAATCCGCGATCGAGCGGATGCCGCGAAAGTCGTGCTCGCGCCCGAACTCGGTCCACGCCGCGGCCGCGACGAGCCGGCGCAGCGTCCGCTCCTGCACGCCTCCCGCGTGCCGCGCGGCGTCTTCGAGGGCGCGCCGCCGGCGCGGCGCGTACCACCCGAGCACGGACGCCGCCGTGCGTGCGATCACTACGCCACCCCGGACGCGACGACGCCGGCGCGCAGCGCGCGGCACTCCTGCAGCCAGTGACGCAGCACGCTGTTGAAGGCCTCCGGCTGCTCGAGCATCGGGGCGTGGCCGCAGCTCGGCAGCAGCACGAGCTCCGCGCGCGGAATCAGCGCGTGGAACCGCGCGGCGACGTCGACGGGCGTGATACGGTCGTCCTTGCCCCAGATGAGCAGCGTCGGCGCCTGGACGGTCGGCAGCAGCGCCTCGACGTTCCGCGTGCGCGCGGCGCGCGCGACCTTGAGGATCCGGAGCGCCGACGACCGCACGGTCACCGTGCGCTGGACGTTCTCGACCCACGTGTCGGTCACGTGCCCGGCGTCGTAGAAGATCTCTTCCATCCTCTCCCGCACGTACGCCCTGGTCGGGCGATGGGGCACGCCGTGCGTGAAGCTCCGCTCGAAGAGGCCCGACGATCCGGTCAGCACGAGCCCGCTGATGCGCTCGGGATTGCGCAGCGCGAGCTCGAGCGCGATGTGGCCGCCGAGCGAGTTGCCGCCGACGACCGCGCGCGGGATCTCGAGCGCGTCGAGGAACCCGCGAAGGTATCCGGCGAACGCGGCGAGCGAGAGGTCGTGGAACGTCGGCTCGAAGAGCGGGAGCTCCGGAGCGAGCAGCCGGGCCGTGGGAGCGAGCGCGTCGAGCGTCGCGTCCCAGTGATCCATGTGCCCCATCAGCCCGTGCAGCAGAACGACCGGCTCGCCTTCGCCCCGCTCGAGCCATCGGAACTGCGGGTGCCTGACACGGCTCATGTCATCCTCCCCGTGAGCTGTGGGATCGCCGCGCGCGGCAGGCAGGCGTCGCGCCGGTGCCGCCGCAGGAACCTGAGTCCGGCCCGGATCTGGATCGCGAGGTGGCGCGGGATCTTTCCCGGATTCCACGACCAGTGGACCTGCGCGCGCGTGGCGCCGGTGACGAGCGCGCGCCGCAGGTCGCCGGCGGAGCGGCCCTCGAAGCGCGTGAGCGCGCTCCCGACGTACCAGACGTGATGGGCGTCGCTCCCGGCGGTGACCGGCAGCATCCATTCGACGTTCCGCAGCGCGGCCCACGCGTCGTAGAGCTTCGAGAAGTAGCCCGCGTTGTTCACCACCTCGATCGCGTCGAGCGCGAGCTCCGGGATCAGCGTGCCGACCGAGTACTGGCCGCGGTCGACGCCGCGCAGCGGGTGGAACGGATGCGCCGCGACGGCGAGGCCGCCCTGCGCGTGGATGCGCCGGATCGTCTCCGCCGCGGAGAGGCCCGGCGGCACGACCTCCTCGAGCCACAGCCCGATCAGGTGACCGTTGCGCGTGCTGATCTCCTCGCCGACCACGACCTCGACGCCGAGCGCCGGATGCGCGCGAGCGAAGTCGCGCGCGAGCCGCGCGCCGTGGATCTCGTCGTGGTCGGTGATCGCCAGCACGTCCGCGCGGCCCGCCGCCGCGCGAACGATCGCTTCGGGGCGGTGCGCGCCGTCGCTCCAGATCGAGTGCACGTGCAGGTCCGCCCGGCCCGAGGGAACGATGCGTTTCATCGCGGGCGAGTGTGTCGCACCGATGTGAACGGACAGTCACTCCAGCGATGAAGTTTCGGTTACATGCGCGGGGCTCCCCACGGTCCGGGCGCGCGCCGCAGAAACGTCACCGTTCCGTCACGCTCCCGAAACGCCCGCGCCCGAAGCTTCGCGTGCGATGAGCCACGCGCGCCGGAACGGCTTCGAGCGCATCGCCGTCGTCGAGCTCGGGACGAACGCCGTCCGCTCGATGCTCGCGCGCGTCCGCCCCGGCGTCGGCTTCACGGTGCTCGACGAGGAGCGCGCGCGCACGCGCCTCGGCGGCCGCGACCACCGCATGTCCGCCACCGCGATCCGCGAGACGCTGCGCGCGGTCGACGCCTTCATCGGCGACAGTGGCGAGCCGAGGCCGCGGCTCGTGGCGGTCGCGACCGCGGCCGTGCGCGAGGCACGGAACGCGCGGACGCTGCTCGACGCGCTCCGGCGGCGCCACGCGGTCGACGTCCGGGTGCTGAGCGGCGAGGAGGAGGCGGAGCTGGCGGCGCTCGCGGCGATGTTCAGCCTTCCCCTCACACGGGCCCGCGTCGTGGATCTCGGCGGCGGCAGCTTGCAGGTCGCACGGGTCGACGACGGACGCACGCACGTGATCGGCAGCGTGCCGCTCGGCGTGCTCACGATGACGCGGCGGTTCCTTCCGGGCGCGCGGGCGACCGAGACGCAGGTCATGGCGTTGCGACGCGAGGTGCGGCTCGAAGCGGGGCGTCTGCTGCGGCACGCGGGACCGGGATCGCTCATCGGGCTCGGCGGCAGCGTGCGCGCGCTCGCGCGCATGCACGCCGCGCACGCGCACCGCGCGCGCCGTCAGATCCACGGCCTCCGCCTGCACGCCGACGACGTGCGCGCGCTCCGCGAGCGGATCCAGCGCCTGCCGGTGCGCCGGCGTCACGAGCTGCCGGGGCTCAAGGCCGAGCGCGCGGACACCATCCTCGCCGGCGCGGTGATCGTCGAGGAGATCCTGGCGCTCGCGCGACAGACGCTGCTCACCGTCTGCGGCCGCGGCGTGCGGCACGGAGTCCTGATTCGGGAAACGTTCGGCGCGGGAGGGATCGTGTGACGGACCAACGCCTGCTCAACCGGGAGCTCTCGTGGCTCGAGTTCAACCGTCGCGTGCTCGAGGAAGCCCAGGACCCGAGCGTGCCGCTGCTCGAGCGCGTGAAGTTCCTCGCGATCGTGAGCTCGAACCTCGACGAGTTCTTCATGGTGCGTGTGGCCGAGCTGCGCCGCCGCGTGCGCGCGGGCGACGACGATCCCGGTCCCGACGGGCTGACACCGAGCGAGGCGCTCGAGGCCGTCGCGACCCGCGCCCGCGAGCTGTCCTCCGAGCAGCACCGCTGTTTCCTCGACCAGCTGGAGCCGCTGCTCGCCGCCGAAGGCATTCGCCTGCTCGACGCGAAAGGCCTCACGCCGACGCAGGAGGCGTTCCTCGACGACTATTTCCAGCGAACGCTGCTGCCGGTCATCACGCCGCTCGCCATCGACCCCGCGCACCCGTTTCCGTATCTGGCGAACCGCTCGCTCTGCCTGCTCGTGGCCGTGTCGCCGGTCACCGACTCGCCGCTGCCGCCCGCGACGCTGTCCGTGATCCACATCCCGTCCCACGTGCTGCCGCGCTTCCTGGCGCTCCCCGCGTCGCCCGGGCAGCACGCGTTCATTCGCCTCGAGGACGTGATCCGCCTGCACCTGCCGCGTCTCTACGAGGGCTACGAGATCCGCGCGGCGTATCCGCTGCGCGTCACGCGCGACGCCGAGGTGCGACTGTCGCGGGCGCCGGAGGACCTGCTCCAGAGCATCGAGGCCGGCGTGCGCGGGCGGCGCATGGGGTCGGCGGTCCGGCTGCAGTACGACGGCGAGCTGCCCGCGGAGATCCTGGCGATGCTGGTCGACGAGCTCGAGCTGGAGCGCCGCGACCTCTACGAGGCCGACGGCTTCATCGCGTTCTCCGACCTCTTCCAGCTCTACGCGGCGATCGACGAGCCACGCCTGAAGGACGCGCTCCCGCGCCCGTTGCCCGTCCCGGAGCTCGACGCGGCGCCCGACATCTGGACCGCGATCCGCGAGCGCGACATCCTCGTCCACCATCCCTACCAGTCGTTCGACGCGGTCACGCGCTTCGTGCAGGACGCGGCGACCGACCCGCGCGTGCTCGCGATCAAGATGACGCTCTACCGCGTGAGCCCGCGCTCGCCGATCGCGCAGGCTCTCACGCTCGCCGCCGAGCGTGGAAAGGAAGTGGCCGTGCTCGTCGAGCTGCAGGCGCGCTTCGACGAGGAGGCGAACATCACCTGGGCGCGCGCGCTCGAGGCCGTGGGCGCGCACGTGGTCTACGGCATCGTCGGCTACAAGACGCACTGCAAGGCCTGCCTCGTCGTGCGCGAGGAGCCCGACGGCATCCGACGCTACTGCCACGTCGCGACGGGCAACTACAACGTGCGCACCGCGGGGATCTACGCCGACGTCGGGCTCTTCACCGCGCTGCCGTCGTTCGGCGAGGACCTCACCGAGCTGTTCAACCTGCTCACCGGCTACACGCGGCCGCGCCGCTTCCATCACCTGCTCGTCGCGCCGACCGACCTGCGCGAGGCGCTGCTCGCCCGCATCGGTCGTGAAGCCGAGCACGCGCGCGCCGGCCGGCGCGCGCGCATCGTGCTCAAGATGAACAGCCTCGTCGATCCCGTGCTGATCGAGGCGCTCTACGCCGCGAGCGGCGCGGGCGTCGAGGTCGATCTGATCATCCGCGGGATCTGTTGCCTGCGCCCCGACGTCCCCGGGCTTTCCGACCGCATCCACGTCGTCTCCATCGTCGACCGCTACCTCGAGCACGCGCGCGTCTTCCATTTCGCGAACGACGGCCACGACGAGTACCTGCTCGCGTCGGCGGACTGGATGCCCCGGAATCTCGACCGGCGCGTCGAGATCGCGTTCCCCGTCCTGGATCCGGCCCTGCGCGAACGCCTCCGCGTGCTGCTCGAGACCCAGCTCGCGGACACCGTGAAGGGACGGCGGGTGCGGGGCGACGGACGCTCGACGCGACGTGACGAGGAGGTACCGTCACTGCGATCGCAGGTGCGCCTGTGGGAGCTCACCGCGTCGATCTAGCAAAACGCGGCGCGGCCCGGCGGCGGCCTGGGATCGCGGCTCAAGAGTCGGACTGCGAGGCCGCTGCGCGGCCTCGTGTCTTCCATTCGCCGCTTGACCCCAGGCCGCCGCCGGGCCGCGCCGCGTTTTCCGTTTTCCGCAGCCTGCTCTAGTGGCGGCGGTAGAGATCCGGGAACTGGTCGGCGTCGTGATTCGCGAGCGCCGGGGGCTCGACGATCTCGACGTCGACCGCGTCGCCGTCGAACGTGTAGGCGACGTAGCCGACGTGCTTGGTGCCGATGCGCGGCTGCCGCCGGTCCGGCAGCACGTACGCGGTCGACGGCGCCCACGCGTAGCTCACCCCGCCGTGCCGATGCTGCCGGTGCTGGTGCACGTGACCGCTCGCGACGAGCCGCACGTCGGCATCGCGCAACGACGCCTGGAGGCGGTGCCGGCTCTCGGGCGGCACGTAGCGCCCGTCCACGGCAGTCTCGCCGGGCTCGTCCTTGAACAACGGCTTGTGGATGAACAAAGCGACGGGACGGCGGCCGGCGTCGCGCGCGGCGGCGGCGATGAACGCCCATTGCTCGGTCTCCGCGGCGAGCCCGCTGCCGAAGAGCTGCACGTTCACGCCGACGAGAACCCACGCCCCGGCATCCACCCGCCAGTGGTCGTCGCCGAAGTGGCGGCGGTAACGCGTGACGCGCTCCTCGCTGACCGGATCCGGAATCTCCGCCTTCCACGGGTTGTCGCCGATGTCGTGATTGCCGGGAATCGCGAGCCATGGCACGGCAAGCCCGTCGTGGCATCGGCGCGCGAACGCGAGATCCTCGTCGCGATGCGAGCCGTCCATGGCAACGTCGCCCGTGTTGATCACGAGGTCGGGGCGGCGGTCCGCGACGAGCGCGGTCACCGCGCTGAAGTTTGGGACGAACCACGCGCCGTCGGGGCTCAGGTGGGTGTCGGAGATCTGAAACACGCGAAATGCCATGGCCGCGCCATTTTAGAGGCGGACCGTGACGATTTGATGTCGTAACCCGCACGTAATCCTCGCTCGATACGATGTCGCGCCTGTCCCCGAGACATCGTGAGGAGGATGCCGGTGAAACGTCTCGCGCTCTCGCTCGTCGCCATCACGCTCGTCGTCGCCGTCACGGCGCCATCGACCTCCGCGCAGGACACCGTGCGTCTGACGGGCTCCGGCGCGACCTTCCCCTTCCCGCTCTACGCCGCGTGGTTCAAGGCGTTCAGCGCGAAGAACAAGACGATCACGGTCGACTATCAGGGCAAGGGCAGCGGCGCGGGCATTCGCGACTTCATGAACAGGACCGTCGACTTCGCGGCGAGCGACGCGGCGATGACCGACGAGGAGATCTCGAAGGTCAACGGCGGCGTCCTGCTGCTGCCGATGACGGGCGGCGAGATCGTGCTGGCGTACAACGTCCCGGGCAACCCGAAGAACCTCAAGCTGCCGCGCGACGTCTACACCGCGATCTTCCTCGGCAAGATCACGAAGTGGAGCGATCCGAAGATCAAAGCGGCGAATCCCGGTGTCAGCCTTCCCGACCAGGACATCACGGTCGTCCGGCGCGCGGACTCGAGCGGCACCACGTTCGTCTTCACGACGCACCTCGCGGCCGTGAGCGAGGAGTGGGCGAAAGGCCCGGGCGTGGGCACGACCGTCAACTGGCCGAAGAGCGACAAGTTCGTCGCCTCCCCGAAGAACGACGGCGTGAGCGCGACGATCAAGCAGACGCCCGGCGCGATCGGATATCTCGAGTACGCGTTCGCGAAGTTCGCGAAGCTCGACACCGCGCTCGTGCAGAACCGGGCGGGGCACTACGTCGCCCCCGGCGGCGAAGGCGGGCCCGCCGCGCTCGGCAGCGTGAAGCTCCCGCCCGACCTGCGCGCGTGGGTGTCCGATCCGACCGACGCGAAGGCGTACCCGATCGCGACCTACACGTGGTTGCTCTTCTACAAGGAGGGCAAGGATCCGAAGAAGGCGGCGGCGATGCGCGATCTCGTCGAGTTCTGCCTCACCGAGGGCCAGAAGACGAGCGCGCAGATGGGCTACATCCCGCTGCCGCCGAGCGTCGTCGACGTGGTCCGGAAAGCCTCCGCCGCCATCCGGTGAAGACCCTCGACCGCGAGTCCGCGGCGTCCGCCTCGTCGGTGTCGGGGCCGCCGTCGTCCGTCGAGTACGTCGTGGACCGCGGCTTCCGCTTCCTGGCGCGGCTCGGCGTGTGGCTCGTGCTGGTCCTCCTGGGCATGATCCTGTGGGAGATCGGCGGCAAGGGGTGGGCCGGCGTGCGCGACTACGGGCTCGGCTTCCTGACGTCGTCGACGTGGGACGTCGGGCGCGGACAGTTCGGCATTCTCCCGCACATCTGGGGCACGCTCGTGAGCTCGCTGCTCGCGCTCGCGATCGGCGGGTTCTTCGGCGTCGCGATGGCGATCTTCCTCACGCAGGATTTCCTGGCGCCGCGCCTCGCGCAGATCTTCCGCACGGTCGTCGAGCTGCTCGCGGCGATCCCGAGCGTGGTCTACGGCCTGTGGGGCCTCTTCTTCGTCGTGCCCGCGATCCGCCCGGTCGCGGCGTGGCTCCACGCGAAGCTCGGATGGATTCCGTTCTTCGGCTCCACGCTGAGCGGGCCCGGCATGGCGCCGGCGGCGCTCGTGCTCGCGATCATGATCCTGCCGACCGTCGCCGCGATCTCGCAGGACGCGCTGCGCCTCGTGCCCTACAAGATCAAGGAAGCCGCGTACGGCATGGGCACGACGCGGTGGGAAGCGATCCTCAAGGTCATGCTGCCCACGGCGTCGACGGGCATCTTCGGCAGCCTCGTGCTCGGGTTCGGACGCGCGCTCGGCGAGACAATGGCGCTCGCGATGCTGATCGGCAACTCGAACCAGATCAGCCTCTCGTTCTTCTCGCCCGCCAACACGCTCGCGGCGCTGCTCGCGCTGAACTTTCCCGAGGCCGGCAAGCGCGAGGTCGAGGTGCTGATGTACGCGACGCTCGTGCTGCTCGCGATCACGCTCGCCGTCAACATGGTCGGCGAGGGCATCATGCGGCTGGCGTCGCGCAAGGCGCGCGCGTGAGCGTCGTGACGACCGCCACGACGACCACCGCTCCTGCCGCCGCGCCGAGTCTCGAGCGCTCCGCCTTCGAGCCACGCGCGCTCCGGAGCGGGCTCCTGACCGCCGGCGTGTGGCTCGCGGCGCTGCTGGCCGCGGTCCCGCTCGTCTCCGTGCTCTACATGCTCACCGTGCGCGGCGGCGCACGCCTGAGCCTCGAGCTCTTCACCGAGCTGCCGCCCGCCGGGTTCGAGATGGGCGGCGGCTTCGGCAACGCGATCGTCGGCACGCTCGTGATGGTCGGTCTCGGCGGAGCGATCAGCATCCCGCTCGGCGTGCTCGCCGCGGTCTACCTCGCCGAGCTGGGCCCGGACCACCGTCTCTCCCAGGCCGCGCGGTTCGCGGCGAAGACGCTGACCGGGCTGCCGTCGATCCTCGCCGGCGTCTTCGCGTACGCGCTGGTCGTGCTCATGACCGGCACGTACTCCGCGCCGGCGGGCGGGCTCGCGCTCGCCGTGCTCATGCTGCCGACGGTGATCCTGACCGCGGAGTCCGCGATCAAGGCGGTGCCGCGGATCACGCGCGACGCCGCGTACGGCATGGGCTGCACGCGCACGCAGGTGGTCTGGAGGGTGATGCTGCCGACCGCCGGGCCCGGCATCCTCACCGGCGTGATGCTCGCGATCGCGCGCGCGGCGGGCGAGACCGCGCCGCTACTCTTCACCGCGCTCTTCAGCAACTTCTGGCTCTTCGAGGGCGGCCAGCCACGCGTCATGCAGCCGACCGCCTCGCTTGCCGTCCTCATCTACAACTTCTCGGGCATGCCGTTCGAGAACCAGATCGAGCTCGCGTGGGCCGCCTCGCTCGTGCTCGTGCTGATGGTGCTCGTGATCAACTTCGTCAGCCGGCTGATCGGCCAGCGCAGCGCATGAGTCTCAAGGAGGCATCGATGACCGCGAACACGAATGGCCATCACACGAACGGAGCGACGGCGGTCATCGACTGCAAGCTCGACCACGTCTACTACGGCGACTTCCTCGCGGTGCGCGACAGCCGCGTGGTGATCGAGCGCGGCAAGATCACCGGCTTCATCGGGCCGTCGGGCTGCGGCAAGAGCACGGTGCTGCGCTCGCTCAACCGCATGAACGACCTGATCCGCGGCTTCCGCTTCGAAGGCCACGTGCACTTCCACGGCCGCGACGTCTACGAGCGCGGCGTCGATCCGGTCGCCGTGCGCCGCTACATCGGCATGGTGTTCCAGCAGCCGAACCCGTTCACGATGAGCATCTTCGACAACGTCGCGTTCGGCCTGCGTCTGAACCGCTTCAAGGGCAACGTGGCCGAGCGCGTGGAACGCGCGCTCCGCCAGGCCGCGCTGTGGGACGAGGTGAAGGACAAGCTGAAGAAGAGCGGGCTCTCGCTCTCCGGCGGCCAGCAGCAGCGCCTCTGCATCGCGCGCGCGGTGGCGACCGAGCCCGCCGTGCTCCTGATGGACGAGCCGTGCTCGGCGCTCGACCCGATCGCCACCCGGCGCGTGGAAGAGCTGATGCTCGAGCTCAAGCAGAACTACACGATCGCGATCGTGACGCACAACATGCAGCAGGCGCAGCGCGTGGCCGACACGACCGCGTTCTTCTCCGTCGACATCTCGCAGGGTGGCCGCACCGGCTACCTCGTCGAAGTCGGGCCGACCAAGCAGATCTTCGAGGATCCGCACCAGACGCTGACCAAGCAGTACGTCTCCGGTCAGTTCAGCTAGCATGCGCGCGGCGGGCGCGGCGATTCTCGCGGGCCTGCTCGTCGTCGCGGCGGCGCCGGCACTCTCGGCGAACGCCACCGTCACGCTGCGCGGCGCCGGCGCCACGTTCCCCGCGCCGCTTTACGAGCGCTGGATCCAGGCGTTTCGCAAGGCGGAGCCCGGCGTCGCGATCACCTACGACGTCGTCGGCAGCGGCGAGGGCGCGCGACGGTTCATCGCCAACGCCGTCGACTTCGGCGCGAGCGACGCGGCGCTCAGCGACGAGCAGATCGCGCGCGTGACGCCCGGCGCGCGGCTGGTCCCCGTCACCGCGGGCATCGTCGTGCTCGCGTACAACGTGCCCGGCCTCGAGCGCCCGCTGAAGCTGCCCCGCAGCGTGGTCGCGGACATCTTCGCGGGCCGGATTCGCATGTGGAACGACCCGCGACTCGCCGCCGCAAACCCGGGCGTGAGCCTCCCGGCCCACACGATCGCGGTCGTCGCGCGGCAGGACGGAAGCGGGACCACCTTCGCGCTGACGAATCATCTGAGCGCGGTCAGCGCCGACTGGCGTGACCGCGGACCCGGGATCGGCACGCTCGTGGATTGGGGTGGGCGCGCGATGCTCGCGCGCGGCAACGAAGGCGTGGCGGGCCGCATCAAGGGCAGCCACGATGCGATCGGCTACGTCGAGTATCACTTCGCGAAGAAGCTGAAGCTGTCGATGGCCGCGGTCGCGAACAAGGCCGGCCGCTACGTCGAGCCGAGCGAGCGCAGCGGCGAGGCGGCACTCGCGGCCAACGTCGGGCGCATGCCGGCCAACCTGCGGCTCTTCATCCCCGATCCCGACGGCGACGACGCGTACCCAATCGTGAGCCTGAGCTGGCTGCTCGTGTACGAGTCCTATTGGGAGCGCGAGAAGTCGGCGGCGCTCCGCCGCTTCCTCGTGTGGGCGCTCACCGAGGGTCAGAGCCTGAGCCGCGAGATGGGCTACATCCCGTTGCCGCCGGAAGTCGCCTCGCGCTCGCTCGCCGCGGTGGACCAGATCCACTGACCACCGCCGCCGCCGCGCGCATCGACCTGGGCGCGGTGGAGCGAGGCCTCCGTCGCGTGCAGCACGACGCGCGCGTCGTCGAGCGCCTGATCGCCGGCTACGCGCTCGTCGACACGCTCGTCGCCGACGGCGTCGAGCTCTTCACGATGGGCAACCTCAAGCACCTGCTCGAGCTCAACACGCGCGTGCTGTGCGGCACGCGCGACGAGGATCGCGAAGCCTACCGCCGGCACATCGACGCCACCGCCGAGCGCTTCTACGCCGAGGAAGGCGGCTGCGTGCGCGACGTCGTCGAGTGGAGCCAGCGCCTGGAGCGGCGTGCCGTGTGGACCCACGCGGCCGGCGTGTACGTGCGCATGATGGGCACGCCGCAGCTCTTCATCGAGGGCAATCACCGGACGGGTGCGCTCGTCATGAGCTACCTGCTCGTCCGGAGCGGCCACCCGCCCTTCGTGCTCTCGGCGAAGAACGCCGCCACGTTCTTTCGCGTTTCTGCGAGCGTGCGCGACGCGCACAAGCACGGCGCCGCGATGTTGCTTCGCGGCCCCCTCGCGCGCCACCGGCTCGCGGCGCTGCTGCGCGCGCACGCCGACACGCGCTATCTCCGCGGCTGAGCGGCGCTCCGCGCGTCGTCAACACGTCGCCGGACCGTGACCGCGCCGCAATCGAAGCCGCCTACCGTACGCGCGTGGCCCAGGCGAGCTCTCGCGACGCAACACTCGGGGTCGTCGTCGCCACGCCCGCGACCCGGGCGCGGCGCCGCCGCGCGCAGCCGTCGCCCGCGTGGCTCTATCTGGCGCCGGCGCTCGCGCTCTACGCGCTCTTCTGGGCCGGGCCCGCCGCGTACTCGCTCTACCTCTCGTTCTTCGACTGGGACATGGCGAGCCCGCGCATGACCGCCGTCGGGCTCGACAACTATCGCCGCGTCCTCACCGATCCGGTGTTCCTCGTGGCCCTCCGCAACACGCTGCTCTACGTCGCGGGCACGATCGTCATCGGCACGGCGGTCGGCCTCGGTCTGGCGCTCGCGATCCAGCGCCTGCCGGGCGCACGCGCGCTCTATCGCTTCGTGTTCTTCCTGCCGGTGGTCACCTCGATCACGGTCGTGAGCCTCGTGTGGCTCTTCTTCCTCAACACCCAGATCGGCGTGATCAACCAGGTGCTGCGCCTCTTCGGCGTGCGCGGACCGAACTGGCTGAACGATCCCACGACCGCGCTGCTCGCGCTGGTCGTCGTCGGCGTGTGGAAGGGCTTCGGCTACAACGTGGTGCTCTTCACCGCGGGACTGGCGGCCATCGATCGCGAGGTCTACGAAGCGGCGGCGCTCGACGGCGCGCGCGGCTGGACGACGTTCCGTCACGTGACGTGGCCGCTCCTCTCGCCCGTCACGCTGTTCGTCGTCGTCATGGGCGTGATCGGCTCGTTCCAGGTGTTCGCGTCGGTGCAGATCATGACGCGCGGCGGGCCGGCGAACGCGACGAACGTGCTCGTCTACCACATCTGGGAGGCGGCGTTCCGCTTCTTCGACGTCGGCTACGCCGCGGCGCTCGCGACGCTGATGGCGGTACTCGTCGCGCTGCTCACGATCGTCCAGCTGCGCCGGGGCGAGCGCTTTGTCCACTACCAGTAAGCGGCCGCCGTGGCCGGCGCACGCGACGGCCGGGCTCGCCGCCGCCGCCGTCGCGCTGCCCTATCTCTGGATGGTCTGGCTGTCGCTCAAGCCGAGCGCGGAGCTGTTCGCGCCCGCGACCTGGTTCGACGCGCGGCAGATCAGCCTGACCGGCTACGCCGAGGTGTTCCGGCGCGCGCCGTTCCTGCGCTGGCTCGGCAACAGCCTGCTCGTCGCGACGCTCCTCACGCTCGGCCAGGTCGTCACGTCGTTCCTGGCGGCGTACGCGTTCGCGCGCTTCACCTTCCGCGGGCGCGACGCCGTGTTCTTCTTCGTGCTGCTCACGATGATGGTGCCGCCGCAGACGCTGATGGTGCCGTCGTACGTGCTGCTGCACCACCTCGGCTGGGTGAACACGTTCCAGGGCCTGATCGTCCCGCACCTCGCGTGGGGGTTCGGCATCTTCATGCTGCGCCAGTTCTTCCTCGGCGTCCCGCGCGAGCTCGCCGACGCCGCCGCGCTCGACGGCTGCGGGCACCTCCGCACGCTGTGGCACGTCTACCTGCCGCTCTCCGCCACCGCGATGGTCGCGCTCGGCGTGCTCGCGTTCGTCGCCGCGTGGAACGACTACTACTGGCCGCTCGTCGTGATCACCGCCGACGCGATGCGCACGCTGCCGATCGGCATCCCGCGCTTCACCGGCGCCGACCTCGACGTGCAGTGGCAGGCCACGATGGCCGCCGCCACGATGGGCACGCTGCCCGTCCTGGCGCTCTACCTGATCGCGCAGCGATGGTTTCTCGACGGCATCAGCCGCAGCGGTCTCAAGGGCTGACTTCCAACCACACAAGGAGACCCGCATGGTCACTCGCCGAACGTTTCTCGCCGGAGGCGCCGCCGCCGTCACGCTCGCGGCCGCTCGCCGCGCGCGCGCGCAGGGCAAGGTGGTCGAGATCGAGTTCCTCCACATCCACGGCGGCGTCCAGCAGCAGACCGTGCAGAAGCAGATCGAGACGTTCAACCAGATGCAGTCGCGCGTCCGCGTGAAGGAGCTCTTCGTCCAGAACTCGTACGAGGGCGCGGTCGAGAAGCTGCAGGCGATGAACGCGGCGGGCCAGGCGCCGGCGGTGGCGCAGGGCGGGTTCGTGTATCACAAGTTCTACACCGGGAGCTTCCCGATCACGCCCGTGCAGAAGTTCATCGACGCCGAGAAGTTCGACGTCTCCGACTTCGCGCCCGCGATGCTGGCGCTCGGCAGGGACGACAAGGGTGTCCAGTGGGGGCTGCCGTACGCGGTGTCGACGCCGATCTTCTACTACAACGAGCAGGCGTATCGCGACGCCGGGCTCGATCCGGGGAAGCCGCCGGCGACGTGGCCGGACGTGGTCGAGACATCACGCGCGCTCGCGAAGGGCGATCGCGCCGGTGTCTGGTACCACTACGACATCACCGGCAACTGGCTCTTCCAGGCGATGACCGAGTGCGCGAGGGGCCGGATGATCGCGCCGGACGGCAAGTCGGTCGCGTTTCAGGAGGCGCCGGGCGTCGAGGCGCTCACCTTCTGGGTCGATCTCATCAACAAGCACAAGGCGAAGCCGATGCTCGGCTGGACGCAGGCGCAGCAGTCGTGGAACGCGGGCAAGATCGCGCAGCTCTCCACGACCACCGCGCTGCTCACCGTGCTGTCGACCGGTGTCTCCTTCCCCGTGCGCGCGACGCTGTTCCCGAAGCACCCCCAGCATCCACGGCGCGTGCCCGCGGGCGGCAACAACGTCTACATCTTCGCGAAGGATCCGGAGCAGCAGCGCGCGGGATGGGAGTTCATCAAGTACGTCACCGGCGCCGAGGGCACGACGCTCACCGCGCAGGGTATGGGCTATCTGTCGGTGCGCAAGAGCCCGCTCGCGAAGCCCGATCTGATGGGCGACTTCCTGAAGAAGACGCCGAACGCCGCGGTCACGTACCGCCAGCTCGACGAGATGGTGCCCTGGTACAACTTTCCCGGCCGCGGCGGCACGCGCATCTACAAGCTCGTGCAGGACGCGATCCAGGACGCGTTCCTCGCGAAGAAGGCGCCGAAGGTCGCGCTCGACGAGGCGGCGCAGGCCGCGAACCGCCTCATCACCGGCCGTGGCTAGCCGCGGGGAGCCCGCGCTCGTCGTCGTCAGCATCGACGGGCTGTCGGCGTCGGTGGTCGACGATCCCACGTATCGCGTCCCCACGCTCCGCGGGCTCGCCGCGCGCGGCGTCCGCGCGGAGCGCCTCGAGCCCGTGTTCCCGAGCGTCACGTGGCCGTGCCACACGACGTTGCTCACGGGTGTCTCGCCCGCGCGCCACGGCGTGCTCGGCAATCACGTGTTCGACCGCGCGCAGAACCGGATCATCGCGCACTACGGCGATCGCACGGAGCGGCCGCTGCGCGCCGAGTCGCTCTGCGAGCGCGCCGCGCGCGCGGGCCTGCGCACCGCGGCCGTGTGCTGGCCGAAGACGCGCGGGATGGGCTGCATCGACGACAACGTCCCGGAGTTCTACGAGCAGGAGCTCTTCGAGCGCTACGCCTCGCGCCCGCTCTGGGACGAGCTCGCCGAGCTCGGGCTGCCGATCAGCCGGTACGGCGAGTGGAGCCGCGTCCACGGGTTCGGCCCGCAGCAGGACTGGCTCTCGCTGGAAGTCGCGCTGCACGTGCTCCGCCGGCGGGCGCCGCATCTGATGCTGCTCCACTTCCTCGTGTTCGACAGCTTCCAGCACGACCACGGGGTCGGCAGCCCCGAAGCGGTGTGGGCGCTCGAGTACGTCGACGGCCTCGTCGCGCGCCTGCTGACCGCGCTCGAGGAGCGCGGGCACGGATGGACGACCGACGTCGTCGTGTTCGGCGATCACGGCTTCGTCGACGTCGAGCGCATCGCGCTTCCCAACGGGTGCTTTCAGGACGCCGGCCTGCTGCACGTCGATCGCGACGGCTCGATCCGCCGTCACGAGGCGCGCGTGGTGTCGAACGGCGGCTCCGCGCACGTCTACGTCGCGGAGGGACGGCGGCGCGCGGCGGTCCTCGACGCGCTCCACGAGCAGCTCGCGGCGCTGCCCGGCGTCGCGATGGTGGTCGGCGAGAAGGACTTCCCGGCGCTGGGGCTGCCCCTTCCAGCCGAGGATCCGACGCAGGGCGATCTCATGATCACCGCGGCCGAGGGCTGGCACTTCGCAGACGATCTCCGGCAGGAGGCGGTCCCGTCCCGCTATCGCGCGACGCACGGCCACCTGCCCGGCGATCCACGCATGGACGCGGCGTTCGTCGCCGCGGGGCCGTCCTTCGTCGCGGGCGGGCGCGTCGCTCGCCTGCATCACCTCGACGTCGCGCCGACGCTGGCCGCCGTGCTCGGGGTCGCGTTGCCGGCGGCGGAGCGCGCGCCGGCCAGCGCGCTCCTCAGGCGCTGAACGGCGCGCGCCGACCTACGCGGCGCGCGGTTCCCCGGCAGGGTCGGGCCGGCGCTCCTCCAGGGCCGCACCGGCCGCGTAGAACACGGTCTCGACGATCGGCAACAGATACCAGTCGTCGTGCGGGAAGCGCATGACGAGGAAGACGCCCCAGATCGTCATCACGGTGCCGACGTACTGCGGATGTGCCAGCACCGAGAACGGGAACTCGCGGCACCAGGACACCGCGTAGCCGAGCCGGTCACCGAAGAACGCGCCGACCCGCCCGAGCCGATAGAAGACGAGCGCGCCGAGCGCCTGCCCCGCGAGGATCGCCGCGACCGCGACGACGAGCACCGCGGGCACGTCGCACGCGGGCCGAATCGAGCCGTCTCCATGCAGGAAGCACCACGCGACGAACACGCCGACCTGGATCGCCTTGCACGCGTAGAACAGCTTCTCGACGATCGCGAGCGGCGTGCCGAAGCGCGCCACCCGCGGTCCCGCGCACCACAGCCGGAATGCGCCCGGCGCCCGCGCGATCGCCACGTAGCACATCCGCTCGACGCTCAGCACGAGCGTCGCGACGACGAGCGCCACCACCGTCATGGCCTCGATCCCGGCGCTCCGGGTCGCGCGATCTCAGGCCGGGCGGAGGAACCGCGGCGAGTACGCGATGACGTCCGTGATCGGATCGGTGACGAGCTTCACGAGCCACACGGCCGCGAGATACGGCCCGTGGGTCCACGCGAGATACGCGACGCGGCCGAAGACGACGGCGCCGGTCCACACGAACCACTGCCACGCGACGACGTCGACGACCGACGCGAGCGGCGCGCCGGTGAACGCGAGCGCGCGGGCGACGTGGACGGCGGGGATCAGGACATACGTGCCGAGGATGATCGACTTGTTCCGCGTGTTGTACCCCAGCAGCGCGCGCTCCTTGTCATGGCACGGCGGCTCGAGGATCGCGTGCCCGAATTGCCGGACGAAGAGGGCGGCGAGCCCCGCCCACATCGCGGTCGTGAGATCGACGAACGCGAGCGCGTAGCAGACCATGAACGCGCTGGAGCTCACGATGTGCAGCAGCTGGTTGATCGTGTCGTTGTGCGAGGCGTGGTGATCGTGATCCTTGCGTACCATGATCTCCGCGTAGAACCGCTGCAGCGACGCGGGTACGAGGCTGCCGATCATCTCCTCCACGAGACCTCTTCGCATGGCCTTGTCCCTCCCCGGGTGCTCCGCGGCCGTGAGCCACCACCCGTCCGCCTTCATGGCGCGCGCGGCGGCGACCAGCTTGTTCCGCAGGTCTTCGTAGTCCTTCTCCGTGAAATCCATCGCGACCAGACAGCGGCCCGTGCCCACCCACGTGAGCGAGAGCCCCTCGGCGCGGAGGTAGTACTGGAGGAGCCAGTGGTACCGGCCGGGCTCGGTGAAGCGCACCGTCCACACGCTGCCGAAGTGCACCACCTGCACGGGCAGGCCGTCGTGCGCGAGCGCCTCGTTCGTCTCGCGCGCCCACGCCGCGCAGCGCGCGTGCATCTCGTCGTAGAGCGCCGGCGTCGCCGGGTCCATCACCCACGCGAGAAACTCGTTCATCGCGCCCATCACCACGGGGTGCGCGGAGAACGTGCCGACGACGTACGCCATCCGCATCGGGCGCTCGGGATCGAAGCGCCGCATGAGCCGGCGCGTCCCGCACACGACGCCGATCGGAAAGCCGCCCGCCACGGTCTTGCCGTACACGACCATGTCGGCGCGCACGCCGAAGTGCTCCCGGGCGCCGCCGGCGGCGAGGCGGAAGCCCGTGTAGACCTCGTCGAAGATCAGCGGGACGTCGTGCTCGTCGCAGACTTCGCGCAGCTCCTGCAGCCACGCGGCGTAGCGCGCCGAGGCGTCGCCCGCCGTGCGCGCGCTCGCCGTGAGCAGCACCGCGTCGTTGGGCGGCGGGGTGTTCGGATGGAACGCCTGGATCGGGTTGACGAGCACGCCCGCGATCTCGCCCGCGCGGCGGCGAATGACGGCGAGCGACGCCGGATTGAGATCCTTCAGGACGAGGCAATCGTCGAGATCGCGCTCGCTCCCGAGCCCGGCCTGCACGCCGTCCCACCAGCCGTGGTACGCGCCGGAGAACGCGACGATCAGCCTGCGCCGCGTGTTGAAGCGCACGAGCCGCACGGCCGCCATCACCGCCTCGGTGCCGCTCATGTGGAACGAGACCTCGTCGAGGCCCGAGATCGCGCGGAGCCGCTCGATGTTGTCGGCGGTGACGGGATGCAGCGGGCCGAGGACGACGCCGACGTCGCGCACGCGCTCGAGGCCGCGCGCCATCCACTGCTTGTAGCGCGCGTTGCCCGCCACGTTGACGCCGTACGAGCCGCCGACGTCCAGCGTCCACTGCCCGTCGAGATCCTGATGGCGAGGCCCGTCGGTCGCGGTGACGACCGTGGCGAGATCGAAGTGCTCGCGCATGTAGCGCGCGAACGGGAACGGCACCCGCGTCGCGTCCGTGAAGCGCAGATCCGAGAAGCCCTCGCGCAGGCGCTCGCTCCACGCCGTCGACTTCGGGTGCTCGGCACCGAAGCGGCGCGCGAGGCGCTCGAGCGCGACACGGCGGCGCGCGGGCCACGGGTCCGGCGCGCCGTCCGCGCGGAAGAACCCCTCGTCGTCATACGGCCGTGCCTTCACCCACGGCGCGAGCCGGCGCAGGAGCGGCGGCGCGAGCGCGCGCGCCCTCAGCGTGGCCAGCACGGCCGCGAGCCGGCGGGCGGCGACCATCGCGAGCGGGAGCATCGTGACGAGCGCGAGGACGGACCACATCGTCATGATCTGTCGCCTCCCTCGAAAGACAGCGTCGACTCCATCACGGCGCCTTCGACGCGCGCCGGCACGAGCAACCGCTCGAAGCGCTCCACCACGCGCGCCCACTCGCACGGCAGCACGGACGCGCGGGCGTGGCGACCCATCGCGTCGAGCGCACGGGGTGGCTGCGCGAGCGCCTCCGCGCCGCGGATGAACGCCCACGCGTCGCGGTACGGCGCGAGCATGCCGGTGTCGCCGTGCGCGATGTGGGCGCGCGCCGCGGCGTAGTCGAACGCGACGACGGGAAGCCCGCTCGCCAGGGCCTCGAGCACCACGTTGCCGAACGTCTCGGTCTCGCTCGGAAACAGAAAGACGTCCGCGGACGCGTAGTGTGCGGCCAGCCTCTCGCCGCGCTGGACGCCGCAGAAGACGACGTCCGGATGCGCGGCGCGAAGCCCCGCGCCCAGCGGCCCGTCGCCGACCACGACGAGACGCATCCGCGGCCGCGCGCGCCGCATCGCGCGGTACGCGTCGATCGCGAGCGGCACGTTCTTCTCCGGCGCCAGGCGTCCCACGTAGAGCGCGATCAGATCCTCGTCGCCCGCGCCCCAGGCGCGGCGCAGCGTCGGACACCGGCGGCGCGGGTCGAAGAGCGCGGTGTCGACGCCGCGCCCGAGCACGTCCACGTTCCGGAATCCGCGCGCGTCCAGCGCGTCGCGCAGCTCCGCGGTGGCGACGATCGTGCGGTCGGTGCGGTTGTGAAAGCGGCGGAGATACCGGGCGACGGTTCGGCCGAGCCATCCGCCTCCGTAGTGGCCGACGTAGCGGTCGAGGTTCGTGTGGAAGCCGCTGGCGACCGGGATCCGCATGTGCCGCGCGGCGCTGGCGGCGCTCCACCCGAGCGGCCCTTCGGTCGCGACGTACACCCCGTCGGGCCGGCGCGCCGCCCACGCGGCGCTGAGCACGGCGCCGGCGGGAAGCCCGAACTGCAGGCCGGGATAGCGCGGCAGCGGCAGCCCGCGCACCAGGATTTCTCCGGACGTCGCGCGGGGTCCCGCCATCGCGCCCTGCGCGGTCGCAGCGCGCGGCCGTGGCCGCACGAGCGAGACCGTGTGGCCGCGCGCCTCGAGACCCTCGACCAGGTGCCTCAGCGTGTGCGCGACGCCGTTGACGTCCGGCGCATACGTCTCGGTCACGATGCACAGGTGGCGCGTCCTGATCCAGGTCACGCGATCTGCTCCGCGTCGTCCGCGACGCGCGCCGCGGCGCGGGCCGTGACGATGGCCGCCGCGCGCCGCGTCCCGCTCGCCACCAGCATCTCGAGCCGGCCGTCGTGGTGCTCGACGAGCGTGGTGCAGCTCTCCACCCAATCTCCGGTATTGGCGTAGACGAGCGGGCCCGCGTCGTGGAGCGCGGCGACGTGCACGTGCCCGCACACCACGCCCGCGACGCGCCGGCGCGCCGCCTCACGCACGACGGCGGCCTCGAACGCGTGCACGAAGCTCATCGCGGGCGGCACGCGTCGCTTGATCGACCCGGCGAGGCTCCAGTGCCCGAAGCCGAGCGCGCGGCGCGCGCGATTGAGCCAGCGGTTCGCGGTGACGAGCGCCGCGTAGCTCGCGTCGCTGAGCCACAGCACCCACCGGTGATAGCGCGTGACCACGTCGAACTCGTCGCCGTGCAGGACGAGCAGCAGTCGCCCGTCCGCCGTGCGGTGCACGGCCTCCTTCGTCACCATCAGGTTGCCGAGCTGGAGATCGCAGAAGCGGCGCAGGTACTCGTCGTGGTTGCCGGGAATGAGCGTGACGACCGTGCCGCTCCGGGCCTTCGACAACACCTTGCGGATCACGTCGCTGTGGACCTGCGGCCAGTACGGAACGTGGCGGAGCCGCCAGAAGTCCACGATGTCACCAACCAGATACAGGTAGTCGCAATCGTGCCGGTCCAGGAACGCCAGCAGCGCCTCGGCCTCGCACTCGCGCGTGCCGAGGTGGACATCGCTGATCCAGATCGTGCGATACCGCACGTTCGTCACGCGAGCCTCCCTCGACGTCATCGTCAACCAGCGACGGCGCAGAAGCTCCATGAAGAGTCGGCTACGGGATCACGACAATCGCGCATCGGCAGCGCGCGCAGCGCCACGGCTTTGCCGGGGCGCGGAGCGCAGGGGGCTTGGGGGGGCGCGTCGCGCGCCCTCCATCTCGCTCAGGTCCCGATCACGCCGCCGTCGAGCTTGCGAATCACGACGGTGGCCGAGCGCGGGCGTCCCCCCGCGGGCCCGTCGGGCCAGCCGCTGACCGCGAGCGGCGCCGAGGAATCGCTGATCTCGGACGCCGTCTCGCCGGGATGCTGGATGTTGACGAACAGCGAGCGGCCGTCGGGCGTGGCCGTGATGCCGGTGATCTCGCAGCCGTTGGGGCCGACGAGGAAGCGACGGACCTCGCCGGTCGTCGGGTCCGCGGCGAGCATCATGTTGTTGCCGAGCGCCGCGTAGTCGCCCTTGCGGATCGTGGTCGTCGAGACGTCGGTCTGGATCCATAGCACGCCGCGCGGATCGACCCAGAGACCGTCGGGCGAGCCGAACGCGTCGCCCTTCACGTTGCCGCGCTTCGCCGGGTCCTTGTGGTCGGGATAGCCCGCGAGCACGAAGACTTCCCACGCGAACTTCGTGGCACCCGCGTCACCGCCTCCGTCGCGCCACCGGATGATGTGACCGAACGCGTTATTCGCGCGCGGGTTCGCCGCGTCGGTGCCGGGCTCATTCGGCTTGCCGCGGCTCGTGTTGTTGGTGAGCGTGGCGAAGCACTCGCCGGTGGTCGGATGGACCGTGATCCACTCGGGCCGGTCCATCTTCGTTCCGCCGACGCGATCCGCCGCCGCGCGTGCCGCGACGAGCACCTCCGCCTGATCGTTGAAGCCGGACGCGGCGTCGAGGCCGTGCGCGCCGTGCGTGAGATCGATCCACGTTCCCGAGCCGTCGGCGCCGAGGCGCGCGACGTAGAGGGTGCCCTCCTCGAGCAGCGAGAGGTGCGCGGCGCGCGGTGCCGCCGGATCGTACGCGCGCGCGCTGACGAACTTGTAGATGTACTCGAAGCGCTCGTCGTCGCCCATGTAGACCACGACGCGCCCGTCACGCGCGAGCGTCACCGCGGCGCCCTCGTGCTTGATGCGGCCGAGGGCGGTGTGCTTCACGGGCTCGTGCGAGGGATCGAACGGATCGATCTCCACCACCCAGCCGAAGCGGTTCGGCTCGTTGGGATGGCGGGACGTGTCGAAGCGCTCGTCGTGCTCGAGCCAGCGGTTGCGGCGGTCCTTCGTCGCGATGCCGTACCGCGTCTGCATCGCGAGCGCGCGCGCCGCATCCCCGGGCGATGCCGCGCCGGGAACCGTCTGGGTGGCGTTGGCGAAGTAGAAGTTGAAGTTCTCCTCGCACGTGAGATACGTCCCCCACGGCGTCACGCCGTGGGCGCAGTTGTTCAGCGTGCCGAGCACGCGGCGCCCCGTGGGGTCGGCGGCGGTGCGCAGCAGCGCGTGGCCCGCCACCGGGCCGTCGACACGCATCGGCGTGCGCGCGGTGATCCGCCGCGCGAGCGGCGACGGCCGCACCTGCCAGCGCCCGTCCGCGAGCGCGAGCTCGACGACGCTCACGCCGTGCGCGGCCTGCGACTTGGCCACCTTCTCCGCCGTCCACGGCTCGAAGCCGCCGGGATGGAGGAGCCCGTCGTCCGTGTACTCGTGGTTCACCACGAGGAGGCCGCGCGTCGAGCTCCCTGAGCCTTTCGGCAGCGGGAAGAAGTGCATGCCGTCGTGATGCATGCCGGCCTGTTGTTCCTGATCGGCCGCGGTGTTGCTCGCGTCCGGCTTGAACCGCGGGCCGTCGCCGATCGGATCGCCCCAGGCGTAGACGACGTCGACCGTGTAGCCCGGGGGCACGACGACGGTGTCGGCGGTCGAGAGCGGAACGGACGTGAAGCCAAGGAGCGGCGAGCTCGCGGAGGCCGGCGTCGAGCTCTGAGCGAATGCGGCACCCGGCATGGCCGGGCCCGCGAGCGCGATCGCCGCGGCGCCGAGGCCGCCGCGCAGAACGTCGCGACGCGACACACGAAGCGCGTCGATCTCAGCGAACGTGGGATTCGACGAGGGGTTGACGCCGTGGTCGCCGAGGTGCTCGCGCATGAGGCCCTCCTTGTGGTTCGGCCTCGCACGCTAGCGCCCGTCCGTGTCGGCGGAATGACGCCCCGATCACACCTCCGTTGCGAGCGCGTATCGCGCGAGAAGCGGGCGGTACACATCCAGAGGCGGGACCACGGCGTTCGGTACCTTCGCGAGGTCGTCCCATCGCCGCACCGCGACCGCCTCCGCGAACCACCGCTGACGCTCGAACGCGCGACACTCCTCCGCCGTGAGCGGCCCGCCCTGCGCCGCAAGCGAGCGCACGGACGTGGGCGACAGTCCGGCCGTGTACGCCGGATCGACGCCGCACAGGTAGCGCTTCGCGATCACGTGATGCTCGACGACCCGGGCGAGGCGCTCCGGCACGTACGGCGCGAGCAGGCGCGCCGCCTGCTCGCCGTGATGCCGCACGGGCGTCTCGTCGCGCGCGCTCAGGCCTTTCTCGCCGAGGTGCCCGACGTCGTGGAGCAGCGCGGCGAGCACGAGGTCGTCGTCCGCGCCGTCACGCCGGGCGTGGGCCGCGCACTGCAGCGCGTGTGCGAGCTGGTTGACCGCGTCGCCGTAGCGGCGCGCGCCCTGCGTCAGGAGCAGCGTGGCGAGGTCGAGCACGGGCGTCGTCATGGGGCACCTCGGATCACACGCAACCGCACCGCCTTCGAGCAGGCGTCGATGGCGGTGACGGCCGCGAGGATCATCAGGATGATGAAGGCCACTTCGTTCCAGTGGTTGAGACGGATCCGCTCGGCGAGCTGGAAGCCGATCCCGCCGGCGCCGACGACGCCGAGGATCGTCGCGGAGCGGGTGTTGGACTCGAGGTAGTAGAGCACGTGGCTCAGCAGCACCGGAAAGACCTGAGGAAGGATCGCGAAGCGGATGGCTTGCAGCCGTGACGCGCCCGCGGCGCGCACGCCTTCGACGGGTCTCCGATCGACGTTCTCGACGGCCTCGGCAAAGAGCTTGCCCAGCGTCCCGGCGTCGCTGACCGCGATCGCCATGACCCCGGCGAACGGCCCGAGGCCGACGGCGTTGACGAACATCAGCGCCCAGATCAGCGTGTCCACTCCGCGCAGGCCGTCGGACACGCGACGGAAGCCGAAGTGCAGCAGGCCGACGGGCACGACGTTGCGCGCGCCGAGGAATCCGAGCGGCACGGCGGCGATCATGGCGAGCGCCGTGCCGGCCAGCGCCATCGCGACGGTCTGGAGCATCGCCCACGAGAACTCGGCCAGCCATCCGTTGTGCGCGGGCGGCATCATGAGCGCCAGGAGCCAGCCGAGCTTGCCGATGCCGGCGATCAGGCGCGCCGGCGAAAGATCCACCCGCCACAGCGCCACCGCGAGGACGGCGAGGAAGACGAGCCATGCCCCCGCCCTGCGCAGGCGCGCGCCGAGCGGACGCGCGAAGGCCGCCGGCGCGAGATGCCGTGCCGCCGCGACGTCGAGCGGCGGCGGCACGATCATGCGAGCGCGCCGATCACGCGGTGGCGCAGCCGCTCGCACGCGAGGTCGATGACGACCACCGTCGCGATGAGCAGCAGCACGATCGCGCTGATGTCCACGTAGATGAACTGGCGGATCACGGTGTAGAGCTCGTGCCCGATCCCTCCCGCGCCGACGAAGCCGAGCACCGCGGAGGCGCGCACGTTGATCTCGAAGCGCAGGAGCGTGTAGCTGAGGAACGCGGGCAGCACCTGCGGCACGATCGCGTAGCGCATGCCGATCGCCCACGTCGCGCCCGCCGCGTAGAGCCCGTCGAGCGGGCCGAGGTCCGCGTTCTCGTTCGCCTCGGCGAACAGCTTGCCGAGCGCGCCCGCGGAGTGGACCGCGATCGCCAGCACCCCCGGGAGCGGGCCGAGACCGAACGCGTAGACGAAAATCAACGCGTAGACGAGCTCGGGCACGGTACGCGCGATCTCCAGGCCACGCCGCGCGACGAAGTACACGGCCCGCCCGCGCGCGAGCGTGCGCGACGCGGGAAAGCTCAGCAGCGCCGCCGCGAGCGCGCCGAGGACGGTGCCGGCGAAGGCGATCAGCAGCGTGTCGCCGAGGAGCACGAGCCAGCGCCCGAGACCCCAGTACCACTCGCCGAGATCCGCGACGAGCGTGCGGGGCCGCAGGACGGGCAACGTGCCGGCGGCGTAGCGCGCGATCCCGGGCAGGCCTTCGGCGAGCCGGGCGGGATTGATCTCGCTGACCACGAACGACGCCGCGAGCAGCACGAGCAGCGCCGCGCCGCCCGCGAGCGCGTCGCGGCGCCGGCGGCGCCCACGCGCCTGCCACGCGTGCTCGAAGGCCGCGACGTCGCTCACGCGCCTACCGGCCGCGCCGCTCCCGCTGGTTCGCCTGGATCATCCGCACGACCGGCTCGTACTCAGCGTGACGCACTTCGAGGAGGCCCTTCGACTGGCCGTCGGTCAGCCCACGCCACCCTGCCGGATCGGCCGAGGGAAACTCGAGCAGCGCGCCCTTGATGTCCGCCTTGAGATCCGGCGGCAGGTCGGTATGCATCGCCCACGGGCTCTCCGGCAGCTTCGGCGACTTCCAGACGACACGGACCGAGCCCTTCGGGACCATGCCCTTGCCTTCCATCCGGAGGAAGTTCGAGCGCTCCTCGTTGGTCCACCACGTCACGGCCGCGTCGTAGGTGCCGTTGACGACCGCGATCACACCGTTCTCGTGGCTTCCCGCGAAGCCGGTCCGCGCGAAGTACTTCCCCAGGTCGATCCCCTGCTCGCGCAGGAAGTAGTGCGGGGCGACGTAGCCCGACGTCGAGTTGGGATCCGCGAACGCGAGCGTCTTGCCTCTCAGGTCTTCGAGCGTGCGGTAGGGGCTCTGGGTCTTGACCACGATGACCGAGTGGTAGGCCGCGAACCCGTCCTTGTCCATGGTCACGGCGATCGGCTCGACCTTGCCGTTCGTCACCACCCACGCTTGCGCGTACGACGCCGGTCCGAAACGCGCGAACTCGAGCTTGCGCGCCTTCAACGCCTCGATCGTGCCCGCGTAGTCGGTCGCGTGGTGCATGCGGATCTTCGTGTCCAGCCGCTTCTCGAGGTACGCGACGAGCGGCTGGTAACGGACGGCGCGGTCGGCCTCGTTCTCCGAGCTCACGACGCCGAACGCCAGCATCGGGAACTGGCTCCGCCACGCCGCGCCGCGCACGGTACGCGGCCGCACGACGAGCGCTGCGAGCCCGGTGGAGAGACCGACCAGAACGTGGCGACGCGTGGCCATGGGCGCGCTCCTTTCACACGTGGGCGAGATGTCCGTTGGTGGCGACGGCGTCGAGCGCCTCCGGCTCGTCGAGCCCGTAGATCTCCCGGACGCGATCCGCGGACAGCGCCGACGGCGGCCCGTCGAAGACGAGGCGGCCGGCGGCCATCCCGACGATGCGCCCGCAGTACGCGCGGGCGGTCTCGAGGCTATGCAGGTTGCAGAGCACCGTGATGCCGTCCTCGCGGTTGATGGTCGCGAGCGCGTCGAGCACGCGCGCGGCGTTCCGCGGATCGAGCGAGGCGACGGGCTCGTCGGCGAGGATGATCGCGGCGTCCTGGAGGAGCGCGCGCGCGATCGCGACGCGCTGCTGCTGTCCGCCCGACAGCGTCTCCGCGCGCTGCAACGCCTGGGGAAGGAGATCCAGACGCGCGAGCGCGCGCACCGCCGCCGCGCGCTCGGCCGCCGAGAAATGTCCGGCGAGCGACGACAGCACCGGCCGGAGCCCGATGCGCCCGATCAGCACGTTCGTGAGCACGTCGAGACGGCCGACCAGGTTGAACTGCTGGAAGATCATCGCGCAGCGCGCGCGCCAGCGGCGCAACGCACGGCCGCGCAGCGCGGTCACGTCCACCGGGCCGTACCGGATCGTTCCCGCCGTCGGATCCACGAGGCGGTTGATCAGTCGCAGCAGCGTCGACTTGCCCGCGCCGGAGCGTCCGATGATGCCGACGAACTCCCCCGGCGTGACGTTGAGGCTGAGGCCGTCGACCGCGCGCGTCGTGCCGTAGTCCTTCACGAGCCCGTCGATGACGAGCATGGCTCAGGCGCCGCGCGCGGCCAGCGCGCGCGGCGCGAGATCGATCGCGCGCGTCAGGTCGACGTTGTGCCGGCACTCGGCCCACGACTCCGGCGCGACCGGCGCTCCGGAGACGATCAGCGGCACCGCGGACTCGTGGAGCGAGCCGTGCGTGCGGAAGGTCGCCGGCAGGTCCTCGGTGGCGCGTTCGAGCGGGCCGAAGACCGTGTCGCGATCGCCGAGCACGAGGAGATCGCCGATCCGCTCGGGATGGAGCTGGAAGCGCGCCGCGGCCTCGCGCCGGTCGTGCACGGCCTCGACACCTTCCACGCGCAGCAGGGTCTCGCGCACGCGCGCGGCGTCGCCAGGCTCGTTCAGCCACAGGTACGCGCTGCCGCCGAACGTGCGATGGTGCTTCACGTAGGGGTCGCGCTCGGCCGACATCGCGAAATAGATCGGCACGCCGCGCTCGGGCAGCAGTCGATTCAGGTCGTGGCACCGGCGCTTGAAGTTCATCCCGTGGTCTGCCGTGAGGTAGAGCTCGAGGTCCGGACGCACGTCGAGCAGCATGCCGAGGCGCCGGTCGAGCTCGGCGAGGTGGCGCTGCGAGAGCTCGCCCGCGGGCTCGCTCATGTGCATCGGGTAGTCGGTGGTGTGACAGTAGACGACCTCGATGTCGGGCCGATGCGTGAGCACCCATCGCGCGGCGTCGAAGAGCCAGTAGTTGATGTCGGGAGAGTAGATGTCGGGAGCCGGGCCGAGCCACGACACCCAGCCCGGGTCCGGCTGCTCGGCGGCGATGGCGATCTCCGCCCCCGCGGCGAGCAGGCGAATCGTCTTCACCTTCGCGGTGAGCAGCGCGGAGCGCATCCCGGCTGCGGCCGCGCGCTGGAAGAGCGTCGGCGCCAGCAGCATGTCGCCGCGGTCCATGTAGTGCTCCTCGCGCGTCGCCAGATCGAACCACGAGTTCGCCGTGATCCCGTGCGTCGCGGCCCACTCACCGGTGCAGATCGACGCGTTGTTCACGTTGGTCACGGTCGGCATGCACGCGTCGACCGTGCGGTGCGCGCCGTTGGAGATCAGCTTGCGGAGGACCGGCATGTCGCTCGCCTCGAGGTAGTCGGCGCCGAAGCCGTCCACCATGGCCACGAAGATCACGCGGCGTTGCTTCGCCATCGAAGGCCCCCTCGCCTAGTCGGCGATCTTCCTGAGGTCGAGATTGAGAAGCTGAGCGGTCTCGCGGATGACGTCGTACGTCCCGTCCGAGACGGCCACGAAGCTGGTCACCTCGCCCAGCGTGCCGAGGGTCACGTCCTTCATGCCGAGGAACGCGCGCTTCACCGCCTGACGCGCCGGCTCCGGGAGATCGCGGCGCCACGCGAGCGGCCCGAGCGGGATCGGCTCGGACGTGTAGAGCGCGCGAAGGTCGCCGGGCTTGAGCTGGCCGCGCTTGATGAGGTTCTCCATCACGCGGTCGTTGGAGGCGCCGCCCTGCACGCGCCCGTTCAGCACCGCGAGCTGCGCGGCGTCGTGGCCGCCCGCGAAGACCACCTGCCCGAAGAACTTTTCCGGCTCGCGGATCCCGATCCTCATCAGCGCCGCGCGCGGAAAGAGGTGGCCTGACGTGGAGGCGGGATCGACGAAGGCGAAGCTCTTGCCGCGCAAATCCTCGACGGCGCGGTACGGCGCGTCGCCCTTCACGAAGATCATGCTGCGGTACGTCGCCTTGCCCGTCGACTTGCGCACGGCGGCCGCGAACGCCTCCGCGCCCGCCTCGCGCACCGCGAGCACGTAGGAAAACGCGCCGAGCCACGCGACGTCCACCTTCTTCGCGCGCATCGCCTCGATCACCGAGACGAAGTCGCCCGCGGTGTACGGCTGGACCTTCATGCCGGTCTCGCGCTCGAGGATCTGGATCACCGCCTGCGAGCGCTTGATCTGCTGCTCGGTCGTCTCCTCGGAGGGTGTCAACGCGAAGCGCAGCACGTCCTGCGCGCCGGCCTCAGCCACCGTGCCGAGCACGAGCGAGCCCACCATCAGCGCGACCAGCGCGAGCATCGGCGTCTCCTTTCGGGCGAGCGTGGTCATCAGAGGAATCGCTTGCGCACCCGGGTCGAGACGAGGTCCGTCACGGCGACCAGTGCCAGGATCAGCAGGAGGATCGTCGCGACCTCGGGATACTTGAACAGGCGCATGTTCGCCATCAGCGCGAAGCCGAGCCCGCCGGCGCCGACGAGGCCGAGCACCGTGGCCGAGCGCACCGCGACCTCGAACCGGTAGAGGTTGAACGCGACGACCGCGGGCATGATCTGCGGCAGGATCGCGAAGCGGATCGTCTGCAGGCGCCCCGCGCCCGTCGCCTGGATCCCCTCGATGGGCGCGACGGCGACGGCCTCGATCGCCTCGCCGTAGAACTTTCCGAGCATGCCCGCCGTGTGCACGCCGAGCGCGAGCACGCCGGGAAAAGGACCGAGCCCGACGGCGGCGACGAAGATCAGCGCGAACACGAACTCGTTGATCCCGCGCAGCACGTTCAGCACACCGCGCGCGGCCCAGTAGAGCGCGGGATGAGGGCTCACGTTGCGCGCCGCGAGCAGGCCGAGCGGCGCCGCGAGCACGATCGCGAGCGCGGTGCCCGCGATCGCCATCTGCAGCGTCTCGAGCGTCGGCTCCACGAGCGACGGCACCACGGTCAGATCGGGCGGCAGCATGCGCGCGAGGAAGCTCGCCATGAACGGAGCTCCGGCCACGAGCGCGCCGGGCTGCACGTCGGCGCCGCGCGCCGCCCACACGAGCCCGCCGAGCGCGAGTGCCCACGCGATCACGCGCCAGCGCGAGCAGGCGCCGAGCTGGGCTTCAGGCGTGCGCCAGCGCATCCGGCATGCCCTCGTAGATATGGGCCACGGCGGCGCCGGTGAGCGCGTCCGTCGAACCTTCGAACGTCACGCTGCCGCGCGTGAGGCCGACGACGCGATCCGCGAAGCGCCGCGCGAAGTCGACCTGGTGGAGCGACAGCAGCATGGTCAAGCGATGCTCGGCCGCGACCTCGCGCAGGAGCTCGAGGATCTCGACCGCGGTGCGCGGATCGAGGCTCGCGACCGGCTCGTCCGCGAGCAGCACCGCCGGCTCCTGCACGAGCGCGCGGGCGATGCCGACGCGCTGACGCTCGCCGCCCGAGAGGCGATCGACGCGCTCGCCCTGCCGGTCCGCGAGTCCGACGCGTGCGAGACAGCGCGCGGCGAGCGCGTAGTCGTCGGTCGTGAAGCGGCGCAGGAGCGTCGGCAGCGTCGGCCGGTGCGCGAGGCGGCCCGCGAGCGCGTTCTCGAGCACCGTCAGGCGATCGACCAGGTTGAACTGCTGGAACACCATCGCCACGCCTCGCCGCAACGCCCGCAGGCCGCGCGCGTCCGCGGGCACGGGCCGCCCGTCGACGGTGACGCGGCCCGACGTCGGTTGGACGAAGCCGTTCACGCACCGAAGCAGCGTCGACTTGCCGGCGCCGGAGCGTCCGAGCAGCACCACGGTCTCTCCCGTCTTGACCTGCAGCGAGACCACCGCGAGCGCCGTCCGCCCCGGGGGAAAGACCTTCGTGACGCGCTCCAGCTCGATCACTACTTCGCGGCGAGGTACGCGTCGATCACCGCCGCGTCCGCCGCCCGGATCGTCATGCCGTTGGGCCCGGCGCCGATCCGGGTCACCATCTGCGCGGGCTCGCCCTGCTTCCGATAGTCCGCGAGCTCCTTGGAGTCCGCGCGGAACACCCAGAGGCGTCCGTCCTTCACTTCGGTCACGAAGCCGGGCCTGTCGTACGACGTGGCCGTCGGCTCCATGGTGGCGCACGCGGTCAGCGAGAGCAGTCCGAGAACGAGCGCGAAGAGACGGGTCATGGTGTCCTCCCGAAGATGACGTCGTCGCGCGCGAGCGTAGAGACCTTGCGTCACACCACCGTCTCGGCCGTGTGACAACTCCGTCACGCCGCGCGCCGGCACCACGGCGCTCGGACGCAGCGGTATGATGACGCCGCGCACCACGGGAGGTCGCATGGCGTCGTACGACTTCGATCTCGTCGCGATCGGCAGCGGCCCTGGCGGGCAGCGCGCGGCCGTCCAGGCCGCGAAGCTCGGCAAGCGCGTCGCCGTCGTCGAGAAGCGCCGGTGCGTCGGGGGCGTGTGCCTGGACACGGGCACGATCCCCAGCAAGACCCTCCGCGAAGCCGTCGTCGTCTACGACAGCATCGCGGGCAAGACTGACCGGCATCCGTGGGCGCGGCGCGACTCGCGGCCGTCGGTCAGCGAGCTCGTCGGCGGGATCGACCGCGTGATCGCGCGCGAGGTCGAGGTGATCGAGGACCAGCTCCGGCGCAACGACGTCACGCTCATCCCGGGCGAGGCGGCGTTCGAGAACGCGCACACGCTCGCGATCCGGTCCGAGCTCGGCATGCAAAGCGTGACCGGCGAGCACATCGTCATCGCCGTCGGCACCGATCCGGCGCCGACACCTGGCGTGAACGCCGACGGCGAGATCATCCTCACGACCGACGACGTGGTGCGGCTGACGCAGCTCCCGCGCTCGCTCGCGGTCGTCGGCGCCGGCGTGATCGGGATCGAGTACGCGTCGATCTTCGCGGCGCTCGGCGTCGAGGTCACGCTGATCGAGCGGCGCGACCGCGCGCTCGACTTCGTCGACCGCGAGATCGTGGACGAGCTCATGCACCAGATGCGCAACCGCACGGTCACGTTCCGCTTCGGCGAGACCGTCGACTCGCTCGCGGTGCTCGAAGGCGCGACACGGCGCGCGTCGATCCACCTCGAATCGGGCAAGCGCATCGTCGCAGACAAGGTCCTCTTCTCGGCCGGCCGCGTCGCCGCCACCGAGCGGCTCAACGTCCAGGCGGCCGGGCTGACACCCGACTCACGCGGTCGGCTCAAGGTCGACACGCAGTTCCGTACGGTCGTGCCCAACGTGTTCGCCGTCGGCGACGTGATCGGTTACCCGAGCCTCGCGGCCACGTCAGGAGAGCAAGGACGGCTCGCGGCGTGCGCGGCGTTCGGGGTGGACGCGGGGCCGATGGGCGGCCACTTCCCGATCGGCATCTACGCGATCCCCGAGATCTCGATGGTCGGCGCGCCCGAGCACGAACTCACGGCGGCGAAGGTTCCGTACGAGACGGGCATCGCGCGCTATCGCGAGCTCGCGCGAGGCCAGATCCTCGGCGACCACAGCGGGATGTTCAAGATGCTCTTCCACCGCGGCGACCACCGCCTGCTCGGCGTGCACTGCATCGGCACCGGCGCGACCGAGCTCGTGCACGTGGGCCAGGCGGTGCTCGCGCTCGGCGGCGGGCTGGAGTATTTCCTCAGGACGGTCTTCAACTATCCGACGCTGGCCGAGTGCTACAAGGTGGCCGCGCTGGACGCTTCAAACAAGCTTCGCTTGTAGCGCCCAGCGCGGCCGGCGTTCACCGCCCGATGCGCGGATGAACGTGCATCGCGAGCAGCTGCCCGCCTTCCACGAGCTCCGGATCGGGGCTCGCCAGATGTACCTGCACATCGAACAGGAACCAGCCTTCGCCGAGGATGTCGTGCGCGTCGATGATCCCGGACGACTCCTCGTCCTGCGTGATGAAGTGGGCCCCGCCGGGCTCGAAGAGATCGGGATCGTGGTGCGCGATCTCCGTCAGGCTCTCGTCGTCGATCCCGTAGAGCCGGATCTTCGAGATGTACGGGTTGTTGCCGGTGTCTTCCTGCAGCAGCACGCGGCCAAGCCGGTCGATCGTGATGTTGTCGAACATCCGGCCCTCGGAGTTCGTCACGAGAATCTCGATGTGGCCACCCCGCTCGGGCCGGTCGATGTCGTCGAACGTGAGACGCCAGAGCCGGCTGTTGCGGAGCGGGCTGATGCTGGCGGTGGTGACGAAGTACAGCGCGTCCTTGCCCGAGCCGCGCGGATCCCACGCGCTGTCCTCCGGGCGCTGCACGCGGAAGACGTCGTTGTCGATCGACTGCTGCTCGAGCTGCGGGGAGGTCAGCGCGCTGACGTCGCCGTCGTCACCGAGCTCGACCAGCTCGAACCGTGCGCGGCCGACGTAGCCCGTGGTCGCATCGCCCAGACCGAACTGATCGCTCTCTTCCTTCACGACCACGCCGTGACGACGCACGCGCACGCCGTGGAACTTCCCGTTCGTGAGCCCGGCACGCTCGATCTCCGAGCCGTGGCGCTGCTTCTCGCCGACGTAGATGTAGACCTCGGACGGATTGTTGGCAGCGATGCCGGCGGTCAGGACGTTCGCGTCGTCGGTCAGCGCCACGATCGTCTTGTCCTTGCCGTGCGGGCACGCGACCACGTTCTCGTACGCCATGGTGCCGAGACGCGGAAGCTGCCACGCCTGCCCGGCGTTCGGCCCCGTGGCGATGCGCGCCCACGCGCGGCCGCCCGTCACTTCCTCGCCGTCGCAGAAGAGGCGCTCGTCGGTGCCACGATTGCCGTGACGGAGCGCCTTCTCGTCGGGAAGGTCCGCCGAGCAGAGGCGACTCCACGCCGTCGTGCCCGCGACGTACTGCTGCGTGACGGGATTCCACTGGAACACGTGCGCCGGCGACGGCGTCATGTCGCGCCCCTCGATGACGCGGAAGTTGCGACGATCGATCGTCCAGCGCGAGACGAACGCGCCCTTGCTGCCGTGCGCGCGCACGATGCCCGCCGTCGCGCCGAGCTCGTGGTTCATGAACAGCTCGAACGTGTCGTGGTGCCTGTAGGCGCCGAGGCCGTCGGGGATGCCGACCATCCGGTAGCCGTTGTCGGCGTGGTCGCCGACCGTGAGGATCGGCGTGATCGACACGCCGCCCGTCGACGGCAGCACGTAGGCCGGGACGGTGTTGTTGGGGCTCGTGGCGTGCGGGCCGTGCGCGTGCGCGCGCCGCACGTTGACCGATCCGCCGAGCGCGATCGCGCCGCTGCCGATGGCCGCGGCTTTCATGAAGCTCCTGCGTGACAGTCCTCTCTTCATCGGTGTCCCTCCTCGAGGTGGTGTGCTGCTAGTCGCTGTCCTTGCCGTGACGCAGGATCCGGTCGAGCACCTCACCGTCCACGGTCGGCGCCGGGGCGACGCCGAGGATCTCCATCACCGTCGGGGCGATGTCGATGTTGTGGACCGTGCGGAGCTTCCGCCCCTGCTTGATGCTCGGGCCGGCGGCGTAGAGGATCGCGCTCATCGACGCGAGCTCGGAGTCGTGACCGTGCGCGCCGTAGAAGTTCGGCACGGAGTACACGGGCACGGCCGCCGCGACGTCGCCGAGCCTCGGGACGACGGGCGTCTGGATCCCGTCGAAGTTGTAGCCCTCGATCATGAGCGCGAGGACGTCGCCGGTGTCCTGTCCGATGTTGGCGTCGGTGCAGAGCCCCGGGGTGCCGCACGCGTTCGGCCGCGTGAACACGTGGCTGAAGAGGTGCGTCGCGCGCGGGTTGTAGAACGCGTTGGGATCGCGGGCGGCGCGCAGCGCGGCGGCGACCTGCGCGACGAGCGGCACGAAGTCCGCGGGCGCCACGGTGCCGCCCGGCTCGCGGCCCTGCAGGTTCACGTAGATGTTGGTGGCCGGTCCGGTCGTGCGAATGCCGATCTTCGTCACGTCGATGCCGGCGTCGATGAGCAGCTGGCGCAGGTTGACCGCGGTGTGGAACGGCGCCATGCCGTGGTCGGAGACGACGAACACGTCGCGCAGCGGCTCGCCGTCGTGACGCGAGCCGACCGCGTCGAGGATGCGCTCGACGGCGGCGTTCGCCTGCTGGTAGGCGAACCTGAGATGGTCCGCGTACCGCGCGACCTTCGCGGGATCCTGCCCGATCGCGCCCGCCGGATGGCCGGGCGTGCCGATCGTGCGGTTGTCGAGCGGATCGGTCGCCTGCCGCCGGTCGGTGAGCGTGAACTGGTGCCCCGAGCCGTCCGGCTGCTCGATGTAGATCATCACGAGATCGGCGTCGGGACTCTGCGCGATCGCGCGCAGCGCGACGCGCGTCTGGTAGTCGACGAACGTGCGCACCTGGTCGAGATAGATCGCCTCGAGCTCCGCGTCGGGGAAGGGTCCGAAGCCCGGGCTCAGGCGCTCGGGAATGCGGAAGTCGGGCTGCGGCGCCCAGAACCCGACGTTGTCGTTGATGTCGTCGACGTCCGCAAGCACCGGCGCGTTGCGCGGGATGAAATTCGCGGCGACGCGCGCGAACCGTGCCGTCGACAGATCCTGGGTGAGATGGGTGACGAAGAACGCCGTGCCGATCTTGTTGCCCGAGCCCTCGAAGAAGAAGCGCGCGGACGGACCACCGACTTTCGCGTACGCGGGCCCGGTGGCCGGCAGGAGGAACGGCCCGGGAGGAATGCCCGCCGTCGCCTCGAAGAAGACCAGCGTGTCGTAGTTGGTGACGTGATCGTTCGTGGTGTCGATCGCGGCCGCCTTGATCTCGAACTTGAGCGTGCGATTGGCGGAGGGAGTGTTCGCGCACGTCGCGGTCACGCCGGGCGCGCACCAGATCGTCTCGACGGGAGCGGCCGTCACCTGCGCGGGGCTCAGCGAGGGGTGACCGGCCGCCGCGAGCTGCGCCTCCAGAGCCGGGCCCGCGGGCACGAAGCTCGCGCTCGCGAGCGAGAAGCCCTGCGCGCCGAGCCCGCCGAACGCGCCGAATGGCACCGTGTAGTCGGTGACGCGCGTCGGTGTCGCGGCTTGCACGATCGTGCCCGCGATGCGGATGTCAGCGCCGTCGCCGCCCGGCCACGTGGCGGTGACGACTTCCTTCCCGGCGCGGCGGAGCTGCACCCACAGCGGCTCCGCCGTCGGCACGGGGCTCGGACCGAGCGGGCTCACCTGGTAGCCGCCGATCGGCGCCGCGAACCCGCTGATGCTGGTCGCGATCGTCGCGCCGACGGGATGAAAGGTGTTGGCCGGGATGTCGTTGTGCGCGGACGTCGAGCCCGTCGCGATACCGATGTGCGCGACGGCGGTGACCGACGGCGTGAGTGTGATGTTCTGCTCGGCGACGACGCCGTGCCGGTCGAGGCGCCCGAGACCGCGTCTCCTGTCGAGGACACCGGTGTCCAGATAGCGCTCGACGATGTCCGCCCGGGCGCCGTCGAGCGAGATCACCACGACCTGTGGCTTGTTGCGGTGCCTTCCCCTCCCGTCGTCGCCGGCCCAGGCGCACGAGGAGCCGAAGGCGGTGATCGCGAGGCCGATGGCCAGCGCACGCGCGTGCGATGCGAGGCTGATCAGAAGCATAGTCCCTCCCTACTCGCGGCAGTCGTTGCCGGTGCCGGTGAAGCAGTCGTTGAAGCCGCGCTCGCTCTCGAGCCGGAACAGCACGCGCGAGGCGACCGCGGTGTCGGCGAAGTCGGAGAACACGCCGTCGACGCCGAGGCGGTAGAACGTGAGGTACTCGTTCACGGGGTTGCCGCCGTAATCCGGGTTGAGGCGGCGCTGCTCGTTGCGGAACGTGTACGGGTGAACGACGAGGCCGTGACGGTGCGCGCGCGCGACGAGATCGGTCGGCGGCAGCAGGTGGCCGCCCGATTCGCTCACGATGTACGGCTTCCACGGCCCGATGCCGTCGGCGTACGTCTTCACCTCGCGCAGCCCCGCGTCGGTCGCGAAGAAGCCGAACGTGCGCGCGAGCAGCCGCGGATCGCCGGACACCGTCCAGTCGTACGGGCGATCGAACGGCGCGGTGTAGTCGAGCGAGCCGTCAAGATTGATGTCGTTCGCGTCGACGAGCTGGACCAGCCGCACGTCGATCATCCGGCGCAGCGCCTTGAGGTTCGACTGCTCGAACGACTGGATGAACACGGGCGAATCCCGCCGGTCCCACCCCGCCGCGCGCAGCGCCTGCACGAGCTTCGCCTCCAGGGGCAGGCCGATGCTCTTGTGGTAGGTCGGGTGCTTCGTCTCCGGGTAGACGCCGATCGTGCGGCCTTTCTCGAGCGACTTCCGCTTCGCGAGCGCGATGATTTCCCCGAACGTCGGGATCTCGAACGTGCCATTGAACTGTTGCGGCCGCTCGGCGAGGGGCTGCACCGCGCGCAGCCGCTTGATCTCCGCGAGCGTGAAGTCCGAGGCGAACCAGCCCTGCTCGGCGACGCCGTCGATGACCGCCGTGCGGAATCGGCTCGCGAACTCCGGACGCGTCGAGACATCGGTCGTGGCGCTCAGGTTCGGCTCGTGGCGCGCGATGAGATGCCCGTCGCGCGTCATCACGAGATCCGGCTCGATGAAGTCGGCGCCGAGCTCGACCGCGCGCGCGTAGCCCTCGAGCGTGTGATCGGGGAGATAGCCGGCGGCGCCACGGTGGCCGATGACGAGCGGCTTCTCACCCGATTGGTGGCGCTCGTCCGCGGCCGCGAGCGCCGGCAGCATGAGCGCGAGGGACAGCAGGAGCAGGAGCGCGAGCGCGATCGGACGGCGGAGCGCGCGGTGCACGACCATGGGAGCCTCCCGTTGCGTGGTTCACTGCGCAGCCGGCGGCCGCGCGGCCACCGTTTCGAGCGCGCACGCTAACGAAGGCCTGTTGCGCGCGAATGTCGGCGCCGTCACGTGTTGCTTGCCCGCGGGCGACGCGACACGCGTTGGGGATAAGCGCGCGGTGGAAAGCGGTGCGAACTGCGGAAAGCTTCTCAGCGCTGGGAAATGGCACGCCGCGAATCAGGCGCGCGTCGCGAGCAGGCGAGCGCCCTCGTCGAGCACGAACCGGCTGAAGCCGGACGCGTGAATTTCCCCGGCCGGTGACCCCCCGATGAAGTTTCGGTTACGCGCTCGCGCCCGTGGTAGGGTCCCGCCGTGGACCTGAAGCGCCGCGCGCTCTTCCTCGACTGGGGCGGCACGCTCGCCGTCACCCGCAACAACCGCACCGTGGTGGACGACGACGGCAACCCCGTCCTCGCGCCGCATGTCGCCGAGACGATCGCGCGCGTCAGGCCGCAGTACGACCTCGCCTTCATCGTCTCGAACCAGGCGCGGATCTCCCACGGCGAGATCAGCCAGGAGGAAGTCGTGCGGCGCTTCGCGTGGGCGAACGAGCGGCTCGGCGGACCGTTCGACGACTGGCGTCTCTGCCCGCACCAGGACGCCGACGGGTGCGCCTGCCGGAAGCCGAGCCCCGGGATGTTCCTCGACCTCGCCGCCGAGTACGGGATCGATCTGGAGGTCTCGCTCCACGTCGGCGACTCGGAGAAGGATCGCGTGGCCGCGCGCGCGGCCGGGCTCCGCTTTCTCTGGACGCACGAGTTCTTTACGAAGCAGACGTCGGCAGCGTGAAGCGCACGGTGGTCCCCTGCCCCACCGTGCTGTCGATCGTCAGCTCGCCGCCGTGCGCGATCACCAGATGCTTCACGATCGCGAGCCCGAGGCCCGTGCCTCCGAGCTCGCGCGAGCGCGCCTTGTCGACGCGATAGAAGCGCTCGGTGATCCGCGGCAGGTCCGCCGCGGGGATGCCGATGCCCGTGTCGACCACGTCCACCACGAGCACCCCGCCGCCGACCGCCGCCGTCGCGCGCACGGTCACCTGGCCGCCCGCTTCCGTGTACTTCACCGCGTTGTCGACGAGGTTGATGAGGATCTGCGATAGCCGGTCGTGATCGGCGTGCGCGGGCGGCAGATCCCGCGCGACCTCGCCCCGCAGCGTGACGTGCTTGGCGTCGGCCTTCGACTGCATGATCGCGAGCACCGACTCGACCATCCCCTCCATGACGACGGGCTCGAGCGCGAGCTTCACCTTGTTCAGCTCGATGTTCGACAGATCGGTGAGGTCGTTGAGGAGCCGGCCCAGGCGCTCGGTGTGACGGAACGCGATGTCGAGGAAGCGGCGCGCGTGGTCGCGCTCCTCGAGCGCGCCGCCGAGCAGCGTCTCGAGATAGCCCTGGATCGCCGTCAGCGGCGTCCGGAGCTCGTGCGACACGTTCGCGACGAACTCCGTGCGCACCTGCTCGAGCCGGCGCAGCGTCGTCACGTCGTAGACGACCAGCACCACGCCGACGCCTGGTTGATCGCCGGTCAGCACCAGCGGCACCGCGTTGACCTCGACGGTGCGCACGAGCGGCGCCGACAGCCGCACCTCGCGATGGGACACCGCGCTCGCTCCGGCGACGCGACTGGACCGCACCAGCGCGTGAAGATCGGCGTTGCGCACGACCTCCATGAAGGGCTGCCCTTCGCTCCGCGTCGGGACGCCGAACAGCGCGCGCGCGCGCTCGTTCATCGTCAGCACGCGGTCGTGGCCGTCGACGGCGATCACGCCCTCGACCATCGCGTCGAGGATCGCGGTGATCTTGGCGCGCTCCTGCTCGAGGTCGCCGATCTTCGCGACGAGGCTCGCGGCCATCGCGTTCAGCGCGCGCCCGAGCGTGCCGGTCTCGTCGACCGAGCGCACCGGCACGCGGCGGTCGAACTGGCCTTGCGCCATCTGGCGCGCGATCGCCTCCATCTCGACGATCGGACGCGTGACGCGGCCCGCGACGAAGAGCCCGATGCCCGTCGCGACGGCGAGCGCGAGCAGCGCGCCGATCAACAGCACCCGGTGGATGCGCGCGAACGTCGAGCTGACTTCACTCAACGGCAGCGCGAGCCGGATGACGCCCACGACGGCGGCGGTGGGCGCCTTGACCGGGACGCCCACGTAGAGCAGCGGGAGGTCGACCGTCGCGCTCCGTCGCGTGGCGCGACCGATCCGCCCCGCGAGCGCCTCCATGACTTCCGGACGCCGCGCGTGATTCTCGACGCGCGCCAGCTCCGCGGGCGGCACCAGCGAGTCGGCCACGACGGTCCCGTCCTTCGCGATCAGCGTGACGCGCCCACCGGCGGCCGTCGCCGCGCGGTTCGCCCAGCGGTACAGATCCTCGGCCGACGCGGCGGACGTCAGGCGCGCGGCCGCGTCGTCGTGCAGCAAACGTCCGGCCGTCGCGAGGCGCGCCTCGAGCGCGTCGACCGCGGCGCGCTCGAGCGCGGCGCCGAGATAGAACCCGGCGGCGACCACGCTGACGGCGACGAAGCCGACGAGCGTCAGCGTCAGCTTGATCCAGATCCGGCGGCGGAGGAGGTCCAGCATCAGGTGCCGCCGTCCCGCTCGAACCGGTAGCCGACGGTCTTCACGGTGGTGATCCGCCGTCCCTCGTCGCCGAGCTTCGCCCGCAGGCGGCGCACGTGCACGTCGACCGTGCGCGACTCGATCTCGTCGGCGTGCGCGTAGCCCCACACGCGGCTCAGCAGGTGCTCGCGGCCCAGCACGCGGCCGGCGGATTCCATGAAGACGTGGAGCAGCTCGAACTCTTTGGGCGTGAGGTCGACGTTGCTGCCGCGGACCGTCACGCGATGCCGCGAGAAATCGAGGACGATCGCGCCTTCGCGAAAGACGCGCCCCGTCGTGTCGGGGTGGGCGCGGCGGAGGACCGCGCGGACGCGCGCCACCAGCTCCTTCGGCGAGAACGGCTTGGCGACGTAGTCGTCCGCGCCCAGCTCGAGCCCGACCACGCGATCCACCTCGTCCGTCTTCGCGGTGAGCATGATGATCGGCAGCGCCGCGGTGGCCGTGTCCGCGCGCAGGCGGCGGCAGACTTCGAGGCCGTCGATCTCCGGCAGCATCAGGTCGAGCACGACCAGGTCCGGCGTCGCCGCGCGCACGGCGCGCAACGCGTCGGGCCCCGTGCTGACGGTCCGGCAGCGATACCCCTCGCGCTCGAGGTGGTGAACGATGAGCTGCCGGATGTCGGGCTCGTCTTCCACGACCAGCACGTCGGCCATGACGCTCGCGAGTGTAACGCGCCCGCGCCGCGGAAAGACGCGGGGCGGCCCGGCGGCGGCCCCGCGTCTTTCCGCGGACGGCTAGGTCAGCAGCGTCTGGACGGCGCCGACGAGGTCGTGCGGATCGAACGGCTTGTGGAGAACGGCGTCGGCGCCACGGGCGCGCGCTTCCTCGAGCACGTCGCGCGGGGCGTCGTCGCCGGCGTGGCGCCGGCCGGTCACGCGCCAGCCCGCGGACACCGCGATGATCTTCGGCGCGGGGCTCGCGCTCCTGAGCTCGCTCAGCGTCTCCAGCCCGTCCTTGATCGGCATGAACATGTCGAGCAGCACGACGTCCTGCGGCGCGATACGGTGGATGTCGAGCGCGGACTGCCCGTTGTCGGCGAGGACGACGTGGTGGCCGGCGTCTCGAAGGGTCAGCGCGCAGAGGTCCCGAATGTCGGGCTCGTCGTCGACCACGAGGATGCGCGCCATGTGATCGAAATCATATCAAGCCCTCAAAGGGCCGCCGGAACCAGGTCTCCAGGCGCTCGATTTATCCGTTGGGGGTAAGACGATGACTCTCATGCGTGTCGTAATTCTGGGAATGCTGGCGCTCGCGGCGTGTACGGGGTGCGCGGCCGCGACCGGGCCGGTGCCGGAAGACTGGCGCGAGCAGTATTGCGAGCGCCAGGGCGCCTCCTACAGCAGCATGAGCGGGAGCTGCATCAGGCGAGGCGGAGGCGTGTGACGGAAGTTGGTGAGCCGTCTGGGACTCGAACCCAGGACCCCCTGATTAAAAGTCGCGCAGGGCAGCATACCCGCGCGCACCACGACACACCAAAGCTCGGCGACGACAAGCGATCCGCTTGGGGCGAGTGAGCCGGTGTATATCGCCGTTCGTCAGGCTATGGCACCGCGTTGGCACCGAGCCCGCCACCGCGCGTCGCCCGCGCCGCCGAACGCTCCCGCACTCGGGCCACCTGATAGGCAATCAGCGCCCGTGCTGGAAGTGCATGTGAACGTTGGCGCCGTCGGTACGTGGTGCCAGCGTGGTGCCATGGCTGCCAGCGACGGCGTGGCTGCGGCATGACCCGTGCGCACGTCTTCCCGGCGCTTCTCGTCGTGCTCGACGTCGGCGCGGCCGTCGTCTACGCGCTCGAGGCTGACGCCCGGCGCGCGATCTACTGGCTCGCGGCGGCCGTCCTCACCGTAGTCGTGACGTGGTAGCGGTCGCCGGATCGACGTTCGATCACCGCCCCCTACCTGAGATAGCGGCCCCCACCCCCGGACCCGGCTCAG
>Ga0233425_10000826_pt1 | contig 74940 bp, 65 predicted proteins | sample Watercolumn_Towu_2_FD_181712 | JGI IMG/M metagenome (GOLD analysis project Ga0233425, IMG submission 181712) | Freshwater microbial communities from Lake Towuti, South Sulawesi, Indonesia - Watercolumn_Towuti2014_140_MG | ecosystem: Environmental > Aquatic > Freshwater > Lake | place... | reverse complement strand
CGAGCCGGGCGGGGCCTTGTCGTGGAGACTCGCGACCTGGGTGCGGTTGGCTTTTGCGTCCCCGCCCAAGGCGCTGGTCGGGCTCGATTTTTTCTGAGGGATTGCCGCCGTTGACGGCTCGTCCGCGAAGCCCGTGGAGATGGAGCTCGTGCCGAGACTGCAAGCTGAAAGGAGAACGGCCACCGAGGCGGCCAGTGCGACGCGATACATGACATTCACTCCCGCCATAAGACGCGCGGTACAGAGAGATCGAGCATCGCACAAGACCTGTTAACTCGCCGTTAATGGTAAGGCGGCCCCACCGTTTGTCCTGAATTGAGAGCGTTCTTCTTTTGGCAGGCCTCAACTCAGGTGATCGAGCCATTCCCTCGCGGCTCGATTTCTATTTCTTCCCAAGATGTTGTCGCCAATTTGACCCGATCGGGGCGAAAGCTCGGCTCGTTGCAGGCGCATCCGTCGATCCATTATCCTCTGCAACAAGTCCATCGGCGCCACGGTGGCAAAAAGGCGAGGGCTCGCCGGCACCACCCCTTGGAACACACGCGCTTCTCCCGCACACTTTGCCCCGGATGACCGGTGATTCGCGCGTCCGGTCCAAGCCGTCGTTAAAGCCGATCGGGCTTGCTCGGGGGCTCGCACCCTTCGCAGGCCCACGACGTGGCAAGGGAGCTCACAGCATGCCGCCAATCGCGCGCGAGGTGATCGCCGTACCCTCCCGCACACCCTTTGTTCCAACACCGCTCGGTAGCACGCTCTTGGCCCGCATGGCGGCCCCGGGCGGGGCAACGCGATCGGAGATCGTCGCTGATCTCGCGCCCCTCTTCTCCCATAAGCTCTCTCCTGCCGAGTGGCGACGCACGGCTGACCACCTGATGGGAGAGCTCACCCAGGCCGAACTGGCCGCCGAAGCGCGCGGGCGTTTCACGGCGACACCGGAGGGCATTGACGCTGCGACCCGCTTTCTCGGTATCAAGACGGCGGCCCCCATCGATTGGCCCGCCATTCGCGACCGCCTGCTTCTCGCCAAGGGACTGGGCATCGAGTGCGAGAAGAGCTCGCGCCTCAAGATGCTGGCGCGGCCGGAGGGTCTGCGTGCGCTGATCCTGCAGCATGCCTTCAACCTCCCGTCCAAGAAGAACCCCTCGCCGGCCAAGCTCCGCGCCCAGCTCGCACTCGTCGCGCTCGAGCGCGCCTTTGGCAACAAGATCAAGACGGGGCTTGGCAAGGGCTCGTCGTTCACCGCCAAGGCGGGCCGCACGCTCGCGGGCCAGCTTTCGATCAACCCGCGCGATTTCGGCACAGACCAGAAGCTCGTAGCCCAGCTTGCGGCGGAGCAGGTGGGGGCGTTGCAGCAGGACTTCGAATCGCTGAGAGCCGCGATCCTGAAACGGCTCGGCAGCACCATCCTCGACAGTCAGACGTCGATTGAGCCGAAAGTCGTGACCGCAGCGTCCGAGCATGTGCCTGTTCCTGCGAACGATCGCGAGCCTCCCGCGCTTTCGAAGCCGCGGTCGCTGCGCCCGGATCTCGCCGGCTTCGCCCGGGCGGTCAAGGCAGCGGCGCGCACACGCGCCGAGGGCTGGCCAGGAAATCGAAAGGCGTTTATCAGCCATGTGTGGCAGGCGATTCGCGCCGCGGAGCCCGCTTGGGATCTCTCCGAGATCGAATTCAAGTGCATGCTCGCCGAAGCGCACCGGATGGGATCCATCGTGCTCGCGAACGCCGACCTCAAGGACAAGAGCAGGATGCAGGAGCTCGAGAGCTCTGCCATCTCGTACAAGAACACAGTCTGGCATTTCGTACGCGTCGAAGACTGAAAAAATCGCGCACGGCGGCCGCCCCTCGGGACGAGGGCCCGAGGACAAGCTCCCCGCAGGGGAGTTGCCATGCGTCAGCATGTACCGTGCGCGTTTCAGGATTTCTCATTGATGCAGCAGGAAGCCAGTAGGGCCGTTGCCCCCGAAAAGCTCGCGGCGGCGTTCGAGCATTCGATCACCTGGGAGGACGACGTCTGGCGGGCGGACCCCGTCGACGTCGCCACGGTGCATGGGAAAGCGCGCGCCAAGTTCCAGGATCTCCTGTCGTCGATCACGACCGGTCGCGGCTCGTCCACGCAGGCGCGCATCCTCCTGTTCCACGGCCAGTCGGGTGCCGGCAAAACGCACCTTCTGCGCGCCTTGCGCACCGCTTCACACCGCGAGGAAAAGGCCTATTTCGGCTATGCGCAGATGACGCCGGATATCGCCAACTATTCCGACTACTATCTGCGCCGGATCGTTCATTCCCTGGAAAAGTCCTACGATCCCGACACCGAGGGCGAGAGCGGACTGAAGCGTCTCACCCGTCACCTCGTCAGCGACACCGAGACGCTCTCCAGGAAGGACCTCGACGAGCTGCGCGAGGCAACGCTCGGAGAGGAGGAGCTGGCTCGCCTCGTGCTCCGCCTCGCCGACGGCATCGTCGCGGCGCCCAGGTTCCGCGACCTCGAGTTGGATATCAACATCGTGCGCGCGCTGCTCTATCTCGAGCGCAAGGATCCGCGCATCGATCAGCGCATCCGCCAGTATCTTTTCGGCCGCCAGCTGACCCCGCTTGCCCATCAGGCGGTCGCTGCGCTCGACCCCAACACCGGCGAGGATCGCGCCTTCGAGATCATTACGGCTCTCGGCCAGCTCATGTGGACGGTGGAGCGGGCGGCCTTCGTCTTCGCCATCGATCAGGTCGAGGACCTGCGCTTCTTCGATAACGCAGAGGAGCGGTTCCAGAAGGCCGTGCGCGATCTCATCCAGATCGCAAACCGGCTCACCAACGCCATCATCATCATCTCCTGCCTCGAGGACTTCTACGGAGAGGTGCGAGGCGTGCTCGCCCAGTCGTATGTCGACCGGATCGAGAAGGCAGGACCCGTCGCGCTGCTCGAAAGCCGCTCGCCCGAGGAGGCGCGCCTCATCATCTCCAAGCGTCTCGAGCACGAGGCCGAGGCGAGCGCCGGAGGGGCGAGCTTCCCCGATCCCTCCCAATACTTCGGCCGTGAGTTCTTCGAGGAGTTCGGCGGACTCTCGACGCGCCGCCTGCTCGAGCACGCTCAGAGCCGGCTTCGCGAGAAAGTCGCGGGCGAACCCGAGGAGCCCGACCCCGCCCTCGGCTGGACCTCGACGCTCGCATCCGTTCTCGGCGGCATATTTGGTGGCGCGCCGGAGGAGACCGGTGCGGAGCGCGCCCTTCATCCGCGCGCATTCGTGGACTACCGGGATGCCTGGGAGCGCTTCCAGAGCTCGTCGGAAGCCGAGATTCCCTCCGATGAGCAGGAGCTTTTGGACGTTCTGGCGGCCGGCCTTGCGCTCGCCAAGGACGAATGGGACGGCGCCGTTGGCCTCTCCGTTCAGCGTGTGGAAATTTCCGACGATGTCCCCGCGATCGACATCCGCGTCACGCACAAGGGCCTCGTTGTCAGCGAGAACCGTGTGTTCCTCTGCAATCGCCCGACCCAGGGCGGCGGCCTCAAGCGTCAGCTCGACAAGGTGCTGGCTGCGATGGCCGGCAAGAAGTGCTTCATGCTGCGCGCGTCCGATTTCCCGCCCAACAAGAAGAACCAGACGGCGCAGGCCTTCCGCAAGTTCCGCGACGCGGGCGGGCGGCAGATGCTGGTACCGATCCCCGAGTGGGAGCGCATGATGACCGTGCGTGAGTTCCACGCTCACCACAAGAGCGACGCGGGTTTCGATCTATGGTTCGAGGACGCGAAGCTCCTTTCGAACCTGCTTTCGATCATTCAACTCTTGCGCCTCGACCTTCTCGGACGCACGCTGCCCCGCTCGGTCAAGGAGACCGACGCGGCTGCCCATGGAGAGGACGGCTCGATGACGGGAGCGGCGGAAGCGTCTGGCGCCGCCACGCCCTGGACGGCTCAGTGGGGCGAGGCCCCGGCTGAGCCGCTTGCCGCCAACGACGACGAGTTGCCGTTGTCCGTCATTCTCGATGAGAACGGCGGCGGCAACAGCATCCTCGCAGGCCGGCAGATCGGCGCGAAGGGTAAGCCCATCACGCTCAACAAGAACGTCTTGAGGCGTCACGCGGCCGTACTCGGCGGCTCGGGCTCCGGCAAGACGACCCTTGCCCTGTGTCTCATCGAGCAGCTTCTCCTCAAGGGTATTCCCGCCGTTCTCATCGACCGCAAAGGCGACCTTTGCAGCTACGCGAACCCTGATGTCTGGCGGGCAAACGACGAGGAGTTCGGCGAGCGTCGAGGCGAGCGAGAGAAGCTTGCCGACGCCATCGACGTCGCCGTCTACACGCCGGGACGCACGTCCGGCCGGCCAATCTCGATCACGCTTCTGCCGCACGGCATCAACGAGCTCCCTGATCACGAGCAGCAGCTCCTGGCCAATCTCTCCGCCGCGGCGCTCGGCGACATGCTGCACCTCAAGAACTCTGCGACGCACCAGAAGCAGTCGGGTACGCTGTCCGTCGCGCTCCGCATCCTCGGCGCGCGCCACAGCCGCGAGGTGACGCTCGCCGATCTCATCAACCTTCTCGAGGACGAGGACGTCGAGCTGACCGACCTCACCCAGCGCATGGACCCCTCGGGCCGCATCCGGCGCGACCTCGTGGCCCAGCTCGACAGCTTGCGCCACCGCAACTCGGTTCTGTTCGAAGGCGGCGGCGAGAGCCTGCGCATGGACTCGCTGCTCGGGCTCGGACCGCACGCACGCCAGGGGCGCACGCGCCTTTCCATCATCTACACCGGCTTCCTCGGCGACAACGAGAACATCCTGTTCTGGGTCTCTCAGTTCCTGTCGGAGACGCTGCGGTTCTGCCAGCGAAACCCGAACGACGAGCTGCAGGCGGTCATCATGTTCGACGAGGCCGATCTCTACATTCCTGCCAATGCCAAGCCGGCCACTGCAGAGCCGCTGCAGAGCCTCTTGAAGCGCGCGCGATCGGCGGGGCTCGGCATCATGCTCGCGACCCAGTCGCCGGGCGACCTCGACTACAAGAGCCGCGATCAGATCACGAGCTGGTTCATCGGCCGCGTCCGCGAGGACACGGCATTGAGAAAGCTCAAGGCCGCCTTCCAGAGCGAGAGCGGCCTTGATCCCGCCGCCGTGCTGCCCGGCCAGACGGTCGGCGAGTTCCACCTCGTGCAGGAGGGGCTCGTGCGCTCGATGAAGGCTCAGCGCTCGCTGATCGAGGCGGAGCAGGTTCCGTTCGACCGGATCGAGCAGCTCGCCCGCGAGACCAAGGGCCAGGACGAGCGTCAGCTGCGACTGTTCGAAGCCCGCCGCTGAGATGAAATCTCCAAAGTCCGCCAGCAGGCTGTGCGCTCATATTTCGTCACAATCGGAGCTCAGCGCGTCCGATTGTGCCGCGCCAGCAGCAGAAACTGTGGCAAAAATGAGAATAGGACGTGCCAGGATCAGAATTTTGTAGTAAATTGTGCTTTGGAGCGGGTTTGTGCTGGATGTCCCGGCTTCAAAGATCTGTCCGGCGCTGTGGGCGGCACCGGGTGGCATCGTTGAATGCGTTGCGCGGGGTCGTGTTATGGCAGCGAGGTTTGTCGGGTTGTTGTTGGCGTCAATTGCGGGACCGGTGATCGGTGTCGGGGTGTTCCTGCTGATTCACAGCTTCTGATCAGCCCTCGAGGGCTCCCAGAGCCCCCTCAAAGAGCCTGATGGCATGAGCAAACGACCGGATCCGGGCATCCGGGACGGAGCGCTCTCTATGAGCAGCTCCTGCGGCAGGCACCTGCAGGCGGCAAGTCCAGGTGCTGCGCCGCCCACGCCCCCACCAAACAAGGCGCATTCGGCAACGCCGGACCTCTCCGCTTGCTGTAGCTGAATTCCCATGCTCCCATTGCTTCGCCCTTGTCGACCGGCGCAAGACAACCGACCTGGATCTGCCCGCAGTGACGACCGAAAAGCCACCTGGCGACGACCGTTTCGCCCATCCCGGCAGGCTTCTCCGGCATGAGGAGGCGATCGCCCTTCTCAAGGCCCGCATAGGCCCGGTGACGGGCGTCGAGACCGTGGCCCTGGCCGCCGCCGGCGGACGCATCGTCGCCGAGCCGATCGTGGCCGGCCATCCCGTCCCCGCCCACACCAACTCTGCGGTCGATGGCTATGCCTTCGAGCATAAAAGCTATGCCGCAGGCCGAAGCGTCCTTCCGGTTCATGGTCGTGCCGCTGCGGGACATCCCCTCGCCACCCGCCCTCCCTCCGGAACAGCGGTTCGCATCTTCACCGGAGCCGTGATGCCGGACGGGCTCGACACAGTCGCCATGCAGGAGGATACGAGGGAGGTCGAGGACAGCGGTGCTCGCGCCGTCCAATTGCCTGCCGGACTGGAGGCTGGAGCCAACGTGCGCCTCCCGGGCGAGGACGTGAGGACGGGAACCGAGCTGTTCGAAACCGGCAGTCTGTTGCGCCCCCAAGACCTTGCCGCGCTCGCCTCGATCGGCGTAGGGAGCGTCCGCTGCTATAAGCGCCTCCGCGTGGCGGTCGTCTCGACCGGTGACGAGGTCATTCGTCCGGGTGAGCGGCTGCTCGTCCCGGGCGAGGTCTATGATGCCAACGCGCCCATGCTCGGCGCGCTGGCAACGCTGAGCGGCGCCGAGGCGACGAGCCTCGGCATCTGGCCGGATGAGCCCGGGCTGATCCGCACGCGACTTGCCGAGGCGGCGCGCCGGTTCGATCTCATTCTGACCTCGGGAGGTGCCAGCAAGGGCGAGGAGGACCACATGAGCTCCGCGCTCGCCGCCCTCGGCCATCGCCACTTCTGGCAGATTGCCGTGAAGCCCGGCCGTCCCATGATGCTGGGTCAAATCGGTCCCGCCATCGTCGCCGGTCTGCCGGGCAACCCCGTCGCCGTGTTCGTATGCTTCCTGATGTACGTGGCTCCAATGCTGAAAGCTCTCGGCGGCGCTCCCTGGCATGAGCCCCGCCGCTACCGTCTCCCTGCCGCATTCGCATTCCCGAAACGCAAGCCGGGACGGCGCGAGTTCTGGCGCGGCATGATCGTCGAGACGCCGAAGGGCCTTGCCGTCGACAAATATGCCCGGGACGGGTCGGGCTTGATCTCCGGATTGCGCGCCGCCGACGGCCTGATCGACATGCCCGAGCATATCGGCCCGGTCGCCCCTGGAGACTTCGTCTCCTACATCCCGTTCCTCGAGTTCGGCATCGTCGGGGCCTGATGCGGTCGCGCACGGGCAAGACCTCGGCGGAAGGAAATGGAGCCTCAGCTCGTCACGATGAGGATTGCGGCCGCGACATAGAAAGCAATCGAGGAGAGGTAGGCCGTCGCGAGCCAGAGCTGCTCCCCTCGGCCGATCGGCGGCAAGGGACGCGGTGCCTTTCCTCCAAACAGCGCCACGGGAAGGCTGAGAGACAGGAAGGCCGTCAGGATGTGCCATTGCAGCGCGACGGCGACGCCGATGCCGCCGAGCAGAAACAGAAAGCGCACCAATGCGGAGACCTCCGGCTCGAGACGCGAGAGCAGGCAATCCGTGATGTGACCGCCGTCGAGCGGCATGAGGGGTGCGAGGTTCAATCCGTTCACGATCGCAGAGAGCAGCGCCAGCTCGGCCGCCAGCTCGCTCCCCGTCTGCCGCCAGACCATGAGGAACAGCGCGGTCGAGGCGAGGCTGAGCCCCGGTCCCATCAAGGCGACGAACCCGCGCTCGGCCTCGCTCTCATGCGGAGCAGCCGCGACGGCCACTCCGCCGAAGAAGGGGATGAAATAGATGCCCTGCACCGGCTGCCCGACGAGGCGCATGGCAACGGCGTGGCCGACCTCGTGGATGAGAATGAGCACAACGAGCAGCGCCGCACTTTCCGCTCCATAGAGGATGAGGAAGCTCGCAAACGTGAGCAGGCCGGTCATGACGACGTCCCACAGTCCGCCCGTGGGCCGGGGCTCGATCCCGACGAGCTTCTCGCAGTGCGCCTTGATCCGGCGCATATTCTGAGCGAGCCCGAGAGGAACGAGCGCGCGCCCCATGAAGCGCGTGTGCGTCAGCTCATGCGACGTCGTCATCAGCGTTCCGCCAGGGGCGTCCGCGAGCGTGTAGCCGACGTAGTAATCGTCCCCGTAGCCCAGAGCGGGATCGCTGCCGTTCCTCAAGATCTGAATGACCTTGGCTTCCCCCGGCCGCTCCGAGATTTCCCTCAACGCCACGTTGAGCCGCTTGTGGCCGACTGTGATCGTTCCAGTGACGAGCGTCTCGTCACCGGGCGTCGGCGCACAATCGATATCGACGGGCACCGGGCCTTCGAAGCGCAACTTGCGCGCCGACGCCACCTGCCAGACGATGTCTCTTGGCGCGCGAATGAGCGCCGAGCGCTCATAGCGCCGGCGCCGGTGTCCGAAGAGGCCATCCACGACCCCGGAGAGAAGCGCGACCAGAAACAGCGTGAGGTCGGCAAGAAAAATCAAGGCTCCCTCTCCTGTTCAATATGACCCCAAAATGGTCCCGCGAATCGGGCCACGATTTCGAATGAGCGCACGCCGCGCAGGCTATCGCAGCCGGAGCACACGAGACCCGCCGTCGCCTCGAGCCACCTCGGAGGGACTCAACGGCGCCTCGGCTTCGTTGCATCCGAGCGCATTCCTTTTAGCGTATAGAGCGCCTCGAGGGCGGCCTTTGGCGTCAACTCGTCGGGGTTCATGGCGTCGAGGGCGGCCTCGAGGGCCGAGGGACCGGAGCTCGAGCCAGACCCCTTGGGCCGCGCCGCGGCAAACAACGGCAGATCGTCGAGCGGCTTCTCACCTCCCGCGGCCCGCCTGTCGTTCTTTTCCAGGAGCGACAGCACCTCGCGCGCACGCTCGACGACGGCTCCCGGCAGGCCTGCGAGCTTGGCCACCTGAATGCCGTAGGAGCGATCGGCCGCACCGGGCTTCACCTTGTGCAGGAACACGATGTCATCGTGCCATTCCTTGACGTCGATGGTGACGTTTCCGACGCCCGTGAGCCGGCCGGCAAGCGCGGTGATCTCGTGATAGTGGGTCGCGAACAGCGCCCGGCAGCGGCAGATCTCGTGCAGGTACTCGACGCACGCCCAGGCAATCGAGAGGCCGTCGAACGTCGCCGTACCGCGGCCGATCTCATCGAGGATGACGAGCGAGCGCTCGCTCGCCTGGTTCAGGATCGCCGCCGTCTCGACCATCTCGACCATGAACGTGGAGCGCCCGCGGGCGAGATCGTCCGAGGCGCCGACGCGGCTGAACAGCCGGTCGACAATGCCTATTTCAGCGTGCCGCGCCGGCACGAACGAGCCCATCTGCGCCAGCACGGTGATGAGCGCGTTCTGGCGCAGAAACGTCGACTTGCCGGCCATGTTGGGCCCGGTCACCAGCCAGATGCGCGCGTCCGGCATCTCGTCGAAACCGGGAGCCGGCTCGGGGGCTATCCGGCCCAGCAAACAGTCGTTCTCGATGAAGGGACCAGCCTTGGCCGCACGCAGAGCCTGCTCGACCACGGGATGGCGCCCTCCGCGAATGTCGAAGGCCTGGCTGTCGTCGATGACGGGTCGCACGTAGCCTTCGGTCTCCGCCAGCTCGGCGAGTGCCGCGGTGTGGTCGAGATCGGCAAGCGCCGCTGCGACGAAATTCAACGCCTGCTCCGCCGCTGAGACTTCACCCGCCAGCTCTGCAAACACCTCCTGCTCGATCGCCAGCGCGCGATCGGCAGCCGAGGCGATGCGTCCTTCCGTCTCGGAAAGCTCCAACGTCGTAAACCGCATGGCATTCGCCATGGACTGGCGATGGCGGAAGATGTCCGACAGCGGCAGGGTAGTGAGCGGCTTGGCGTTCTGCTGCGTCACCTCGATGTAATAGCCAAGGATATTGTTGTGGCGGATCTTGAGAGCTTTGACTCCGGTCTCCTCGACGTACCTCGCTTCCAGCGCTGCCATGACCTTCCGGCTGTCATCGCGCAGCTTCATGGCCTCGTCGAGTGCCGGGCGATAGCCTTGCCGCACGAACCCGCCGTCACGCTTCAAATGCGGCGGATCGTCGATCAGGGCGGCGGCCAGCGCTGTCTCGAGGCTCGTCTCCACGCCTTTCAGTCGGTTGGCGATCCCCCTGATCTCGTCCGGCAGTCCCGCGCCGCCGGACTTTTCGCGAAGCAACCTGGCACACGCTCCGGCTGCACGAAGCCCATCGCGGATCGCAGCGAGGTCGCGCGGCCCGCCGCGTCCGAACGCGAGGCGTGACATGGCACGCGCCATGTCGGGCGCACGACGCAGCGCTTCGCGCAGGTCCTCACAGAGCTGCCCAGCCTCGACGAGGAAGCCGACCGCGTCCAGCCGCGCCTCGATCTCGTGGCGATTTCGCAACGGGCTCGCGAGCCGTGCTGCGAGCTCCCGCGCGCCGGGCCCCGTCACCGTGCGGTCGATGGCATCGAGCAGGCTTCCTTGCTTCTCGCCCGAGGTCGAGCGCACCAGCTCGAGGCTCGCGCGGCTCGCCGCGTCGATGAGCAGAACTGAGCCCGCACCCGTCTTGCGGGGGGCGCGGATCACGGGCTTCTTGCCGATCTGCGTCAGATCGATGTAGCGCAGAAGGGCGCCCACCGCCGCCAGCTCGGCGCGCGTGAAGCTGCCGAAGCCGCCGAGCTCCGTGACCCCGAGCCGGGCCTTCAAATTCCGTTCGCCGCCCATGCTGTCGAACGAGGCGGCCGGCACCGGCGTCGCGGCCGCGCCCGCGAGCTCGATCCATCGGCGCGCCTCAGCGTCGGCAAAGAGCGAATCCGCGGCAATGACCTCGGAGGGCGCAAGGCGGACGAGCTCACCCGGAAGATCGGGCCCCGCGACCTCGCCGACCTCCATTTCACCCGTCGAGATGTCGGCCGAAGCCAGCGCCAGCACCGCGCCTTTTGCCATTGCGCCGCCCTCGGGTCCGCCCGGAACGCGGAACAGCGCCGTCAGATAGTTGCGCGCCTTGGCGTCGAGCAGCGTGTCCTCTGTGATCGTGCCGGGCGTGACGAGACGCACGACGTCGCGACGCACCACGGCCTTGGAACCACGCTTCCTTGCTTCGGCCGGATCCTCGAGCTGCTCGCAAACGGCAACGCGATAACCGCGCTTGATCAGTTTTTGGAGGTAGTCGTCCGCGCGGTGGATGGGGACGCCGCACATCGGGATCTCCTGGCCGAGGTGCTTGCCGCGCTTGGTGAGCACGATACCGAGCGCTCTCGAAGCGACCACCGCATCCTCGAAGAACAGCTCGTAGAAGTCGCCCATGCGATACCAGAGCAGGCTGTCGGGATTGGCGGCCTTGATCTCCAGGAACTGTGCCATCGAGGGCGTCGCCTCGGCGCTCGGAAGAGCGCTCCTTGCACCCGAAACACCCTCCGCGTCCCGGTCCTCGCGATCGCACGTCACCCCGCCATCGAGCGCGGACGCTGTCTGGCCCGAGAGCTCGTCCTGCGGCTCGGCTTTTTTTTGCGCCCCTGTCCCTTTGGCTCTGTTCGTCATTGCTGTTGGGGCTGCTCTCGCCGCCGGTCGGACTTACCGCCGATTCTCAAAGCGGCCATTTCGCTTCTCGTGAGCTCGAGCGGCCCTCTCTCCGATCCCCCTCCCCTTGATGGGGTGGGGCCAGGGGTGGAGTGAATAGCCAAGCGGACCAGCGCAGCAGAGCACGATGCCGCGTCAGCCTTAGTCGCAGGGAGCACCGATCTGCTGGCATGTTCCCCCCACCCCCAACCCCTCCCCACGAGGGGGAGGGGAGCCGCCGCAACATCAATCGCGAGCAGTGCCGTCCCTTTTTCGGTCATGCGCTTGGTTAACCCCGCCACATAGCGGGCGCAACCCGCGTTTCGCGATTTTCGCCACTGATGAGGTTGTCTTGGTGCGGGGCCGGACCTATCGTGCCCCGCGGCGGGACCGAGCCGGTCAGGCTCCGGCCCGCGTTCGCCACAGAACCAAGATCGGACAACATGGCCCAGAAATTCGCCGGCGCCCGCGTCACGGCCCAGGAGGCCCTGCAATTCCATGCGCAGGGAAAGCCCGGCAAGCTCGAGATCGCGCCCACCAAATCGCTCGTCACACAGCGCGACCTCTCGCTCGCCTACTCGCCGGGCGTCGCCGCACCCGTGCTCGCCATCTCCGAGGAGCCGTCGCTCGCCTACGACTACACAAGCAAGGGCAACCTCGTGGCCGTTGTCTCCAACGGAACGGCGATCCTCGGCCTCGGCAACCTGGGTGCGCTTGCCGCCAAGCCCGTGATGGAAGGCAAGGCCGTGCTCTTCAAGCGGTTCGCCGACATCGACGCCATCGACCTCTGCGTCAACACGGAGGACGTCGATGCCTTCATCAACGCCGTACGCTATCTTGGACCCTCGTTCGGCGGCATCAATCTCGAGGACATCAAAGCCCCGGATTGCTTCGTCATAGAGCAAAAGCTCAAGGAGCTGCTCGATATTCCCGTCTTTCATGACGACCAGCACGGCACCGCCATCATCGCGGCCGCAGGACTTCTCAACGCTCTCGAGCTGACCGGCCGCAGCATGGCAGCGACCAAGCTCGTCTTGAACGGCGCAGGCGCGGCCGGCATCGCCTGCCTCGATCTTCTCGTCTCGCTCGGCCTTTCCAAGAAGAACGTCACGCTCTGCGACACCAAGGGAGTCATTTATCAGGGCCGCAAGGAGGGCATGAACCAGTGGAAATCCGCCTATGCGTCGAAAACCAAGGCCCGCTCGCTTTCTGAAGCGCTCGAAGGCGCCGACGTCTTCTTCGGCCTCTCCGCCAAGGGTGTCGTTTCCCAGGCCATGGTCAAGCAGATGGCGCCAAGGCCGATTATCTTTGCGATGGCCAATCCCGACCCGGAGATCACGCCGGAGGAGGTGCACGCGGTTCGCGAGGATGCCATCGTCGCGACCGGCCGCTCCGACTATCCCAACCAGGTCAACAACGTCCTCGGCTTTCCCTTCATCTTCCGCGGCGCGCTCGACGTCCAGGCCACGACCATCAACGAGGACATGAAGATCGCGGCCGCCCGGGCCATCGCCGCGCTCGCCCGCGAGGAGGTGCCCGATCAGGTGATGCAGGCCTTCCTCGGACACCGGCCCATGTTCGGACCCGATTACATCATCCCGGCACCATTCGATCCGCGCCTCATCAGCCATGTGCCGCCGGCCGTGGCCGGGGCGGCAATGGAAAGCGGCGTTGCAAAGCGGCCGATCGTCGACATGGAGGCTTATGTCGCGCGCTTGAAAGGCCGCCTCGATCCGGTGACGGGCTGGATGCAGTCGACCTTCGACAAAGTGCGCGCCGAGCCGAAGCGCGTGGTGTTCGCAGAAGGCGAGGATCCGGCCGTAATCCGGGCCGCCAACACCTATTTCGCACAAGGGTTCGGCCAGCCGATCCTCGTCGGCACGAGCAGCATCGTAAGGGAGAGCTTCGGCGATCTCGGCATCCGGCTTCGCGACGAGTTCCAGCTCATCGACACGAGGAAGTCGCCCTACACCGAGGAGTTCACCGACTATCTCTATGCCCGTCTGCAGCGGCGCGGCTATCTGCGACGGGACTGCCAGCGCCTGGTCTTGAACGAGCGCAACGTATTTGCAGCGCTCATGGTCGTGCACGGCTATGCGGATGCGATGCTCTCGGGCGTGACGCGCAACTGGACGAGCGTATTCCAGGATGTGCGGCGCGTGATGGACGCCAAGCCCGGCCGCAACGTCATCGGCGTGTCGCTCGCGCTCACGCGTGGACGCGCCGTGCTCATCGCCGATACGAGCGTGCACGACATGCCTAGCTCGGAAGAGCTTGCCAACATCGCCACCGAGGCGGCGCATGTTGCGCGAAAATTCGGCATCGAACCTCGTGTCGCCATGCTTGCCTACTCGACGTTCGGTCAGCCGCGCGGTGAGCGCTCCGACGTCGTGCGCGGCGCCGTCGAGATCCTCGATCAGCGCGGCGCCGATTTCGAGTACGACGGCGACATGTCGGCGAGCGTCGCCTTGAACAAGGACATGATGAAGCACTATCCCTTCTGCCGGCTCTCCGACACGGCGAATGTCCTCATCATGCCGGCCTTCCACGCCGCTTCCATCTCGACCAAAATGCTCGCTGAGCTGGGGGGCGCGACGGTGTTGGGTCCCATGCTGACCGGTCTCCAGTATCCGATCCAGATCGCCACCCTGGGCTCCAAGGATAGCGACATCGTGAACCTGGCCGCCCTGGCAGCCTACGACGTCGGCGGGTGAGCGGCCGACAAAAAGTCGCCCAAGTGTCTGCTCAAAATGGGTTTTCGGCAGAGCCGCTTCGGCCGCAGCGGCAAGGGGATGGGTCGTCTGGGACAAGCTATGAGCGTTCCGATTGCAGGGTTGGCGCGGGCCCTGAGGCTCAGCGCTTCTATATCCATCCTGCTCGTGGGCGGGAGAGCCGCGGCCGCTGAGCATGTCGTGATGCCTTATGTCTGCACGCCGCTTGGCGGCGCCGTCGAGCTCGATCCGTCGGGCCCGATGAGGTATCCGATCATCTCCCCACACGACACGATGGACCATCGGCATTGCTCGCCTGCCAACGCCGGACGCTGCAAGACCTGGCGGCTGCACCGTTTCGATATCGACTGCAACGGCGTGCGCGTGCCGTGGGCACAGATCGTCGCGGCGGCATCCGAGCTCAACGACGGTCCGGCCTTCCTGAATGGCGGGCGCCTCAACATCCGCATGAGGCCGCCGCGGGTCAGGCCATCGTACCGCGATGGCGCCTGGCGCGACGGCGGCCCCGGCGGGTGGCAGATGGGACCGGACGGCTTCGGCCGCTTCGAGCGCACACCCTATGGCCGCGGCGACATCGCCGTGCTGCCTCAGGGGTTTGCTCCGGTGATCGCGATGGAGGCGCGTTTCGAGGCTGCCCCGTCGGGTGGCATGACTTCCGGCGGCCGCCTCGACGGCGGGCTCGACGAGCAGCCCGGCGACCCGATGCGCGAAAAGATCGACTTGCAGCATCGCAAAGAAGCAAGCCCGCAGGCGGCTCCTCAACCTGTTCCCGCCCAGAAGTCTGCCACGGGGAACGCAACCAAAACCAACACTGCCGCTGCTGAGAAGTCCTCTTCCGGCGCCAACGTCGCAAGGCAGGAGCAGAAGCCCGATGCTGTAAAGCTGGGGGCCAGTGTGTCCGGCGGTGCGGAGCGGGACAAGTCAGGTGCGGCGGGTTCCGACGGCAGTCTCACCATTCTCAATCGCGATGGCAAGGCAGCGGCCGATGACAAGAATGTCCTGACCGCGGCCGATCAGTCCGCTTCCGCCCAAGCGCAGCAGAAGAGCGCGATCAGATCCGAAGATAAGAAATCCGAAGACAAGAGTGTGACTTTGCCGCCGCCAGGAAGCCCCGGCTCGAAGCTCGCCGCTGCAAGCGAGGAGACCGACAAGGGGGGCGGCGAGGGGATCGACATCGCGCTCGATCGTCAGAGCGGCACGGCCGTCGCCGGCTTCCTCAAATCGACATCGGGGCAAGCGCTCTTGAGCCTCATGGCCATCGCGTTCCTGACAGCGGGCTTCTTGATGATGATGCGCCGGCAGGACCGGGCACCGGCAGCGGCCGGAGCCGGCCGCGATTTTGGGTCCGTGTCGCTCGGCGGGCTCGAAGCCAACGCGGGGACGGCTGACATCGCTTCCGCGAAAGCCATCGTCAGCTTCGCTGCCGCACCGGCGCGCAACGCACCGATTGCGCCACAGGAGGTGCCGCCAGCTGCGCCGGCTCCGGGCACGTTGTCGGCAGCCCTCGAGACGCGCGCCGCAACCGACTGGATGCCGGCCACCCGGGACGATGCCCTGCATGTGCTCGGCGCTTCCCCCGATGCCTCGATCGAGGCCATCCGCAAGATCGTCGACGGCTTGAGGCAGAGCTGGCACCCGGACCTCGCCCGCTCCGAGGACGACAGACTGGTGCGCGAGCGCCGCATGAAGCTCATCAATGTCGCCTGGGACGTCGTGCAGCGCACGGCGGCGGCTTAGAACTTCTATAAACTATTGAAGTTTCGAGCTTTATGCCGCACCGGGGCCGCTTGACCGGGGCGCTCGAATGGGGCTTTCTCGCCGACGTAGAAAGCCGCCTTTAGTCCGGTGTCGGGGCCTTGAACCCCCTCAATTGGAGCGGATCGATGAGCGCCGACGATCGACGTTGCCTGGCAAAGCAAAGCACTGAGGACCCAAGGGCTCCCGGCACGGCAACAGCATCCCTGTCCGGCTCCTCCTCCTCGAGGCCCGATCGATGATCGTCTGCTCCTGCGCCGTGGTGAGCGATCATGACATCGAGCTGGCCGTGCTCGACATCATGAGCGAGCCCAACGCTCCGCTGCCGACACCGGGCGTCGTCTACCGCTATCTCGAGAAACGGATGGACTGCTGCGCCTGCGCTCCGCTCGCCGTCGAGACGATCTACGCCAAGATGGACGCTCTTGTTGCCAAAGGGCTCATCTGCCCCTGCGCCTGCGCGTCGGCACAGGACAGAATGGTGCGCCTGAAGCGTCCCGCTCACGCTCGAGCACAAGAATGTGAAGAAATTGCCCCGCACGAGCGTGCGCCTGATCTAATATCGAGCGAGTCCGTTGAATAGGAGCGCGAGCTTCTCGCCTCCATCTCCCGGGCGATCGAGCATGAAACGCCAGCAACGGAGACCGTGACGATGAAGGGCGACAAGGAAGTCATCGAGGCTCTCAACGAGGCCCTCAAGCTGGAGCTGGGCGCCGTCAATCAGTACTGGCTGCACTATCGCCTGTGCGCCAACTGGGGCTATGCAAAGCTCGCCAAGAAGGAGCGCGCCGAATCACTGGAGGAGATGCAGCACGCCGACAAGCTCATCGATCGCATCATCTTTCTCGAGGGCCATCCCAACCTGCAGCAAGTCGCTCCACTGATGATCGGCCAGGATATCAAGGAAGTGCTCGAGTGCGACTTGAAGGGCGAGCACCTCGCCCGCGAGCACTACATGAAAAGCCGGGCACTCTGTCGCAAGAAAGAGGACTACGTGTCGATGGAGCTGTTCGAGGAGCTGTTGGAGGACGAGGAAGGTCACATCGACTTCCTCGAGACGCAGCTCGATCTATTGAAAAAGATCGGCGTCCAGAATTATGGGCTTCTGCAGGCCGAGGCCGCCAACGGTGATAACGGGTAACGGGCCCACAGGCCCGTTACTCTCGTTTCCCTTCCTCTGACGGCTCAAGCCTTGCGTAACCGCTCGAGGATTTCCTTCGTCGGACGTCCGTCGTCGGGGAGGCTCTTGCTTTGCTGCCAACTCTGGAGCGCGTCGTGCGTCCTGGCGCCGAACTTGCCGTCGGCAACGACCTTGAAGCCCTGACGTGTCAAGAGCGTCTGCATCTCCTCGATCTCCTCGCTGTTGAGCTCGAGGACATCAGCAAGATCGGGCTTGCGCACGCAGGGATAGCCCGAATAGGAGCAGCGCGTAAATCCGGGGATCGTGCTCGGGCTGCACTCCTGCCTGGCGCACGCTGCATGCTCCGGATCAGCGTAGCGCTCGCCGAACTTATTGATCACCTGATCCTGCCAGTGATCCTCGACGGACTTGCGGGCCCAATAAAGAGTCGGGCGCTGGTTGCCGGAGGCCGAGACGCGTTCTGTCTGGCAGCCGTTGGGAGGTTTCGGCAGCTTGCTCACGATGCTGTCGTCGTCACACGTCATGTCTGCTTGCGCTGGCGCCGCGATGTTGACCGGAATCAAAAATGCCAGCGCGACAATCGGTGCCGTGAAACGTGCCTTCGATTTCATGATCACAACCTCAAGTGCGGAAAGTGCTGATCTTGCGCGGAGCATGACGCCGCGCTTCCTATCGAGCGCATTGAATGCGTTCGTCGGTCAAAGCGCATTGACGTTCCGCAACCGGCCGTCGGCTCGGACAGATTTTCCGGGATAACCCGAGCTTCGAGGAATGCGCAGATCGCGAGGCCGGGATCACCTCAATGCGGACGCCGCTGCGATCAGCTTCGCATCCGCTCCGCGCGCTCCGACAAGCTGCACCCCGAGCGGCAGCCCCTCGACGGTGAGGAGCGGAAGAGTAAGTGCAGGCATGCCGAGGTAGGTCCACAGAAAATTGAACGCGGGCGAGCCTGTCGACGCGAGACCATTCGGTGCGGGCCCTGCCGCGGCAGGAGTAACGATAGCATCGTAGCGCGAGAGGATCGGAGCAAGGGCGACATAGAGGGGCTCACGGCGCGCAAGAGCCTCCTCGTAATCCCTTTCACTCACCGTGCGCCCAATCGCTATGACCTCTGCGAGCTTCGCACTCAACACAGTGCGATGCGATTCGAGGAGTGGCCCATAGTTCTTCGCGATATCGCGGAATTGCACGGCACGCTGCAGTCCGGACGTGGTCGCGAAATCTCGAGGAAGCTCGATCTCCTCGACGAGGTCCCGGTGCTCGGAGACGAAATCTTTCATCGCCTCGTGCATTGCCGGCTCGCCTTCACGCCATGCCGGAGAGCGGACGAACGCGAGCCGAATGCTTCGGCCCCAGCTCGATTCCAGGGGGATGCCCGCAAGACACGAGACCAGGAGAGCCATGTCCTGGAGCGACCGGGCAAGCCCGCCAATCGTGTCCAGCGCGGCCGACTGCTCTAAGACACCCTCGCATGGGATAAGCCCGAACGTGGGCTTCATCCCGATCACGCCGCAGTACGATGCGGGACGGATGATCGAGCCTGCGGTTTGGGTGCCGAGCGCAAGAGGGACATGGAGATCCGCGACCGCGGCAGCCGAGCCGGACGATGAGCCGCCGGGCGTCCGCGCCAGGTCGTGCGGGTTGCGCGTCCTGCCCGGCCCGAAGAAAGCGAGCTCGGTCGTCTCCGTCTTGCCGAGGATGACGGCGCCCGCTGCGATGAGCCGGCGAACGACCTCGGCATCCTCGCTCGGCCGCCGCCCCTTGTAGACTGGCGTGCCCTGCTCGGTCGGAAGATGCTTCGTGTCGATGATGTCCTTGATTCCGATGGGCACCCCATGGAGCGGGCCGATCGGCGCGCCACGCCACAGCTCCGCGTCTCTTTCAACCGCCTGATCGAGCGCAAAACGCGCGTCGAGATGGGCCCAGGCCAGAACATCGGGCTCGCGCGCCGCGATGCGCTCGAGCGAGGCACGAACGAGAGCCTCGGATGTGATCACACCCTCGCGGATCAGCTTTGCGGCCTCGGCTGCTGAGAGCGTGCTCAAATCCTGCATGCCACGAAGACCCCCGGTGCCATCGACGTCCAAGCGACATTTGCCCAGCGACCACAGTCGCGTCGATCGCCTGGCCGTGTCCGCTGGCAGACGAGAGATTTGCCGCAGCCCGCGGCCGAGCGACTCCCTTGACGGCGTTTCGGGCAACAACCTATAGCTGCCTTCCCGGCGGGCGGGATGATGAATTTTAGCTCAGATCGTCTCATGGTGACGGCCCTCGACACCTCCGGCCGCCTCTGCCAGCCCCGCCTCGGGCACCGAGAAAGGACATGAGATGTCGAACGCGACGTACCGCTCCGGCCGTCATTTTCTCCAGATCCCCGGCCCGACGCCGGTTCCCGAGCGCGTCCTTGCGGCCATGTCGCGCCAGATCCTGGATCACCGCGGGCCCGCGTTCCAGGAGCTCGGCAAACGCGTGCTGTCGAGCGTGAAGACCGTCTTCAAGACCCAGAATCCGGTCGTCATCTTTCCGTCCTCCGGCACGGGTGCCTGGGAAGCAGCCCTCGTCAACACGCTTTCTCCCGGCGACAAGGTGCTGATGGTCGAGACAGGGCAGTTCGCGCTGCTCTGGAAGGTGATGGCCGAGAAGCTGGGGCTCGTCCCCGAGTTCCTGCCCACCGACTGGCGCATCGGCGCCGAAGCGTCCCTGATCGAGGCGCGGCTCGCCAAGGACAAGGCGCACGAGATCAAAGCCGTGTGCGTCGTCCACAACGAGACCTCGACCGGCTGCCGCTCGTGGATCGAGGAGATTCGCAAGGCCATCGACGCCAACAAGCACCCTGCGCTCTTGATGGTCGACACCATTTCCTCTCTGGGCGTGCTCGATCTGCGCCATGACGAGTGGGGCATCGACGTCACGATCTCGGGCTCCCAGAAAGGGCTCATGCTGCCTCCCGCCTTGTCGTTCAACGCCATCAGCCAGAAGGCGCTCGCGGCTTCCAAGACAGCCAAGCTCGCGCGCTCCTATTTCAACTGGGACGACATGCTGTCGAACAACGCCACCGGCTTCTTCCCCTACACGCCGGCGACCGGCCTGCTCTATGGTCTCTGCGAGGCGGTCGACATGCTGAACGAGGAGGGTCTCGACAACGTGTTCGCGCGCCATGAGCGCCTGGCCGAGGCGACGCGCCGCGCTGTGCGCGCGTGGGGCCTCGAGATCTGGTGCCGCGATCCCAAGTACTACTCCCCGGCCGTTACGACGGTCGCCATGCCGGATGGGCACAATGCGGACGCCTTCCGCAAGGTGGTGCTCGACACATTCGACATGTCGCTCGGGACCGGCCTCAACAAGCTCGCCGGAAAAGCCTTCCGCATCGGGCACCTCGGCGATACCAACGAGCTCACCATCATGGGCGCGCTTGCGGGCGTCGAGATGGGGCTCGGTCTTGCCGGTGTGCCGCACAAGAAAGGCGGCGTCGCTGCCGCAATGGCCTACTTCGCCGAGACCGCGAAGCCGGAAACCGCAAAGGCAGCCTGAGGCCCCGAGTTGGCGTGGCGCAGCAGCCACGCCTTGATAAGCTAGGAAAACAACAACGCCGCGTGCCCTCGGGCCGCGGCGTTGTCGTCTGTCGAATGGCGTTCTGGCCGGTGCGCGCTCAGCGCCCAAGGCCCGCGAGCGCGATCTGAACCTTGCAGCGCTTGCCAAAGCTCATGAAGTTGGCGAGCACACAGCTCTTCACCTTTGCATAGGTTGGACTGTCGCCGACGCACATGCGGCGCACATCGGCCTCACAGGCCGCACGTATTGCCGGAGTGATCTCCGGCGGCAGCTGGATGTCTCCGGCCTTTGCAGCCTGGGCCACGAGCAGCATGGCCACAGCGGCCCCCGCAAACGATTTGCTCATCATCAATCCCCACTCGATCGTTCGTTGGCTTCTTTTTCGCGCCCCTCTCAGCACCTAAAAAAGGCAAAAATGGTGCAGTGCGGCAAGCAACCTCTGGTTTGGCTGTCCATTTGGTCGCAAGGCCTGTGCAAAACTCGCGCCTCTAACGCAGGCCCTGAACGCCGTACGGCAACAGGCCCGCGGCCATATTCACCATGAGTGCCAGCACCATTGTGTTGAAAAAGAACGCCACCGCCGCATGCAGCGTCACGAGACGGCGCATGGACTTGGATCGGATGGCCGTATCGGACGTCTGCGAGGCCGCGCCGATGGTCACTGCGAAATAAAGGAAATCCCAGTAGTCGGGCTTCTCGTCGCCGGGAAAGACGAGGCCCCGCTCGGCATCCCGCTGCCGCTCGGGAGGAGCATAATACTCGTGGGCGTAGTGAAGCGTGAAAACAACCTGGGTGACGCACCATGAGATGACGATGGTCAGCACAGCGAGTCCCAGATACTCGAGCTTGCCTGCCCCGGAAGCGGCCCAGACCTCGCCGATCAGGAACGCAATCGACACGAAGCTCGCGGCGATGGCGGTCAGCACGATCAGGAGAATGACAATGGCACTGTCGTCCTGCTGGGCAGCTCGGCGCCTGATTCTCGCGCTATCGTAGGCGAGCATCGCCCTCAGCGCTCCGGCAAGGTAGACCAGTCCACCCGCATCCCATGCGAGGGCCGCGCGCACGGGGGCGCTCCAGCCGCCGGGCGTGGCCGCATAGGCGACGATGGCCCCGAGCACAGCGAGAATGATCTTGGGGCGCACGACCAGTGAATGCAGGAGCGCCACCGGACTATACCAGCGGCGGCGCAGTCTCGGCAGATATGCTTCGGCCATCGCCACCCCCGATGCGATCCGTGACCCAGGACCAGCTCAAGACTTCTTCTTGCGTGCGGCCTTCTCTGGAGAAGCCGTAGGCGCGGCAGGACCCGCCTCGCCGAGCACACGAATGAGAGCCTCGGCCAGGCGCACGCTGTCGAGATCGTCCTTGTGAATGACCTCATCGGCACCGGCCGCCATGAGCGCGGTGCGCCGGTTGCGCGTGACCTGCCCACTGATGACGATGATGGGCCCTCCATAGTCCGCGCGGCGCAGGAACGGAATGGTATGCGTGGCGGTGTCTGACGGCTTCAGAATGTCGTCGAGAAACACGAGCTCCGGGCGCCGCTCCAGCACACAGTCGACGGCGCTGGCCGCGGTTGCCGCACGGCGTACATCGAGATCGTAACCGAACATGACGCGCAGCGTGGCCTTCATACGCTCGGCATCGAGCGCCTCATCCTCGACGACCAGCACGTCCTTCAACGGCGGCAATTGCTTGCGCAGCCTGTTCACATCGCTCTTCTTGGCGAGGAAATCGCCGCCTGACCGTGACGTTGCCGATGTCATTCTTAGCCGCCCCTGTCGGTGGGTCGAGCCGCGGCCAGGAGGCACCAGCCAGCCCGAACTCCAATGCTCTTGGCTGGGAGGCCAAAACCGTCCCCGCGCCATTAGCCTCACACTAGCCGCCGGCCTATAGACCTGCAAACAGGAATTGAGGAAGAGGTTGATTGCCCTCGACAATACGGCAAGGAGTGCGGGCTCAGTCGCTTACCGCCTTTGGCCATGTCAATCGGAAGGTGGTCCCGCGCCGCTCGGCGGGGTTCGAGATGAGCTCGAGGCGCCCACCGGCCGCTTCGACCCAGCGCTTGACGAACGCCAGCCCCATGCCCTGTCCTTCGGTCTCAACTCCGTCGAGGCGGCGGAACGGAAGGAATACGGCCGTATGCTCGGAAGGAGCAATGCCCGGCCCGTCATCCTCGACGCAGAAGACCAGCGCGTCACCGGCATCGGCGCCAACGAGACGGATGTGGCCCTCGGGACGATCATGGTGCTTGATCGCATTGTCGATCAGGTTGCGCAGCGTCAGATCGAGGGGCGCGACGAGCGTCGTTATGGCCGGCCAGATCCCTTCGATATCGATCTGGAAGCCTGGCGGCGGACGCATCGAGTGCACGATCGCATGAGCGAGAGCATGCGTGTCGACATGCTCGAGCACCTCCTCCTTGCGCCCGGCACTCGCGTACTCGAGCAGGGCCGTCAACATTCCGGTCATGCGGCGCGATTGGGCACGCATGTCGGCGAGCTTTGCCGTCAGCTCGGGCGTTGCGGCCTCGCCGAGAGAGGTCTCAATCTCGTCGACGATGTAGCGCAGCATCCGCATCGGCGCCTTGAGATCATGCGAGATGATCGAGGCGAACTCCTCGAGATCCCCGTTTACTCGCGCGAGCTCTGCGTTGGCCTTGGCAAGCTCGCGCGACTTCCCCGTCACCTCGGCTTCGGCGATGAGCCGGGCCCGGATCTGCCGGCTCAGCTCGACCTCAAGGTCGGAGCGGGCGGAATGGCGCGTGATAACGACGAGGTAGCAATTCTCCTCACGGGACCAATAGACTGAGATGTTGGCTTTCGGCATGGATGCCGAAGGCCCCACTATCGAGACACCCGGCATGTCGATGATCGCACCAGTCTTCTCCTTGAGCGCCCGGATCTCCTCCTCGAGGCCGACGAGCGGGAGCAGCTGTTCGGTCAGGCGCTCGCCGACCTCGACGAACGAAGCGAGCTTGCCGTAGCGCGCCGTGACGTCGAGCGCCTCTCCGACCCATATCATGCCGAAAATGCCGCGTTCGGCGAGCATCCGTCCCGCGGTCAAGAGAGGCGCGGGGCGACTGCCTGGGATCGGATTATTGGCCTCGTCTTGAGATGGCATCGGCGGCCTCGATGAAGGCTTTCTCTACGTTCTCGCCGGTCTTGGCGCTGGTGAGATACGGCTCGATCCCGAATTTGACCAACGCATCCGGCAACTCGATCGATCGGGTCGACCCCAACAAGTCGGCCTTGTTCAAGACGAATGACACGTGTCGCCCAGGCAGGGCTTCCCGGAAACCCTGTCCGAGACGAATCATTGTTTCCAGCGTGTCACGCCGCGTTATGTCGCCGATCACGATCGCAGCCGAAGCCTGCTTCAAATAGACGTGCTTGAAGATGGCCTCGCCGAAATTCCCATCGGTATCCCACACGATGAGGCTCATCTGGTCCCTGCCGGGTCCGGGCGGCACGTCGTAGCGATAAACATCGACGCCGATCGTCGGCTTGTAGCTGAGCTCGAAGCGATCGAACACAAGCCGCTGAACGATTGACGTCTTGCCGACACCGATCTCGCCAAGCAGCATCACCTTGCGCGAAATGCTCATGGAGCCAATTCGCCCTCGAAGCCCACCTCGAACTCTGCGCGACGGTTCGGACTGGTCTCGCCTGTGATGCTCGAGATGTCGAGGCCGTCCAGCCGGCCTACGGCCACCAGCCGGCTGGCCGGCACGCCGAGACTCGTCAGATCGCCGACGACCTTTTGAGCGCGCGCAAGGCTCAGTGACGAGTTGGAGCTTTGTGCACCCTTGTCGTCGGTGTAGCCAACGATGCGCACGATGAGTGTGCTCTCGCCAAGCAGACGGGCAAGTGCCGCGAGTGTCTCTTCCGTACGGGCCGGATCGCGATACTCGGTGTCATTGGCAAAGAAGACGGCGTTGGCTCTGGTCCAGGCTTCGAGTCGCTCGCGGACCGAAGGCTCTCGTTCGGCAATAACCGGTTGCGGCAGGCTCTTCTTCACTGCCAAGGCCTGGACCGCTGCAACCAGAATCGTTCCCAATCGCTCGGCTTCGTCAGCCAAGGTCTCGGCATCGTCGTCGACGGAGCTGGTGCCTGTCTCCTTTCCAGACGGCAAGGCAACCGCCGCAGGCGGAGCCTTGAGAAGGAGCCCAGACAGCTCGCCCGAGGTTGTGCTGATCCGGCCGGACAACTCGATGAGGGCGCCCCACTCCTTTGCCGTTGCAGCGAGCGCCCTTCCTCTGCTGCGGAAGGGGAGGAGGATGCCCACGGCATCGGAGAGCGTCTTTCTGGCGCCAAGCACTGTTGCGCGGGCTGGGCCGCCTTCGATCAGGCCCTCGAGCTGCAGCTCGAGGGCCTGCGCCTGCTCGAGCTTTCTCAAGGCCCGCTCCACGGCGCGCAACCTGGCCGAAACCGACAGTCCGGCCACCGTATTGCGAATGTCATCGATGCGTGGCTCGAGCCCTGCGATCGCTCCGCGCATCTTGTCGACCTCGGGCTCGAGCCCTTTCACATCGCCGGCAACTCGTGAGACCTCGGGCGCAAGACCTTGAACCTCTCCGCGCACGCCCGCGATCAACGGCTCGACCTCCGCGAGACCGGATGGAAGCACAGCCATCTGGTCGGCGATCTCGACGCCAGGAAGCGCGGTGCGAAGCCGGGCAATGATCCCCTCTCTCGCCCGCGCCGAGGGGGCCAGTCCGCCAACGGAGAGCGAGAGGCCCATCGACTCCACCGAGAGCTTCACTGGATAGCCTTTGAGTTCGGCATAACTGGTCAGCTCGGCCGTCGCGATGGAGCGCACATGCTCGGTCCGATAATGGGCGTAGAGCGTCCATGCGAGCCACGCTAAGAGCGGCAGGCCGATGATCCATGCCACGAGCTTCAATGGCGTAAAGGCCCGAACATCACCCCCCAGTTCCTCATGCTTGGCTTCAAGGCGCCGTCCTACGTCGTCGGACAAGCTGGGTAGAAGGCGCGACTTGCTGGCGGCGTCCGCCGGATCTATTCCACCGGGCAGGTCGTTGATGCGCTCGATGGCAGAGAGAAACGCCTCGTCGATGACCGCCTCGACCGGCTGCGCCGCGGTGCCGCTGCACTTGGCAGCTAGGAGATAGACCGGCGAGGCGCGCAAATAGATTTGCCGCTCCCCCAAATCGATCTGACGGAGCCCGGATGCCTCGTCACCCAGAGCCTCGCTCGAGAACTCGTTGATGGCTGTAAGAACGCCGCTCATGACGTGGTCCCGGCCGCTATCCCTTTCTGGGCCTGCTTCTGGCCAGCGCGCGACAAGCTCCCCTGTGCCGCGCCGGATAAGATAAAGCTCCTCGACCACGAGCCGCTGCGTTTCCGCCATCGCCAGCTCGGCCATCGACTTTCCCGTGGCGATGCTTTTCAAGCGAAGCATCAGCGGATTGGATTCGAGGCGGCGATTGATGTCGTTGGCGAGATCCTTCATCGCGCTCGCGATGTAGGCCTTCACCATGCGGCCCGTCATGGGATAGAGCGCCTCGACCAGCTCGTCCTTGCTGTTGCCGATTTCCGTCTTGACCGTGCGCACGACAAGAGGTGCAACCGCGCTCGCCATCTCGTTGTGCCGTTCGACCTCGGCCTTGCGCAAGGCGCCGTCGAGGACCTCCGCCACGCTCGATTCGAGCCTCTCCTTCGTTCCGGTGCGCTCGAGAAGCGCCTCCAGCCGGCGGTGCAACTCGTCTCCTGCCGCTCCGATCCGGTCGATACGCTGGCTGAGCTCGGCAAGCTCCCGCGTCTCGGCATCGAACAGGAGCTCTTTGATCCGGCCGACCGTGTCGGTCATCATAGTCTCCAAGAAGAGTCCCTGCGGTTCCGCGTTGTTTCGTTCCGACAACGGTTAGCCGCGCGATAGTGCACGGATGCGCTCCGCCAGCGCCTCGACGCTGAGAGCGAGATCATGGAAGGCGGAACGGCGATCGGCCTCGGTGGTCCCCGCGATGGCGTCGAGGCGCGCCGACAGGGCGTCGAGCTGCCGGCTCACGGTCGTCTCGAGCTCGTCGATCCTTGCCGCCAGCTCTCCCAGACGCTGCTCCATGTCGCGCGCATGATCGCCCAGCAATAGCTCACGGACTTGCTCCAGCCGCTCGTCCTGGGGCTGGCGCGAGGAAACCGCTGCGCGGAGCTCGTGAAGGGAGGCTGCCGTCATGTCGCGTGCCTACTTGTTTCCGATCTGGCCTGAGCGGCCGGTGCAAGCCCGACCTATGCACCCCAACGAATTCGCGAAGTCTACTTAAGGGGTTGACGTGCTGCAAGCGCAGCCCACGTTCGAATCCAACCGGCCGTGCCGGCAGGTCCAAATGGCAAAGCTTGCCGAAACCGCAGGCCACGCCCATTCATCGGCAGCGCGGGCTCAGCAGGGGGTGTATATCTGGCACGCTTGACCCGACCCTTTCGCACTGCGCTTGGCCACTCTTCGGGAGCTAACCAATGTTCAACATCCTGCATCCATGCTTCGCCTCAGCATCATGGCGCGTGATGGCGGCGCCGGCCATGCCCCTACTCCCGGAGCCCGCGCGGGCCGATATCGTCGTCATCGGCTCCGATGCCGGTGAGGTCCGCACCGGCGCCGTCCTGGATGCTCTCAGGGACCCGAGCTTTGATCTGGCGTCGCTGCCGCGGTGAGCCCATCCCCTGCCGCCATGCCGCTGCCGGGCTCTTCCGGCTCGCCGCGCGGGTCGAGCTCGAACACGACCTGGGTCGAGCTTGGCACGGCGACGAATATCTCCTTCGTCTCCTCCGGGAGTTCCGGGCGAAGATAGATGCGCGTCGCCATGACCAGCGCGATGATCGCGTGTGCGGCAGCCGAGTGGAGAAACAGTGCGCCCGGTCCCAGCCTGCTCATGATCCAGGACGCCACGAGCGGCCCGCAGATGGCGCCGAGCGAGAAGGTCATGAGAAGCCCGCTCGACACCTCCACTGCTCGCTTCTTGTGGACGAGATCGTTGGCGTGCGCGACGCACAGCGTGTAGATCGGAAAGGCAGCTGCACCATAGACGCCACCCATGGTCAGCAAGACCCAGTGCTCGGCGCTGCCGGCGAGATTGAGCCCAGCGCCTGCGCAGGCGGCGAGCGTCGCGGCTACGACCAGGAGCGCCCGGCGCCCAATGCGGTCCGAGTACCAGCCAACAGGCCACTGCGTCAGCGCCCCCGCCAGTACAGAGACCGTCAGAAACGTTATGATCCCGGTGATCGGAAGACCGTTGGCCTTGGCGTAGACAGGCGACAGGGACCAGAATGCCGCGTTTGCGAGACCGGTGAGGAAGCAGCCTGCCACAGCCGCCGGCGAGACGGTTGCCAGCCAGCCCAGCCGAAGCTTGGCGCTGTGCGGAACAGCCGGCGCCGGCGTCGACGTCAGGGCGACGGGAACGGCAGCGAGCGAGTAGAGAATGGCGGTCAGCGAGAAGAGCTCGAAGCCCTTAGGATCCGAAAGTCCCAGCATCTGAATGCCGGCGGTCACGACGGTGAGGTTCAAGAACGTGTAGGCGGACAGGACCCGGCCGCGTGTCTCGGGCGTCGAGGCGCCGTTGAGCCAGCTTTCGATGCCCATCGCGAGACCGGCAAAGCAGAGACCGTTCAAGGCTCGCATCGCCCACCACAAATACGGCTCCGACCAGATCGCATGGATCAGCGGAGCTATGGTTGCCGTCGCCGTGAACGCGACGAAGGCGCGGATGTGCCCGACGCGCGAGATGATGAGCGGCGTCAGCAGGCATCCTACGATCAGTCCAAGATAATAGGATGATCCCAGAAGTCCGATCTCGAGCCCGGTGAACCCGTTGAAGTCGGCTCGTAGCGGCAAGAGAACGGCCTGCAGCCCGTTGCCGGCAAAGAGGATAGCTGCCGAGACGAGGAGCGCGACCACAGGGCGAATGAGGAGAGGCATCGGGACCGGCGGCAGGCTCTCGATCTTTGAGCGGGTGAGGCTAACGGGTGTAGGGCTTTCCCAAGCGTAGCGCATCGGCCAGGATTTTGGCATGGTCGAATGCGAGAGGCACCTTCATTCCCGGCGCAATCCATTCGGCCGATACGGCATCATCTCCGGCACGTGGCTCCGCGCGCCCGATGCGGGCGAGAAACGCGACCGACACCGTTGGCCCGCGCGGATCACGTTTCGGGTCCGAATAGACACCGACGAGCTTTAAGCGCCGGGCCTCGATCCCAGTCTCCTCGAGAAGCTCGCGGCGGCAGGCAGCTTCGACGGTCTCGCCCCGCTCGACGAACCCGCCAGGCAATGCGTAGCGGCCCTTGAACGGTGGGTTTCTGCGCCGGATCAGCAATACACGTCCCATGCGATCGAGCACGACGCAATCGACGGAGAGGGACGGTGTCAGGGGATTGGGCATGAGACAACTATATCAAGCCCGGCTTAGCGAAGGCTTGCATCCCTGCGCCGGGTCCCCGGTCCCGAGGCGGCTCCGGCTCAAGAAACGCTCTGAGCCTTGACCGTGTCAGACGGAGGGGCCGGCACCGGAGGCGGCGAACCCCATGTAGCTCGCGTTGATGCGGCGCGCATCGGCATCGTGGCCGGCGGCATGGGCCACGACCGCGCCGCCAATGCGCTCGGTCGCGTCCTTCACCTCTGCTCCCACCAGAGCCTCAACGACGCCGTAGCGCCGCCGCATCGCCATCAGGATCGGCTCCCGATGAGCGCGCTCCTCGGCAATGGTCGTGTGCAACTCCTCTCTTGCAGCCGAGGCGAAGGCCGCCTTGTCCGCTTCGGCAAGTGAGTCCCACAAGGCGCGCGAGACGCCGAGCGACATGGCCGTGCCCTGCCCGCCAAGCGCCAGCGCGTAGGCCCGCGGCGCGATTTCTGGCAATCCGAGCGACATGGCCGCAATGACGCCGCCATACTGAGCGGCGCCGATGCGGCCCGCTTTCATCGCGGCGACGATCTCCCCCGGCGCCAGGGCGACCGGCTCGGCGCCGATGCCGCGCACGACCTCGGCGGCGAGACCATCGACGGACATGCCGAGGCCCGCAAGATCAGCGAGACGATCGAGCGGAGCTGCCGACCAGAGTGAAACGGGCCCGGTATGACCGGCGAGAAGAGACTTCACGCCGAATTTTCCGGCGAGCCCGTCCCACAGCGCCTGACCGCCTCCGGCAACGAGCCAGGCCTCGAGATCGGCGACGGGAAGACCTCGCTCCCAGGGAAGCCCCGCGAAATAGGCGAACGCCGGGTGCAGCGCGACGTGGCGGTCCTCCGTCCCGTGGTAGAGCTCGGCTTCGCCAGCCGCGAGGACCTCGATCCCCGTTCTCGTGCTCTCGACCAGCTCGACGCGACACCGGCTCCCGGTCGCCGCCTCGATGCGCCGCGCAAGCCGGCGCGCGCTGTCGCCAAATCCCTTGCCGTCGTCCGGCCAAGGCATCACCATGCGCAGAAGCTTCGCGCCGGCGCTCGTTTGCGCCGCTCCGGCTTCGCCCGCCGCATGGGCGCCGGTGGCGCCTGCAGCAGCGGCCGCGGCCGCTACGCCCGTGGTTTTCAGGAACTCACGACGGTCCATGACGCTCTCCAGAGGGGCTCGCTCGACACCCCGCCATCAAAGCCTATTGGCGGGGGAATGACAACGCCAACCCGGACGAGGGCTGAGCCAGTCACTCCGACCGCGAGATCAACCGGTTGATAGAATGGAAGAAGTTCTCGGGCCCGACGTAGCCCGGCACGCGCCCGATCTCGGTGTTGCCCTTGAGCAGGAGAACGGTCGGCACGCTGTCGATCGGTGCCGCCAGTCTGACGCTCCCGGCCTCCACCTCGTTCACGTCGGAATAACGCAGTGGCACCGTCTTGCCGCGATCCGAGGCCTCGTAGACCGGGGCGATATCGCGTCGGAAGATCTGGCAATAGAGGCAGCCCTCGGCCTCGACGACGACCAGCTCCAGCCCCGAGAGCGGCAAGGCCCCGGTTTCGAGATCGAGCGCGGCCAGCCCTTGCGAAATCGGCGGCCCTGCCAGGAGCGCGATCCCCAGCATCAAAGCAAACGAAACTCTCGCGCTACGCGACATCGGCCGGCTCCGGAGCGAGGGTGGCGAACAGAACTTGGGCTCGTGATCCAAGCTTGAGGCCAGATCGGCCGCAATCCAGCCACCACTTTTGAGGCTGGTTAATCGGGCTCGGCACCCACGACATCAAGGAGCGGGAACAGAGAGGCTCGGCCCCGGCTCGGGCACCGAGGGACTTGCGGCCCCGGGCCAATCCGAAACCGAGCATCAGCTTGCATGATCTGGTCTCGGCGATCCGATCTCAGGCACGTCAACCGGCCTGGAGGGACTGGCGCCTCCGTCCCGGACGCGATGCATTCGGCAGCGAACGAGGCAGGCCGGAGAGAGCAAGGCAGGACTGGCGCCAGGAGCGACCGCGGTGTCACACACGTGGATGTCATCCTCGGGCGCACCCCTTGGCGCGTCCCGAGGACCCATAGTGCGACAGACTCCCAAGTTGCGTGCGGGGCTCGGAGCCCGAAAGTCGTTGATCAGCCTTCGCCGTCGCTCTTGGCGCCGTCTTGTTGCCAAGGGCCGGGAAGCTTCGCAGCTCTAAAGTGCCAGCCCTGGGGGATCGCCATCACGCCGGGCAAGGTCGGATAGAGATCCTGCCAGCGAGGCGACATGCAGGGCGGATTAGCGGAGCGTAATCCGCCGGATGCCCCGTCCGGCCAAGCGGCGGATTACGGCGCAAAGCGCCCAATCCGCCCTTGTAATAAAAATTTCGGCTAGGGTGGCTCGTTCCGAACGGAAGGCTCTGCCGCAGACGGCCATCCGCGGCAGAGCTGCTGGCGATTGGATCGTACTCCGCCCTGAGCCACGTGTGGCTGCATCGTAGCGTGATCGCGCCAGCCTCTTCATCAGACCCGCATGGTTGCTCGAACCCTAGGTTCGTTTCACAAGGCAGGGACGACGAAAATGCCTGCTGGGTCGGGATCGCCAACCCAGTAGCGCGTCGAGGCGACCCGGGACCGGAGCGGTCCACAATTCGGGTCCTCAAGTCCTCTGGCAGGTGACGGTCACCGTTTTCGCCAGGCCGCCGCCGATGCCGCCGAGCGCATTCGAGAAGGCATCGGCGAGACGCACCGAATCCGCGTCCTCGCCGGGCGCCGCCGAGAGACTGGCCGTGCATCCTTTTGGAGCGCCCTCGGACAACTTGACGGCGGAAGCGTCGGCGTAGTCGAAGGCAATGTAGAACGTCTCGTCGTAGACGGCGAAGTTGAACCCTAGCGCCTCGGCCAGCACCGGCTCGGCCAGCGGCAGATCGAAGTGGAGCGACAGAATCCCGCCCTTGTACTCGAGGTAGGCATCCTTGGGCTCGGCAAACGTCAGAGGCGTCTCGCCGAGACGGGCGAACGTGTAGAAGGCCGTCTCCTTGATCGCGTCCATGTTGACCTTGGTGAGCTCGGCCAGCTCCTCGCGCGAAAATGTGCCGTCGCGGTCCTTGTCGAGCCCCTCGACGGCCATCGCCGAGTAGAGCTCGTCGAACGTCCAGGTGTGGCTGAGGGCAGCGATCCGGCCCGCGTCGTAGACGACCGTCGTCTCGGTGCCGACGAAGACATGGGGATGCGCGCTGAGCGTATCGGACCAGAGCGCCAGCAGCGCGACGGCGGCGAAGCCTGCGACAGGGATGGGACGGGAGGCCTGCAATTGGCGTGTCATGCTTGCTCTGATCTCCAATGCGGTCACTAAGGCCCAGGCACCCTTGCTACCAGGCACCATCGCCCAATGCATGTCTCCAGCTCACTCGCCAATTCGAGCACGAGCAAGGCGGCTCCTTGCGGCATAAATGTTATAGACTGTCACCCTGCGGTCTGGCTATGTCCCTCCCCCGCCCGGCGACATCGGAGCCGGCCGAACCGCAATCGACGCGAGGATGGAGTGGACCGGCAGGCGTCGCATCGTATGCGCTCGAGACCGGCGCTCAGAATTGCCCGGCCATACAATCCGGGGCTTGTCGCCCTCGTTGCTCTGCTCGGATTGGCTTGGCGGGCTCCGGCAGCCGTCGCCGGGGTCCCGGACGAAGCTCCCCTCGACGTCGTCGTGACGACGAAGCCCCTCCATGCTCTCGTCGTCCAGGTCATGAACGGCGTCGGCGTGCCGCAACTGCTCGTGACCGGGGCTGCCTCGCCGCACGCCTTTGCTCTTTCGCCCTCCGGAGCGCGCGCGCTGCAGTCGGCGCGGATCCTGTTTCGCATCTCCGCTGCGATCGAGCCGTTCACACGCCGGCTCGTCGAGACGCTGCCCGCCTCCGTGCGCGTCGTGACGCTCTCCGAGGCCGAGGGCGTAACGCTCCTCGACCAGCGCACGAATGGCGCCTTCGAGAGCCACGATCACGTTGACGAGGCGGAGCGTGGGGAGCCCCATGCGCAGGCCGGCACGAGGAGCGTGCTCAAGGACGGGCATATCTGGCTCGACCCGGAAAACGCCAAGGCGATGGTGACGGCGATCGCCGGCACTCTCTCCGCAGCGGCGCCCGCTCACGCCGGCACATTTCGCGAAAATGCCGCCGCCGCACGGGCGCGCCTCGACGCGCTTCGGCAGGAAATCGGGGAAGCGCTCGCGCCCGTCCGGGAGAAGCCGTTCATCGTGTTCCACGACGCCTATCAGTACTTCGAGCACCGTTTCGCCCTCAACGCAGTCGGAGCGATAACCGTCTCGCCCGAGGTGCAGCCGTCTGCGAGACGGCTGTCGGAGATCCGGGCAAGACTGTCGCAAACCGGGGCGGAGTGCGTGTTCGCCGAGCCGAATTTCTCGCCGAGGCTCGTGGCAGCGGTCATAGAGGGCACGCGCGCGAGGTCCGGCATCCTCGATCCCGAGGGAGCACGTCTCGAGCCCGGTCCTGACGCTTACGACACCCTGCTGCGCAATCTTGCCGCGGGACTCAAGGCCTGTCTCGAGTGATGCCTTCCTCACGTATCGATCGCCCCGCAAATCCGTTATGCGGAAGGGCTCGCAACGGAGGCGCGCGCAGGCTCTTGCTATTCGGCCGAAGCGCTTTGCTGCGGCTTCGACATGGCGGCGAGCGGCTTGCGGATCCTATACGTGACGCGCGGCTTCTCCTCGCTCCCCGCGCCCGGCTCATTCTGGGAAGCAGCCGCTGCGATGGCGGCGTTGAAGCGCTGCCAGGTGACCGTCACCTTCGTGCCTACGGGAACCTTCGGATAGAGCTCGAGCACGTCCTCGTTGTACATGCGAATGCAGCCCTTGGAGACGGCCTGGCCGATGGTCCAAGGCGCATCGGTACCGTGAATACGGTAGGTGCTGCCGCCGAGATACATGGCGCGCACGCCGAGAGGGTTCATGGGATGACCGCCCGGAACCCACGGCGGCAGGCGGGGATTTTCCCGCATCATCTCGGGCGTCGGGGTCCAATCGGGGTTCTCACGCTTCAAGGAGACGGAGGTCACGCCCGACCAGCGGCTCTGCTCGCGGGGCACAGCGATCGGATAGCTCGTGGCCTGTCCGGGCTTGGCGATCAGATAGAGGCGCCGGTCGCCGAAGCTGACGATGATTTGGCCGGGGGTGTACTGCTTCGGGAACGCCACAGTCGTGCGCTTGCCGCCCCACTCGGGCTCGCCGCCCCAGAAACCGTCGAACAGCCCCTGCGCGCTGGCTGCTCCAGATGTCGCCGCGGCGACGAGAGTGACCGAGACCGCGAGGGCAAGTCTTTTGACTATCTTTACAACCGACATCCGTTCGCTCCGCATCTGGTCCTCGGGCGTTCTGCATTACGCCGCCGGTGGCTGGTGGCGTTGGTTTCCGCCGCCCGCTCGGCAGGGTTATCTTGCGCGACTGTGATGAACGGAGCGTATACCGCAGTGCCAAAGCGGGCGGCAGAGCAGGGAAGCCACACTCGAGCGCCGATCGTGAGGTGAGAGGCTTACGGACGGTCGCGCGGCCGCCTGAGTGAGAGAGTTGCCGGCGGATCAGATGGATGGGCTCGGCGTCCCTTTAGGCAGCGAGCGGACGTGCGGCCCGGCCGGAGCCTGTTGATAAGTTCCGGGTCCCGGCATGGCCCTCATGAAGAGCTTCTCGGTCCCGGGTCTCGGCGATGGCACGCGCCATCGCTGCGCCCGGGACATCCCAGCCGAATTTATATTCCCTGTTTGTTCCAGTTTTCGCTTGACGCTGTGGAGCGCTTGGCTTTAGAACAAACAAAGAACATGCGGACCAAGGGAGCTTCCCGAGGCTTCCTGCCCAGACGGGTTCGAGCCCGGGCTCCGAGCCCGAAATTCGAGTTGTTGCGAGAGCGTCCCGATGACCGAGGCGGCTTCATCCCCTATCCCCCCGTCCGTCCGGCGTACACGGGTCTTACAACCTGAGGTCGAGCCTCCGCGTCCATGTCCGTTTCTGGAGGCTCGACTCTTTTCGGAGAAGAGCGGCTCGGAGAAGAGCGGCGCGCCCCCGCCCGCCGCTCGACGCCAGGACCGGCCTCCTCTCGATCCCATCCTCGCGGCACACCTCACCGCCGAGGCGAGAAGGCCGGTCCTGGACCACTCGTCCCCCCGCCACCTCCTCATCGAAGGCCTGCGCCGGCGCATCCGCGAGATCGAGCGGCACGCCCTTCTCTCGCCCGAGAAAGCCGGGGCTGTCACCGCGCCCTGGCTGCTCGGTGCGCCGGAGGCCGATGCCCGTCTCGGCCGTGCAGGCCTCGACACAGCCGGCGTGCATGAGATGAAGCCTATGACCGAGGGCTCTGCGGCCGGCTCCAAAGCCGCCGCGCTCGCCTTTGCGCTCCGGCTCGCGGCACGGCGCCTGCAGCGCATGGCCTCCGGCTCCTGCGGCTTGCCGCGCCTCCTCTGGTGTGCGCCGGCAGCGGCGGCCCATGAGACCGGTCTCGTCTACGGCCCCGGGCTCGCCGCACTCGGGCTCAACCCGCGATCGATCCTGATCGTCGAGACGGCACGCGAGACAGACGCGCTATGGGCCATCGAGGAAGGCCTCAACTCGGGAGGCCTCGCTCTCGTCATCGGCCTTCTGCGGACTGTAGCCCTCTCCCCGGCGCGCCGCCTGAGCCTCGCCGCCGAGCGGCACGGGACACCGTGCCTCCTGATCACGGAGGCGCGCACGCCACCCGCAGCGGCAACGGCCACGCGCTGGCGCATCGGGCCAGCGCCAAGCCCCGGCCATCCTCTCGATCCGCGCGCGCCGGGCAGCACACGCTGTCAAGTGAGCCTCGAGCGGTGCCGCAGCGCACCCCCCGGGCCTGAAACATCCTTCCTTCTGGAATGGTCCGATGAGACGCCTGGTTTCCGTATGGCTGCCGATGTGGCCGATCGAGCGGTTGCGACGCCATACGCCCTCCGCCGTGCCGGATGACGCGCCGCTGGCGCTCGTCGAGAGCGGGGCTCGTGGCATCCGCATCACCGCGGTCAATGCTGTGGCCGCGCGCGAGGGTGTGCGGGTGGGTACGGCCCTCGCGGACGCGCGTGCGGGCCTACCCACGCTCCTCTCGCGTCCCGCGGAGCCCGTCCGCGACCGGACGGCGCTCATGCGCCTTGCACGCTGGGCCGGCCGTTACGGTCCGTCCTGTAACGTTGAGGGTGAGGATGGATTATGGATCGACGTAACGGGCGCCACCCATCTCTTCGGCGGCGAGGAGCCCCTGCTCGATGATCTTCTGCATCGTCTCGCTCGTTTCGGCCTCACGGCGCGCGTCGCTGTCGCCGGCACCCCCGGTGCTGTGTACGCGCTGGCAAGATTTGGAGCCCTTCGTTCCTCCCCTCCAGGAAGAGACCAGGAAAGCCTGGCCCCGCTTCCCGTCGAGGCGCTGCGGCTCGACGGCGGGACGGTGGTTTTGCTGAAGCGCCTGGGGCTCAGGCGCATCGGGGCGCTCTACGATCTGCCGCGCGCGAGCCTGGAGCGCCGTTTCAGCTCGGAGGCCTCGTCGAGATCAAAAGCAAAGGAAAGCGCCCGTCTCGCCGGCGCCGTGCTGCTCCGCCTCGATCAGGCGTTGGGATTGCGAGACGAGCCGCGCCGGCCGCTTGGAGAAGCGCCCCTTCTCGAAGCGCGGCGCACCTGGGGCGAGCCGCTCATCTCGTCCGAAGCGCTCGAAGCCGAGGTTGCCGCGCTCGCTGCGGAGCTCGGCAACCTCCTCAAGACGCGCGCGCTCGGCTGCCGGCGCATCCGCCTCACGCTCTACCGGGCCGATGGCACCGTGGCCGGCGTCTTCGCCGGCCTTGCGCGTGCAAGCTGCGAAGCGGCGCACTTCCTGCGCCTCATGAAAGAGAAGCTGGCCGTCCTCGATGCCGGCTTCGGCATCGACGTCGCCGTGCTCGGTGCGTTCGGCATCGAGCGCCTCGGCGCGGACCAAAGCACTCTCGCCACCCATGCGCAGGAGACGGCAGAGAGCGCGGTTAGCGCTCTCGTCGACCGGCTCGCCAACCGCCTCGGCACGGCCCGCGTCGCCTGCCTCGTCCCTCACGAGAGCCACATCCCCGAGCACGCCGAGCGGCGCGGCGCGCCGTTTTGCCCGGCGCCCGCGATTGCGCTGCGCGAACCCGGCCGCGGCCATCGAGGACGGCGCCCGCCCTTCCTTCTCTCGCCGCCCGAGCCGATCCGTGTCATGGCCGAGGTGCCGGAAGGCCCGCCGCGCCACTTCACCTGGCGGCGCGTCAGGCATCGTGTCGTGAAGGCGGAAGGTCCGGAGCGCATCGCGCCCGAATGGTGGAGGTTTTTAGTTGGCGCTCGCGACGTTTGCGGCCGGCTCGCCGAAGGCGAGTCGCAAACGCCAACAAAGACTCGCGATTACTACCGGCTCGAGGACGAAAGCGGCGCGCGTTTCTGGGTCTACCGCGAGGGAGCTTACCAGAGCGCTGCCGGGGACGGCGTACCGCTCTGGTTCATGCACGGGCTGTTCGGATGAGACCGGTGATGCGCTACGCCGAGCTGCAAGTCACGACCAACTTCTCGTTCCTCCGCGGCGCCTCGCATGCGGATGAGCTCGTCGCCGAGGCAAAGGCGTTGGGGCTCGATGCGATCGCGGTTGCAGACCGCAATACGTTGGCCGGCGTGGTGCGTGCGCATGTGGCGGCGAAAGAGGCGGGGCTCCGCCTCGTCGTCGGCGCCAGGCTCGATCTTAAGGATGCGCCGAGCCTTCTATGCTTCCCGGGAGACCGTGCCGCCTATGGCCGTCTCTCGCGTCTCCTGTCGCTCGGCCAGGGGCGTGCGCAGAAGGGGAGCTGCACGCTTTTCCTCGAGGATGTCGCAGCGCATGCCGAGGGGAGCATCTTCATTGCGCTCGACAGCGTAGGGTGCAATAGGCGCGTTAGCGCCGTATTGCACCGGCTCGAGAATGAAGCGGTGCAATACGCTTCGCTATTGCACCCTACGGCTTCTCCGCTCGAATCCGCTCTCGTCCGCCTCAAAGCGGCGCTCGCTCCCGCGCCCCTCTACCTCGCCGCTACGCATTGCTACCGGGGTGACGACCGGGCGCGGATCGCAGCGCTGGCAGACCTCGCGGAGCGCTGCGGCACGCCGCTCGTCGCCACCAACGACGTGCTCTATCACGCGCCCCACCGGCGCCCGCTGCAGGACGTGCTCACCTGCATTCGCGAGCACACGACGATCGCCGATGCGGGTTTCCTGCTCGAGGCCAACGCCGAGCGGCACCTCAAGAAGCCCCACGAGATGGCGCGCCTCTTCAAAGGCCACGAGGACGCGATCGCGCGGACGATGGAAATCGCGGACGCCTGCCGCTTCTCGCTCGACGAGCTCGTGTACGAATACCCCGACGAGCCCGTGCCGCCGGGAAAGACCCCGCAAGCTCATCTCGAGGCGCTCACCTGGGAGGGTGCCGCCTGCCGCTTCCCCGATGGCATCCCGGAGACGGTGCAGAGGACCATCGTCCGCGAGCTTGCTCTCGTTGCCGATCTCGGCTACGCGCCCTATTTCCTGACCGTTCACGACATCGTCACCTTCGCGCGCTCGCAGGGCATCCTGTGCCAGGGCCGCGGCTCGGCGGCGAACTCCGTCGTCTGCTACTGCCTCGGCATCACGGCGGTGAACCCCACCGAGGTCGATCTCCTGTTCGAGCGCTTCGTCTCCCACGCGAGGAAGGAGCCGCCCGACATCGATGTCGACTTCGAGCACGACCGGCGCGAGGAGGTCATTCAGTATATCTACGCCCGCTACGGCCGCGACCGCGCCGGGCTTGCCGCAACCGTCATCAGCTACCGCGCGCGCTCGGCCGTGCGTGACGTCGGCAAGGCCATGGGGCTTTCCGGGGACACGGTCTCGGCGCTCGCCGGCATGGTGTGGGGCTCGCGCTCAGGGGGTGTCTTGGGCGACAAGCGTGTGCGCGAGGCGGGGCTAGATCCTCGTGACCCGCTGCTTGCCCGCGTGCTGGAGCTGACGGACGAGCTGATCGGCTTTCCGCGCCATCTTTCGCAGCATGTCGGCGGGTTCATTCTCACGCGCGGACCGTTGATCGAGATCGTGCCCGTCGGCAACGCGGCCCCCCGCGCCGCAGGTGCACGAGCCGGCGTAGCCGGCTTTGTCCCCTCCGGGACGGGGTCGGATCGCACCTTCATCGAGTGGGACAAGGACGACATCGCCGCGCTCGGATTGCTCAAGGTCGATGTGCTGGCGCTCGGAATGCTGTCGGCCATCCGGCGCGCGTTCGAGCTTCTAGGCGACCATCACGGTCTCGACATGAGCCTCGCCAAAGTCCCGCGCGACGACGCGGCGACCTACGACATGCTGTGCCGCGCCGATAGCATCGGCGTGTTCCAGGTCGAGAGTCGGGCGCAGATGAACATGCTGCCGAGGCTCAAGCCGCGCTCGTTCTACGACCTCGTCATCGAGGTCGCCATCGTGCGGCCGGGTCCCATTCAGGGCGACATGGTGCACCCCTATCTGCGCCGCCGCTCGGGCGTGGAGGCGGAGGTTTATCCCTCGCCCGCGCCCGAGCATGGCCCCGCGGACGAGCTTCGCCAGATCCTCGGCAAGACGAAGGGCGTGCCGCTCTTTCAGGAGCAGGCCATGCGGATCGCCATGGAGGCTGCCAAATTCACGGACGAGGAGGTGAACGAGCTGAGGAAATCCATGGCCACCTTCCGCCGTCGCGGCACCATTGGTCTCCTCGAGGAGAAAATGGTCTCGCAGATGGTCGCGCGCGGCTACGCTCCCGAGTTCGCGCAGCGCTGCTTCAACCAGATCAAAGGCTTCGGCGAGTACGGTTTCCCCGAGAGCCACGCCGCGAGCTTCGCACACCTCGTCTATGTCTCGGCGTGGCTCAAGTGCCATTACCCGGCGGCGTTCGCCTGCGCATTGCTCAACTCGCAGCCCATGGGCTTCTACGCGCCCGCCCAGATCGTGCGCTGCGCGAAAGAGCACGGCGTCGTGGTGCGCGAGGCGGACGTCAATTCGTCGGAGTGGGATTCGACGTTGGAGCCGGGCGAGCGCGAGAGCGGCCCCGCTCTTCGCCTCGGACTGCGCCAGATCGACGGGCTGCAGGAGGAGGAGATCAGAAGTCTCCTCGCGGCACGTAACAAGGACGTAGACGTAGGTTGGGTTAGCGCGAAGCGCGTAACCCAACACCATGCCCCGCAAGCTGTTGGGTCACGCGCGGATCGACATCCTGCTCCTGATCGCGGCCCCCCGGCCGCGCCAACCCAACCTACGTTTTTCCGCTCTGTCCATGATCTCTGGATGCGTGCGGGGGTGCGACTGGCGGCGATCGAGAAGCTCGCAGCGGCGGATTGCTTCCGCTCTCTGGGCCTCGACCGGCGCCAGGCGCTGTGGGAGGTGAAAGCTCTGGCGAATGCGCCGCCGCTGCCGCTGTTTGCCTATGCCGAGGCGCGAGAGGAAGGTGCAGAGCCCGCGGTGGCGCTCCCCGAGATGCCGCTCTCGGAGCACGTGGTCTGCGACTACCAGACGCTACGGCTCTCTCTCAAGGCCCATCCCATGAGCTTTCTGCGCGAGAGGCTGCGGGCAGAGAGGATTCTCGCCTGCCACGAGCTGCGCTCCCTGAAAGACGGCGCATTCGTGCGCGTCGCAGGCGTCGTGCTCGTGCGACAGCGGCCGGGCTCGGCCAAAGGCGTGGTGTTCATGACGATCGAGGACGAGACGGGTGTCGCCAACGCGGTCGTGTGGGCCGGCACGCTCGAAAAATTCCGCAAGGTGGTGATGGCGGCACGGCTCATTCTCATCACGGGCCGCGTCCAGCGTCATGAGGACATCATCCACATCGTCTCCTCGCGGCTCGAGGACAAGAGCGACTGGCTGATGCTGCTCTCCGAACGGGCGCAGGACGAGATGACAATTCCCATCGCCAACGCCGACGAGGTGCGCCGGCCCGGCGCCGATCCTCATCGCGCACCGGGCGAAGCGCGCCTGCATCCCCGCTGGGCCGGGCACCCGAGGAACGAGCGCATCATTCCAAAGTCACGAGACTTCCACTGACTGTCATCCCGGGTGCCGTCCACACATGACAGAGCGGATGAAACAGCGCTTGTCATCCCGGGCGCAGCGATGGCGCAGGCCATCGCGGAGACCCGGGACCCAGGGAGGGCGCGAAGGGACGTTCCGGGTCCGGCTCTGCGCGACGACGCTCACCGCGTCGCCGCTCCGGCCGGGATAACAGCGCGCTTGTCATCACGGTCAAATCGAGGCATCGAAAGCCGACCCTCTTCGACACGCACCGCTGCACGCTGCCCGTTTCCGGCTCCGAGACCAACGCCATGATGCCAAATACGCCTCGACGACAAGCACACGCTTCCTGGCTGCCAGTCGCGGTTGCACTGCTCATCGCCGGGCTCCTCGCGCCGGCAGTCACATTCGCCGAGCGCCTGCAGGTGGAGCCGGAGACCTCGGTCGTCCATGAGGACAGAGCGCTGGCGGCCGGGCGGCACTTCATGATTTCGACCGCCAACAGATATGCGTCCGAAGCCGGCCGGGCGATGATCAGGGAGGGAGGCTCCGCCGTCGACGCCGCCATCGCCGCACAGCTCGTCCTCGGGCTTGTCGAGCCCCAGTCGTCGGGGCTCGGCGGCGGCGCCTTCATCGTGCACTGGAACGAAAGCAGCAAGTCTCTCACCACCTACGACGGTCGCGAGACCGCTCCCCTTTCGGCAAGACCCGACCGCTTTCTCAAAAACGATGGCACGACCATCGCCTTCGAGACGGCTGTCAACTCCGGCCTTTCCATCGGCGCGCCAGGGCTTGTGAAGCTCCTCGAGCACGCGCACAGGAAGCACGGCAAGCTGCCGTGGGCCAAACTGTTCGAGCCTGCGATCAAGCTCGCGGAGGAGGGCTTCGAGGTCTCCCGTCGCTTAAGCTTCCTTCTGCGCTGGCACGGAGCGGAGAAATTCGCGCCCGCCGCGCGCGCCTACTTTTTCGACGACGGAGGCTCTGCGCGTAGAACCGGCACGCTCCTTAAGAACCCCGACTACGCAGCAACGCTGAGAGCGATCGCGGCGGGCGGCGCCGATGCCCTTTACGAAGGCGCTGTCGGCGAGGCCATCGTAGCGGCTGCACGGGGAGCTCCGAATTTTGCGAGCGACATAACGGCCGCCGATCTCGCCCGTTACACCGTGAAAGAGCGGCCGGCCCAGTGCGTGCCCTATAGGACCTACAAAGTCTGCGGCATGGGGCCACCGTCCTCGGGTGGCATCGCCGTATCGCAGATCCTGGAGCTTCTCGAACCATTCGACCTCGGTAAAGGGCCCGCGGCGGCCATGAGCATCAGAGCCATGCATCTCATCGCCGAGGCCGAGAAGCTCGCCTACGCCGACCGGGACCGCTATCTCGCCGATCCCGACTTCGTTCCGGTTCCCTCGGCCGGGCTGCTGGACAGGGTCTACCTCGCCAGCCGGGCAAAGCTCATCGCGCCCGATGCCGCGATGCCTCGTCCACCGCCGGGTGAGCCGCCGGGGCTCGATAGGGGGGCCTTCGGATGGGACGCAACGATCGAGCGCACCGGCACGAGCCACTTGAGCATCGTCGATGCCGACGGAAATGCCGTTTCGATGACCACGACCATCGAGGGCGCATTCGGCTCGGGCGTGATGGCGGCCGGATTCCTTCTCAACAACGAGCTGACCGATTTCTCGTTTGCGCCCGCCGACAAGGACGGAAACCCGATCGCAAACCGCGTCGAGGGCGGCAAGCGCCCGCGCAGCACAATGGCGCCGACAATCGTGTTCGACGAGAACGGTGAGGTGTTCGCGCTGGTCGGCTCGCCGGGCGGCGGGCGGATCATTCTCTATGTCGTGAAAGCGCTCATCGGCCTCATCGACTGGAAGCTCGATGCGCAGGCCGCAACCGCGATGACGAACTTCGGCAGCATGGGGGAGGCTCTCGAGCTCGAGTACGGATTTGGCTCCCTGATCGACGCGATCAAGCTCAAAACCTACGGTCATGATATCGATCTTGATCTCATGAACTCGGGCCTGCACATTGTCGTTCGCCGCGATGGCCGCCTCGAGGGCGGGGCAGACCCGCGCCGCGAAGGGATCGCAATCGGGGAATAGTCCAATGGCCAAACGCTCCATTACCGTCGCCGGCGCCGGCATTCTCGGCCTGTGGCAGGCGCTGACCCTCGCCCGTCGCGGCCATCGCGTGCGCCTCGTGGAGCAGAAAGCATCTGCCTTTGCCGATTCCTCGAGCCGTCATGCGGGAGCAATGCTTGCGCCGGACTGCGAGAGGGAGGCGGCACCTCGTCTCGTGAGCGAGCTCGGGCATCAGGGTCATGCCATCTGGAAGAGGGTCTACCCAGACCTCGTCAATCTGGGCAGCCTCGTCGTCGCAAGCGCCCGCGATCTTCCCGATCTCACGCAATACGGCAAGCGCACGACGGGCCATCGCCAGCTCACGGCAGAGGAAATCGCAGCCATCGAGCCGGCATTCGCGGGCCGCTTCGCAACGGCACTCCATTTCGAGAACGAATCCCACATGGTGACACCCGACGCCATGACGTTCCTGCTCGAAGAGGTGCGATCCGCGGGGGGCCTGGTCGAGCTCGGCAGAGAGTGGAGCCACGAGAGTCGAGCCGGGACCGGCGGGCTCACAATCGATTGCCGGGGTCTCGCCGCCCGTCATGAGCTGCCGGCGCTCCGCGGCGTGCGCGGCGAGCGCCTGCTCGTCGAGACGCACGAGATCGAGCTCTCCCGCCCGGTTCGTCTCCTCCATCCCCGCCATCCGATCTACGTCGTACCGTGGAGCGGCGGGCGCTTCCTCGTCGGCGCGACAATGATCGAAAGCGAGGACGCCGGCCCCGTCACCGTGCGCTCGGCGCTCGATCTCTTGAGCACGCTCTATGCCCTTCATCCCGCCTTTGCAGAAGCCCGGATCCTCGAGACCGCGGCAGGCGTGCGCCCGGCATTTCCGGATAATGTCCCCCGCGCCATCGTGAAGGACGGCGGCAGCCGCATCTACGTCAACGGTGCCTACCGGCATGGTTTCCTCCTGGCGCCGGTTCTTGCCGAGGCCGTCGCAGACTACGTCGAGGAGCGAAAGGCGCACCCGCTGATCCTCGAGAATAGCGCTTGTGGCGCAGCCGCTGTGCACGCATGAGGAAGGCGCTGGCGCTGCTCGACCGGCTGGAGGAGACGATCATCGCCGTCTCAATGGCGGCAGCGACCGTGATCGTGTTTCTCGCCGTATTGCACCGGTACGGGCTCTCCCACCTCGGCGCGCTCGTCGGCTGGGCCAAAGCTCAGGGCTACACCGACGCGGCGCAGTCGCTGAGAAGCCTCTTCTTCGCGCTCGCCGCCGTCCGCTTCACGTGGGCCCAGGAGCTTTGCATCATTCTGTTCGTCTGGATGGCGAAATTCGGCGCCGCCTACGGCGTCAGGACCGGCATTCACGTCGGCGTCGACATTCTCGTCAACTGGGTGGACCCGGGAAAGCGCAGGGTGCTGGTGCTTCTGGGACTCATGGGCGGGGTCGTCTTCACCGCCATTGTCGGCGTGCTGGGCGCGCGCTTCGTCTGGCACATGGCTGGCACCGGGCAGGTCTCGCCGACGCTCGAGGCGCCCATGTGGCTCGTCTATCTCTGCATCCCGCTCGGCTCCTTCCTGATGTGCTTCCGCTTTCTCGAGGTCGCGAGCCACTTCTATCGGACAGGCCGGCTTCCGCGGCACGATCACGGCTCCGTGGCCGGCCTCGAGGCGCGCGCAGGGGAGCCCGGCCGATGACCGCGCTCCTCATCTTCTCGCTGCTTTTCCTCCTGATGCTGACCGGCATGCCGGTCTCGATCGCGCTCGGGCTCACGGTGCTCGGCATTCTCTTTCTCCTCACCAATGTGCCGCTCGATGCGGTTGCACTGAAGCTGTTCACCGGTCTCGATAAGTTCGAGATCATGGCGGTGCCCTTCTTCGTGCTTGCGGGAAGCTTTCTGACGCATGGCGGCGTCGCCCGGCGCATGATCCGCTTCGCCACCGCCGCGGTCGGCCACTGGCCGGGCGGGCTCGGCATCGCGGCCGTATTCGCGTGCGCAATCTTCGCCGCAGTGTCGGGCTCCTCACCCGCAACCGTCGCGGCCATCGGCGCCATCCTGGTGCCGGAGATGATCCGCCGCGGCTATCCCGCCGCATTCGGCGCCGGCACCATCGTCTCCGCCGGCGCATTGGGCATCCTGATCCCGCCATCGATTGTCATGGTGCTCTATTCCGTCGCCACCTCCGGCATGAGTGCAACCGGACCGGCAGGTGAGAAGGTCTCGGCAGCCTCCGTCGATGATCTGTTCATGGCCGGCGTTGTCCCTGGCCTCACACTCGCCTTGCTCCTCGGTCTCGTGACATGGCAGCGCGCGTGGACCGAAGGCATTCCGCGCGGCGAGCGGGCCAGCTGGAGCGAGTGCGGGCGGGCGTTCCTCGACAGCTTCTGGGGACTTCTCCTCGTCGTCGTCGTGCTGGGCGGCATTTACGCAGGGCTCTACACGGCGACGGAAGCCGCAGCGATGAGCGCCGTCTATGCCTTTCTCGTCGCCGTGTTCGTCTACTCCGACCTGCCGCTCAAGGACGTGCCCCGCGTCCTCGTCGAGGCCGCCAACATGAGCGCGATGCTGCTCTACATCATCACCAACGCCGTGCTGTTTTCATTCCTCCTCACTCACGAGCAGATTCCGCAGGCCATCGCCGGATGGCTCTCGGCACAGGGCCTTGGCTGGATCAGCTTCCTCCTGGCGGTGAATGCACTCATGCTTGTTGCAGGCATGGTGATGGAGCCGGCATCGGTGACGCTGATCCTCGCGCCCATCCTGTTTCCCGTCGCGGCCAGGCTCGGCATTCACCCCGTTCATCTCGGCATCATTCTGGTCGTGAACATGGAGATCGGCATGATCACACCACCGGTCGGCCTCAATCTCTACGTCGGCAGCGGCATCACGGGCCTTGGCCTCACCGACATGTCGAGAGCCACGCTGCCCTGGCTCGCCGCCATGCTGGGGTTCCTGATGCTCGTGACGTTCTTCCCGGAGCTCTCGCTCTTGCTGCCACGCCGGCTCGGCATGCTGTGAGGCCGGCGCATCATTCCGCTGGCCCCCGCGAACCTGCCGATGGGATCGTCCTTGCGCGCAACATGATTAAGCGCTAGTCCGACTGAAGATAATCCATCTCACGCCAAGACGCCTCTCAGAAGGAACCGGCTCCGATGGCACGGACAATCAGGATAGGATCCTACTCCTTCACCCTGCCCGACTGGGCCCCAGCGCGCATTCTGATCGGGCTCCTCTTGATTGCCTGTGGCTTTCTCGGCTTCCTGCCGGTGCTCGGGTTCTGGATGATCCCGCTCGGCATCGCCGTGCTGTCCTACGACATCCCCCGCGTGCGCCTCTTCCGGCAAAAGGTGGTTGCATGGTGGAAGGGCCAGCGCGGTCCCGAGATGGGAGCCTGATCCAGCAAATTCCGGACTGCCGCTGGGGGCCGCGGGCGCGTTCTTTTCCATAGCTCGGGCGTTGGTGCAGGGGGAGTTGCGCCGAACGGCCGAACCAGGGCAAATGTCGGCCCGATGCCGCACCCGACCGGGGGCGGCGCTCACAATCCCCTGGAGCGCCAATGTCCAGCGCCGCCGCCAAGGCCAGCACCACGACCCGCCCGCAATGGGAGCGGGCCCGGCGCGTCGTGGTCAAGATCGGGTCGGCGCTTCTCGCAGATCGCGCTACCGGTGTCCTCAAAGCGGATTGGCTGGCGTCGCTCATGGACGACGTGGCCCGGTTGAAAAAAGCCGGCAAGGACGTGGTGCTGGTCTCGTCGGGTGCCGTGGCGCTCGGCCGCCACAAGCTCGGCCTGCCCAAGGGGCCGCTCGAGCTCGAGCAATCGCAGGCCGCCGCGGCCGTGGGACAGATCAGCCTCGCCCATGCCTACGAAGCGCTCGCTGCTAACCACGGCCTCACCACGGCCCAGGTGCTGCTCACCCTCGGAGACACGGAGGAGCGGCGGCGCTACCTCAACGCACGGCGCACCATCGAGACGCTGCTCGAGTACAAGGCCATTCCCGTGGTCAACGAGAACGATACGGTCGCAACTGCCGAGATCAGATACGGCGACAACGACCGCTTGAGCGCGCGCGTCGCCTCAATGGTCTCGGCCGATTGCCTCGTGCTCTTGTCCGATATCGATGGGCTCTACACGGCGCCCCCCGCAGACAACCCCGATGCCAAGCATATTCCGCTCGTCACCGAGATCACCGCCGAGATCGAGGCGATGGCGGGCGATGCTGGGACGGAGCTTTCGAAGGGGGGCATGAAGACCAAGATCGAGGCGGGCAAGATCGCGCTGGCTGCCGGCACGAACATGGTCATCACGTCGGGCAAGATCCTCAATCCGCTGCGCGCCATCTCCGAGGGCGCGAAGGTGACGTGGTTCCTTGCAAAATCGGATCCGGTGACGGCCAAGAAGCGATGGATCGCAGGCCAGCTCGAGCCAAAGGGGACGCTCTACATCGATGCCGGCGCCGAGAAGGCTCTCTTCTCCGGCAAGAGCCTCTTGCCGGCCGGCGTTAAGCGGGTGGAGGGCTCATTCGACCGCGGCGATGCCGTCATCATCCGCGCGGCCGACGGGCGAGAGCTCGGGCGCGGTCTCGCCGCCTACGCAAAGGGTGAGGCCGAGCGCATCATCGGCAGGAAGTCGAGCGAGATCGAGGACATCCTCGGCTTCGTGTTCGGCGACGTGCTGGTCCATCGTGACGACATGGCGCTCAACAGGAAGTGATGCCCATGACCCAATCGGACATCAGAGCCGGTGGCACGTCGACACTGATGCTCGGCATCGGCGGGAAAGCGCGGGCTGCGGCCCGCGAGCTTCAACTTGCGCCTGCTGAGCAGAAGAACAGAGCGCTCAATGCCGCGGCCGCGTCGCTGCGCCGGCACTTGGCCGACATCCTGACGGCAAACGCAAAGGATGCTGCCGCCGCCAGAAGAGCCGGACGGACGGATGCGTTCGTGGACCGCCTCGCCCTCGACGAGAAACGCCTCGCCGCCATCGCCCAGGGACTCGATGAGATTGCCCTCCTCCCCGACCCGGTCGGCACCGTGCTTTCCGAATGGACGCGCCCGAACGGCATGAAAATCGCACGCGTCCGCGTGCCGATCGGCGTCATCGGCATCATCTACGAAAGCAGACCCAATGTGACCGCGGATGCCGGCGGCCTCTGTCTCAAGTCGGGCAATGCGGCCATTCTGCGCGGCGGATCGGAGAGCCACAATTCGAGCGTGGCCATCCACAACTGCCTCGTCGAAGGGCTGCGCACGGCCAATCTGCCGGAAGCCTCCATTCAGCTTGTGCCCACCACGGACCGCGAGGCTGTGGGCGAAATGCTGAGCGGCCTTGGCGGAGCGATCGACGTCATCGTCCCGCGCGGTGGCAGGAGCCTCGTCGAGCGCGTGGGGAGCGAAGCGCGCGTGCCGGTGTTCGCCCATCTCGAGGGCATCTGCCACACCTACGTCGATCGGGCCGCCGATCTCGAGATGGCCAAGAGGATCGTTCTCAACGCCAAGATGCGGCGCACCGGCGTCTGCGGGGCGACGGAGTGCCTGTTGGTGGACAAGGCAGCCCCGGCGCCCGTCCTGCCGGCGCTCGTCAAGATGCTGCTCGATGCCGGATGCCAAGTTCGCGGCGACGCGGCGACGCGACTGGCCGATCCGCGCGTCAAGCCGGCCGCGCCGGATGATTTCGGCAAGGAGTTTCTCGACGCGATCATTGCCGTGAAGGTCGTCGATGGCGTCGACGAGGCGATCGCGCACATCGCCCGCTACGGCTCGCAGCACACCGACGCCATCGTCACCAACGACACCGCGGCGGCGGAGCGTTTCCTGTCGCGCGTCGATTCCGCTATCGTGCTCCATAACGCTTCGACACAGTTCGCCGACGGCGGCGAATTCGGCTTCGGAGCCGAGATCGGCATCGCGACGGGAAAGCTGCACGCCCGCGGTCCGGTCGGAGTCGAGCAATTGACGAGCTTCAAGTACGTGATCCGCGGCACGGGCCAGACGCGCCCGGGCTAAGATGGAATTTCCGGCGCGCGCGGACGGGAGAGCACCAGCGCGAGTGACGCGACGAGCAGCGTCAGGCTCGCAAGCACCCACGGCGTCGGCCACTCTCCGAACAGGAGGAAACCGGCAATGAACCCCGAAACGATCATGACGAAGCTGCTGAACGAGGTGAAGACCGCGCCGGCATTCTGCAAGAGATAGAAATACATGATCATCTCGGCGACGAGCGCGAACGAGAGCGCCAGAAATACCCAATGATCCGAGGCCAGCGCTTCCGCGACGCGCCCGGAGACCAAGGCCGGCAGCCAGAAGGGGGAGAGAATGAGCCCCGCAAAGAGCGTCCCGCCAAACGAGACCTGCACCGCGTCGAGCTCCTGCGGCCAGCGATGCGAGACATAGACGCTCCCCAGCGCATAGCACATGGGAATGACGAAGGCGCCGATGCACCAGGAGAGCATCTCCGGGCTCGGAAGCGCGCCCTCGGGAACGACGAGGAGCATGAGCCCGGCAAGCCCCAACAGGCACGCGGCAAGGCTCTGACCTGTCAACGCCTCGCTGCCGGTGAGCGCGGCAAGGGCCACGGTGAAAACCGGCGTCGTCGAAAGGATGAGGACGATGAGGGCCGAGTCGATGTGGGGCGCAACGAGGAAGGTTGCGACCAGCGGCGCGGCGTATTCAGCCGTCCCGCACACGGCGAGGAACCCGCAAAGAGCCGCCGACGGCCAGAACAGGCGCTTCGTCGCCGCAAGGTAGAGACCGACCATGGCCGCGACGCTCGACAGCGTCACCGCCAGCGCCTCGATCTCCTCGAGGCGGCCCCCTGTCGCCGCCTTGATCAGTGCGGGCTGAATGCCCCAGAGACCTCCGACCAGAAGCAGAATGACGACATGGCGGGCACGCGTCCCGGCCTCGCCCGAGCGGCTGGCGCGCGCTCTGATGTCCTGGATATCCGACGTCACGTCCTGGCCTCGCTCCCCCAGCTCCCGCGGTCATGACACGGCGCGTGTCAGGACAGCAAGGCCCGAAGGAGACACCGACGCGCCGCAAGCCGTTAACAAAAGGAAGAGGCGCGGGAAGGAGGGCCCGCGCCTCGGATTTCGGTTTGATCAGGCTCGGCAAGGCTGGAACCGAGCCTGCCGGGGTCAGCTCCCGGCTAGCGGGGAGCCTAGCGAAGTGCGGCCTGCTTGCGCCGCGCGACCTCGGTGGCCGAGACCTCGCCGGCGGCGACGAGAGCCTTCACGCAGCTCGTGGACAGATTGGGCCCGTTGGCGCTCATGCACTGGCGCAGGGCCTGGCTACCGACGGCGTGCTCGCTGCAGTAGCTCAAGTAGTCGGAGAGGCAGGCCATCTTCACGAGCGGGCTCACGGCGGCTGCCTGCGAAACCTGGAGGGAGAGGGCGCCGAGCGCGACGAGGGCGGTGAGCGCCTTGCGGGGGGTCTTGGTCAGGGTGGTCATGGGCATGTCTCCTTTCGCCTTGATGACCTCAATCTAGGGCAGCGGATGCGAGCCGGCAGTTCCCAAGGTAACTCATGCAAAAATGGTGAAAAAAATCCTATGCGATCGCCGCCGGACCCCGGAAAATGGCCGCTTGCCGGCCGTTCAGCGGTGGGCATTGAGGTGCTCGAGGAGGCGCCCGGCCGTCTCGGCGGGGAGCTGGTCCGGGAAGAAGTGCCCCCCGGGGAGGCTCGCACAGGTGAGATTGGAGGAGCGCAGTCGCCACTCCTTCTCCAAATCATAGAGGCGGTGCATCACCCCTTCGCTGCCCCAGAAGGCCAAAGTCGGGCAATCGACCTTCCGGCCGATATCGGCCGAATCGTGGGCAAGATCGATGCCGACCGCCGCGCGATAGTCGGATGTCATGCCGTGAATCGCCGCCGGACTGCGCCAGCAGCGCCGGTACTCGGCGAGCTGGTCGGAATCAAAGTCCTCGAGCCGCGCTCTGCCCCAGCCGACAAGGCACGTCTCATAGAAATAGTCCGGGTCAGCCCCGATCAAGCGCTCCGGGAAAGGCGCAGGCTGAGACAGGAAGTACCAGTGCCAATAGGCGCCGGCCACGTGCCGGTTGGTCTCCATGAGCATTGTGTAGGTCGGCACGATGTCGAGAACCGCCAGCGAGAGAACGCAATCGGGATGATCGAGGGCCATCCGGTGGCCTGTCCGTCCGCCCCGGTCATGCCCGATCATGTGAAAGCGCTCGAAGCCGAGCTCATGCATCACCGCGACGTTGTCCCGAGCAAACTGCCGGAACGAATAGTTCGAGCAATCCGGCAGGCATGGTGGCTTGGAGCTGTCGCCGTAGCCGCGCAGGTCTGCCGCAACAACGGTGTACTGCCGTGCGAGCAACGGCGCGATCCTGGCCCACATGGCGTGCATCTGCGGGAAGCCGTGCAGCAACAGCACGGGCGGGCCGGCGCCGCCCACCACGCAATGGATGAGCGCCTCGCCCGCCTCGATCTCTCTTCTTTGAAAGCCTACGAACATGATGGTCCTGCGGCGCGACCGCCTCACTCGCGCTACCCAGATTCGGGCTACGCCCAGAGGTAGTTTGCCACCAGGGCCGCGAAATAGGCAATGACGGCGCAGCAGGGGAATGTCGCGCACCACGCGAAGACGATCTTGCGCAGAACGCCCCAGCGCACGTCCGACATACGCTTGCCGGCCCCGACGCCGACGATGGAGCTCGTGATCGTATGCGTGGTCGAGAGCGGAATGCCGTAGGCGGAAGCGCCATAGATGGTCGTCGAGGCGGCCATCGTGGCGGCAAACCCCTGCCACGACGTGATGCGCGCCATCTTGATGCCGACTGTCTCGATGATGCGCCAGCCGCCAGCGCTGGTGCCAAGCCCCATCGTCAACGCACAGACGATGATCACCCACACCGGAATATGGAACTCCTGCGTCACGCCGCCTGCGAGCAGCGTCAGAGCGAACACGCCCATGAATTTCTGCCCGTCGTTGAGGCCGTGATTGAACGCCATGAACCCGGCCGATAGCATCTGCAGGAAATCGAACGATCTCTTCGCCGAGGCGGGGCTGGCATTGGCCGCAGCGCGTATGATGAGGCGCCCCAGAAGAAAGGCGCCAATAAAGCCGAGTCCCAGCGAGCTCACCATGCCGATCCCGACTTTCTGCCAGCCGGCCCATTGCAGCGCCTCCCAGCCGCCGCCCGCAAGCCCTGCTCCCGCTAATCCAGCCAAGAGCGCATGACTCTTGGAGACGGGAATACCGAGCTTGGCGGCCATCGTCCCCCAGGCGATGATCGACACCATCGTCGCCGTGATGGCCGGCACCGTGATCGCCGCGGGTACGACGATACCCTTGCCGACCGTGTTGGCGACAGCCGTCCCGGCCATTGCCCCTGCCGTATTTAGAATGACAGCCATGATGATCGCAGCCCGAGGTGTCATGACGCCCGTCGAGACGACGGTGGCAATCGCATTGGGCGCATCTGTCCAGCCGTTGACGAATTCGGCAGCCAGAACGGCGAAGAGCGCGATGGCAAGCCCTAAGGTGAGCGCGCTCATTCACGCCTCCTTGCGCGCGAGCGACAGGATCATCTTGGCGCAATGATTGGCATCGTCGGTCATCTGCTCGAGCAGATGGAAAAGCTGATGCCAGGCGATAAAGCCCAGGGCATTGGAGCCGGGAGCCGAGAATCTCTCCACCAGCGTGCGCTCGTAGCCGGAGACGAGCTTGTCGGCCTTTGCCTCCATGCCGTCGATCAAGGTGGCAACCTCGCGCACTTTCGAGAGAACGAGCCGCGGCGCTGCGAGCATTCCGATCAGGGTGCGAACGTGCTTCAACATATCGACGCTGATATCGACGAGCTCGAGCGCCTCGCTGTTGAGCTTGTCGACGTGGCCCCGGTAGGCGTCGATATGAAGCGCGACCTTGCGCATGCCGTCAATGACGTCGTCGAGATCGTCTGCGAGCCGCATCGAATCCGGGATATCGAAACGCATGATGAAGGAGTTGTCGAGCAGCTCGTGAATCTCGTCGACGATGGCGTCGGCCTTGTGCTCGTAGTCTATGATGCCGGTCACGTCGCCCGCCTGGGTCGCCCGGCAATGCTCCGCACACTTGACGGCTGTCTCGGCAAGATCCGCGAGCATCGCTGCAAAACGCTCGTTTCGCGAAGGGCCAAAAAGCGAGGCGAATACGCCCCGGATCGGATTGCCCATGTCGTCATCCCCCTCTCCGACACCGCACCTCGTGCGTGCGGCTTACGTGCTCCGGGGGGCTGGCGGCAAGCGATTTCTCAATCAATCCAGCGGAACACCTGCGCGTCCTCAGCGATTGCTCGAACACGCGTGAAACCGGAAGCACGCGAGCCCGTGCCGCACCCGGCATCGAAGGCTCAGATTTTCCAACCCGAATGGATGGCCGCGATCCCTCCCGTCAGGTTGCGGTATGCGGCGCGCTCGAACCCGGCCTCACGAATAAGGCCAAGAAACCGCTCCTGGTTGGGAAATTTCCGGATGCTCTCGACCAGATACCGATACGGCTCGGCGCTGCCGGCTGCGAGCTCGCCAAGGCGCGGAATGATCTCAAACGAGTGAAAGTCGTAGAGCCGGTCCAGCAGCGGCACCTGACACTCCGAGAACTCGAGGCACAGGAAGCGTCCACCGGTCTTCAAGACCCGGAACGCCTCCGCCAGCGCGCGGTCGATGCGCGTCACATTTCTGATGCCGAACGAGATCGTATAGGCGTCGAATGTGCGATCAGCAAAGGAGAGCGCCTCGGCGTTGCCCTCGACAAGCGCGATGCGGTCCTCCAGTCCCGCCTCAGAGATCCGCCGCCGGCCCACGTCCAGCATCTCGGGGCTGATGTCGCAGATGGTGGCTTTGCAATTGGGGCCCCCCGCTCCGAGACAGCGCATGGCGATGTCGCCTGTACCGCCGGCCACGTCGATGAGATGGAAGGCTCGCTCGCTGCGCGGCGGCGCAAGCATGGTGATGAAGTCGTCCTTCCACAGCCGGTGCAGTCCGCCCGACATGAGATCGTTCATGAGATCGTAGCGCTCCGCGACGTCGGCAAAGACCCGATTGACGAGGCCCTGCCGCTCGTCCTCGGCGACAGAGCGAAATCCGAATGAGGTCTGCGACGCGGGGCCGGATGGCGGGCGTTGATGGGCGGAACTGCCGGTCATGGCGCCATGATAGTGGTTCGGCGTGCCGTCCGCCACCTCTCGCTCGCGGGACACCTGTCTTATCGCAATTCCAACGTGACGCTGCGCGACGCCTGGATCCAGTTGTTTCGAAGGATCGAAACCTCCCCGTGGTAGCGACCCGCCGGCCACTCGGGGCTGGTCCGCTTCCTGCCCGCGAACATGTGGAACGTGGCCTTCGACCGGTCGAACGGCTTGCTCGTCTCGTCGATGGCGAATCCATTCGGCCCTTTTGCCGAGAGCCGCAGCCGGTCGCCGGCCCTGAGGTTGGCGGCCCGGATGTAGACGACGAGGGCGGAGCTCCCCCTGTCGGGCGGAGGCACAGCATCGTCCAACTCGAGCCGGTCCAGAACGGCTGGATCGGCACTGAAGCCCGCATCCAGGATCTCGCCGTTTCTGTAGCGGAACGCCTCGAGAGCCGCCCGATCCCACAATCCGCTCCATTCCCGTTTCTCCGGCGAGCAAGGCTCGGACTGGGCTCGGCCAGAAAAGGGATCGATCGGCTGGCCATCCCTGCGCACCTCGAGATGGAGGTGGGCGAACTCGGCGAGCCCGGAGTACCCGACATGCCCCAGGCGCTCGCCGCGCGCGACTCTCTCGCCCGCCTTCACGGCGATGCTTCCTCGCAGCATGTGGCAGTACTGCGTCTCCCACCCCCCGCCGTGATCGAGAACGACGCCGTTTCCACACTCCCGCCCGGCGATCTCCCGGCGCGTCGCCTCACTCGCCAATGCGTCGTCCATGCCGTCGCGGACAGCTTTGACGATGCCCACCGCGGAGGCCAGAACATCGACCCCGCGATGGGCTGCAGCGACAGAGAGGACACGGAAATCCGTGCCCTTGTGCCCGTCATAGGTGGCGGATCCGCAGGCGAAATCCTGTGCGCCCGTCCCCGTGTCCACGTCCACGAAGCTTTGGATGAAGCACGTCCTCCCCGGCTCGCAGGCGACGGGAAGAGAGAGCTCTGGGCCCTCAGGGCGGAAGACATAGTAGAGAAACGCAAGCGCCGCCACGGTCGGCAAGGCGGCTCCTGCCGCCAGCATCAGCCAGCCCGGGTCCCTGCCTGACATTGCCGTTCTCCTCGATGCGCGCCGGGGCGAGACGGCGAGCACCATGCCGCGTCATCCGTTCTTGCCCGCGGCCCTGGCACACGCTAGTACCCCCGCAATCAAAACTCCATGAAAGCGTTACCCTGATGACTGCCTTCAATCTTCTTCTGCTTCCCGGCGACGGCATCGGTGTCGAGACCATGGCCGAGGTCGAGCGTGTGATCGCATGTCTCAACAAGCGCGGCAGGGCGAGGTTCGAGTGCCAATCCGATCTCGTAGGTGGCGCCGCCTACGACAGGCACGGCGTTGCCATCACCGATGAGGCCATGGCCAAGGCGATGGCGTCGGACGCCGTCATCTTCGGCGCGGTCGGCGGGCCCAAGTGGGACGGGGTGCCCTATGCCGTGCGCCCCGAGGCCGGCCTGCTCCGCCTCAGGAAGGACATGGGACTTTTCGCCAACCTGAGACCCGCCATCTGCTATCCGGCGCTCGCCGATGCGTCGAGCCTGAAGCGCGAGCTGGTCGAGGGCCTCGACATCATGATCGTGCGGGAGCTGACTGGCGGCGTCTATTTCGGCGAGCCCAAGGAGATCGTGACGCTCGAGAACGGCGAGAAGCGCGCCGTCGACACCCAGGTCTATACCACGCACGAGATCGAGCGCATTGCCAAGGTCGCCTTCGATCTCGCACGCAAGCGGGGTAACAAGGTCCACTCGGCCGAGAAACGCAACGTCATGAGGACGGGCGTGCTATGGAACGAGGTCGTCACCCGGACCCACAAATCGTACGCGCCCGACGTCGAGCTCGAGCACATCCTCGCCGACAACTGTGCCATGCAACTCGTGCGCCAGCCCAAGCAGTTCGACGTCATCGTCACCGACAATCTGTTCGGCGACGTCTTGAGCGACGAGGCGGCGATGGCCACGGGCTCACTCGGCATGCTGCCGTCCGCTTCCCTCGGTGCACCCGATCCCAAGACGGAAAAGCGCCTGGCGCTCTATGAGCCGGTCCACGGCTCGGCGCCCGACATCGCCGGCAAAGGTCTCGCCAATCCCATTGCGACCATTGCCAGTTTCGGCATGGCGTTGCGCTATTCGTTCGATATGAGCAAGGAAGCCGACATGCTCGACACGGCCATTGCCGCCGTCCTCGCCAAGGGCCTCAGGACTGGCGACATCATGCAGCCCGGCATGACCAAGGTCGGCACCAGTGAGATGGGCAAAGCCATTGTCGACGAGTTGGAGAAGGCCGCGGCCTGAGCCCGAGCAAGCCCGAACGGTCCGGCGTGCCTTCTGATTGCCCCCCGCTCCGCGATGACAACCTGATGACAAGGGCTCGCGAGGCCGATAGGCTTGCCGGGTCCAGTCACCTGCCGCCTCGAGGCGCGCCGGAATATTGCCCGTTGCGCGAGATGTTGGCGATTGTCGTTGCGGGGCCTCAGGACTGCCTCCGCCCCCGAGCCGCCTCGAGCCTCCAAACTCCGGCGCAGCGCCGGCCGCAGGCACGACGGAGCTTGGCAGCCTCTGGTGCCGATAGTACTCTTTTCCTCCGCGCAAGCCCCCCAGTGAGGAGGGCTAGGCAGCGCAGGGAAGGCATGACTTCGTCCGGGAGGGAATGATGCTCCGTATACTCTTCGGTCTGATTGCCACCGCGCTCGCCACCACGGCGGCGCTGGCCGACCGCTACAGCGATTGCGATCAGTCGAGAAACGTCGAGCTCAGGATCACGGCCTGCACCGAGATCATCGACCGGGGAAAGCGCGAGAGCGCCGCTTGGCGAAGCCGGGCCTATTTCCAGCGGGCTTGGGCCTATGGTCAGAAACAGAATCACGACCAGTCGATTGCCGACTATACGGCCTCGATCGAGATCAACTCGAAGGAATCGCTCGCCTATCTCAATCGCGGCAAGGCCCACCACTACAAGGGCGACTATGAGAAGGCCCGCGTCGACTACAGCCGCGCGATCGAGGTGGACCCCAAGAATGCCGATGCCTACGTCAATCGCGCCAGCATTCTGAGAACGCTCGGAGACAAGTCCGGCTCCCTTGCCGACTATACCAAGGGCCTCTCCCTCGATCCCACGTCGTCATATGGATATGCAGGCCGGGCCAAGCTCCACCACGAGCTTCGGGATTACGACAGCGCTCTTGCCGATTACAACAAGGCGCTCGAGCTCGATCCGCGCAACGCGGATACGGTCGGCAATCGCGGCAAGATCTTCTACATTCGCGGCGACTATGACCGCGCGCTCGCCGAATACAACAAGGCCATCGAGCTCGACGCGAACCTTGCAGACGCTTATGCCAATCGAGCCAGCACGTACTATGTGAAAAAGGACTACGACAAAGCGCTGACCGACTACAGCAAGGCCATCGAGCTCGATCCGAATTTTGCCTATGCGTACGCAAACCGCGGCAAAATCTACTACATCCGGGATGATCTGGATAAGGCCTTCTCCGACTATTCCAAGGCCATCGAGCTTCAGCCAGGCAAGGCCGAGGATTATGTCAACCGCGGAAAAGTCTATCACAAGAAGCGCGAGATGGATCGGGCTCTCGAGGAGTATTCGAGGGGCATAGAGCTCGACCCCAACTATGCCGACGGCTATGCCAATCGCGCGAGCATCTATCTCGACCGGAAGGACTATGAGCGGTCGGTCTCCAACTACTCGAAGGCGATCGAGTTGGATCCGAAGTTCGTCTATGCCTTCGCGAACCGCGGCAAGGTTTATCACTATCAAAAGGAGTTCGATCGCGCCGTGTCCGACTACAGCAAGGCCATCGAGCTCGACCCGAAGGATCAGGAGAACTACTCGAACCGCGCCTTGTCATTGATGGAAACCGGTCAGTTCGACCGGGCCATTGCCGATCTCAGCAAGCTCATCGAGTTCGATTCGCAGTCTGCGGACGCCTACCGCCGCCGCGGCGAGGCGTACGAGAAGAAAGGCGAAACGGCCAAGGCGGAAGCCGATTTCGACAAGGCAACGCAGCTGGAGACGGGTGGGATGGGCGGCAAGCCAGCCGCCGAGGGCAAGGTTGAGACGGAAAAGTCGCCGCAATCCGAGGGGTCTCAGCGCAAGGAAAGGGCGCCGGATATCGACCTCTCGCCCGTGGCACCAGAGCCAAGACGGCTCGACGAGCGAACGATGGTGAAGCCGCCATCTGGCCTCGCGCTCGCGTGAGGCACGCCGCGACCCTGTGAGACGGGCGGGCCCGATCACGCGCTGATGCGATCCTTGCAGGTCGCCTCGCGATCCTCGATCCAGGCACGCGCCGTCCAGTCCGGCTCCTGCGGATCCTTGCGGGCCTCCTCCTCGGTGCGGGCCACGAAATAGAACTCGAAGCAGTTCGACCCCACCTTGCGCACGCGGAAGCAGCCACCGGTCGGATCGTTGTCGTAGATGGTGCAGAACGTGCCCGACTCGATCGACCAGTGCCCTCCGCTCGAGCGCAGGTCGTCCTCGTAGGCGACGCGGCCGCCCGCCTCGTATCTCTCCTTGAACGGACGCCCGCTCGGATACTCGCCCTCGACCGCCTGTCCTTCGAGCGCCGCCTTCAACTCGGGCTCGCTCATCCAGCCGAGCCCCAGCCCGCCCGCCGCCAGAGGCCCTGCAAGGGCAAGCACCGATAAGCCGACAATCGTGAAGTGCGTGCGAAAGCTGGTCATTTTGGTCCCGCGGGTTGAAGGCGCGCCGTGTCGGCGCACACGCCAGCAAGACAGACAATTCCGGCAACACCGTGCCGGCCGGCACCGGCGAACAAGTCTAAAAGCTGGCTTTGAGACCGCCGAGAGGGGAGGCGCTGAGCTCGAGGCGCCGGCCGTAGGCCTCGAGCACGTCCTGGACGATCGCGAGCCCGAGCCCTGCGCCTCCGCCCCGGCTGTCCAGACGCCCGCCCCGTCTCAGAATGGCCGCCATATCCGCTTCCGGGACTCCGGTCCCATCGTCCTCGACCGTCAGCCCCGCAACCCCGTTTTTCATGCCCCCCGTGACAACGACCTTCTTCCTCGCATGGCGCGCCGCGTTCTCGAGGAGATTGCCGAGGACCTCGGCCAGATCGGCCTTGTCCATCCCGATCGCGAGATCGCCCGCCACCGCCGTCTCGATCGACACGCGCCTTCCGTCCGGCGTCCGTTCCAATGTGCCAACCAGAGTCTCGAGCAACGGACGGACCGGGATTGCGGCTTGCGCATCTTTGCGAATGGAGGCCCCAATGCGCGCCCGCGCGAGCTCCCGCTCGACGTGGCGGCGCATCGTCTCGCCGACCTCCTCGAGGCCGGCCGCAATCTCTGTCTCGCCCTTGTCCCGCAGCCGGCGTGCATCGGCGGCGAGGGCGGCAAGAGGCGTCTTCAATCCGTGCGCAAGATCGGCGGCGCGACCCCGCGAACGCTCCATCTCACGGGACTGCGCTTCGAGCAGCGCGTTGATCTCCTCGACAAGCGGAGCAACCTCGCCTGGAACGGGATACGAGACCTTCTCGGTCCTGGCACGGCGCACGGATAAAATGTTCTCGCGCAAAGTCTCGAGCGGCTTCAAACCAAGATCGATCTGCACCCACATGGCCGCGCCCAAGGCGAGCCCCAGCACCGTCAAGGCGACGATAAGGTCCGCTGCAAACTCCTGGCGCGCCTCGGCGACGCGCCCGAGGTCGGCAGCGACCACGACGCGAATATCCGCCCTGTCGCCCGCTCCTTCGAGGAGCACGCGCCGCTCGGAGGCAAGCAGCTCCCGCCCCGCCGGCCCGCCGATGCGATGATGATGAACGGCTCCCGGCGTCAAGTCGTCCGAAGGAAGAGGAATGGTCCAATCCCAAAGCGAGCGCGAGCGCAGGATCGCTGCGCCACGACTACCGCCCGGCTCCGCTTCCCGCCCACGACCGGCACGGCCGATCTGCCAGTAGAGTCCCGAGAGCGGCTCGGAAAACCTCGGATCGGCCGGCTCGCGGGCGAGATGGAGCTCGCCATCACTGCCCACCTCGAGTGCTCCCAGCACGAGCCGCAGCGTGGCATCGAGATCGCCGGCGAGCGAGCGCAGCAGGTGACGCTCGAACAGATGAACAAGCGTTGCGCCAGCAATCAGAAGAGCGATGAGCATGGCGGCCGCCCCGCCCGCCAACAGCCGCCAGCGCAGCGAGCGCCAGATCATGACAGGCCGCCTTCGACCATATAGCCAAACCCCCGCCGCGTCTTGATGACGTCGCTGCCGATCTTCCGGCGAAGCCGCGCTATCAGCGCTTCGATTGCATTCGACTCGAAGGCGTCGTCGATCCCGTGAATGTGCTCGCTGAGCTCGCCCTGCGAGACGACCCGGCCCTGGTTGTGCAGAAGATAGGCCAGCGCGCGGTACTCGAGCGGAGCGAGATCGGCAGGGATACCGTCAATAGAGACCTGCATCCGCCGCTCGTCGAGCGACAGATTTCCCGCCGTGATGATGGGTGAGGCATGTCCACCGGAGCGGCGCACGAGCGCTCGCACCCGGGCCACGAGCTCCTCCATGCGAAACGGCTTCGGCAGATAGTCGTCGGCGCCGGCCTCGATGCCCTCGACCCTTTCCATCCAGCTCCCGCGCGCCGTCAAGGCAATGACCGGCATGCGCCGCCCGCTCCGGCGCCAGCGCTGCAGCACGGAAAGGCCGTCGGCACCTGGCAATCCGAGGTCGAGCACGACGGCGTCGAAGTCCTCGGTATCGCCGCGGAACCAGGCATCCTCGCCGTCGCCGCTTTTCTCGACGACAAAGCCGGCCGCGGTCAGGCCGCGGGCAACGTCATCGGCAATCCGTCGATCATCCTCGACAAGGAGAACACGCATCATTTGTCCTCGAGCTTGAGCACCCGACCCGTGGCGCCGTCGACGTAAACCTCACGCAAGCGTCCCGCGCTGTCGACAACCTTTAGCTCGTAGATCCAGACGCCACGCTCGCGCTCGACCTCGACGCCGACGACCTCGCCCGGGACCTCCTTGCGCAACAGCGTCAGAATCTCGGCCAACGGCCTCATCTCGACGCGCTCGACAGCCTCCCGCGCTCGCTCGTGGTCGTCGTCGCGCTCGCGCCTCTCGTTTCGATCTTTGCTCGAGGCAGGCGCCAAGCCCACCCCGAGCAGCGCCAGGAGCACAATCGCGACCCGTGTTGGACGTGTAGACCGCAAGGGACTTCATCTCATTGATTTCGAACAACAATAATACCTGCACTTCATTATGGGAGACAACATGACGGGACGCTGACTGAGGCTGTCAGGCTCCGATCACGGCCCCGCTCCCAATGTGCGCCCATCCACCTTCCAACCCCGGTGGACGGCAACACCCAACGACGGAGCACTACCATGCTGAAAAACCGGCTGCTTCCCATTTTCGCCCTCGCCGCAATGGCAGCGGCCACGCCCGCCCTCGCCAGCGATGACGGGGCATGCACCAAGGCCCCCAAAGAGCAGTGGCTCTCGATCGAGAAGCTCGAGGCGCAGCTCACGGCCCAGGGCTACAAGGTCTCTAAAATCGAGATCGAGGACGGCTGCGTCGAGGCGAAGGTGAGCAAGGACGGAACGAAGTCCGAGCTCTACCTCGATCCCGCGACCGGCGCTCTGACCAAGAAGGAGGAGGACTGACGCCTCTCGCCGGGCTCCGTGACGTCCGGCTGAGCTCGGACGTCAGCCTCCCATCAAGTCCCAACATATAAACTTTGCACCATGAACCTCCCCACTGGGGATGGCATGCACAGAACCGAGGAAAAAGGAATTCGCACCATGAAGAAACTCATCATCATCGCAGCCGCGGTTGCCGGTCTTGCCGCCGATGCGGCCGCGACCGGCTTCGACAAACCCTGCACGACGGAGCCCAAGGAGAAGTGGATGCCGCTCAAGGCGATCGTCAAGATCGTCACCGATCACGGCTACACGGTCGCCAAGAGCAAGCTCAAGGGGGCCTGTGCAGAGATCTATGCCCGCGACAAGAGCGGCACCCGGGTCGAGTTCTTCATCGATCCCGTGACCGGCAACCCGGTCGGCGTGGACGGCCCGAAGTCCTGGAGCCAGTGATCAAGGGGAAGCGCGGCATGTCCAATACGATGCAAGAAGGAACAGCCGGCAGCAGCACGCTGCCGGCCACCGTCAAGGTGTGGGACCCGTTCGTGCGGATCTTTCACTGGGGCTTGGTCGGCCTCTTTGCCGTCGCGTTCGTGACAGGTGACGAGACCGAGTGGCTGCATCTCGCCGCGGGCTACGCGATTGCGGCACTGGTCGCGGCCCGAATCGTCTGGGGCTTCGTCGGCCCGCAGACGGCACGATTCTCGGATTTCGTGAAAGGACCCGGCACGGTCATGTCCTACCTCAAACAGTCCGTCCGGCTCGAGGCCCCTCGCACCCTCGGCCACAACCCGGCGGGCGGGGCCATGATCGTTCTCCTGCTCGCCGTTCTCGTCGGGCTCTCCGTCACGGGCCACCTCATGACGCTCGACGCCTATTGGGGCTCTGAGGCCCTGGAGGAGGTCCACGAGGCACTGGCGAACTTCGCGCTCTTCCTTGTGGGGCTTCACGTGCTGGGCGTGATCGCCGCAAGCCTCGAGCACGGGGAAAATCTGGTCAAGGCCATGATTACGGGTCGCAAACGGCCTATGTGACTGGACGCCTGAGGGCTCGCGTTCCGGCGTCCGGTGCCCTGCTGATGACCCCCGCCAGCGGGACCGTTCACCGGTCGCAGGGGTGGCCATGCCACCCCTGCGATTTTTTCCGACTTAGCCTGTGAAGTTTCTTGAATCCTCGCCTCCCCGCCGTTAAGTCACCCCTCGCGCACGGCCTCGATCGGAACGGCGATTGGCGCTGCCGGCTTTGCGCGCGAAGGACACCAGGAACGGACGATGGGCTACAGGGTTGCTGTCGTAGGTGCCACAGGCAATGTGGGCCGTGAGATGATGAACGTGCTCGATGACCGGAGGTTTCCGGCCGACGAGGTTTACGCCATTGCGTCGCGCCGCTCGATCGGCACGGAGGTCTCTTTCGGCATCAAGACTCTCAAGTGCCAGGACCTCGAGCAGTTCGACTTCTCGAAGGCCGACATCTGCCTGATGTCGGCGGGCTCCTCGGTCTCGAAGGAGTGGAGCCCCAAGATCGGCGCCAAGGGCTGCGTCGTGATCGATAACTCGTCGTGCTGGCGCTACGACCAGGACGTGCCCCTGGTCGTGCCGGAGGTCAATGCCGACGCCATTGCCGGCTATACGAGGAAGAACATCATTGCCAATCCCAACTGCTCCACCGCGCAGATGGTGGTTGCGCTGAAGCCGATCCACGACGCGGCCGGCATCCGCCGCATCGTCGTCTCGACCTACCAGTCCGTTTCCGGCGCCGGCAAGGAGGCCATGGACGAGCTCTGGCATCAGACCAAGTCGAAGTACGTTCCGGGCACCGAGGTCGAGCCCAAGAAATTCACCAAGCAGATCGCCTTCAACTGCATTCCTCAAATCGACGTCTTCATGGAGGACGGCTACACGAAGGAGGAATGGAAGATGCTGGCCGAGACCAAGAAGATCATGGACCCCAAGATCAAGGTCACGGCCACGTGCGTGCGCGTGCCGGTGTTCGTCGGTCACTCCGAATCGGTCAATCTGGAGCTCGAGAAGCCACTCTCTCCTGATCAGGCCCGCGAGATTCTGCGCCATGCCCCCGGCGTGCTGGTGGTCGACAAGCGCGAGCCCGGAGGATATGCGACGCCGGTCGAATGTGCGGGGGAGTATGCAACCTATGTGTCGCGAATCCGCGAGGATACGACCGTCGAGAACGGGCTCGCGATGTGGATCGTGTCCGACAATCTCCTGAAAGGCGCGGCGCTCAACGCCGTGCAGATCGCCGAGGAGATGATCGCCCGCAAGCTGCTCACGAAGCGGGCGGCCTGACAGAGCTGGCCGGGCCCGCCGACGAGCTCAGGCGCAGCCGGTCAACCCTTGCCGGATTTCCCTGCAGGATCAGGCATCGCGAGCGCTTGAACGATGGTATTGAGGTCTTGAAGGAAGCGGTCACGCTGCTGAGACGGAAGCGCGGTGAGCACACGATCGTCAACCCGCTTCGCAATGGGATCCGCCTGCTTCAGAGCTTTCCAGCCGTCATCGGTGAGCTTCACGGCATAGGCCCGTGCATCCTCTTTGGTGCGCCGGCGCTGGAGCAGCCCCTTCTTCAGCATGCGGCGCACGACATCGGCAAGCGTCGAGCGGTCGATCCCCGTCTTGTCGACGAGATGCGTCTGGCTCAAGCCTTCGTTCTGGGAGACCGTCACCAGAACAGCGTACTGGCGGGGCGTCAGGTCGCTCACGCCCATCTCGATCTGAAAGATGTCGGCGGCGCACTGGCCGGCCCGGTGAAGCAGATGGATGGGCGAGCGTTCGAGCTTGCTCGACGAGCCTTCTTTGGTCGTTGCTTCTTTTGCCATATCACTCCATCGACTGTCAGCTGCGGCTGCCCAAACGAAGCGACGACCTGCCCAAGCCGAGACCCAGCTTGACCGTTCCCTACGCGCCTTTGCCGGTTTCGAGAAGGTTACGCTCCGCAATCGGGAAAATACTACCTCAACCCCAGCGTCTACAAGAACTTTCGTAAAGTCCGCAAACTTTCTTAATATGACATTGAAGGAATTCACATATTGTTAGCAATGCCTACAGATGATCCGTGCGGTCGCGTTCTAGAATTACCTGGGACACCTGAGAGACATCTACTTCGACGAGGCATAGCGCTTCATCAGCCCCACCTGTGCAATCGCGAATACGAAGGTCAGCGCTAGAATTCCGAACACCTTGAAATTGACCCAGGTCGACTCCGGGAAGTTCCGCCACACGAGCTCGTTCAACCCAGCCAATGTCAGAAAGAACAGGATCCAGCGCACCGTCAACCGATTCCACCCCTCGTCAGTGAGCTGCAGCTGCTCCCCGAGCAGCATCTTGATGAAGGGCCTGCCCATGAAATGGCCCGCAGCCAAAGTGCCGGCAAACAGGAGATTGACGATCGTCGGCTTGCGATAGAGGAACGTCGGATCGTCGAGCCACAGCGTCAGCCCTCCGAAGACGGAGACGACAGCGGCCGTCACCAGCGGCATGAGGGCAACCTTCTTGTAGACGATCCAGGATGCCAGCAGCGACAGGAGCGTCGCCAGGATGATCGTGCCTGTCGCCCAGAAGATGTCATAGAGCTTGTAGGCGATGAAAAATGCCACAATCGGTCCGAGGTCAATGAGGAGACGAACGGACCGCAATCTTTCAACGCCAGGTCGATGCTCGGTCTTGGACATCGGGCAATCCTACGACTCGGGGCCAACCGGCCCGCCTTCTGAATGGTCGAAAGCGTGATGTCGGCTCATCCAGCGCGTCAGCAACCAGGCATAGAGCCCGCTCAGCGGCATGACCACAAGCAGCTTGAATGCGATCCAGATATTGATGCCGGAAATGCCATAGCCGAGGATCGTATAGATGCCGTCGTCCTTGAAGGTCAGGCGCACCAGCTCGTTCAGCACGGCGGTGAACAGAAAGAACCAGGCAAAGCTGCGCGTGAAGGTGTCCCAGCCCTCCTGAGTGTAGTGGAACGTCTTCTCGAACACGTACTTGAAGAAGTTCTTCCTCGTCCAAAGCCCCACGAACAGAAAGATCGCAAACAGCGCGTTGAAAATCGTCACTTTGATCTGCACCCACATGGGATCGCCCGTGAGGAGCGTCAGCGCCCCGAATACGATCGTCACGGTCGACGCGATGAGGGGAAACACCGGCGGGCGGCCGAACATGTAGACCATGACGCCGATCGAGATCAGCGTGGTCAGGATGAGCGCCCAGGTGCCTGTATTGATGCCGTAGAGGGCATTGACAACGAACATCGTCACAAGCGGGCCGAACTCCGACAGGATGTTGACCGTCTGCTCGGCATTGAAGGGATAGAACTTGTGACGCCTGCTCATTGCCCCGTATCAACCTTCGATTTGCGGCGCCGCCGCGTCCGCAGCCATCAGCGCGCCTCGTCCTGTTCTCGTGCGTCAACCCTGTGAGATCGCCCTGGCAAAATCTTCAGCATCGAAGGGCTGGAGGTCATCCACCCCTTCACCGACGCCTAAGGCATGAACCGGAATGCCGTGCCTTGCCGCTATGGCAACGAGAATGCCCCCACGTGCCGTGCCGTCGAGCTTCGTCATGATCAGCCCCGTGACCCCCGCCGACTTGGCGAACACCTCGACCTGGCTCATGGCATTCTGCCCCGTCGTCGCGTCGAGCACGAGGAGCACATCGTGAGGAGCCCCGGGGTCGAGCTTTTTCAGAACCCGCACGACCTTCTCGAGCTCCTCCATCAGCGCCTGCTTGTTCTGCAGGCGCCCCGCCGTATCGATCAAGAGCACGTCCGATCCAGTCTCCTTGGCGCTCCGCAGGGCGTCAAAGGCAAGTCCGGACGATTCAGCCCCGGTCTCGCGCGCAATCACGGGGGCACCTGTGCGCTCGCCCCAGATCTTGAGCTGCTCGACGGCCGCAGCGCGAAACGTATCGCCCGCGGCCAGCATGACCTTGCGCCCCTCTCCTCCGAAGCGCGCGGCGAGCTTGCCGATGGTCGTGGTCTTGCCGCTGCCGTTGACGCCGACCACCAGGATCACGTGCGGCCGTCGCGATGCATCGATGACAAGAGGCCGCGCCACCGGCTCGAGCACGCGCTTCACCTCTGCCGCCAGGATCTCCCGGACCTCGTCGGCCGAGACACCTTTCTCGTAGCGGCCCCTCGAGATGGCGCCCGTGATGCGCGAAGCGGTCTCGACGCCGAGATCAGCCTCGATCAGAAGGTCCTCGAGATCATCGAGCGTTGCTCCGTCGAGCTTGCGCCTGGTGAAGAGGCCGGTGATGCCTTGGGACAACTTGGAGGAGGTCTTCGAGAGACCGTCCCTCAAGCGCTGAACCCAGCTCCTCGTCTCGACAAGCGGCCTTCTCGACTCGGGACCCTCGGCACCGGCCGGCGTTGCTGATGCGCCGCTCATCGCGTGCCCTGACAGACCATTGGTCCCCTCACCGGGGCCCGGTGCTGCCGTCTGGGGCTTCTCATTGCCTCTCAAGACCCGGCTGAGCAGGCCCTTGGACGTTCCGGACTGGCCTGCGCTCACGCGACCGCTCCATCCAACAGCTTGCCGTAGAGACGCCTTCCGTCGTGCCCGCCGATCCGGACTCGGCTGACGCGACCGATATCGGACTCCGCTGCGGGAGCCTCGAGCGCGACCTCGGCGAATTGTGGCGTGCGTCCCAGGCCCGGGCGCTCGATCAAGACGTCGGTCTCCACGCCCCGCACGCGGTCCAAATATGACGACAGCGCCGTCTCGCCCAGCGCGCGCAGGCGTTTGGCGCGCTCCCTGATCACGGGAGCGGAAACCTGCGGCATGCGCTGAGCCGGCGTTCCCGTCCTCGGTGAGAACGGGAACACATGCAGATAGGTCAGGCCGCAATCGCCGACGATCCGGAGGGAGCTCTCGAACATCTCCTCGGTCTCGGTTGGAAATCCGGCGATGAGGTCGGCCCCGAACACCACGTCGGGCCTGAGGCGCCGGACAGTCTCGCAAAAGCCGATGGCGTCCGCGCGCAGATGGCGCCGCTTCATGCGCTTCAGGATCAAATCGTCGCCCGACTGCAGAGAAAGGTGCAGATGCGGCATCAGCCTCGGCTCGTCGGCGATGGTATCGAGAAGCTGCGGGTCGGCCTCCACCTGATCGATCGACGACAGCCTGAGCCGGGCGAGCTCGGGAACGTGCCTAAGAACCTCGCGCACCAGCTTGCCGAGCGTGGGTGCTCCCGGGAGGTCCTGGCCATAGGACGTGATGTCCACGCCCGTCAGAACGATCTCGTTGCAGCCGCGTTCCACGAGCCGGCGGATTTCCGACACGACCTCGCCCGCTGGCACCGAGCGGGAGGGGCCGCGCCCGAACGGTATGATGCAGAACGTGCAGCGATGATCGCATCCGTTCTGCACCTGCACGTACGCGCGTGCGCGCGAGCCGAAACCGTCGATCATGTGCGAAGCGGTCTCGCGGACGCCCATGATGTCGTTGACCTGGACGCGCTCCGATCCGTCGCGTGTCAGACCCCGCCAGGTTTCCGCTTTCATCTTGTCGGCATTGCCGATGACGTGATCGACCTCGCCCATGACCGAAAAGCGGTGGGGCTCGACTTGAGCCGCACAGCCGGTCACCACGATACGGGCCCCGGGCCTCTCCCGGCGCACCTTGCGAATGGTCTGAGCTGCCTGACGCACGGCTTCGGCCGTCACGGCACAGGTGTTGACGATCACGCAATCGTCCATGCCGGCGGCACGGGCGTGAGATCGCATCACCTCCGATTCGTAGGCGTTGAGGCGGCAGCCGAGCGTAATGACAGTGGGTTCGGACATGCTTCCGTTCTTCGCCAGGTGCCGTGCCGCGGCCTCTGAGTTGGGGTTGCGCTGTTACATCGTTGAGGGTGATAGCCGACCGATCGGGCGTCCGCTAGGCAGAAGCCCGCGCCAAGGTGTCTCCCTCCAATGCTCCCTCGTGCTCGACCTCCACGGGCCCGGTCATCAGAATGCGGTTGCCGGCCGTCCACTCGATGACGAGCGCACCTCCCGGCAGGTTGATGGTGACAGTCCGGTCCACGAGACCCTTCCTCATCGCTGCCACGGCCGCAGCGCAGGCCGCCGTCCCGCAGGCTCTTGTCAGTCCCGTTCCGCGCTCCCAGACCCTCAGCGTCATCGCGCCTCGCGACGTGACGTGAGCCAGTGAAATGTTGGCCCGCTCCGGAAAAATGGGGTGGTTCTCGAGCATCGGTCCGAAGCGCCCGAGATCGTAGGCCGCGACGTCCTCGACCCAGAAGATGGCGTGCGGGTTGCCGACGTTGACGACAGAGGGCGAATGCAGGACGGGTCTCTCGATCGGCCCGATCTGCAGCTCGATGTGGCGGGTGTCGTGAAACGGCTCGGCCAGCGGAATCTCGTCCCATTTGAATCGCGGCTCGCCCATATCGACCGTGATGTGGCCGATGTCGCCCACTCGTACCTCGAGCAGTCCGGCCTTGGTCTCGAAGCGGAGATTCTTCTCACCCGTGCGCTGGAATTCGGTCCAGCCGATGCATCGGGTGCCGTTGCCGCACGCCTCACTTTCCGAGCCGTCGGCATTGTAGATGCGCACGAACGCGCGCGTGCCCGCCGTGCGCGGGTCGCGGAGCACCATCATCTGATCGAAGTGCGTGAGCCTCCCCGCGGCAATGGCACGAGCCTCGGCCGCTTCGAAGACCTTCTTCGACCCGCGAAGATCGACAACGACGATCTCGTTGCCGAGACCGTTCATTTTCACGAAGGGGATGGTGGGAGCGCTCATGCGCGCATATATGGCTGTGATTGGTCCAAAGGACAATCGAGGCGAGCCCCACCCATGCAGAGAACAGGCAACACATTGCAATTGCTGTTCTTTTCGTGGTGCGCCCTGTACGCCCTCACGACTGGTGCAGGGGCCGCACAGACCAATGCGCCGGTGGCGCCTGCCTCAAAAGTCCAATTGGAGACGATCGCCAAAGGGCTTGAGAACCCCTGGGGCCTAGAATTCCTGCCCGACGGCCGCCTGCTCGTCACCGAGCGGCCGGGCCGACTCCGCATCGTCGAGAAGGACGGACGTCTCTCCAAGCCAATAGCGGGTGTGCCGGAGGTGGTGGCGATAGCCCAGGGCGGACTGCTCGACGTCGTGCTGGCCCGCGACTTCGAGTCGAGCGGCCTTATATTCCTCTCCTACTCCGAGCCGCGCGGACTGCTCAAGAATGCGACGGCCGTCGCTCGCGCACGCCTCGTCATGGATGGCACCTCCGGCCGGCTCGAGGACGTCAAGGTCATCTTCCAGCAGGAGCCTCCGGCCCGCAGCTTTCACCACTTCGGCTCGCGTATCGTCATTGCGCCCGATGACACGCTCTTCGTGACAACTGGAGACCGCTATGCGCTGCGCGACGAGGCACAGAACCCCGCCAATCACATCGGCAAGGTGATCCACATCACGGCCGACGGCGCTCCGGCCCCCGGCAATCCCAATCTCTCAGGTTGGGATCCAAAGGTGTGGTCGATCGGACACCGCAACATGCAAGGCGCCGCTCTCCATCCCGAGACCGGTGCGCTCTTTACGATCGAGCACGGCGCGCGCGGCGGCGACGAGCTCAACCTCACGCAACCCGGCAAGAACTACGGCTGGCCCGTCATCACGTGGGGCGTCGACTATACCGGGCTCAAGATTGGCGAGGGAACGGCTAAGGAAGGCCTGGAGCAGCCGGTCTATTATTGGAATCCCTCGATCGCCGTCTCGGGATTGGCGCTCTACACGGGGACCCTGTTTCCGCACTGGAAAGGCAACATCTTCGTGGGAGCGCTCAACGGGGCACACCTGGAACGGCTTGTGATCGACGGCGACACGGTCGTCGCCCATGAAAGGCTTCTCACCGATCTCGGCGAGCGCATCCGCGACGTCCGGCAAGGACCCGACGGCGCCCTCTGGCTGCTGACGGATAGCGACAATGGCCGGGTGCTCAGGCTCACGCCGGCCGAATAGCGCGTTTCAGGATCAGCGCCGCGCACGTTCCAGCTGCTGCTCGGGTGTCGGGTTCGTGTCCTTGACCTTGTCGACCTGCACCACCTGAGCCGACTCGTCGCGCGCGATCTGACAGTCGCCGTTCTTGTCGAGCAGTGCAAAGGCGCGATTCTGGCGGCCCGTCAGCTCGTCAGCCGTGACTTTGCCATCGCCGTTGCCGTCGAAATACTTGAGATCGGCCACATCGAAGAGCCGATCGGATTTGGCCATCTTGGCGAACTCATCGCCGGCGAGCGCCCCGTCACCGTTCATGTCGGCTTCCCGAAGCAAGGTCATGGCGTATTGCTTCCACTCGTCACAGGTGACGACGGCATTCTTGTCGAGGTCCCAGGTCTGGGCCGCACCGATGAACGTGCGATCGACGATCGAAGCGTTGCCGAAGGGCGAGCCGGTGGTGAACGGATTGCCGGTGCTGCAGGCTGCCGCGAGCAGCGTCAGCCCTGCCGCTGCTGCCAAGCGCAAGCCGCGGGTGCCGGCGCCGACCCTCCGGTCGGTCGTCGAAATTTCCATGCGCATCAATGCCTTCTCCGGGCGCCCGGGCGCCGACCCTCGAAGCGGTCTCGCTTCTTTCCAGCGGGAATCGCCCGGAATTATGGTGCGAAGCTCGAAAATCTTGCAAGCGGCCCTGCTGCGGCACTCTTAACCCGGCCGGTCTGACACCCGGCCAGTCTGTCTGTTGACTTTGACCGGCCCATCGACAATGGTGCCGGCCAATCCCGACGGCCCGCAAAGCACGAGCCGCCGCCCCGTCCAAGAGAGGCGGGAGGTCAACACCCGACAGCGCGATGCGCCCTCGGGTGTGTTCGTGCTTTGAGGCCATGGCGGCCCCTCGCTTGCGGGGAGAGCCCTATTGAGGCCATTTCGGCCAGGAGCCACGATGTTTCAGTCGCTAGCCGATCGCTTATCCGGCGTCCTCGACAAATTGACGCGGCGCGGTGCGCTCTCCGACAGCGACGTCGCCGAAGCCATGCGCGAGGTGCGCCGTGCGCTGCTCGAAGCCGACGTGGCACTCGACGTGGTCAAGGATTTCACCGAGGCGGTGAAGGCCAAAGCCGTCGGTCAGGAGGTGGTGAAATCCATCTCGCCCGGCCAGATGGTGGTCAAGATCGTGCACGACGAGCTCGTGCGCGTGCTCGGCTCCGACGCCGAGCCGATCGACCTTCGCGCTCCTCCCCCCGTCGCCATTCTGATGGCGGGCCTGCAGGGCTCGGGCAAGACCACGACCACGGCCAAGATCGGCTATCGCCTCAAGACCCGGGACAAGAAGAAGGTCCTGATGGCGTCGCTCGATACCCGCCGTCCGGCCGCTCAGGAGCAGCTTCGCGTGCTCGGCGAGCAGACCGGAGTCGACACGCTGCCGATCGTCGCCGGGCAGTCGCCGGTGCACATAGCGCGGCGCGCATTGGAGGCGGCCCGGCTTTCCGGGTACGACGTCGTGCTCCTCGATACGGCCGGCCGCACCTCGATCGACGAGGAATTGATGGCCGAGGTGGCGGATATCAAGGCCGCAACCAATCCGCACGAGATCCTCCTGGTCGTCGACAGCCTCACGGGCCAGGACGCCGTCAACACAGCGAAGGCTTTCGACAGCCGCCTCGCCATCACCGGCACCGTGCTGACGCGCGCCGACGGCGATGGGCGCGGCGGCGCAGCGCTTTCCATGCGCGCCGTGACGGGCAAGCCGATCAAGCTCCTCGGCGTCGGCGAGAAGTGGGATGCGCTCGAGGACTTCGACCCCAAGCGCGTCGCTGGCCGCATTCTCGGCATGGGCGACATCGTCGGTCTCGTCGAGAAGGCCGCGCAGAGCATCGATGTCGAGAAGGCCGCCAAGATCGCCGAGAAGATGCGCAAAGGAGCGTTCGATCTCGAGGACCTCGCCGAGCAGTTGAAGCAGATGGAGAAGATCGGGGGCATGGGCGGCATGCTCGGCATGCTTCCCGGCATCGGCAAGCTCAAGGGCCAGATCAACGAAGCCGGCCTCAACAAGGACTTGAAGCGTCAGCGCGCCATCATCTCGTCCATGACGCCCAAGGAGCGGCGCAACCCGAAGATCCTCGACGGCAAGCGCAAACGCCGGATCGCCGCCGGCTCTGGCACGACGCCGGCCGACGTCAACAAGCTCATCAAGATGCACATGGCCATGGCCGACATGATGAAGAGCATGGGCAAGAGGGGCGGCATGATGAGCCGCATGCTCGGCATGGGCGGCGGCCCGAGCGAGGCCGAGATGGCAGCGATGCAGAAGGAGCTCGCTTCCCTCGATCCGAAAGCCATCGAGCAGCTGCCGAAGGACTTGAAGGACGCGCTACCTAAGGGACTGCCGGGCCTCGGCGGCGGCGGGCTTCCGAGAGGACTGCCGGGGCTGGGCGGCGGACCGCTTCTCCCCGGACTCGGCGGACCCAAGCTTCCCGGACTGCCAGGGAAGAAGAAATGAGTTACGGACAAGACTGCTGATTGAAGACGAAAGGACGGAACGAAAATGTCAGTGAAACTGAGACTCTCTCGCGGCGGCGCCAAGAAGCGGCCCTACTACTACATCGTCGCCGCAAACTCGGCCTCGCCGCGCGACGGGCGCTACATCGAGCAGATCGGCACCTTCGACCCCATGCTCAAGAAGGACGATGCCAACCGCGTGAAGCTCGATGTCGAGCGCGCCAAGCACTGGCTGAAGTCGGGCGCTCAGCCGACCGACCGCGTCGCCCGCTTCCTCGACGCTCTGGGCCTGATGAAGCGCACGCCGCAGACGAGCGTGGCCAAGGCGCTGCCGAAGAAGAAGGCTCAGGAGCGCGCTGCCGCAGCCGCCGAGAAAGCCGCCAAGGCCGCCGCCGGCGGTGACGCGGCCTGATCTTTCCAGAATCACGGCCAGGCGCATTGGATGGCCCTTCCGCTTTTGGCGGGAGGGCCATATCCTTTGCTGCAGCGATCCATGAACAGGGGGAACCTTCACTCATGCTGGACTGGCTCCTGACCGCCGATGGCTGGTTTGCCTTTGCCACTCTCTTCGCCATGGAGGTCGTGCTGGGCATTGACAACATCGTGTTCATCTCGATCCTGTCCTCCAAGCTGCCGGAGAGCCAGCAGCGGGCGGCGCGCGTCATCGGCCTGGGCCTTGCGTTCATCATGCGCGTGGCGCTGCTCTTCACGCTCGCATGGATTGCCGGCCTCGTTACACCCCTCGTTACGCTCTTCGGACAGACCTTTTCGGGCCGCGATCTGGTTCTGCTCTTGGGTGGACTGTTCCTCATCGCCAAGGCGACGCTGGAAATTCACTATCTCGTCGAGGGGCGGCACCAATCACCCGATGTCAAGGTGGCCGCATTTGCGCTCGTGATTGCACAGATCGTGGCCATTGACGCGGTGTTCTCGCTCGACTCGATCCTGACCGCCATCGGCCTCACCAATGACACAGGAATAATGATCGCGGCGATTGTCGCGTCCATGGCGGTGATGCTGCTGGCGGCCGGCCCGCTGTCGGATTTCGTCAACAGGCATCCCACGACGCGCATGCTGGCGCTCGCCTTCCTGGTGCTGATCGGCGCCATGCTGGTGTCAGACGGCTTCGGCGTGCACGTGCCGCGCGGCTACATCTACTCGGCGATGGCTTTTGCCGTGCTCGTCGAGGCATTGAATCTCTCCATGAAGAGAGGCGTCGGCCGCAAGCCCGGCAATACTTGAGCTCTGCACCCCTGGCCGAGGCGCGGGCGCTGTCCTGAGTTGCCGATCCAAATTGGCACCGGCAGCAACGGTCCGCTTACGGGGCCCGTGTGCAGCGATGGAAAGATTGTGCAACTCTTGAGAGATTGGGAGCAATGCTTGATGATGGGATCTACAGCCTCGCCCTCACTGCAGCGGGCTTCCATTCCGAGGAGCGCAGCAGCGCCCTCGCCGTTCTGAGGGGCGGCTCGATCCTGGGGGCCGACAGGTGGGGCGGTGTGTTCTCCGGAACCTATGCCTTCGACCCCTCGATGCGGGTCGAGCGCGTCGAGATCCGCCTTGCCATCCCCCCCGATGG
>Ga0233425_10000825_pt1 | contig 74984 bp, 79 predicted proteins | sample Watercolumn_Towu_2_FD_181712 | JGI IMG/M metagenome (GOLD analysis project Ga0233425, IMG submission 181712) | Freshwater microbial communities from Lake Towuti, South Sulawesi, Indonesia - Watercolumn_Towuti2014_140_MG | ecosystem: Environmental > Aquatic > Freshwater > Lake | place... | reverse complement strand
GGTGGATCGAGGACTACAACTCCCAGGCGCCGCACTCGGCGCTGGGAATGCAGAGCCCGGCCGACTACCGGGCGGCGCAGCTCACGCTAAGCTCCGCGGAGTGAGCAGCGAATTGGGGAGCATTGCAAAAGAAGCTTGCAGACTACCGGCCGCTGTACGAGCGAGCCAGTAGCAGCGGCGAGGTAAAGCTCTGAGCAACGCCAGAGAGCAATCGCGCGACACAGTGAACACGTAATTCTCGTTATAGACCTATGGAGGATCGCCACGGCCGGCACCAGTGCGAAGTGACAGCCGCGTTCGTTCCGAAACATCAATGCGAAGCCCGATGCATGAGCGATAGGACGTTCAGCGCCTCTTTACGAAGCGGCGCCGAAAGGCCCGCAGACGATTCAAGACGCCCCTCTGATGAGACGAGCCATGGCTTCCGGCCACCAGCGTCACCCTCGATGTAACTGGACAGGCGTAACGCGATGCGAGTGGCCGCACTCTGGTGCACCGGATTGAGATGGCGGATGACCGACTAACCCTTCGGCAATACGGCTAAAATGGCCTGACCGGCCGGAGAACTTCTAATCCGAGGGTCGCAGGTTCGACTCCTGCCGGGCGCACCATAACGCCTACACTGTGCCCATGGCCGCGTCCGCGATGCTGACCTGCGCGCTCGCGATGCTCGCCGGCGCCGGCGTCGCCCACGCGGCGCCGCCGGAGACCGCGCGCGCCCGCGTCGCGCACCACCTCCGCCAGGTCGAGCGTCTCAGCGAGCACTTCGAAGACGTGCTGGGCCGCGCGTGTCCGCGTTTTCCGACACCGGCCGCGTGGGACGCGTACGTCGACACCGAGACCGACCAGCTCGTGCTGCTGGTCGCGCATCTCGAGCAGGCGTGGATCGAGGCCAAGCGCACCGGTGACGACGACGTCCGCCGCGCCGCGAAGGCGCCGCGCAGGCAGACCGCGCAGGGCAAGGCGCTCGTCGACAAGCTGGCGACGTGCGCCGAGCGCAACGGCGCCGCGTTCTCCCCACTCGAAGTGTGGCGGCGCGTGGAGCGCGACGTGCCGCGGCGCCAGACGGAGATCGCCCTCCCGCAGTAGCGTGGTATCGTTCCCGGCCATGGCGACATCACCGTTCTCGCTCGAAGGCAAGACCGCGATCATCACCGGCGGCGGCACCGGGATCGGCAAGTCGATGGCGATCGAGTTCGCGCGCGCGGGCGCGGACGTGTCGCTCGCGAGCCGCAAGATGGAGCACCTCGAGCCCGTCGCGAAGGAAGTCGAGAAGCTCGGCAAGCGCGCGATCGCGATGGTCGTGGACGTCCGGCAGGAGGATCAGGTGCAGGCGCTCGTCGAGCGCACCGTGAAGGACTTCGGCCGGCTCGACATCATGGTCAACAACGCGGGCGCGTCATTCCGCGCCAGGCCCGAGGACATCTCGATCAACGGCTGGAACACGGTCGTGCAGATCAACCTGAACGGCGTGTTCCTCGGCTCGAAGTGGGCGGCGAAGCAGATGATCCCGCAGGGCGGCGGCGTGATCATCAACATCTCGTCCATCGCCGGCGTGTACGGCGCCACGATGATGTCGCATTACGGCGCCTCGAAGGCCGCGGTGATCAACCTGACGAGGGCGCACGCGGTGGCGTGGGCGAAGCACGGGATCCGCGTGAACTGCATCGCGCCCGGCCCCGTCGAGACCGAGGGGTACCTCGACGTGCTCACCAAGATGGACCGGGCGGCGGCGGAGAAGATGTACAACGCGGTGGCCTCGCGCGTCGCCCTGCAGCGGTGGGGCAAGGTGCACGAGATCGCGTACCCGGCGATCTTCCTCGCGTCCGACGCGTCGTCGTTCATGACGGGCGAGACGATCGTGGTCGACGGCGGCCCGTCGCCGCGCGAGATGGAGGGCTAAACGCGCGGCGGCGCGGTTGAACTGCCGCGCCCGGTCCTGTACGATCAGGCCTTGCGCCTACGGACGGTGACCGTAGCTCAATTGGTTAGAGCACTGGACTGTGGCTCCAGGGGTTGGGGGTTCGATTCCCCTCGGTCACCCCAACCGAGGGATTGATCGCGCGCCCGTAGCTCAGTTGGATAGAGCGTTGGCCTCCGAAGCCAAAGGCCAGAGGTTCGAATCCTCTCGGGCGCACCAGAGCGAAGCAGTGTTGGGCCGTTAGCTCAGTTGGTAGAGCAGCTGACTCTTAATCAGCGGGTCCAAGGTTCGAGTCCTTGACGGCCCACCAATCGAATCGGGCACTTCTGCTGCGGCGGGGGTGCCCGATTTGCTTTCTACGGCTTCATGCGTTGACGCTTGCGTTGATCTCCTCGACGGCGGGCTTGCTGCTGGTGAGCCCTTCGAGGCGGGCGACTGCCGAGCGCAGACGCTCGGATGCGAGGTGCGCGTAGCGCATCGGCGCTCACGGGAAGGCCCAGACACCTCAGGGTGGCAGACCGTCCGCGCCGCACCTGAGGCGGTTCACCGCAACCATTGCCGATCACGCGAGCCAGCGCGCACCGCGGCGGCTCCGTGGTCGCCTCTGCTACCGTTTGGCGATCACGGCGCCGCGTCCGGCCTATTCCTTCCTTTCCTCTCGTGGCGCGCGCGCCGCCTCTGCGGTCAGACGTGATTGCGGAGCATGAGCTCCTTGGGATGCGGGTCCAGGTAGACCTGATCGGCGAGGTACTGCACCCCGTGCCGGCGGACATGGTGCTTCACGAGGGTCAGCGGCACCACGAGCGGCACGAGGCCGTGGCGATACTCGTCGATCACCTCGACGAGCTCGGCCCGCTCGTCGGCGCCGAGCTGCCGCTTGAAGTAGCCCACGATGTGGGTGAGCACATTGGCGTGGCGGCCGCGCGTGGCCCGGCCGGCGCAGGCCTCCATGAGCAGCGCCTGGTACTCGTCGAGCGTGGCCCGCGTAAAGCCCCGTCCAGCGGCGGCGACGAGTCGGCCCAGGCGCGCGTAGTGCGCAGGGCTGTGCGCGAGGACCGCGAACTTGTGCGCGGTGTGGAAGGCCACGAGGTCGCGCGCCCGCGGGCGGGTCCTTAAAAAACTCCGCCAGCGCGCGGCAACGAAGACGCGCTCGATGAAGTTTTCCCGGAGCGCCGGGTCGTTGAGCCGGCCCTCCTCCTCCACGGGGAGCGCGGGCAGCGCGGTGACGAGCGCCTCGGCGAAGAGCCCACGGCCGTCGGCGGCTGGGACCCCGTTGTCGCGATAAACCCGTACGCGGAGGAGCCCGCACGAGGGCGAGGCGCGCTTGAGCACGAAGCCGTCCAGCTCGAGCGCGGCCAGCTCGCGCACGCGCTCTCGCGAGTACCGCTCCATCCGCACGGTGAGATCCTCGCCGGTCTTCTCCTGCAGGAGCCGCGGCGCCTCGGGCGTGCCCACCAGGCGCAGCGTGTCCCGGGGCACCCCGAGGCCGAGCTCGACCTCGGGGCAGACGGGGACCCACTCGATGTGACGGCCCAGCACGTCGGTCAGGAACCGATCGTGCTTGTGGCCGCCGTCGAAGCGGACCTCCTCGCCGAGCAGGCATGAGGAGACCCCGAGCCGGATCCGATCGAAAGGGCTAGACTGGGTCGTGGCCATTCCCGTCCTGACGGGACCCTACTCCCGGGAGCAGGTCGAGCGCTACCTGCGCGAGACCGTGATCCCGGTGCGCCTGGCCTGCCTCGGGAGCACCGGCTCGCCGATCGTCCTGTCCTTGTGGTTCCTGTATCGCGACGGCGCCCTCTGGTGCGCGAGCCGTCCGACCGCGCACGTCGTCCGGAATCTCGAGCGCGACCCGAGGTGCTCCTTCGAGGTGGCGCGCGACGCGCCGCCCTATCGCGGCGTCCGCGGGCAGGGCCGTGCGAGCGTGCGCCGCCGCGAGGGAGGCGCGCTGCTCGGCGAATTGCTCGACCGCTACCTCGGCGGGCGTGACTCGCCGCTCGCGCGCCGCCTGCTCGCCGGTGCGGCCGACGAGGTGGCGATCCGCGTCGGTCCGACGCGGCTGGCCAGCTGGGACTACTCGGAGCGGATGCGCGCGCACTCGCGGTGACCTCGGTCTGGATTCTCGGCGACCAGCTGCTCGACCCTCACCCGGCGCTCGCGCTGCGCCGGCTCGGCGCTGCCGAGCGTCGCGCCGTGCGCGCGTCGGCGCGGACGCTGCTCGCCCGGCTCGACCGCGCCTGAACGCTGCTCGGGCGGCGGCGACAGGCGTCTCGGCGGTGCGCCCCGCCGCCGACGGCTCGGTCTCGGGGCACGCCCGGAGGCACCGGATCCGAGGGGGCCGCTACGCGGCGTCGTGGCCATCCGTGGGCGTCCCGGCGGGGTGAGGGCCAGACCGGGCCACGGCCGTGCGCGGTGTCACCACGAGCGAAAGCACGAGCGAGGCGCCGATCAGCGCGCCGATGATCGCGAGCGAGGCGCCGATCGGGAACTTGCCGTCCCAGAGGTCGTTGAGCCAGGCCATCTTGAGCCCGACGAAGATCAGCACGAGCGCCAGCCCGTACTTCAGCAGGTGGAAGCGGATGACAGCGCCGCCGAGCAGGAAGTAGAGCGCGCGCAGGCCGAGGATCGCGAACACGTTCGACGTGAACACGATGAGCGGCTCGTCGGTGAGCGCGTAGATGGCCGGGACGGAGTCGACCGCGAAGATGATGTCCGTGATCTCGACGAAGAGGAGCGTGATGAAGAGCGGGGTGGCGGCCCAGACGCCGCCCTGCCGCACGAAGAAGCGCTGTCCGTGCAGCGCCGGCGTCACCGGCACGAAGCGCCGGAACAGCCGGATGAGCGGGTTGCGGTCGGGATCGAGACCCTTCTCCGGGGCGAACAGCATCTTGAGCCCGGTCAGGATCAGGAACGCGCCGAACAGCCAGACCACCCAGTGGAACTGGAGGAGCAGCGAGCCGAGGCCGACGAAGACCGCCCGGAAGACGAGCGCGCCGAGGATGCCGTAGAACAGCACGCGGTGCTGGTACTTCGGCGGGATCGCGAAGTAGCCGAAGATCAGCACGAAGACGAAGACGTTGTCGACCGACAGCGACTTCTCGACGACGAAGCCCGTCAGGAACTCGAGCGTGACCTGTCATGCCGCTGCCTCGGGGTCGAAGCCGGGGACGGAGGCGAGGCGGGGATCACGCGGGAACTTCCACAGCGCGTACCGGTACAGCGCCACGCTGAAGGCGAGGGCCAGCGCGATCCACACGGTGCTCCACGCGGCCGCCTCGCGGAAGCCGACCTCGTGCGCGTCGCGGTGAAACACGCTGAGGTCGAGCGCCAGCAGCAGCAGGACGCCGCCCGTGAAGGCGGCGTAGAGCCACCAGTACTCGGCGAAGGGGAACAGCATCGGCGTCATCACGACGCGTTCTCCTTTCCGCTCCACGCGCGCCACCGCCGGGTCAGCGCGCGGCTCAGGCGATGATGCGGTCCCAGCACGGCGATGCCGGCGAGGACCAGCGCGAAGCCGGGGACGACCGGCACGAGGGCGCCGATTGCCCCGGCCACGATGAGCGCGAGACCGGCCACGCTTCGCATCGACGTCGCGCTCACCGCGCCACCGCCAGCCCCTCGCGCTCCATCGCGAGCAGGCGGGCGACGCGCGCGTCGGTCGAGGGATGCGTGCTGAAGAGACGCAGCAGCCCGCCGCCCGTGAACGGGTTGACGATGAAGAGATGCGCCGTCGCCGGCGTGCCGGACGATAGGCTCACCTCCCGGCTCCACGCCTCGATCTTCCGGAGCGCGCTCGCGAGCGCGCGCGGGTCGCGCGTCAGGCGGGCGCCCGCCTCGTCGGCGAGGAACTCGCGCGCGCGCGAGATCGCCATCTGCACGAGCATCGCCGCGAACGGCGCGACCAGCACGCCGAGGAGGCCGAACGCGGGGTTCGGCGCCTCGTCGCCGTCCTCGGAGGCGCGGCCGCTGCCGAGGAGCAGGGCCCACTGGCCCAGGTTGGCCAACATGCTGACCGCGCCGGCGAGCGTCGCCGCGACGGTCATCACCAGCGTGTCGCGGTTCTTCACGTGCGCCAGCTCGTGCGCGAGCACGCCGGCGATCTCGGCGCGGTCGAGCCGGCGCAGCAGGCCCTCGGTCACCGCGACCGCGGCGTGCTGCGGGCTGCGCCCCGTGGCGAACGCGTTCGGCGCGTCCTCCGCGATGATGTAGACACGCGGCATCGGGATGCGGGCTCGCAGGGCGAGCGCGCGGACGATGCTATAGAGCTCCGGTGCGGCCGGCTCGGAGATCTCGCGCGCGCCGTACATGCGTAGCACGAGCCGATCCGACCACCACCACGCTCCCAGGTTCATGACACCCGCGAACGCGAGCGCCAGGATCATTCCGCTGGTGCCGCCGACGAGCTGGCCCGCCCACACGACGAGCGCGGTGAGCGTGGCGAGCAGGATCAAAGCCTTGAGTCGGTTCATGGTGCCCTCCGTGTGCCGGGAGGGCGTTGAGATGACCCCTCGCGGCTTGGTTTAGCCACAAGAGGTCTGGATCCGGACCCGGGCGGGCCCGCCGGCGGCCGGGTCGCTGTCAGGCGACCGTATTGACGACCTGCCGGACCGTGGGGCGATCGACTCCCCTCTGTCGCAGTCACAATACAAGATGCGCGAGCGGCGCGAAAGGTTTCCGTCTCGGCGGCGGCGCGGATTCCGCGGAGCATCCGGCCGAACACGACGTGGTGCAGCGGCCACATCGCGTGCCAGTAGACGAGGCCGAGCAAGCCGCGTGGCAGGAACCGCGCGGTCTGCACGAGGCGCACGCGCTCGGCGGACCCGGACACGGGCTCGATCGTGAACTCGAGCAGCGCCTCCCCGGGCAGGCGCATCTCGGCGCGGAGGGCGAGGCGTCGCTCGGGCTCCACCCCCGTCACGCGCCAGAAGTCGATGGCGTCGCCGTACGCGACGCGTTCCGGGTCGCGCCGACCCCGCCGGAGACCCGGTCCGCCCGCGAGGTGATCGAGCGCCCCCCGCAGCCGCCAGAGCCAGTCGGCGCCGTACCAGCCGGTGTCCCCGCCGAGGCGGGCGACGGCCGCGAACGTGTCGGCGGCGCTCGCCGCGACCTCGGTCTGGCGCCGGTCGGTGAACACCGTGCCGCCCGCCCAGTCGGGATCGCCCGGGATCGGGCCGGCATCCGACCAGCCCGTTTCGACCGTACCCTGCGCCATCTGATCGAGCGCGGCGCGGATCGACTCCCGCACCCCGAGCAAGCGTTGCGGCATCAGCTGCGCCGCCTCGTCGTCGCGGCAGACGACGGGGTTGCGCAGGCCCTCGGCGAGCGGCCGGGCGATCCGGTGACTCACCGGCGTGACGAGGTGGATCCACAGCGAGCTGAGGTGCGGCGTGAGCACCGGGACCGGGATGACCAGCCGCCGGCGCAGCCCGCGCTCCTCGGCCATGATCCGCATGAGCTCGAGGTAGCTCACGACGTCGGGGCCGCCGATGTCGAGGGTGCGGCCAATGGTGGCGGGCACGGCGAGGCACGCCACCAGGTACGCCAGGACGTTGGTGATCGCGATCGGCTGCGACGGCGTCGTCACCCAGCGCGGCGTGATCATGACGGGCAGGCGCTCGACGAGGTAGTGGAGGATCTCGAAGGAGGCCGAGCCGGCCCCGATGATCATCGCCGCCCGCAGCACGGTGATGGGCACGGGCCCCGCGGCGAGCACCCGCTCGACCTCGCGGCGCGAGGAGAGGTGCTCGCTCAGCCCGGGTCCCTGCTCGCCGAGGCCGCCGAGGTAGATGATGCGGCCGACGCCGGCACGTGCCGCTGCCGTCGCGAAGGTCTCGGCCAGGCGCCGGTCGGCCTCCGCGTAGGCGGCGCCCGTGGCGACCATCGAGTGCACAAGGTAATAGGCGGCCGCGCAGCCGCGCAGCGCCGTCGCCGTCGCGTCGGCGTCGCCCAGGTCGGCCTCGACGATCTCGACGCGCGGGTCGCTCGCCCACAGTCGGGCCGCGAGCTTGGGTGCCGACCGCGCCACGCAGCGCACGCGGTACCCGGCCTCGAGCAGGCGCGGCACCAGCCGGCCACCGACGTAGCCCGTGGCGCCGGTCACGAGCACGGGTGTCTCGCGCGTCGCCGCCGCCCCGCGGTAGGGGCTCATGACCCGGCCTCGCCGGAGCGCTCCACGCGCACGGCCGCCTCGGTGCGCCGCGCCAGTTCCGCCTCAGTGCCACGGCCCGAGAAGCGCAGGACCGCCATCGTCTCCTCCGGGACCGGGATCAGGTGGACCCGCGCGTCGGTCGGCCGGGGTGCAGTCGCGGCCGTGTAGAGCGCTGGCAGGAAGAACCGCATGCGGACGCCGTCCGCGCCCGGCGCGGTCTCCACCGGCGCCGTCATCGCGATCTTCTCCGCCTCGGCGTTCGCACCGGCGGTGTAGGCGAACAGGATCCGGAACGCGCTGGAGCGCGCCTCGGCGTCGTCCCCGGCCACCTCGGTCTCGGCGGCCAGCCGTGGCGCGTAGCGACGGATCTCGACGCCGTCGCCCAGGGTGGCGACCACGTGGTGGCGCGGCTCCTCGTAGATCCGGAGGCCGAACACCCCGAGCGTGGCCTCCAGGAGGAGCTGCGCGTAGTAGAGGACGTCGCGCAGCATGCTAGCGGATCGCCCGGTCGCCGAAGCCGAAGGTGTCGGCCACGGGGTCGTCGGGGCTCGGCGGACGCGGCTCCGGCACACGCCCCGGCACCGGCGGCAGCGCGCGCAGGTACGCGAGGATCGCGCGCCGGTCCTCTTCCGACCAGTTCGAGGTCAGATCCCACGGCATCGCCTGCCAGTGCAGGGGCCGCCCGTCGCGCGCCACGCCGCTCGACATCGCCCGCAGGAGTGCGGCGTCGTCCACGCCGGCGATGCCGTCCGGATGCGGCGTGAGGTTGCTCGACACCACGCGCCCGTACACCCGCCAGCGCGCGTCCATGCCGCCCGCGAGGGTCCGGCCGGTGAGGAAGCCCGCGAAGGCGTCCGCCGGCGTGTGACAGAGCCCGCACGGCGCCACCGTCGCCAGGTATTCGCCGCGGGCGGCGAGCGCCCGCGGCGCTCCCGAGAGCGACGGCGGGAGCCCGGGCGTGCCGAGAAAGAGCCAGCGCGTCGTCTGCGCGGGGCTCAGGAGCGCGAAGGGCGGCCAGGCGCTGAGCGCGCCCCAGGCGGCGAGCGCCCCGACGCCGGCGACCAGCGCGGCCCGGCGTCGCCATGGGACGCCGCGTCGCCGTAGCAGGCCGTAGGTGATCGCGCTCAGCGACAACGCGAGGGTGGCCGAGCCGAGCGCACGGGCGACGCGGCGACGTCCGGGCGTCACCACGTCGCCGAGATCGGGCGAGTGCGTAGCATTGCCGCCCCAGAACGCGACCGAGGCCTCCGCACCCACGAGCGCGGCCAGCTTGCCGCCGACGCGCTCGACGACGGGGAAGACTTCCGGGCGCGGCACCGAATTCGTCACGGGGGGCAGCGAGCGGAGATAGGCGGCGATCGCGCGCGCGTCGGAGTCGCTCAGATGCGAGAACCACGGCCACGGCATCGCCATCGGGTCGAGCCGGCGACCGTCGGGCCTCACGCCGCGCGTGACGGCGGCGACGATCGCCGCCTCGCTCCACTCTCCGAGGCCCGTGACGCCGTCCGGCGTCAGGTTGCGGCTGTACCAGACGCCCCACGGCCATGCGCTCACGCGCATGCCTCCGGCAAGGAAATATCGCGTGTCGTAGGCGCCGGTCTCCGCGCTGATGGGCGTGTGGCAGAGCGGACACTGCATCGCGTGGACGAGGTACCGGCCGCGCTCGCGCGGATCCGCGGCGATCCCCGCCGTCGCGACGCGTGCGGGATCGGGCTCCTCCCAGATGGGCGGCCGTGCGAGCGTGCGCACGTGCCGCGCGACGGCCCGCGCCTCGGAGACGCTGAGCGCGCCCGCGTACGCCGGCATCGCGGTACCGTCGAGCCCCGTGAGGATCCGTCGCGCGATGGTCTCCTCGTCGCTGCCCCCGCGAAACGTCCACGGCTCGTCGAGCCGTGTCGCCGGACGCCCGCCCCACGGCGCGGCCACGGCGGTGCGCCACGCGCTGCTGCGCCCGTCGGCCCCGTGGCACTCGCCGCACCCGGCGCGCTCGAACAGGGCGGCGCCATCCCCGCGCGCTTTCGCGGGCAGGCGCAGCGGCGGCGCATCGCGCGCGCCCGCGGGCAGGGACAGGGGGAGGGCATGGCGCGCGTCCGGCGGAGCCAGCGCGAGCACGTACCGGGCGACCGCGTCCATCGCCTGCGGCGCGAGCAGGTCCGCGAAGCCCGGCATGCTCGTGCCGCGCAGGCCGCGCGAGGTGGTGGCGACGACGTCCGCGAGCGCTGGCAACGTCCCGGTCGGTGTCGAGCGGAACTTGTAGCGTCCCGTCGTGAAGTCGCGCGGTCGGGGTTCCAGCAGCCCAGCGGCGGCGCCATCGCCGCGCCCGTTCGCGCCGTGACAGACCGCGCACCGCTCACGATAGATCGCGCCGCCGTCGTCCGCGAGCGCCGGAGCGGCGGTGAGGAGGACGGCGAGGGGCCCGGCCATCAGCGTGAGGCTCCTCACAGCAGCGTGAGAACGACGCCGACCACATGCGTGACCGCCGCGTCGTTCGCCGGCTCCGTCGTCACCAGGCGCACGCGGCTCGCGCGATCGGCGACCACGACGGAGGAGGACGCTCCGCCGTCGCCGAAATGCGCGCGCATCCGGTCGTCCCAGTCGAGCCACAGCGAGAAGTCTGCGGGGGTGTGCTGCCGCACGACCGTGCGAATGATCGCCCGGAAGCCCGAGGGAATACCGCCCATCTGCGCGAGCGCGAGGATCCGCACGGGCCGATGCTCGGCCGTGTCCGTCGGTCGGTACACGCCGTGCGCGATCATCGCTTGCTCCAGGCGGCGGCCCCACCCGATGTGCTCGTCGACGCGGTCGCGGGTCCCGTAGACAATCACCACGACGCGTCCGTGCAAGTCGCGCAAGTCGAGCCGACGGCCTTCCTGATCGTGGAGGCCCAGCGACGGCAGCAGGGTGGACGCGGCGCTCACGTGAACGGCGACCGCGAGCAGGACCGCTACGAGGAGGCCGGCTCGGAACATTCCGGCTCGTCGATTCCGGCCGCCGCGCGCGTCGCCTGGTTCGGGTGATCCCGCATGATGGCCTCCGCAGCCATCCGTCCCGCGGTCGTGACGATCGGCACGCCGCCTCCCGGATGCACGCTCGCGCCCACGTGGTAGAGGCCGGCGTATCGGCGCGATCGGATGCTCGGGCGGAACGGCCCGGACTGCAGCAGCGTCGCCGCGAGCCCGAACGCCGAGCCGTGGCTCAGGTTGTACCGGGCGCCAAAGGATTCGGGCGTCAGCGTCGTCTCGGCGAGGATCCGATCCGAGAGGTCGGGGAAGCCGGCACGCGCGAGGCGCGCCAGGACGCGCTCGCGGAAGGCGGGCAGCTCGGCCGCCCAGTTCACCTCACCGTCGAGCGTGGGCGTGGGCACGAGGACGTACAGGAGGTCGCTGCCCGCGGGCGCCAGCGACGGGTCCGTCGCCGTCGGTCGCGACACATATATGGAGGGGTCCCGCGGCAGCCGTCGGCGCTCGAAGATGTCCGCGAGGTTGCCCTCGAAGTCGCCCGCGAGGAGGAACTGGTGATGGGGGCCCTCGAGCGGCCCGCGGACGGCGAGCAGGAAGAGGACGCCCGAGGCGCCCCAGTCGCGCCCTCCGACGCGCTCGCCGCGGTGCAGCAGCGCGCGCTGCGTGTGCCCCCAGTCGGCATTGGACACGACCACGTCGGCCCGGACCTGCCGCCCCTCCGCGAGCGCGACCCCGGCGGCGCGCCGGCCCTCGGTGAGGATCTGGGTCACCGGCGTCTCGAGCTCGATCTCGGCGCCCGCTTTCTCGGCGAGGCGGGCCATCGCCTGCGCGATCCGGTGGACTCCGCCCATCGGGTACCACACGCCGAGCGCCGCCTCCACGAACGGGATCATCACGTATGCGGCCGGCGTGGCGGCCGGGTGGGTGCCGAGATAGAGCGTCTGGAAGGAAAAGGCCTGGCGCAGGGCGTCGGATCGGAAGTGCTCGGCCGCGACGGAGGCGACGCTCGCGAGCGGCCGCGCGCGGAGGAGCGCACGCAGCACTCCGGGCCGCGCGAGATCCTTCCGGCCCGCGAACGTGCGCTCGATGATGGGCAGGCGCGTCCGCCTCATGAGCCGCTCGGCCGCCGCGAGGAAGCCCAGGACGCGCGCGCCACCGCCGGGCTCGATCGCCTCGACGTTCTGGACCAGGCGGGGCAGGTCGCCCGTCAGGTCGAGATGTCCGCCGTCGGCGAACACGACGCGGTAGTACGGGTCCACCCGCACGAGCTCCAAGTCGTCGTCGAGTCGCCGGTCCGCCGCGGCCCAGAGCTCGCGGAGGACCTCGGGCATCATGATCAGCGTCGGGCCGCAGTCCCACGAGAACCCTCCCGCCTGCACGGTGCTCATGCGCCCACCGGGCTCGGAGTTCTTGTCGAAGACCCGGACGCGCCACCCCTGCGCCGCGAGGCGCACGGCCGTGGAGAGCCCACCCAGTCCCGCGCCGACGATCACTGCCGAGGGAGCCATCGTTCTATCCCTTCTTCTCTGCGTAGACGCGGGCGCGCCACGTGACCGGGCGCCCGCGGATGGTGTTGAGGTACGAGTTCACCTGGATGGCGAGCATCAGCATCACGGCGAGCGGTGTGGCGAGGGTCGTCCACGCCGGAGCGCCGAAGCGGCGCGCGAGGGTTGCGCGGATCGCGAGCGCGATCGCCACCGATGCGGCCCAGGCCGACGCGGCGAGCCCGGGCCCGGTGGTGGCCAGCGTCCACGGCAGCGCCACGAAGGGGAGCACGAACACGGCGCCGTTGAGCGCGACCATCGCACCGAGGGCGGCGGGCGAGCCGAGGGCCTCGTAGGCGTTGCGGCTGAACCCGCGCCAGACGGCGGCCAGGCCCGCGTACATGCGGCACGTCGCGATGTCGCTGCCGTCGAGCACGCCGACCGAGGCGCCGACCGCCTTCATGCGCCGGGCGAGCATCAGGCCGTCGTGCAGCGTGGCGCGGATCGCGCGGTGGCCGTCGGCGGCGAGGTAGGTCGGGCGTGCCACGAGCATGAGCTGGCCACAGCCCGCGACGAGGCTCGGCAGTGCCACCCGGCGCACGAGCCAGAGCGGCAGCCAGGCCAGCAGCACCAAATGGATCAGGGGCACGACCAGCGCTTCGCCCACCGTGGCCGTGTGCTGGCGGGGGAAGGCGGAGACGAACGGTGCGTCCTGGGCGCGGGCGGCGGCCAGCGCGCGCGCCGCGGCATCAGGGGCGAGCCGCACGTCGCAGTCGACGAACATGAGCCACTCGTGGCGGGCGTGCTCGGCGCCGAGCTGCCAGCAGGCCCACGCCTTGCCGGCCCAGCCGGCTGGAAGCGGCCGCCCGCGGACCACCCGCAGGCGCGGCAACTCACCCGCGAGGCGCGCGAGGATGACCGGCGTGGCGTCGGTGGACTCGTCGTCCAGCACCACGACCTCACCCGGCGCCGTCTGCGCGCAGGCTGCGCGCACCGTCCGCTCGATCGCCTCCTCCTCGTTCCGTACGGGGAGCAGGATCGACACGGGCGGCGTCGCGTGGGCGGCCGGCGCGCGGCGGAACACGGTGAGGTTCTTCGCCACGATCGCCGCGACGGCGAGCGCCAAGGCCAGGACCGCGAGCGCCAGCGGTGTCATCCCGTGCGCCTCCGGGGGTCCGAGACCACGTCGCCGTGGCGCCGCGGGTCCGGGCGTCCCGTCACCCAGGCGCGCAGCGCGCGGACCCGGTCGTACACGATGCTCATGGACGTCCGGCCCTCGATCAGGGTGACGAACGGGGTGAAGTCCCGCGCGATGATCGCCTCGCGCAATGCATCGAGCTCGTGCTCCAGCGCTTGCTCGAGCGTGCGCGTGACCTGTTCCGGCTCGTCCCCCGGCGCGAAGACGCGCGGCGCGCCGAGCTTGACGAGGATCTCGGGTCGGGGCTCGTCCATGAATTCGTAGGCCACCGCGACGGGGACCACAGCGACGCCCGGCACGTGTGTCACGAGACGGCCGAGGCCGGGCTGAAAGCGCACCGGCCTGCGCCAGTGTGGGGTGATCTCGCCCTGCGGCGTGATCCAGAGAGCGGCGCCTTCCCGCAATCGCTCCGTCGAGTAGCGGAGGAACTCGCGGATGCCGGCGACCGAGCCGCGGTCTACCGAGTAGACGCCGAGCCGCGACAGGATGCGGTAGCGCGCGAGCTGGGCCTCGTCCATGGGCGCGTAGCTCTCGGCGCCGATCACGCGCCGGGCCAGCACGTAGCCGACTAGCACGTCCCACCACGAGGCATGGTTCATGGCGAAGATCCGCGGCCCCTTCGGGGTGGCAAGCGCATCGGGCGTCGGCCACAGCCGGACCCGGTGGAAGCGCCGGCGCAGGTAGCGCGCGACGTAGCGATCGAAGAACGCCAGCATGGCGGGCGAGCGGCGTGCCGGGATCACGAGCGCGCTCCCGCGCAAGCCATGTCGGCCGCGCGCAGGCCCGAGCGGATCACGTTCGCCAGGCCCGGGCCGGGGAAGACGCTGCCGCCCGCGCGCAGGAGGTTGGCGACGCGCGGCACACGCTGCGAGGGGCGAAAGCCGGCGAAGAGCCCGGGACCGATCGCCCCGCCGTAGCACGACGCCTCGCCGCCGGCGACGCCCTGCGCGAGGATGCGCCCGGTCGGCCACGCGACGGCCCTGACGAGCCGCGCGCGGACGTCGTCGGCGAATGCGAGGTCGGCGGGCGCGCCGGGGCGACCGTGCAGGAGCGCGTGGACGACGCTCGTGCCCGTCGGCGCGAGCGTCGAATCGGTCACGGTCGGCACCGACAGATACACGGGGTGCTCGTGGCCCGACGCGAAGTGGAACGCATGGTGGACCGCGCGGCGCGGTGCTCCGTCCATCACCCACCACGCGACCCGTGCGGCGTAGGTCGGCTCGTCGCGCCGAGGTCCGGCGTCACGGGCGAGCCAGCGCGCGCTGACGCGGGCGTCGACGGCGGCGATGCACGCGTCCGCCGGGATGCGGCGTCCGTCGACGGTGATCGCCGCCGCCACACGATCGCCGGCGAGCTCGAGCCGGGCGACCGAGATTCCGGTCTCGATCTCCGCTCCGCGCTTCGTCGCGAGGTCACGCACCGCCCGCGCGAGCGACGCGATGCCGCCCAGCGGATACCAGATCCCCGTCGTCGCGAAGAGGTGCGGGATCACGAGCGCCACCGCGGGCGCGCGGTCGGCGTCGAGCCCGAGGAACCGCGCGCAATGGCCGAGGAGTTCGCGAAGCTCGGGCGTGCGCACATGCGCGTCGAGCAGGCCGGCGAGCGAGCGACGGCGGACGAACGGCACGACGTCGTCCAGGCGCGCGTGCCCTCCGAGCACGAAGCGCAGGAGATCCCCGGTGCCCCTCACGTCACCGCGCGCGTAGTAGTGCGCGCTCAGGCGCGCCGCGCGCGCACCGAGCGCGAGCATGCGATCCCAGTCGTCCCGCGCGGAGGGGCCCAGCGCCGCGAGCGCGCGCGCCATCGCGCCGGGATCGGCATGCAGCGGGAGGACCGCCTCGCCCGCGAACGTTGCCACGAGCGCCGGGTCCAAGCGCACGAGCGAGATGGCCTGCTCGAGCGTCGCGCCGCCGGCGGCGAAGAGCCGTCCGAGCGGCTCGAGATCGGTGAGGATGGTCGGCCCCAGATCCACGCGCGCGCCCGCGGCGTCGATCGCCTGCGCCTTGCCGCCCACCTCGTCCGCGGCGTCGAGGACGCGGACGGGGTAGCCGCGCGCGGCGAGCGCGGTCGCGGCACTGAGGCCGGCGAAGCCGGCGCCGATAACCAGGACGTTCACCGGACGCCCCTCATCAGGCGCGCGAGCGCCCGCGCGCCGTCGCCCAGCGCCGACAGTCGGCGGCGACCGCGCGCGAACGCGACGGCGACCGTCGCACGGAAGAGGTCGACGGTCGCGGGATTGCCCGGCGCGAAGTGCCGGCGCGGAGCGCGCAGCGGCGTCGTCGAGATGACCTTGGGCGCGATCATCTCCATCAGGCCCGGGAGCCCGCGGCTCGCGCCGTACCCGCTTGCGCCGCGCCCCGCGAGCGTCACTTCCGCGTGGGCGGCCGGGTGCAGCATGTCGTTGATCCACACCTGCCCGACATCGAGCCGCCGCGCGATCGCGTGCGCGCGCGCGGGCCGGCCGCTCCAGACCGACGCCGAGAGCCGGAAGGCCCCGCGGTTGATCCAGGCCACCGCTTCGTCGGCCGAGGCGAGGACCGCGAAGCCGAGGACGGGGCCGTGCACCTCCTCGTCCACGACGCGCATGCTCGGGCGGACGCCCGTGAGCAGCGCGACGCCCTCGGGGGCGCCCCCGACCAGCCGCGCGCCCCGGCGGAGAGCGTCGTCGACCAGCGTGGCAAGGCGCTCCGTCTCGCCGGGATCGCGCGGGGCGGCGACGCCATCCGCCGCGAGCGCGCCGAGCGCCGCGACGAGCGCGTCGAGCACGGTGGGGGCGACCGAGCGCTCGGCCAGCACGAGCTGGACCGACAGACAGTTGTGGCCTGCGTTCGCGAGCTTGCCCCAGGCGATGCCGCGTGCGGCGAGCACTGGGTCGGCGTCGCCCAGCACCAGCGCGACGTGGCGGCCGGACAGCTCGAGCACGGCGGGACGCCCGCGCGCGGCGTGAAGGCGCGCGAGCTCGCGCCCGGCCGCCGCGCTTCCGGTGAAATGCAGCAGGTCCACGCCCTCGCGCACGATCGTGCGCGCGGCCTCCGCGCCGCCCTCGACGACCTCGAGGGCTCCGGCCGGCAAGCCGGCCTCCGCCAGGCTCCGCGCGACCCGGCGCGCGACGGCGCTGCCGGCCGGCGCCGGCTTCCACCGCACGGTGTTGCCGGCGAGCAGCGCCGCGGCCACCTGGGGCACGGCGAGGAAGAGGAGAGAGTTCGAGGGTGTGATCACGCCAACCCTCCCCCGCGGCTCCCAGTGCTGCTCGTGGCGGGTGCCGCCGAAGTACCACTGCAGCCGCGGGCGCCCGAGCCGGCGAGGCCGGAGCGCGCGGGCGCCCTCCCCGGCGAGCCAGCGGAGCGCCTCCAGGGTCGGAAGGATCTCCGCACTCCACACCTCGTCCTCGGGTCGGTCGTCGGCGGCCCGGAGCTCGGCCGCGAGCGTCTCGGCGTCCGCCGCCAGGCAGGTCGCGGCACGCGCCAGGAGGCGCGCACGCTCCACGAGGGGCGTTGCCGCCCATCCCGGGTGACCGCCGGTGCCGGCGGCGAACGTCGCGGCGCCCACCAGGAGGCTCATCGCTGGCTCGCGGCCGTCCCGGCGCCGAACCGCGCCTCGATGCGTCGACGCCGATACTCGAAGATCGCCGCCAGCTGCCGCCGGATCAGGCAGACGTCGAGGAGAGCCCCGAGCGGGCCCAGCGGCGGCTCGTAGGTCACGAGGTCCTCGATCGTCGTCCCGCCGTCCTCGGCGTGGAACCGGTGGCGATGATCCCAGCGCCGATAGGGGCCGATGACCTGGACGTCGCGAAAGCTGTGCGGAGGGTCGTACTCGGCGATCAGCGACCGCCAGCGCGTGGTCCACCCGAGGAGGCGCACGCGATAGTCGATCGCGAGGCCCGCGCGCATCGTGAGCGAGCCCGGTGTGCGCAGGCGCAGGCCCAGCCACGACGGCGTGATCAGCGCCAGGTTCTCAGGACGCTCGAAGAAGGGAAAGACCTCCTCGAGCGGGCGCGGAACCCACTGCCGGGTGTGCAGTGTCCGTACGGCGCTCACGGGACTCGCGCCAGTCCTCTCGCCGGCGTCACGAGCGATTCGCAATACTCGAGGCGATGTCGCTCGGCGGGATCGAGCGCCCACGGGGTGTGGACACGCGGCCCAAGCACCGAGGCCAGCTCGGGCAGCCAGCGCCGCACGTACGTCCCGTCGGGGTCGAAGCGCAGTGCCTGACGGATCGGGTTGAACGTGCGGTTGGGCCGGGTGTCGTTGCCCGTGCCGGCGACCCACTGCCAGTTGCCGGAGTTGTTCGCGATGTCCCCATCGAGGAGAAGATCGAGAAAATGCCGCGCGCCGAGCCGCCAGTCGAGGCCCAGGTGCTTCACGAGGAACGACGCGGTGAGCAGCCGCGCGCGGTTGTGCATCCATCCCTGCGCCGCGAGCTGGCGCACTCCCGCGTCGATGATGGGGTAGCCGGTGCGGCCGGCCTTCCACGCCTCGAGCAGCTCGGCATCGTCGCGCCAGCGTCGGCCACGCGCGCGGTAGTCCGTCCGGGCGATGGCCGGGAACGCGGCCATGACCTGGTGATGGAAGTCGCGCCAGCAGAGCTGTCGCAGGAACGCCTCGCTGGCCCCGCTCGAGGGGCAGCGGGACGCCACCTCGACGGGCGAGAGGCAGCCGAAGTGAAGGTAGGGGCTCAGACGGGAGGTGCCCTCCGCGGCGGGCGCGTCGTGGCGTTCGGCGTAGTGGCTTACGCCGCCGCGACACCAGGCCGCAAACCGGATGCGGGCCTGCGTCTCGCCGCCCGGTATCAGGTCGGGTGACGTCGCGCCCCTGACGAGGTCCGCCCGCCCGGGCAGGGTCCCGGCGGCGAGCCCTGACGGCAGGGCGACCCGGCGCGGCTTCGGCACGCGCGCGCGGAGCGGCAGCGCGCGCCATCGGTTCCAGTACGGCGTGAAGACGCGGAAGTGTTCGGCGCCCGTCGGGAGCAGGGCGCCCGGCGCGACCACCGTCACCCCCGGGAAGGCCCGGTGCTCGACTCCGTGCGCCGCACATCCCTCGGCGAGACGACGGGCGCGACGCCGAGCGAAGGCGCTCACGTCGGCGCTCGTGAAGATGGCCTGCGCGCCGGTGGCCTGCGCGACGGCGAGGGCTTCGCGCACGGGATCGCCGCGGCGCACCACGAGCCGGCCGGCGAGCGCTCGCAGCGACGTGTCGAGGTCTGTCAGCGACTCGAGGAGGAACTGCACGCGGTTCGGCCGGGCATAGCTGCTCGCGAGGAGGGTGTCGTCCAGGACGAACAGCGGAACGACTCGGTCGCCGATGGTCGCGGCCTCCGCGAGCGCGGGATGGTCGTGCACGCGCAGGTCGCGCGTGAAGAGGACGACCGTGGTGCGATCACGTCGATGCCGGCTCATGACAGTGTCGTCGTGGGATCCGGCTCCGGCCCACCGGGTTTCCCGGCGGGCCGGACCGGACGCAGCCTTATTGCGGCAAGATCACGGCGTCGATCACGTGGATCACGCCGTTGGTGGCGACGATATCGGTCTTGACGACGTTGGCGTTGTCGACCTTCACGCCGCCGCGCGTGTCGATCGTCACGCTCTGCCCCTGGACCGTCTTCGCGCTCGACAGCTTGACGACGTCAGCGGCCATCACGGTGCCGGGAACGACATGGTAGGTGAGCACCTTCGTGAGCTTGGCCTTGTCGGCGATGAGCGCCTCCAGGGTGCCCGGAGGCAGCTTGGCGAAGGCGTCGTCCGTGGGCGCGAAGACTGTGAACGGCCCCGGGCCCTTGAGGGTCTCGACGAGACCGGCCGCCGCGAGGGCCTTGGCCAAGGTGGTGAAACTCCCGGCCTCGACGGCGGTGGTGACGATGTCCTTGGGCGGCTCCGCGGTCTGGACCGGGCCGGCGGACCCGACGAGCAGGGCCACGGTGCCGAGGGCGAGGGCAAGGCGGGTGAAGGGAACGTGCATGGGGAACTCCCCCTTTGTGATGTCGTCTATAATCCACATAAGCAGAGACGCGAGTCAAGCACCGGCCGATTCATTTCGACGTTCCTGCTGACCATTACGTGGTAAATAGTCTACATTATGGCACATACGTCGAGGTCCGGAGGCGGGGGCAGGCGGGTGGGGAACCGCGGGGCGCTGGACCGACGCTATCTCGAGGCGCTCGTGCGGGGCGACGCCGCCGCCGCGGGCGCTGTCGTCGAGGAGGCCCGCCGCCGCGGCCTGTCGGTGGAGCAGATCTACCTGCACCTGCTGGCGCCGGCGCTGGCCGAGGTCGGTGCGCGATGGCGCGCGCGACGGCTGTCGGTGGCGGATGAGCACCTCGCGTCCGAGATCACGCTGCGGGAGATGGAGCGCCTGCGCGAGCGGCTGGTCCCGCCGCCCGGCAGTGGCCCGCAGGCGGTGCTCGCGTGCGTCGAGGGCGAGGCGCACGCGATCGGTCTGCGCATGTTCGGCGACTTCCTGACGATCGACGGCTGGACGATCGACTACCTGGGCGCGAACGTGCCGGCCGACGATCTCGTGGAGCTGGTCGCGCGGCGCCGGCCCGTGCTGGTCGCGCTGTCGGTGACCCAGACGGACCGCCTGCCGGCGCTCACGCTCGCCGCCTCGGCCCTGCGGAAGCTCGGCCCGTCCGCACCCGTGCTCGCCGGCGGCGCCGCGCTTCGGGGGCGCGCGGACGCGGCGGCAACCCTCGGGGTGGAGGCGGTCGCACTCGACGCGCGCGTGGGCGTGCAGGAGGCCCGCCGGGTCGCCGCCGCGGCGCGGGAGCCGGCCGGCGCCGTGGAGGACTACTTCGAGCGCCTCGGGCACCGGGTGCAGGAGCTACGGTCGGCTCGCGGATGGACGCAGCAGCAACTGGCCGACGAGGCGGGGCTCGACCGCACGTACATCAGCGGCCTCGAGCACGGCAAGCAGAACCCCACCATCGGTGCGCTGCTCCGGCTGGCGGCGGCCCTGAAGGCGCCGCTTGATCGCCTGGTGATGCTGGAGCGCGCGGCGCCGAGGCCCTGAGCCGCTTGGGAATCGAACCCGTATCATGCAGACGGCGTGACAGGCCGAGAAACGAAATCAGTACGCCAGAAATAATTCAAAGCTCAGCGGTAGCTCGCACAGGCGCCTTGCGCCATCGAAGGCCTTCTCCACGGCATGCTCGAAGTCACCGGGGCGGTTTGCGCGCGCCTCTTCATGAGAGGTGCGCCGCGATGCGGCGCACCTGACCCGCCCGCTCCGTGTCGCCAAGCGCTTCGAACGCCTCCGCGATCCGGAGGAGCGTGTCCGAGGATCGTTCGGCGCGCGCGCGAAGCGCCGCGTGCATGTAGATGTATCGCGCCTCGGTCAGGAAATAGCCCGAGCCGCCGCTGAGCTCCGCGATGCGGACCGCACGGCGCGCGACGGCGATCAGTCCTTCGGAGCCGCTGGTCCTGACCGCGGCGCCGTACGCTTCCCGCCACTCGTAGATCGCGCGATTCAGCTCGGAGCGTCCGAGCGCCTCGTCCACGAGCGCGATGCGCTGGACCCACGCCGGCACCGGCTCCGGCTGGACGAACATCGCGCGATCGAGTCGAAGCGGCACGCTCCCGCTCGCGCCGAGGCCGAAAACGCCGATCACAGCGAGCGCCACCATCCCCGTCACCCCGAGCCCACGTCCCGTTACGATCATTGGCCGCCCTCCCTTCGCGGTCCTAGTGATCCCAAATGCCGCACCAAACGAGAGAACAATGAAATCAGCCAGTTGCCAGAGCGTGACCAGGCTGGTGCTCAGGATCTGAATAGTCAGGCCGATGGGCTACAGCGCGGCGCGGAGCAGCTCGGCGCCCCGCTCGAACTCGAACCGGCCGACGGCTTCGCGCAGGCTCTCGAACCGCGCGTCACCGAGCGCGGCGCGGAGGGCGGCCGCGTGTGCGGAAAGCACGTCTCCGGCGGCAACGTCGCCTGCTTCGAGCAGCGTGATGAGCGTCTGGATCGCCGTGCGCGTGGCTTCGCGCGCGGCGGGGCGTCCCGCATCGGGCGCGCCATCGCGCGCGGCGCCGTCGTCGGCCGGGGCCGGTGGCATCGCGGAGCGGATGGCGGTCACGGTCGCGTCCAGCGCGTGCTCGAGCGCCGTGAGCATGACGGAAGTTTCCGCGCCCTCGCGGATCGCGCGTTCCACCGTCGCCGCCGCTGCTCGCAGCGCGCCGGCACCCAGCATGGCGGCGAGACCCTTGAGTGTGTGCGCGAAGCGCTCGGCATCCGCGCGGGCACCGCTCGCGAGCGACGCACGGATCCGGACGACCGCGTCCGCCTGCTCCACGACGAAGTCGGCGAGCAATGTCCGATAGAAATCCCGCCGGCCTTCGAGACGGCTCAGAGCAGCCTCGACGTCGACGCCTTCGATCGTGAGATCCGGCGTCGACGTGGACGGCGCGCCCGCGCGAGCCGGCGCAGACGCCCGGATCGCGGAGGCAGTCCAGCGCGCGACCGTCTCGAACATCGCGCGCGGGTCGATCGGCTTGGCGATGTGATCGACCATCCCCGCGTCGAGACAGCGCTGGTGCTCTGCCGGCGTCGCGTGCGCGGTCATCGCGATGATCGGCAGCGCCGCACAGCGCGCGTCCGTACGGATGCGGCGCGTCGCCTCGAGGCCGTCCATCTCCGGCATCTGCAAGTCCATCAGGACGGCGTCGAACGCATCGGGCGTTGCGAAGAGACGATCGACAGCCTCGCGGCCGTTGCCGGCGACCGTCACCGTCGCGCCCGCGCCCTCGAGGAGCTCGACCGCGATCTGTTGGTTGATCGCGTTGTCCTCGGCGAGGAGCAGCCTCACGCCGTCGAGCCTCGCGGTCGCGCGGTCGGCGCTCGTTCCAGGCGCGACGGGATCGGCGCTGACACCGAGCGTCGCGGTGAACGTGAACGTGCTGCCCCGGCCGGCGACGGACTCGACGGCGATCGTGCCGTCCATCAGCTCCACGAGCCGCTTGCAGATCGCCAGCCCCAGCCCGGTCCCTCCGTAGCGTCGCGTCGTGGAGTCGTCCGCCTGCGTGAACGGCTCGAAGAGACGCCCCGCCTGCTCCGGTGTCATGCCGATACCGGTGTCACGCACCTCGACGCGCAGCCGGACCCTGTCATTCTCTCGATCCGCGACTCCCACGACGACCGTCACCCCGCCGCGTTCGGTGAACTTCACGGCGTTGCTGACGAGGTTGGTGAGGATCTGTCCGAGCCGTAGCGGATCTCCAACCAGCGCAGGCGGCACGTTGGACGCCGTGTCGAACACGAGCTCCAGCTCCTTCTCGGCGACACGCTCGGAGAAGAACGTCCCCACGCTCGCGACGACGTCGTCGAGACGGAACGGGACGCGCTCGAGCTCGATCCGTCCCGCCTCGACCTTCGAGAAGTCGAGGATGTCGTTGATGATCCCGAGCAGGGAGGTGCCCGCCTGGTGGATCTTCGCCACGTAGTCGCGCTGCCGCGGCGCCAGCTCGGTCTTCAACGCCAGGTGCGACAGGCCGATCACCGCGTTCATCGGCGTGCGGATCTCGTGGCTCATGTTCGCGAGGAACATCGACTTCGCCTGCGTCGCCGCCTCCGCCGCCGCGCGCGCGTCCCTGAGTTGATCGGCGGCCAGCTTGCTCGCGGTGACGTCGTTGACGATCGTGATCGTCGACACGACCGTGCCGGCCGCGTCGCGGATCGCCGTCGCCACCACGTCTCCCCAGCGCGCCTCGCCGTCCTTGCGCAGGTAGCGCCGCTCGACGCGATAGAGCGGGATCTCGCCCCGTTCGAGCCGGGCCGCCATCTGCAGCGTCTCCTCGTGCTGGGCGGGATCCATGTAGCCGAAGACCGGCATGCGCTCCAGCTCCTCGCGCGTGTAGCCGAGGAAGTCGAGATACGCGGCGTTGACGTTGACGATGTTGCGCTCGCCGTCCCGGATGATGATGCCGGCGCCCGTGTTCTGGAAGATCGCGCGGAAGTACGCCTCGCGCTGCAGATCGCGCTTCAGACGCCGGTTGCGAAAGAGGAGCGCGCCGAGCACGACGATCGCGGTCGTGCCGAGCGGGAGCGCCCACCTGACCACGTCACGAAGGCTGAGCCCGCGGGCGAACGACGCCTCGAAGAGCTGGTACTCCATGAGCGAGATGCCGTACTGCTTCTGCCAGCTGCGATCGAGCTCGGACGCGACGCGGGTGTTCTCGTCGAAGAAGCGCGCGAGCTCGGTCCCCAGCGACGCCGCCGACGATTGGATCCCCCAGCCCACGCGCACCGGCTCGTCGACGGGAAACAGGATCTCGAGGTTCTGGACGTCGGCGCGCACCCAGGTGAAGACACCTTCGCTCCCCGCCACCGTGAAATCGACCGCGCGCTCGGCCACGAGCCGCATGCTCCGCGCGGTATCCGCGTAGGTGATGCGGATCGGGTTCGGGAAGAAGCTCTCCCGGTTCTGCTCGAGGAGTTAGACGTCGTAGGCCGTTCCCTTCTGCACGGCGGCCGCGCGTCCCGCCAGGTCCGAGACGCTCTTGAGCACTCCGCGCAGCTCGCGATGCGCGACCACGACCTTCCGCACGGTGTAGTACGGGACCAGCCGCATCTTCGACTCGCGCCACGGGACGACGTGAAGGTCGTTCGGGAAGAGGTCGCAGCGGCCCTCGGCGAAGAGCCGGGGCTCGTAGCTCGCGTCCATGTCGACCACGCCGCGGTCGTTCTTGAATTGCTCGTCGAAGCCGGCGAGGCGGGTCACCTCGGGCTGCACGCGCAGGAAGCGCGCGAACGCTTCGGCGTTGACCTGATAGAACGCGGAGAGCGAGCCCGCGACACAGATCCGCAGCGCCCCGCTCTGCCGGATCTCCTCGAGGCTGCGCGCCTCGGCCGGCGCGGCGGCGAGCACGACCAGGCTCGCGAGAATGGCCGCGACGCGCATCACCGCCGGCGGCTCACCCACCCTCGCGCACCTTGCGCTGCATGGCCGCGAGATAGTCGTCGAGCTCCTGGATGTCCTTGAACGCCAGGAGCTCGGGCAGCGCCTTGATGATCTCGAAGACCTTCGCCACCGGCGGCTGCATGTTGATCATCAGGACCTTCCCGCCGCGCGCGGCGAGCGTCTTGCGGGTGGCGGCGATGACACGAACGCCCGCGCTGCTGAGGAACACGAGGCGCTGCAGGTCGAGAACGAGCGCGCGAACGTCGCCCTCGAGCGCCGCGGCCAGCTCACGCTCCAGCGCGGGGGCGGTCGTGCTGTCGAGCGAGCCGTCGAGCGTGACGTGAACGATGCCTGCGCCACTCGTCGGAGAGCCACGGTCGACGCGGACGGAGAGCGGCATGCCCCACCTCCCTTTCGATCAGATCGCGGCGCGACGCTTCGTCAGCAGGACGTGGTTCTCGTTGCCGCGGCGGGCGTACTCGACGGTGTCGACGAGCGAGCGGACGAGCGGGACACCCATCCCGCCCTCGGGCCGGTCCTCGAGCGGGCGATCGAAGGCCGGCGCCGGAATCGCCTTCGGATCCCAGGCCGGCGCGCGATCGCGCACGGCGATCGTGACGACGTCGGCCCGGCATCGCAGCGCGATCCCGATCACGCCGGCCGGATCGTCCTTGTACCCGTGGCGCACGACGTTCGAGAGGATCTCGTCGAGCGCGACCGCGAGATTGCCGATGGTCTCGCCGTCCACATGGTTCTCGACGCCGAACGCGCGGAGCACGTCCAGCGCGCGCGCGACGTCGCTGCCGGTGGCGTGCAAGGCGAGCGTCTTCTCCGCCGTCACCGCGCCGTGGAACCGCAGCGCCAGCATCGCGATGTCGTCGGCCTGATCCACGCCTCGCGCGAATCGGCCCACACCCTCGAGCACCGCCTCCACCGTCGCCTCCGCCGTCGCCGGGAGCTCGCTCGTGAGCAGCGTCAGGAGGCGCTCGTCGCCGAAGCACGTGCCCGCGGCGTCGAACGATTCGGTGACGCCGTCCGTGTACAGGAGCAGGGTGTCGCCCGGCACGAGACGGACCTGCCCGTGGTTGAACGTGATGTCGGGCAGCAGGCCGACCGCGGTGCCCGTCGACTCGAACTCCACCAGTCGCGCGCGCCTGTTGATGTGCACCGGGGGCAGGTGGCCGCCGCTCGCGTACGTCAGCACGCCGGTGTCGAGATCCAGGACGCCGCAGAAGAGCGTCACGAACATGCACGAGGGATTGTCCGCCGCGAGCTCTTCGTTCACGGCCGCGAGCACCGTCCCCGGCTGACCGCTGAGACGCAGGAGGCTGCGCACGAGCGTGGTCGTCATCATCATCAGGAGCGACGCGGGAATGCCTTTGCCCGACACGTCGCCGATCGCGACGGCCACCCGGCGCCGATCGAGCGCGAACACGTCGTAGAGGTCGCCGCCGATGTCGCGCGCGGGCTTCAGCCGGGCGAAGACGTCCAGCCGGCCGTCGGCGGCCCAGGGCGTGAAGTCGTGCGGCACCACGCTCATCTGGATCTCGTGCGCGATCCGCAGCTCGCTCAGCAGCAGCTCCCGCGCCGCTTCCTGGTAGGCCTTCGCGCGCAGCAGCGCGCGCACGCGCGCCTTCACCTCCAGCATCTCGAACGGCTTGGTGATGTAGTCCGCGGCGCCCAGCTCGAAGCCGCGCGTCTTGCTCTGCGTCTCCTCCAGCGCGCTGAGGAACACGACCGGCGTGTCGCGCGTCGTCGCGTCCGCCTTCAGGCGCCGGCAGACCTCGTAGCCGTCGATGCCCGGCATCATGATGTCGAGCAGGACGAGATCGGGCTGCGTCGCGCGGGCGATCCGCAACGCGCTCTCGCCGTCGAGCGCCACGCTGAGCTGGTAGTCGCCGCGCAGCGCGTTCACGAGCAGGTCGACGTTCGTCTTCACGTCGTCGACGATCAGCACCCGGCAGCTCGCCAGATCCTTCATGGGCGCCCCGATCTTCGTCGGGACGCCGCCGGCGGCGAATCGGACCAAAGTCCCATCGCGGGGGCGGGTGTTCCCGGCTAGAAGCGTCGCAAGCCCGCCATGCGCCTACGTCCGTCGATCGACTGGCTGCTCGCGCTGATCCCCGTCGCGGTCGTCCTCGACCGGGCCGCCGCGCCGCCCGCGCTGACCTTTGCCGTCGCGGCGCTGGTCATCGTGCCGCTCGCCGCCCTGATCGTCCGCAGCACCGAGCAGGTGGCCGAGCACACCGGTCCCGCGGTGGGGGGCCTGCTGAACGCCACGTTCGGGAACCTGCCCGAGCTGATCATCGCGGTGGTGGCGCTGCGCTCCGGCCTCGTCGAGATGGTGCGCGCGTCGCTCGTCGGCGCCGTCCTCGCGAACGTGCTGCTGGCTTTGGGTATCGCGTTCCTTCTCGGCGGCCGCCGGTATCACGTCATGGACTACAACCCGGCCGGTGCCAGGGCATACGCGAGCATGCTGATGCTGGCCGTCATCACGCTCGCGGTGCCCTCCGCGTTCCACCGCTTCTTCGGCGCGGCGCAGCCGGCAGCGGGACGCACCATGGACGTGGCCACGTGCGTGGTGCTGCTGGTCACCTACGCCTGCTATCTCGTGTACACGATTCGCACGCATCCGGACTTCTTCGCCGGGCGTGAGGACGACGACCATGCCGGCCACGGAGGTCCGGCGTGGACCGTCCCGCGCGCCGTCGGCACGCTGCTCGCCTCGTCGATCGGCGCCGCGTGGATGAGCGAGATTCTCGTGGGCGCCGCCGAAGCGACCGGGCACGCGCTCGGCATGTCGCCGGTCTTCCTGGGGATGGTCGTGCTCGCGATCATCGGAGGCGCCGCGGAGAGTGGCTCGGCGATCGCGATGGGGCGCAAGAACAAGCCGGACCTGTCCGTCGGGATCGCGATGGGCAGCTCGGTCCAGATCGCGCTCTTCGTGACGCCGGTGCTCGTGCTCGCGAGCGGCCTCATCGCCTCCGCCCCGCTCGATCTCGCGTTCTCCAAGCTCGAGATCGGCACGCTGCTGATCGGCACGTTCATCGTGGTGACGACGGCGGGCGACGGGCGGGCCACGTGGTTCAAGGGCGTCCAGCTCCTGGCGGTCTACGCGGTCATCGCCGGACTGATCTACTGGATGCCGCCCGTTGCTCGGTGAGCTGAGGCGCGCCTACTGGCGTCGCCGCTACGCGGTCCTGTTCTACTCGCTGCTCCTCACGCTCGCGCTCGCGCCGCTGCTGACGGCGCTCCACTTCAGCGCGAACTTCCTGCAGATCTTCCTGGCGTTCAACCTGCTGGTCGCGGTGCTGGGCGTGCGTGGCGGTCGCTGGCGAACGATCCTCGTCCCTCTCGCCGCGGTCGCCATCGGGCTCCGCGCCATTCCGATCGGCGGGAGCGGCGAGCTGGCGACCGGCGCCCTGGTGATCGGCGGCGCCGTCGCGGTGCTCGCGATCACGGGCGCCGTGCGATTCGCGCTCGGATCGAGCGTGATCGGCGCCGAGCAGGTGTACGCCGCGCTGAGCGCGTACGTCCTGGCCGGCCTGTTCTTCGGCGTGCTGCACTGGGAAGTCGCGGCCGCGTGGCCCGGGTCGATCGGCGAGGCCGGCGCGGGCGGCTTACCCACGCCACTCTCGCTGCCCACCGCGATGTACTACAGCTTCGTGACGCTCGCGACGCTCGGGTACGGCGACGTGGTGCCGAAGAGCGAGGTCGCGCGCGGCCTCGCAATCTTCGAAGCGGTCGGCGGGCAGCTCTACATCGCGGTGACGATCGCGCGGCTCGTCGGCGCCCGCCGCTAAAGCAGCTGCTTGGCGCGGAGGTCGGCGAGCACGGCGCCGAGCAGCAGGAGCACGGCGATCACGAACAGGCCCTGCCCGACGAACATGAACGCCGCGAAGAATACCGGCGTGCCGCGCAGGAAGACGAGCAGCGCGAGGACGTCGAACACGGCCGTCAGCAGCAGCGCGATGCCCAGCACCCGCACGCGGCCGGGGCGCGGCGTCATCGCAGGGCCGCCTTCTGCTGCGCGGGGTGCGCGGGCCCATGGCACTCGAGGCAGGACATCGTGCCGTCCGAGATGAGCGGCATCACGCCTTCGGGGTGTCCCTCCGAGTTCAGGAACTTCTGCGACGCGCCGTGGCAGCCGAGGCAGCGGACGTTGGGGTACGGCCTCGCGATCTTGAGCGGCAGCTCGTAGCGGCCGGTCGTGTACCGCCAGACGTGTCCGACGCCCGCGATCTTCGCGCTCAGGGTGCCCCCGAACCCGTAGTCGGAGTGACACGTGTAGCAGTGATGATCCTGGATGTAGCGGTTCTTGTAGTGCGTGGCGGCCAGCGTGTCGCTCTTGACGTTCATCAGATCGGCGGTGTGGGTCGTCATCACGTGGCACGTCCCGCACGACGCGACCGTCGAGGATTGATCGAGGCCGTGCGCGAACGACAGGAAGGCGACCATGACCGGGACGAGGCCCACCGCGACGAAGAGCCACCCGCGGGTCGACGCGATCACGCCCGAGCGGGAGAGGCTCCGCCACGCGAAGAACAGGAGGATGAGGTCGACGACGATGAAGGCGATCCCGAGGCCGCGCATCCAGTCGGCCGTGGTGCCGATCCAGCCCTGCGGCAATGGAACGCCGTTCACCGCCCGATAGTATACGCTGCGGCCCATGATCAGACCCTTCGTCCTGCTCGCGCTCGCCTTCGTCCTCCTCGTGCCCGCGTTCGCCGCCGCCGCGCCCGAGGGTCAGGTGACGCTCGCGTTTCACGTGACGCTCGCGCCGCGCTGGCTCGATCCCGCGGAGACCGAGTCGGCCATCTCGCCGTTCCTCATCCTCTATGGATTGCACGACGCGCTCGTGAAGCCGATGCCCGGCAGCGCGACCACGCCGAGCCTCGCCGAGTCGTGGACCGCGTCGAAGGACGGGCTCACGTACGACTTCACGCTGCGGAACGGGATCAAGTTCCACAACGGCGATCCCGTGACGGCCGACGACGTGAAGTTCTCGTTCGACCGCTACAAGGGCGGCGCCGCGAAGCTGCTCAAGGACAAGGTGAAGGACGTCCGCGTGACCGACGCGCGGCACGTGCGCTTCGTGCTGAAGGAGCCGTGGCCGGACTTCATGACGTTCTACGGCACGACCGCGACCGGCGCCGGGTGGATCGTGCCGCGCAAGCACGTCGAGAAGGTCGGCGAGGAAGGGTTCAAGAAGGCGCCGATCGGCGCCGGGCCCTACAAGTTCGTGAGCATGACGCCCGGGGTGGAGCTCACGCTCGAGGCGTTCGAGGGTTACTGGCGGAAGGTGCCGAGCGTGAAGCGGATCGTGATCAAGAGCGTGCCCGACGAGACGACGCGTGCCGCCGCGCTGAAGCGCGGCGAGGTGGACGTCGCGTTCTTCCTCAACGGCCCGATCGCGGAAGACGTGCGGCGCACGCCGGGGCTGAAGCTCAACGCCGTGCGCACGAACACGGTCTTCTTCCTCGACTTCGTCGACCAGTGGGATCCGAAATCGCCCTGGCACGACAAGCGCGTGCGCCTCGCCGCGAGCCTCGCGATCGACCGCAAGGCGATCAACGAGGCGGAGGCGCTCGGCTTCTCGGGGCTGACCGGCAACGTCGTGCCGCGCCACATGGAATTCGCGGTGCCGCTCGAGGCGCACCCGTTCGACATCGCGCGCGCGAAGAAGCTCCTCGCCGAGGCCGGATTCGCGAACGGCTTCGACGGCGGCGATCTGACACCCAACCCGCCGTACTTCACGATGGCCGAGGCGATCGCGAGCAACTTCGCCGCGGTCGGGATCCGCGTGCGCGTGCGCACGCTCGAGCGCGCGGCGTTCCTGACGACGTGGGGCGAGAAGAAGCTGAAGGGCGTCGTGCTGGGCGCGCAGGGCGCCGGCGGCAACGCCGCCACGCGCATCGAGGGCGTGGCGACGAAGAACGGCACGTACGCGTACGGCGTGCTTCCCGAGGTCGAGGACCTCTTCCAGCGCCAGGCCCGGGAGCTGGACAGGAAGAAGCGCGGCGACATGCTGGCCCAGATGCAGAAGACCCTGAACGAGCAGGTGATCTTCGCCCCGATCTGGGAGAACGGGTTCATCCGTGGAGTGAGCTCGCGCCTCGACGAGCCGGCGCTGAGCCTCATCCCGGCGTTTCCCTACGTCGCGCCGTTCGAGGAGGTCCGCCTGAAGAAGTAGGCGCCTGGTGACCATGACGACTTCCGAGACCCCGTCCGGCGACGCGCTGCGCCTCCTCCGCGATCACGTCTCCGTCGACGTCCACAGCCACGCGGGCCCGACGGGCATCGGGTCGCAGAATCCGCCGAGCGACACGCTCGCGCGCGGGATGCGCGCGGGCGGGGTCGCGATCGTCTGCCTCGCCGACGTGCCCGACGGCCCGTTGCTCGGGCGTGACGCGACCAACGTGCTGCGCGCGCAGCGCGTGCCCCATCGCGGCGAGCTCTATCAGCATCACCTCGGACGGCTGGCGTGGATCGACGAGCTCGTCGCGCGCCACGGGATTCGCCGCGCGCTGACCGCCGCCGACGTGAAGGCGGCGCATGCGGCCGGCGAGCCGGCGATCGTCCTCGACATCGAAGGGCTCGACTTCCTCGAGCAGAAGCTCGAGCGGCTCGAGGAGTCGTATCGGCGCGGCGTCCGCACCATGCAGCTCGTCCACTACACGCCGAACGACATCGGCGATTTCCAGACCGGCACGGTCACGCACCGCGGCCTCACGGATTTCGGCGTCGACGTCATCCGCGCGTGCCATCGCCTCGGCATCGTGGTCGACGTCGCGCACGGCACGGCCGACATGGTGAAGCGCGCGGTCAGCGTCGCGACGAAGCCGCTGCTGCTCTCGCACACCGCGCTGCGCGGGTCGAAGGCGCAGGGCGAGACGTCGCTCGCCGAGCGCCAGATCACGCCCGACCACGCGCGCGCCGTCGCGGAGTCGGGTGGGTCGATCGGGATCTGGCACTTCTTCCCGACGGTCGAGCGCTACGTCGAGGGCCTCAAGGAGATGGCCGACGTCGTCGGCGTCGACCACGTCAGCATCGGCACCGACACGGCCACGCGCGGAGGCCTCTTCGCGCAGTACGACCATTTCCCGCGGCTCGTGGACGCGATGCTCGCCGGAGGCTTCACCCGCGACGACGCCGCGAAGATCGTGGGCGGCAACTACCTGCGCGTCTTCGCCGCCTCCGCAGCCTGAACCTTACCTTCGGGGTAATTGCCCCGCACGCGCATCACCGGAAGGAGATGGCGCATGGAATGGACACCCGAGGCGATGAACGGCTCGGTCCGCGGCACGCTCGCCGAGACGCTCGGGATCCGGTTCACGGAAACCGCGCCGGAGCGCGTGGTCGCCGAGCTCACGATCCGTGATGACCTGCGCACCGTCGGCGGCGCGCTGCACGGCGGCACGCTGATGGCGTTCGCGGACACGCTCGGCGCGGCGGCGACCATCGTCAACCTCCCCGCCGGCGCGGGCACGACCACGCTCGAGTCCAAGACCAACTTCTTCGCCGCCGGCCGCGGCGGGATCGTGCGCGCGGAGGCGACGCCGCTCCACCGCGGCAAGCGCACGATGGTCTGGCAGACGCGCGTGACCGACGAGAGCGGGCGGCTGCTCTCGCTCACGATCCAGACGCAGATGGTGCTCGCCTGACGTGATCCGCGTCGCGGCGGTCGGACGACCGGAGGCGCTCGACGTCTGGGGTCGCTATCCGGCGGCCGCGGGTGCCTATACGAACGCGATCGCTTCGATCTCCACGCGCGCGTTCCCGACCAGGCGCGTGCACTCGAACGTCGTGCGCGCCGGCGGATCGACCGGGAAGTACTCGCTGAACACCTGGTTCATCGCCATGAGCTCGTTGAGGTCGACCATGTAGATGGTGACCTTCACGACCTTCGCGAGCGACGAGCCCGCCGCTTCGAGCACGGCTTTCAGGTTCTCGCACACCTGGCGCGTCTCCGGTCCGATTCCGCCCTCGGCGAGGCGCCTTGTCGCAGGATCGTTGCCGAGCTGACCCGACGCGAAGACCCACTCGCCGGCCTTGATCGCCTGCGAGAGCGGCACGCGCGCGGGCGGAACCCTGTCGGTGTGGACGACCTCACGCCTCATGCGGGCTCCCAGGGCTCGTAGGTTTGCGGCGAGAGACCGTCGGCGTCGCGCCGCGCCCAGTCGTGCTGCGCCATGCGCGGCCACATCCGCTCGCCGGCCGCCTGCAGCGCGGCGAGAATCGCGCGCTCGTCCGCCGCCTGCACGCGGCCGCCGTCGACGACCAGGCGCCCGTTCACCCAGACGCGATCGACGTCCTCGGTGGTCGCGTTGTAGACGATGTTCTTCACGGGATCGCGCAGGGGCGTCATGGTCCACGACGACGCCTTCCACGCGACGAGATCCGCCTTCGCGCCACGCGCGATGCGGCCGAGGTCGTTGCGGCCGAGCGCTTCGGCCCCGCCGAGCGTGGCGGCGTCGAAGACGTGCGCCGCGGTCGTCGCGTGCGTGTTCCGCTCGACGGCCTTCGAGCCCACGGCCGCCCAGCGCATCGCCTCGATCACCGACTGCGGGTTCGTGTCCGTGCCGAGCGACATGTTCACGCCGGCGGTGCGGTAGAGATTGAACGACTCCATGAGGATTCCGCGCCGCGCGAAGACCCACACGGCGTGCGCGACGGAGCAGCCGGACTCCGCCATCGTCTGGACGTCGCCCGCCGGATAGTTCGTCCACGACGAGCCGCCGACGATGATCGCGTGGCCGAGGATCGTGTTCGGCCCGAGCACGCCGAGCTCGTCGAGCCACGCGATCGGCGTCTTGCCGTGGCGGGACAGCATCTCGTTGAACTCGACGACCGACTGCGACGTGTGGACGGTGTAGGGCCGCCGCGCGTCGTCGGCGAGCCGCTTCGCGTCGCGCAGCAGGTCGCCCGTGCACGTGTCGACCTGCGCGGGCGAGATGGCCGCGCGGACGAAGTCACCGTGCGCGCCGTCGTGCTTCTCGATGAAGCTGGCGGCGCGGCGCAGGCCCTCGCGTCCGGCGTTCTCGTCCCACTCCCACGACACGCGGCGTCCGTCGCGCGTGAGCCACCGCCCGGACCGGAACGAGAAGCCCTCGTACACCCGCAGCCCAAAGCGTTCGGCGCGCTCGGCGATCGCGTCGCTCTGACGGCCGATGTCGAGGACGGTGGTGACGCCGCCGCGCAGCAGCTCCGCCATCGAGAAGTCGAGGCAGGCGAGCGTGCCTTCCTGATCCTGCGCGCCGTCGCGCACCGGCAGGAACTCGAACAGGCCGGAGTACCAGAACTGCGGGCTCCCGCGGTCCTCGATGAACGAGCGGTCGAGCGGGGAGGCGCCGAGATGCGCGTGCGTGCTGATGAGCCCCGGCGTGAGCACGCGATCGCGCGCGTCGACGGTCTCGTCGACGGGGCCGTCGTAGCTCGGGCCGACGAACGCGATCGTCTCGCCCTCGACGACCACGACACCGTCGCGGAGCAGGCGATGTCCCTCGCCGTCGAACGCGATGATCCAGCCGGCATGAATGGCGGTGCGGTACCCGGTGGCCATGGCCCGCGTAGTGTACCTTCTGGACGCGCGTCATGAAGATCGGGATCGTTCTCGACGGGCGCCGCCCGGCGGCGGAGATCGCCGAGCTCGCGCAGCTCGCCGAGGCGCACGGGCTCGCGCACGTCTGGCTCGGCGCCGGCGCCAGGACCAAGGATCACTTCGTGCGTCTCGCCGTCGCCGCCGCCGCCACGCGCCGGATCCAGCTCGGCCCCATCGCCGTGAGCCCGATCGAGATGCATCCCGCGCAGCTCGGCCTGTCGCTGTTGACGCTCGACGAGGCGTCGCGCGGACGCGCGGCGATGGCGCTCGGCGGCGGCGGTGATCTGGCGGCGACGCTCGACCCCGCGCCTGCCGGGCGTGTGCAGGCGGTGTCGGAATGTGTCGACATCGTGCGCGCGCTCGCGGCAGGCGGTGAGGTCCGCTACGCGGGAGAGCGCTTCCGCGTCGACGGGCTCTTCTCGCCGTGGTCCGGCGTGCCGATGGACCGCCTCTATCTCGCGGCGAATCGTCCGCGCATGCTCGCGCTCGCGGCGCGGAAGGCGGACGGCGTGATGGTGAGCGACCTGCCGCTCGCCGCGCTGGACCCCGTGGTCGCGCACGTGCGCCGCGAGCTCTCCGCCGCGGGCCGCTCCGGCGCGCGCTTCGCGGTGAGCAACTGGTTCGTCTGGAACGTGCAGGAGACGCGCGAGGAGGCGCTCGCGCTCGCGCGCCGGCAGCTCGGCTTCCGCCTCTACTACATCCGCGACGTCGCGGCGGCGATCGGGGTCGGCGCCGAAGACGCGGATCTCCTCGACAAGCGCCGGCCGGAGATGGTGCGCGCGATCTTCCAGGGCGTGACACCGTGGCTGCCGCCGCCCGAGATCGTCGAGCGAATCATCGACCATCTGACGCTCACCGCCGACCGGCGCGGTCTCGACGGATGCGTCGAGCGGCTGCTCGAGTTCGAGCGCCGCGGTCTGACGGAGATCGCGCTGGCGCCGCACGGCGATCCGGCGGACGCGATCCGGCTCATCGGCGACACGGTCGTTCCGCGCGTCCAGCGCGATTCATGACCCGCGTCCCCGCGCGGCGGCTCGGCCTCGCCGCGGGCCTCGCCGCGCTCGTGGTGTGTCTCGCGCTGCCGCCGCTGTTCGACGGCCTCTCCGCGCGCGGCCAGCGCGCGATCGTCGTGACCGTGATCACCGTCGTGTTGTGGACGGCGAGCGCGCTCGAGTCCGGCACCACGTCCATGGTCGCGCTCGCGCTGCTCGCGCTCACCGGTGCCGCGCCGACCGTGCGCGACGCGCTCCGCGGCTTCGTGAATCCGGTGCCGTACTTCCTGATCGGCGTGCTCGCGCTGGGCCTCGCCGTCGCGCGCAGCGGACTCGCCGAGCGTCTCGCGCGCCGCATCCTCGCGCACGCGCGCGGGCGCAGCGCGTGGGTCTACCTGCAGCTCGTCGCCGCGATGCCCGTGCTCACGTTCATCCTGCCGTCGGCGACGACGCGCTCCGGCATCCTCGTCCACATCTACGAGGAGGTCTTCACGCTCGCGCGCGTCCCCCATGACGCCGGCATTCGCAAGGCGGTGATGCTCGCGCTGTCGTCGATCAACCGCCTCGCCTCGACCGCGCTGCTGACCGGCGGGATCACGCCGATGATGTCGGCCGCGCTCATCGGAGGCATGAGCTGGACGGGATGGTTCGCGCTGATGGCGGTGCCGTACTGGGGCATTCTCGTCCTCGGCGGCGTGCTGACGGCCGCGCTCTACCGGGGCGGACTCGCGCGGCCGATCGCGACGGACCTCGAGGGCGCCGGCCCGTGGACGGGACGCGAGGCGCGCACGCTGCTCATCGTCCTCGGCGCCTCCGCGCTGTGGCTCACCGACGCGCTTCATCACCTCGATCCGGCGCTGCCCGCGCTGCTGGCGCTCGTCGCGCTGCTCACCCCCGGGCTCGGGCCGTTGACCTGGAACGATCTCGATCGCGGCGTGGGCTGGGCGAACTTCTTCGTGATCGGGGCGTCGATCTCGCTCGCGCACGCGCTCGGCGACACCGGCGCCGCGGGGTGGCTGGCCCGCGGGCTCGTGGGCGCGGTGCCGGGGATCGGCGGTCATCCGATCGCCACCGTCGTGCTCCTGATGCTCGGCGCGACGGCGCTCCGGGCGCTGATCCCGAACATCTCAGGCTTCCTGGCGCTCGCGATCCCGGTCGCCATGTCGGTCGGCCGCGAGGCCGGGCTGAACCCGCTGCTGTGCGCGCTGGTCGTCATGATGACCGGCGACGCCGTCCTCTACTACCCGGCGCAGAGCGCCTCGGCGCTCGTCATCTACGAGCGCGGTCACGTGACCGCCGGGGACATCGTCCGCTTCGGGGTGTGGATGACGCTGGTCGCCTACGTCGCGATCCTGGCGATCGCGCTGCCGTACTGGACGCTGCTCGGGCAGCGCCTGGTCGCGCGGTAACACGCGTGAGACACGCTACAATCAACGGGCGCGCATTCATCCGTCATGGGGGAGCTTGCATGTCGCGACTCGTGGTCACCCTGTGTGCCGTTTGCACCGTCTGGCTGTCCGCGGCCGTGGTGTCCGCCCAGGCGCCGCCGGCGGCCCGCCCGGCGACACCCGCCGTCGCCCCGGGCGACGAGATCAAGCTCGACGAGTCCGGCTCGTTGAGGGCTGCCGCGATCCAGTCCCGCATGTCGGCGATCCTCGCGAACTTCGCGCTGCTCCAGCGGCAGGCGCAGGACCTCCAGACCGAGTATTCCAAGGCGCTCGACGAGCGCAAGAAGCTCCTGGAGGAGTCGGGCCGCAAGGTGCGCGTCGACGTGCGCGAGCCGAACGAGTGGGTCTACGACGAGGCCGGCCACCGGTACGTGCGCTCGAAGCGGTAGACGCCGCATTCTTGCGGCTGTGTCGCCAGCTAGGTATGCTCGGGGCGGGAAACCGTCCCGCCAGCCCGCGAGAGTGGCGAAATTGGCAGACGCGCTGGATTTAGGATCCAGTGGGTGAAAGCCCTTGGGGGTTCAACTCCCCCCTCTCGCACCACATCAGGGGTGTCGATGAAGGTCGCGGTCGAAGCGATGGAAGGTTGCAAGCGACGTCTCGCCGTCGAAGCGCCGAGCGACGTCGTGCAGGAAGAGTGGGAGAAGGCCTACGGCCGTGTGCAGAAGCAGGCGCGTCTGCCCGGGTTCCGTAAAGGTCACGTTCCCCGCTCGCTCGTGAAGATCCACTTCGCGGACGAGGTGCGGCGCGAAGTCGCCGAGCATCTCATTCCCGACGTGTATCGGCAGGCGCTCACCGAGGCGCAGATCCGTCCGGTCGACGAGCCGAACCTCGAGGACGTGAAGCTCGAGGAAGGCGCGCCGCTCAGCTTCACCGCGATCGTCGAGGTGCGGCCGGAGATCGCGCTGAACGAGTACAAGGGCGTCGAGGTGCAGCACTCCACGCCCGCGGTCGACGACGCGCACGTGAGCGAGCAGCTCGACCACATGCGCGAGCAGCACGCCGAGTTCCGCACCGTGGAGCGCGCGGCGGCGCCCGGCGACCTCGTCACCGTCGACTACACGCTCGCGCCCGAAGGGCACGACGCGACGTCGGCCAACGGCTACCAGTTCATCGTGGGCGGCGGGGGGGTCCTTCCCGAGATCGATCAAGCGGTCGCCGGCATGCAGGTGGGCGAGGAGCGGCACATCGCCCTGCGCTTCGCCGACGATCACCGGATGGAGACGCTGCGCGGCAAAGGCGGCACGGCGGACGTCAAGCTCGTCGAGGTGAAGGAGAAGATCCTCCCGGAGCTCGACGACGAGTTCGCCAAGACGCTCGGCGGCAACTTCGACACGCTCGACGCGGTCCGCGCGGAGATCAAGAAGCAGCTCGAGACGCGGCGGGAGGTGGAAGACCGGCGCGGGCTCGAGGACAAGGTGGTCGGCGCCGTGCTCGCGCGCCACGAGTTCAGCGTGCCGGAAGCCATGGTGATGCGGAACGTGGCGCACCAGATCGAGCACGCCCGGCAGCAGATGCAGCGCCAGGGCATCGACCCCGACCGCTTCCCGTGGGACTACGGCAAGCTGATCCCGGAGCTCCGGCCCGCGAGCGAAAAGGCGGTAAAACGTACCCTGCTCCTGGAAGCGATTGCCGAGCGGGAGAGCATCAACCCCTTGGAAGACGAGGTCGATAGGGAGATAGAGCGATTCGCCCAGGCGGCGCAGCGGCCGGCCCAGGCGGTTCGCCGTATGATGGAGAAGAGCGGCGACCTCGAAGGGCTGCGCGGCGGGCTCCGCGAGAAGAAGACGCTCGACTTCCTGATCCAGCACGCGAAGGTGAGCGCGTAATGCGTAAGGAGACTCCGATGGCTTTGGTCCCGATGGTCGTCGAGCAGACGCCCCGTGGCGAGCGTGCCTACGACATCTTCTCGATGCTGCTCAAGGAGCGCATCATCTTCCTCCCGACGTTCATCGAGGACGAGCTCGCGAATCTCGTCATCGCGCAGATGCTGTTCCTCGAGGCCTCGGACCCGGACAAGGACATCCACCTGTACATCAACTCGCCCGGCGGGTCGGTGACGGCGGGGATGGCGATCTACGACACGATGCAGTACGTGAAGCCCGCGATCTCGACGATCTGCATGGGCCAGGCCGCCTCGATGGGCGCCTTGCTGCTCTGCGCCGGCGCCAAGGGCAAGCGCTTCGCGCTCCCGCACGCGCGCATCATGATCCACCAGCCGCTCGGCGGCGTGCAGGGTCAGGCGACGGACATCGACATCCAGGCGCGCGAGATCCTCCGCATGCGCGAGGAGCTCAATCGCATCCTGGTGCACCACACCGGCCAGCCGATGGACAAGATCGAGCGCGACACCGACCGGGACTTCTTCATGACGGCGGAGCAGGCGCGCGAATACCGGATCGTCGACGAGGTCATCGCCTCGAAGCCCACGACTCGCCCCGTGAGCGGCGAAGCCGCGCTCGCGGCAGCGGTCGACAAGAAGTAACAGGGAAGAGGGGAACCTCCGATGGCCCGCACCCGGGAAGGCAACGGGACCCTGAAGTGCTCGTTCTGCGGCAAGAGCCAGAACGACGTCCGCAAGCTGATCGCCGGTCCCACCGTCTACATCTGCGACGAGTGCATCGAGCTCTGCAACGACATCATCGCGGAGGAGTGGGAAGAGGAGAAGAGCCGCGAGATCCGCAGCCTGCCGAAGCCGGCGGAGATCAAGACCGTCCTCGACCAGTACGTGGTGGGCCAGGAGCGCGCCAAGAAGATCCTCTCCGTCGCCGTCCACAACCATTACAAGCGCATCGAGTCCGGGAACGACGCGGGTGACGTCGAGCTCCAGAAGTCGAACATCCTGCTGATCGGCCCCACGGGCTCCGGCAAGACGCTCCTCGCGCAGACGCTCGCGAAGATGCTGCGCGTGCCGTTCACGATCGCGGATGCGACGACGCTCACCGAGGCCGGGTACGTCGGCGAGGACGTCGAGAACATCATCCTGCGCCTCCTGCAGGCCGCGGACTACGACGTCGAGCGCGCCGAGCGCGGCATCGTCTACATCGACGAGATCGACAAGATCGCGCGCAAGTCGGAGAACCCCTCGATCACGCGCGACGTCTCCGGTGAGGGCGTCCAGCAGGCGCTCCTGAAGATCCTCGAGGGCACGATCGCCAACGTCCCGCCCCAGGGCGGGCGCAAGCACCCGCACCAGGAGTTCATCCAGGTCGACACCTCGAACGTGCTCTTCATCTGCGGCGGCGCGTTCGTCGGCCTCGAGAAGATCGTGGAGTCGCGCGCGGGACGCTCGGGCATGGGCTTCGGCGCCGAGATCAAGAGCCGCGAGGAGCGCCGCCTCGGCGACCTGCTCGCGCTGATCCAGCCGGAAGACCTGCTGAAGTACGGTCTGATCCCCGAGTTCATCGGCCGACTGCCCGTCATCGCGACCCTGCACGACCTCGACGACGCGGCGCTCGTGCGCATCCTGCGCGAGCCGAAGAACGCGATCATCAAGCAGTACCAGAAGTACTTCGACCTCGAGAAGGTGCGCCTCAAGTTCACCGACGACGCCGTCGCGGCGATCGCCAAGGAGGCGATGAAGCGCGGCACCGGCGCGCGCGGCCTGCGCGCGATCCTCGAGGAAGTCATGCTCGAGATCATGTACGAGCTGCCGTCGATCGCCGACCTCAAGGAGTGCATCATCACCCGCGAGGTCATCCTGAACCGCGAGCGGCCGGTCCTCGTCAACGAGCCGAAGGAACAGTCCGCCTAGTCTTCCGGTCGGCGTGAGCGGCACGCTCTACGTCGTCGCGACGCCGATCGGCAACCTCGAAGACGTCACCGCGCGCGCGCTTCGCGTCCTGCGCGAGGTCGACGTGGTCGCGTGCGAAGACACGCGGCGGACGCGGCAGCTCCTCACGCACTTCGACATCCACACGCCCACCGTCAGCTACTACGAGCACAACAAGCTGACGCGCGGGCCCCAGCTCCTGCGGCAGCTCGCGGAGGGGAAGGCGGTCGCGCTCGTCTCCGACGCGGGCACGCCGGGGATCTCGGATCCGGGCGTCCTGCTCGTGCGCGAGGCGCGCGCCGCCGGCGTCCGCGTCGTTCCGATTCCGGGCCCGTCGGCCGTCGTCGCCGCGCTGTCGGCAGCCGGCCTGCCGGCCGACCGGTTCGTCTTCGACGGCTTCCTTCCGGTCAAGCCCGGCCGCCGCGTCAACCGGCTGAAGGCGCTGCGCGATCTCGGGACGACGATCGTCGTCTACGAGTCACCGCACCGCATCGTCGCGGCGATGGAGGCCATCGGCGAAGTGTTCGGCGCGACCCCGGTCGTGGTGGCGCGCGAGCTGACCAAGCAGTTCGAGGAGATCGTCACGGCGACGCCGGCCGAGCATCTGGAACGGCTGCGCGCGAACGAGCCGCGCGGCGAGTTCGTCGTCGTGCTTCCGGGAAAGGTGACGCGCGCCGAAGAGGACGACTAGGGCGGCAGACGGCGTATACTTCGAAGGTCTATGACCGTTCCGAAGGCGCTGACCATCGCCGGCTCGGATTCCGGCGGCGGCGCCGGTATCCAGGCGGACCTCAAGACGTTCTCTGCGTTCCGGGTGTTCGGCATGTCGGTCCTCACGGCGATCACCGCGCAGAACTCCGTGGGCGTCCAGGGCGTGCACGAGCTGCCGGCGGCGTTCGTGCGCTCGCAGCTCGATTCGGTGCTGTCCGACTTCGGCGCCGACGCCGTGAAGATCGGGATGCTCTCGTCCGCCGCCATCACCGGCGCGGTGGCGGACGGCCTCGCCGCGCACCGGCACGGCCCGATCGTCCTCGATCCCGTGATGATCGCCAAGTCCGGCGACGCGCTGCTGCGGCCCGACGCGAAGCGGGCGCTCGTCGAGCGCGCGCTGCCGCTGGCCGACGTCGTCACGCCGAATCTGCCGGAGGCCGCCGCGCTCGCCGGCATGGCCGTCGACGACGAGAAGGCGATGGAAGAGGCCGCGCGACGCATCAAGACGCTGGGCGCGCGCGCCGTGCTCGTGAAGGGCGGCCATCTCGCCGACAGCGCGAACGACATTCTCTGGGACGGCACGCGGATGACGCGCTACGAGGCGGCGCGCGTGGGCACCGCGTCGCTGCACGGCACCGGCTGCACGCTCTCGTCGGCGATCGCGGCCGGCCTCGCGCGCGGGCGCGCGCTGGAGGACGCGATTCGCGAGGCGAAGGCGTACGTCACCGCGGCGATCCGCGAAGGCTTCGCCGCCGGGCACGGCGTCGGCGTGCTTCGACACTTCGTCGAGCGCTGGTAGGAAGACATGGCGCGCATCGACGACAAGATGCCGTTCATGGAGCACCTCGGCGAGCTGCGCGTTCGCATCATGCGCAGCCTCATCGCGCTGCTCATCGGCCTCGGCATCGCGTTCCCGTTCAGCCAGAAGGTGGTCGACTGGCTCGCGCGCCCGATCCAGAAGTCCGGCAACACGCTCGTGTTCCTCGCCGTCACCGAAGCGTTCTGGGTGCAGATGAAGGTCGCGCTCTTCCTCGGCCTCTTCATCGCGGCGCCCGGCATCCTGTGGCAGGTGTGGCGCTTCGTCGAGCCGGGCCTGCACGCGCACGAGAAGAAGTACGCGGGCCCGTTCGTGGTCATCGGCTCGCTGCTCTTCATCGCGGGCGGCGCGTTCTCGCTGCTCGTCGTCACCCCGAGCGCGGTCAGCTTCATGCTGTCGTACGCGCGGCCCGGCCTGCAGCCGATGATCTCGATCGGCAGCTACGTCGACTTCCTTCTCAAGTTCACGCTCGGGTTCGGCGCGGTGTTCGAGGTGCCGCTCGCGATCACGATCGTCGCGCGCATGGGCCTCGTGACCCCGCAGCAGCTCGCGAAGAACCGGAAGTACGCGATCCTCGGCGCGTTCATCGCGGGCGCGATCCTCACGCCGACGCCCGACATGATCAACCAGTCGCTGATGGCGGGGCCGATCATCATTCTCTACGAGATCGGCATCATCGCCGCGCGGGTCTTCGGCCGCGCGCGCGCGAAGCCGGCCGCCGAGCCCGCGGCGGGGGAGACGACGGCGTAAATGGACTTCGCGAGTCTCGATCTGCCGGCGGAGGTGATGCAGGGGATTCGGGACGCGGGCTTCGTCACGGCGACGCCGATCCAGGAGAGCGCGCTGCCGCTCGCGCTCAAGGACAAGGACGTCGCCGGGCAATCGCAGACGGGCACCGGCAAGACCGCCGCCTTCCTCATCGCCGCGTTCACGCGCCTGCTCCGCACGCCGCCGCCGCCCCCCGCGCCGACGACGTCGCCGCGCGTGCTGATCATCGCGCCCACCCGCGAGCTGGTCGTGCAGATCGAGCAGGACGCGAAGCTCCTCGGCCAGCACACGCCGTTCAAGATCCTCGCGGTGTACGGCGGCATCGACTACAACAAGCAGCGCGACTCGCTGGCGGAAGCGTGCGACGTGCTGATCGGCACGCCGGGCCGGCTGATCGACTATCTCAAGCAGCACGTGTGGTCGCCGCGCCGCGTGGAGGTTCTCGTCATCGACGAGGCCGACCGCATGTTCGACATGGGCTTCATCGCGGACCTGCGGTTCATCCTGCGGCGCCTGCCCGCGCCCGAGAAGCGCCAGTCGTTCCTCTTCTCCGCCACGCTGTCGTTCCGCGTGCTCGAGCTGACGTGGGAGTTCATGAACAACCCCGCGCAGATCACGATCATGCCGAAGCAGAAGACGGCGGAGCGCGTGGAGCAGACGCTCTACCACGTGGGGCGCGAGGAGAAGTTCGCGCTGCTGCTCGGCCTGCTCCGCCGCGAGGGCGGCGAGCGCATCCTGATCTTCTCCAACACGCGCGAGGACGCGCGCCGCCTCGAGGACCGTCTGACGCGCAACGGCTGGGACGCGCGCGCGCTCACCGGCGACGTCGACCAGAAGAAGCGCCTGCGCATCCTCAACGACTTCAAGGACGGCAACCTTCCGGTGCTCGTGGCCACCGACGTCGCGTCGCGCGGCCTCCACATCGAAGCGGTGACGCACGTCATCAACTGGGATCTGCCGCAGGACGTGGAGGACTACGTTCACCGGATCGGGCGGACGGCGCGCGCGGGCGCGGGCGGCAAGGCCATCGCGCTCGTCGACGAGGCGAGCGCGCTCTATCTCGAGGCGATCGAGAAGTTCATCGGCCAGAAGATCCCGGTCGAGTGGGCGGAGGACGATCTCTACCTGCCGGAGATCAAGCCGACGGCGGAAGAGCGCCGGAAGTACGCGGAGGAGCGCCGCGCGCGGCTCGATGCGCGCCGCGGGAGCGACCGCGGACGCGGACGCGGCGGTCGTGGCGGCGGCGGCGGTCCGCGCTCGCATGACCGGCCACGGCCGAGCGCGGAGCCGCGCCCGGCGGGTGAGCATGCGTCGCACGAGCGCCACCCGTCGTCACCGGGCGGGTCGGCCGCCGGTGGGTCGGCCTCGGGGGGCCAGGCTGGCGACGCACCGCGTCGTCGTCGACGGCGCCGGCGAGGCCGCCGTCCGGACCATCCGCCGCCGGCGCCCTAGGGAGAAATCGCCCAAAGCAACTTTTCCTGGGCATTCGCCCGGCCGACACTAGAAGATGAGCGCGTCCCATGGCAAAGACCCCCGCTCCGCGTCCCCGCCGCCAGAAGACAGAGGATCCCGAGCACCGCCGTCTCGAGGTCCTCTACGACGTCACCCGCCGCCTCGCCGCGGTGCAGGACACCCAGCAGATCCTCGATTCGATCGTGAACGCCGCGACCACGCTCCTCGGGGCCGAAGCCGCCGGCCTCCGGCTGCGCGACGGCGACGACCTCATCGTGAAGGCGCGCACGTCGTCGGCGACCGAGCTGATGTCCCGCGTGCGCGTGCACAGCGGCGAAAGCTTGAGCGGACACGTGCTCGCGACCGGGCAGCCGCTCGTCGTCGAGGATCTCGTCGAGGACACGCGCTACGACGCCGGGCACAAGCGCGCGGCGCTCGAGCGCGGGTTCCACGGGTTCGTCGGCGTGCCGCTGCGCGCGAACGAGCGGATCATCGGCGTGCTCAACGTCTTCACGAAGCAGCGGCGCCGCTTCGAGCCCGACGAGATCGCGCTGCTCGCCACGTTCGCCGACCAGGCGTCGCTCGCGATCGAGAAGGACCGCATGCTGCAGGAGGCGCGCGGGCAGGCCGCGCGGATGAAGGCGCTCGCGCGGCTGAACCAGGCCGTCTCGTCGTCGCTCGACATCGGGGAAGTGCTGCGCGTGATCGCGCAGGCGGCGGTCGAGCTCGCCGCGGCGCGGACCGTGTCGTTCTGGATCGCCGACGAGCCGCGCCGCGTCCTGGAGCTGCGCGCGATGTCCGACGATCGCCTGGCGGAAGACCTGCCGGTGCGCACGCTGCGCTTCGATCAGGGCATCGCGGGCTGGGTCGCCTCGCACGGGCGCGCGCTCGACGTGCCGGACGTCGCGCGCGAGACGCGCGTCCACGCGAGCGACTGGTTCCTCGCGCACGGGCTGACGAGCGCGCACGCGCTTCCGATCCTCTTCCACAACTCGCTGCTCGGCGTGCTCGTCCTCGGCGGCGCGACGCCGTTCCACCTCACCGACGAGGACCGCGAGGTGCTCGACGCGTTCGTCGCGCAGGCCGGCGTCGCGATCCGCAACGCGCGGCTCTACGACGAGGTGCGCCTCTCCGAGGAACGGCTGGCGCAGCGCTCGCGCGAGCTCGATCTCCTCAACCGGATGGGCGAGCTGCTGCAGGCGTGCGTGACGGAGGACGAGGCGTATGCCGTCGTCGGCCGCTTCGTGAGCCAGTTCTTCCCGGAGGACCCGGGCGCGGTGTTCGTGATGAGCGCCTCGCGCAACATGGTCGAGGGGCGCGCGATCTGGGGCGTGGCACCGTCGCCGGACGGCACGGTGTTCAAGCCCGAGGAGTGCTGGGCGCTGCGCCGCGGCCGCATGCACGTCGTGGAATCGACGACGAACGGCCTGCTCTGCAGCCACCTTCCCCAGCCCGCGCCCGCGAGCTACCTGTGCGTGCCGCTGATCGCGCAGGGCGAGTCGCTCGGCATTCTCTATCTCGGCGCGCGCACGCACGCGTGGCCCGAGACCCAGCAGCGTCTGGCCTCCACCGTGGCCGATCAGCTCGGTCTCGCCGTCGCGAATCTGAAGCTGCGCGAGACGCTGCGCAACCAGTCGATCCGCGATCCGCTGACGGGCCTCTTCAACCGGCGCTATCTGGAGGAGACGCTCGAGCGCGAGCTCCGCCGCGCGGACCGCGGGCAGGGCAGGCTCGGCGTGGTGATGATCGACCTCGACCGCTTCAAGCAGTTCAACGACACGCACGGCCACGACGCGGGCGACGTGCTGCTGCGCGAGCTCGGGCGGATCCTGCAGAGCGCGATCCGTGGCGGCGACGTCGCGTGCCGGTACGGCGGCGAGGAGTTCGTGCTGATCCTGCCCGGCGCTGATCTCGACATCACCCGTCATCGCGCCGAGCAGCTGCGCGAGTCGGTCAAGCAGCTCTTCGTCACCCATCGCGGGCAGCCGGTCGGCTCGGTCACGATGTCGGCGGGCGTCGCGTCGTTTCCGCGGCACGGAACGACCGCCGAGGTGCTGCTGCAGGCGGCCGACGCGGCGCTCTACCGCGCGAAAGCCGAGGGTCGCGACCGCGTCGTCGTCTCGCTCTAAGGGTTTTCCCTGACGTCCACGCGACTTTTCTCATCGTTGTAACGCCCGCCTAACAGTCCGCTCGCTACAGTCGATGACGTGAAAGGCGTCGTCGCGTTCGTCGCGATCCCGGTGGTGCTCTTCCTCGGCGCGTTCGTCACCGTGCTGGATCTGGCGCACTCGCACGCGCAGGTGAAGGCGCCCGGCGCGGAGGTCGCGGTGTCGTACAGCGCGAGCCTCTATCGAGGCGGAGCCATCGCGCTGCTGGGCCTCGCGTTGCTCGCGCTCGCCGTGATCCTCGAGCAGCGGCGTCTGCGCCGTGGCGGCGTCCGTCGCCGCCGCCGCCGCCGTCGCTCGTCGGAGCCGAGCTTCGCAATTCCGCCCGCGCCGGTGGGCTTCGTGATGCCGGCGCCTCCCGCGCCCGCGCCCGTTGTGCCGGCCATCGCCGCGCCGTCGGTCCCGGTGATGGCTGCGGTGCCCGAGGCGCGCGCCGTCGCAGCGCTCGCCGTCGAGGAGTCGGTCGCGGGCGAGGAGCCGATGGCCGTCGGGCCCGCGCTCACCGCGGCCACCGACGTGGCGGCGCGGCTCGCCGCGGCCTTCGACTCCGAGTCGGTCGACGAGGCCGCGACGGTTCCTGCGGCGCGGGACTCGATCGTCACGATCGAACCGCTCGACCCCATCGTCACCATCGAGGAGCCCATGCGGTGGGCGGCCGATCCGCTCCGGTACTGGGGGCTGCGCGAGCCGGCGTTCGACAACGCGCCGAGTGCGAGGTTCCTCTACCCGTCGCCGGCGCACGCCCAGGCGCTGTTCCGGCTGCGCTACGCGATCGTGCACAGGAAGGGCGGCGCGATCCTCACCGGCAATTTTGGCTGCGGCAAGACGACGCTCGCCCGTGCGCTGGCGCATGAGCTGGACGCGAGCCGCTTCGACGTCGCGCTCATCTCCAACCCTCTGCTCACCGCGACCGGCGTCCTGCACGAGCTCCTCTACCAGCTCGGCGAAACGGCGCTGCCCGATGAGAAGCCCGCGCTCCTGCATCGCCTGCAGGACCGCCTGGTCGAAAATCTGAAGTCCGGCCGCGACACCGTGCTGATCGTCGACGAAGCCCAGCTCATCCAGGACGACGCCGTGTTCAACGAGCTGCGGCTGCTGCTCAACTTCCAGACGGACGATCGCTTCCTGCTGAGCATCGTCCTCGCCGGCTCGGACGAGCTTCGCGACTCGTTGCGTCGCCATCCGCACCTCGCGCAGCGCTGCGCCATCCGCGCGAGCCTCGGCCCGCTCGATCGGGAGCAGACGGGGCGGTACGTGCAGCACCGTCTGGTCACCGCCGGCCGCGCGACCGAAACGCTCACCGACGACGCGATGGACGAGCTGTTCTCCGCGACGGGCGGGACGCCGCGCGTGATCAACGCCGTCTGCGATCTGACGCTGTTCGTCGGCGCCGCCGCCGGCGCGCGCCGCGTCGATCGAGAGCTCGTGCGCCGCGTGGCCGGCGACGTCGTCCCCGCGCTCGCGGCCTGACGTACCGCGCCGTGACACCGCCCGCGCCGCGCGCGTAGACTCCACCGCATTCTCATGACGCTCACGCTTCCGATGAAGCTTCCAACCTCCGTGGTGGGCAGCCACGGCCTGCCGGGCTGGGTGTGGCTCGCGCGCGAGGCGATGGAGCAGGGGCGTCTCGGACCGCTGGATCTTCGCGAGCTCATGGAGGACGCGACGCAGGCGGCGCTCCTGGATCAGGAGCGCGCCGGTGTCGACGTCGTCACGACCGGGGAGATGGGGCGCGTGCGGTTCATCATCGGCTTCTACGATCGCATCACCGGCATTCGCACGCTGCCGGCGGTGCGTCAGCTCGGGCAGCCGCTGTGGGACACCAACACGCCGTTCGAGGTGACGGAGAAGATCGCGGCCCCCGCGGGGCTGGGGATCGTGGAGGAGTTCAAGCTCGCGCGCACGCTCACGCAGAAGCCGATCAAGGCCACGGTGCCGGGTCCGTACACGCTGCTCGTCCCGCTGAAGCTCGGCGCCGGCTATCGCGACAAGGATTCGCTGCTCGCCGACCTCGTCGAGATCGTGAACGCCGAGTGCAAGGCGCTCGTCGCCGCCGGCGCGAACTTCATCCAGATCGACGAGCCGCACCACGGCATGTATGCGGGCTCCGTCCACGACGTCACTCGCGGGATCAACCGCGCGGTGGACGGCGTGAACGCGAAGATCGCCGTCCACGTGTGCTTCGGCAACCTGTACGGGCGCCCGTTCAGCCCGGTGCGCGACTATCGCAACCTGTTTCCGACGCTCGGCGACCTCAGGGCGTCGCAGATCGTGCTGGAGTTCGCGAACCGCGGCATGGAGGACCCCGCGCGCTGGAAGGATTTCCCGAAGGACAAGGAGCTCGGCGCGGGCGTGATCGACGTGAAGGCGTTCAAGTCCGAGACGGCGGCCGACGTCGCGGAGCGCATCCGCGCGTTCCTGCAGTTCATCCCGCCGGAGCGTCTCTGGCTCAACCCCGACTGCGGCTTCTGGGAAACCCCGCGCTGGGTGACGAAGCACAAGCTGGCCGCGCTCTGCGAGGGCACGGCGCTGGTCCGCAAGGAGCTCTGACCCGGCAGGCTACACGCCGACGTCGGACGAGGAGAGACGCGCGACGCCGGCGGCCTTCATCTCCGCCCACGCGCGCTCGAGCGAGCCGGCGGCGTCGATGCCGCGCGTGGCGTCCTCGATCACCGACGCGTTGAAGCCGGAACGCTTCGCGTCCAGCGCCGACCACGCGACGCAGAAGTCGGTGGCCAGGCCGACGAAGTACGCGTTCTCCAGGCCGCGCTCGCGCAGATAGCCGGAGAGGCCCGTCATCGTCGTGCGATCCGCCTCGAGGAACGCGGAGTACGAATCCACCGCCGGGCGGTAGCCCTTGCGGATGATCAGCGACGCGTGAGGGACGCTCAGCTTCGCGTGGATCTCCGCGTCCACCGTGCCCTGAACGCAGTGATCCGGCCAGAGGATCTGTGGGCCGTACGGGAGCTCGATCGTGTCGAACGGCTTCTTCCCCGCGTGCGACGACGCGAACGAGATGTGGCCCGGCGTGTGCCAGTCCTGCGTGACGATCACGTGGCGGAACGCACGCGCGAGGCGATTGATGACCGGCACCACCCGGTCGCCGTCCGGCACCGGGAGCGAGCCGCCGGGCATGAATCCGTTCTGAACGTCGACGACCACGAGGACGTCGCGGTCGCCCGGGACGATCGACGTAACCGCCATCGCGAGCGAAGCGCTACGCGTCGATGTCGGCGGACTGCATGCGACGGACGCCGGCGCCCGACAGGTCCGCCCACGCCTTGCCGAGCGAGCCGCCCGCGTCGATGCCGCGCGTCGCGTCCTCGATGACCGACGCGTTGAAGCCGGCGCGCTTCGCGTCGAGCGCGGACCACGCGACGCAGAAATCGGTGGCGAGCCCGACGAAGTAGACGTTCTTCAGCCCGCGCTCCTTGAGGTAGCCGGTGAGGCCCGTCATCGTCCTCCGGTCGGCCTCGAGGAACGCGGAGTACGAGTCGACGTGCTGGCGGTAACCCTTGCGAATGATCATCTCCGCGTGCGGGATTTTCAGATCCTTGTGCACGTCGGCGTCCGGCGTGCCCTGAATGCAGTGATCCGGCCACAGCACCTGCGTGCCGTACGGCAGCGTGACCGTCTCGAACGGCTTCTTGCCCGCATGCGACGACGCGAACGAGATGTGGCCCTTCGTGTGCCAGTCCTGCGTGATCACGACGTGACGGAACGCCGGCGCGAGACGATTGATGATCGGGATGATCTTGTCGCCCTCCGGAACGGGCAGCGTGCCGCCGGGCAGGAAGCAATTCTGTACGTCGATGACGGCGAGCACATCGTCGTCACCCGGCTTGATCTTCATCTGGGCGTGCACCCAGCGCGGCGCGCCGGCGAGAGCTGCGAGAGCGGCGGTGGCGATGAGGAACTCGCGACGACGCAGCGTGCTCATGGGCACCCTCCTGAACCGCGACATCCGGTGCCCGGTACGGTAGCGCCGCGCGCGTCGCGTCCGCAACCGCGCGGCGGGGGCCGGACGTGCGCCACGCGCTCGTCCGGCCCCCGCGGGTTACGACTGAACCGAAGCCTTGCGGTAACCGCGATGCCCGTGATGCATGCGGGCCTCGGCGAATTTCGCGCGCTGTTCCGGCGTCAGGATCGGACCGATCTCCTGCAGCACCTTCACGCGCACCGCGACCGTCTGTCCGAGGAGCTGCTGCACTTCGGCGGCCTTCGCGGCGGTGTCCTGACCGTTGAGCGCGAGCTGACGAAGCTCGCCCTGCGCCTTGCCGAGCGCCTGCCACGCCTGGCGCTGCTCGTCACGATGCTTGGCGTAGGCCGCCTTGATGGCGGTGACCTGGTCGTCGGTGAGGCCGAGCTTGTGCTGCAGCCGCGCCATCCCGTGGCCGCGATGCATCGGGGCCGGCTGGCCCGGGGCCGGCGACGGGGGCGCGGTCTGGGCAAACGCGAGGCCGGCGCTGCCGAGCACACCGGCCAGCGAGAGAGCCGCGATCGAACGCTTGATCATCGAGCGATCCTCCTTGCCTCGTTCGACGGGAAGGAGTGCGCAGGCATTTACACGCCGTGGCTCGGACACCGCCGTCGGGCTAAGGCTCGACCCGCATCGTCGGGTGGCGGAGCCAGAAGTACGCCGCCATCACGCCCGCGGCGAGCACGTTCGCGACGAGGATCGCCTGCCACGTCAGCGCGCGCAGCACGGGCTCGGCGACGATCATCGCGCCGACCGTGAAGCACGCCTCGAGCACAACGAACAGCAGCACGAACCCGAAGCCGAGGCTCGGATTCCGCTCGGCGGTCGCGATCAGCCGCGCGGCGATGACGCCGACCACGGCGAACGCCAGCACGTGGACCCACGTGAACATCGCGACCATCTCGAAGGACGCCGGCGCGGTCTCGAGCGTCGCGGGCCACACGCCGCGTCCGAACAGCGCCGTGCCGAGAATGGTCGGCGTGTAGAACGGGCGCCCGTGCAACGCGTCGACGACGAGGAACCACAGGGCGACGGTGAGCGCGCCGACAATGCCCGCGATGAATCCCTCCTTGTAGACGATCGCGGCGTCGGCGGTGGGGGTGGTGATCGGTTGCGAGCCGCTCGCGGTGGTGGGAGTCGCCATGACCTTGCTCCTTTCCTGCGGTCGGGGCGAACCTGCGATCGGGCCGAACGTTGTCGTGAGCGTAGTCCTCGCGCGCGGGCTCGGCAAGGCGCGCACCTGTCAGGCCCAGAGGCTGACAAGTGGCTCCGGTTGACACCTCAATCGGCGCGGCGTACAAGCGGTCCACCGTCGATTCCGTCTGCCAGCGAGGTGCCGCATGCGAGCGAGCTCACGCCGCCAGTTCCTCAAAGGAAGTGCTGCCGCGACCGGGATGCTTGCGCTCGGGCGCGCGCCCGCGTTCGCCCAGAAGCGTGAGCTGACATTTCTCTCCTGGAACCACTTCGTGCCGGCGTCCGACGAGGAGCTGCGCAAGCAGGCCGAAGCGTTCGGCAAGCAGGCCGGCGTCACCGTGCGCGTGGACACGATCGCGCACCTGCAGCTCCCCGCGAAGCGCGCGGCCGAAGCGCAGTCGCAGTCGGGCCACGACCTGATCTTCGGGGGCGGCGCCGACCCATTCCTCTACGAGTCCCAGCTCGCCAACGTCGACGACCTCATCGACGACCTCGGCAAGAAGTACGGCGGCTGGTATCCGTTCGCGAAGGAAGGCTCGCACACGAACAGCGGCTGGAAGGCCGTGCCGTGGTTCTGGATCTCGTTCCCCGCGACGTACAACACGGCGCACTTCAAGCAGGCCAACCTGCAGGTCCCGAAGACGTGGGCCGAGCTCCTGAGTCACGGCAAGATTCTCAAGAAGCAGGGCAACCCGATCGGCATCGCGATCAGCCACTGCGCCGACGCGAACACCACGTTCTGGTCGGTTCTCTGGTGCCAGGGCGGAAAGGTCCTCGAAGCGGACGGCAAGACCTCCGCGATCAACAGCGACAAGACCGCGCAGGTGATCGAGTGGTACAAGGAGCTCTACAAGGACGCGATGGAGCCGGAAGTCCTCTCGTGGGACGACGCCTCGAACAATCGCGGCATCCTCTCCGGCAAGTACTCCTGGATCCACAACCCGATCAGCCCGTACGCGGCCGCGGTGTCGAAGAAGATGCCGATCGCCGACGACATCAGCCACCACGCGAGCCCGGGCGGGCCCGCGGGCATCCACTCCGCGCCGCCGATCAACGGTGTCTCCATCTGGAAGTTCTCGAAGAACCAGGACCTCGCGAAGGACTTCCTGCGCTTCCTCTTCCAGAAGGAAAACTACGATCCGTGGATCGTCGCCTCGCAGGGCTTCAACCACCCGCCGCTGAAGAACCTCGCGGACCATCCGATCTGGTCGCAGAACCCGAAGCTCTCGATGCTGCCGAAGGAGGCGGAGTACGCGCACGAGCGCGGCTGGCCCGCGAAGCCGAACGCGGCCGTGCAGCTCATCCAGGTCAACTACATCCTGCCGGACATGGTCGCGAAGGCGGTCAACGGCATGCCGACGAAGCGCGCGATGCAGTGGGCGGAGGAGCAGGTGAAGCTCGCGGTGCAGGGCAAGCTGAAGCAGGCCGGAGCGTAGCCATGATCACGCGCCGCCGATTCCTCGCGGGCTCCACCCTCGCGGGCGCGTCCGCGCTCGCGCTCGGTCGCGCGCCCGCCTTCGCCCAGAAGCGCGAGCTCACGATGCTGAGCTCCAACCACTTCGTGCCGCCGTCGGACGACGAGCTCAGGCGTCAGGCCGAAGCGTTCGGCAAGCAGGCCGGCGTCACCGTGCGCGTGGACACGATCGCCGGACCGCAGATGTTCGCCAAGCGCGCGGCGGAAGTCTCGTCGCAGTCCGGGCACGACATCATGGTGACCGGCGCCGCCGATCCGTTCCTCTACGAGCAGCATCTCGTCGACGTCGGCGACCTCGTCGACTTCCTCGGCGGCCGCTACGGCGGCTGGTACGCGTTCGCGAAGGACACGTGTCTCACGGCATCGGGATGGCGCGCGGTCCCGTGGTTCTGGGTCGCGTTCCTGGGCAGCTACAACGAGGCGCAGTTCAAGAAGGCGGGCGTGGCGGCGCCCAAGACGTGGGACGACCTGCTGAAGGCCGGCAAGGTCCTCAAGAAGCAGGGCAACCCGATCGGCATTCCGATCAGCCACTGCACCGACGCCAACATCACGTTCTGGTCGGTGCTGTGGAGCTACGGCGGCAAGGTGCTCGAGAAGGACGGCAAGACGCCCGCGATCAACAACGACAAGACCGCGCAAGTCGTCGAGTGGTACAAGGAGCTCTACAAGGACGCGATGGAGCCGGAAGTCCTTTCGTGGGACAACGCCTCCAACAACCGCTTCCTGCTGTCGGGCAAGGGCTCGTGGATCCACAACCCGATCAGCCCGTACGTCTCCGCGGTCGAGAAGAAGATGCCGATCGCCGATGAGATCAACCACCACAACTCGCTGAGCGGTCCCGGCGGCACGCACACCGCGACCGGTGTGAACTCGATCGGCATCTGGAAGTTCTCGAAGAACGTCGGGCTCGCGAAGGACTTCGTCAAGTTCCTCTTCCAGAAGGAGAACTACCACTCGTTCATCACGCAGGGCAGCGGCTTCAACATGCCGCCGCTCAAGGCGCTCGGCGAGCATCCGGTCTGGGCCAGCAACCCGAAGTTCGGCATGATCCCGAAGGAAGGCGACTTCGTGCACGAGCAGGGCTGGCCGGCGAAGCCGAACGCGGCCGTGCAGCTCATCGTCGTCAACTTCATCCTGCCGGACATCGTCGCCAAGGCCATCGCGGGCATGCCGACCAAGCGCGCGCTCGCGTGGGGCGAGGACCAGGTGAAGCTGGCGCTCGCCGGCAAGCTCGAGACGAAGGGGAAGTGACATGGCGATCGGAACCCGCGTCCTCGAGGGCGTTGCGCCGCGGCCGCGCGGCATCGCGCGCGTGCGCGAGTGGTGGGAGCGCGAAGCGGTCTTCGGCTATGGGCTGATCATCCCCGCGCTGGCGCTGATCGCCGGGCTCGTCGCGTACCCGTTCGGGATGGCGATCTACTTCAGCCTCTCGGACTACTGGGTGGGATCGCCCGGCAGCTTCATCGGCCTGCAGAACTTCCGTGACATCCTCGGCAACGAGATCTTCCTCCACACCGTCTACAACTCGTTCGTCTTCACGTCGATCGCGGTCGTGCTGAAGTGCGTGCTCGGCGTGTGGCTGGCCCTGCTCCTGTTCCGGCCGTTCCGCTTCAAGCGGCTCATCCGCGGCGCCGTGCTGCTGCCGTGGGTCATTCCCACCGCGCTCTCGGTGCTCGCGTGGAAGTGGATGTTCGACTCGCTCTACAGCGTCGTGAACTGGACGGCGATCCACGCGGGGCTCATCAACCCGCCGGGCCCCAACTGGCTCGGCATGGCGAACTACGCGATGACGGCCGTCATCGCGGTGAACGTCTGGCGCGGCCTGCCGTTCTTCGCGATCATCGTGCTCGCCGGGCTCGTGTCGATCCCGCGCGAGTACTACGAGGCCGCGGAAGTCGACGGCGCGGGGTCGTGGGGCCGCTTCTGCCACGTCACGCTCCCGCTGCTCAAGCCCGTCCTCGCGGTGGTGATCCTCTTCTCCACGATCTTCACGTTCTCCGACTTCAACATCGTCCAGGTCCTGACGAGCGGCGGCCCCGTCAACACCACGCACCTCTTCGCCACGCTCGCGTACCAGGTCGGGCTCACCGGCGGCAACCTCGGGCAGGGCGCGTCGATCTCGCTGTTCCTGTTCCCGCTGCTGGTGCTCATCGTCTTCGTGCAGCTCCGCTACATCCGGAAGGAGTGATCACGTGATCGTCGGCGTCCGCTCACGAGGGTCGAAGATCCGGTCCGCGATATTCGGCTACGCGAATCTCGTGCCCTACGTCTTCTTCGCGCTGTTCCCGTTCTACTTCATGCTCGTCACGTCGCTGAAGACCGACACCGAGCTCTACAACCTGAAGGCGGTGCCGTTCCTCGTCCAGAGCGGTGTCATCACCGACCACTACCGCTACCTCTTCTTCAAGACCGAGTTCCTCACGTGGATGAAGAACAGCCTGATCATCAGCGTGGTGGCCACGTCCGTCTCGCTGGCGATCTCGGTCCTCGCCGGGTACAGCCTCGCCCGGCTGCGGTTCCCGGGGGTCGGCTCGTTCGGGACCGCGGTCTTCATCACGTATCTCGTGCCGCCCACGCTGCTCTTCCTTCCGCTGTCGCAGGTGGTGGTCTGGCTCGGCATCTCCGACACGATCTGGGCGCTGATCGTCACGTATCCGACCTTCCTCGTGCCGTTCTCGACGTGGCTCCTGATGGGCTACTTCCGGACGATCCCGAAGGAAGTGGAGGAGTGCGCGCTCGTGGACGGCGCCAGCCGGATGCAGACGCTGACGCGCATCGTGCTGCCCATGGCCATCCCCGGCATCGTGTGCGTCACGCTGTTCGGCTTCACGTCGACGTGGAACGAGTTCACCTACGCGCTGACGTTCGTCTCGCAGACCGCGAACAAGACCGCGGTGGTCGGGGTGACGGCGGACCTGATCCGCGGGGACATCTTCTACTGGGGCTCGCTGATGGCGGGCGCGGTGGTGGCGAGCCTGCCGATCGTCGTCATCTACGTCTGGTTCCTCGACTACTACGTCTCCGGATTGACCGCAGGCGCCGTCAAGGGCTAGGCCGCTCGTGTCGCCGGCGGACGAGAACATCGCGCTCGTCCGCCGGCTGATCGCCGAAGTTCAGCACGGCTGGAATCCCGCCACGCTCGAGAAGTTCTACGCGCCCGTCTTTCGCCGCTACCTGAACGTGACGGAACCGCCGCTCACCCGCGAGGAGACGTGGAAGCGCGCGGGACGGTTGCGCGCGGCGTTCCCGGACGGCACGTCGACGATCGAGGACATCTTCGCGGCGGGCGATCGCGTCGCGTACCGGCTGACGATTCGCGGCACGCACACCGGCGAGTTCCTCGGCGTGCCGCCGAGCGGCGCGCGCATCGCGGTGTCGTTCCTGGCGATCGTGCGAATCGAGGACGGCCGGCTGGTCGAGGAGTGGGGCGGCCTCGACCAGCCGAGCCTGCTGCGTCAGATCGGGGCGAGCGTCATCCGCGGAGCTGAATGACATGGGGGGGCTCCGGGCGCCCCCCAAACCCCCCACGCCTCCGGGCGGACATGAAGTCCGCCCTCCGGCGAACGGCTACTTCGGCTGGGCCGTCGTGCGCAGGTACGGCTTGTGGGTCTTGAAGCCGGGGAACTTCTGCTTCGCCTCGTCGTCGCTCACCGCGGGGACGATGATCACGTCCTCGCCGTGCTTCCAGTTCACCGGCGTCGCGACCTTGTGCCGGTCGGTGAGCTGCAGCGAGTCGATCACGCGCAGGATCTCGTCGAAGTTGCGGCCGCAGGTCTGCGGGTAGGTGATCATCAGCCGCACCTTCTTCGCGGGATCGATCACGAACACCGTGCGGACCGTGTACACCTCGTCGTGCGACGGGTGCATCATCCCGTAGAGGTTCGCGACCTTCCGGTCGGGGTCGGCGACGATCGGGAAGTTCACGGACGCGCCCTGCGTCTCGCGAATGTCGTTCGCCCAGCCCTTGTGCGAGTCGACGGGATCGACGCTGAGGCCGATCGCCTTCACGTTCCGCTTGTCGAACTCGGGCTTGAGCTTCGCGACGTAGCCGAGCTCCGTCGTGCAGACGGGGGTGAAGTCGCGCGGGTGCGAGAAGAGGATTCCCCACTTGTCTCCCAGCCACTGGTGGAACTGGACCTTTCCCTCGGTGGTGTCGGCGGTGAAGTCCGGTGCCTGGTCTCCGAGTCGCAGCATCTTCCTCTCCCTCGTTTGTCTATGGGAAATGTGATCTTTGGAGATTCTGTCGTCGAACTCGGCGCCCTGTCAAGCGCCCTGCGCTGCCAGGTGTTCCAGCAGCAGGCGGTTGAACGCGGCGGGATCGTCGTGCGGGGTGACGTGGCCCGAGCCCGCGACCAACGCAAGCCGCGCGCCGGGGATCGTGTCCGCCAGGGTCTGCTTGGCGGCCATCGCCACCGTGGTGTCGCGCTCGCCCGCCACGACGAGCGTCGGGCACCGGATCTCGCCGAGCCGCGCGCTGACGTCGAAGCGCGCCATCGCGGCGAGCGTGGCGACGTACGGCCGTCGCTGGTTCGCGGCGATGCGCGCGCGGGCGGCCGCGCGAAGATCCACCTGGTCGGCGCGCGGAAACGCTTCGCGCGCGACGTACGCCGCGACGACCGACATCGGCGCGCCGAGCGCGAGCAACGCGCGCCCGAGCGCGCGGAACGCGGCACGCGCGCCGTCCGGACGCAGCCGCGCGAAGCTGTTGACGATCACCAGCGAGCGCACGCGCGGCGGCGCCGCGAGCGCGAGCGTCAGCGCGACGCATCCGCCGAGCGACAGCCCGACGACGTGCGCGCGGTCGATCGCGAGACGCCGCAGCAGCGCGTCGACCGCCGCCGCCATGCGCGCGACGGACAGTGACCCGCGCGGGCGCGCCGAGCGGTGATGCCCCGGCAAGTCGACGGTCAGCACGCGGTAGCGGTCGCCGAGCGCATCGACTTGCGGTGCCCAGTCGTCGCCGGACGATCCGAGCCCGTGCAGCAGCAGCACGACGGGGGCGTTCGAGGAGCCGGTGACCTTGTAGTAGATGGCTCTCAGGGTATCCTCGGGGCCGGGAGGAAGCCATGAAAGCGATCCGCGTGTCGGAGTACGGAGGCCCCTCGGTTCTGAAGGTCGAAGAGATTCCAGCGCCTCAGCCCGCGGCGGGCCAGGTGCTCGTCCGCAATCACGCGGCGGGCGTGAATCCCGTCGACACCTATCTCAGGTCGAACACGGACAACCGCGGTCCGAAGCTGCCGTACACGCCCGGCTCCGACGCGGCCGGCGTGGTCGACGCGGTCGGATCAGGCGTGACGTCTGTGAAGCCGGGCGATCGTGTCTACGTCGGCGGCTCCGTCAGCGGCGCCTACGCCGAGATGTCGCTGTGCACCGAAGCGCAGGTGCATCCGCTGCCGGGCAACGCGAGCTTCGCGCAGGGCGCGGCGATGAACGTGCCGTACGCGACCGCGTATCACGCGCTGATCCATCGAGGCCACGGCGCGGAGGGCGAGACCGTGTTCGTTCACGGGGCGAGCGGCGGCGTCGGCATCGCCGCCGTGCAGATCGCGCGGGCGCGCGGGATGACGGTGATCGGCACCGCGGGCACCCCGCGCGGCCGCCAGCTCGTGCTCGACCAGGGCGCGCAGCACGTGCTCGATCACACGGCCCCGAACTATCTCAAGGAGCTCACCGACCTCACCGGCGGCAAGGGTCCCGACGTCATCCTGGAGATGCTGGCGAACGTCAACCTCCAGAACGACCTCGGCGTGATCGCGATGAACGGCCGCATCGTCGTCATCGGCAACCGCGGCAACGTCGAGATCAACGCGCGGCTCGCGATGAACAAGAACGCCGCGGTCGTCGGCATGGCGCTCTTCCACGCCTCGCCCGCGCAGCTCGCGGGCATCCACGCCGCGCTCGTCGAAGGGCTCCGCAACGGCACGCTGCGCCCGGTGATCGCGCAGGAGATTCCGCTCGCGCAAGCGCCGCGCGCGCACGAAGCCGTCATGGCTCCCGGCCACTCCGGGAAGATCGTGCTGGTGCCCTGATGCGACCACTCACGGCGCTTCTCGTGATCGCGCTCGTCGTGTGCGCGGGGATCCCGGCGGGCGCGCTCGCCGGCGACAGCGGCAGCATCAGCCGCGACGCCCGCGGGCCGCAGCCGGCCGGCGACTACGGCCCGCTCGGCTCACCACCCTCGCCGGCGATCTTCGTGCTCAGTCAGACGACGATCTTCATGATCGGCGTGACGCTGCTGCTGGTCGCCGCCGTGCTGGGCGCGTACACGTTCACGACCAGTCGCCGGCGTCAGACGTAGAGCCGCCGCTGATAGAGGGCCACGTCCAGCCAGCGCCCGAGCTTGAACGCGACCGCCTCCTCGACGCCGACGAGGCGGAACCCCGCGGCTTCGTGGAGGCCGCGCGACGCGAGGTTCTCGACCGTGATGCGCGCGAGCATCGAGTGATGGCCGGCTGCCACCGCCGCGTCGACGAGATCGGCGAGTAACCGCCGGCCCACCCCGCGGCCGCGCCACGCCTCGTCCACGTAGATCGAGTCTTCAACGGTGTGCGCGAACGCGGGCTTCGGCCGGTAGGCCGCGAGCGCGGCGAATCCCGCGATCTCGTCGTCGACGACGGCCACCAGGACCGGATACGCGGGCGTGTGCGCGGCGAGCCACGCGCGCTGCGCGGCGGCGGTGCGCGGCTCCGTGTCCGTCGTCGCGAGCGTGTCCCGCACTTCGCGGTTCCAGATGGCGGCGATGCGCGCGGCGTCGCTCGCCAGCGCGCGGCGCACGGTGATCGTGGCGACCATCGTGCTCATGCCCGCGTTCCGCCGGCCGCGACCTCGAGCGCGTAGACATTCCAGTCCATGCCGCGATCATCGCGGGTCCGCGTCAATCAGGGAAATCAATTGTCCTGATGCGAACGATCAGCGAGAATTGCGGTTCGATGGACGTCCAGCTCGCGCATCTCAGGGCGCTCAGCGCGGTCGCGCGGCACGCGAGCTTCTCGCGCGCGGCGGGCGAGCTCGGCGTCACGCAGCCCGCGGTGAGCATGCAGGTGCGCCAGCTCGAGGAAGCGCTCGGGCAGCCGTTGCTCGAGCGCGTGGGCAAGCGCGCGTTTCCGACGCGCGCCGGCGAGATCCTCCTCGCTCACGCGACGCGCGCGTTCCAGGAGCTTGACGCGGGCGTCGAGCGCGTGCAGCAGCTGCGCGGCGTCGTCGCCGGCCGCGTGCGCGTCGGCACCTCCGCGTCGATCAGCATCTACCTGCTGCCGCCGTTCCTGCGCCGCTTCCGCTCGCGCTATCCGGCGACCGAGCTCGTCGTCGTCACCGGCAACGCGCCGGAGATCACGCGCGCGATCGTCGAGAACGATCTCGACATCGGCATCGTGAGTCTTCCCGTGCGCGACCGCGAGCTCGTGGTGACGCCGTTCTTCGACGACGAGCTCGTCGCGATCGCCGCCCCGCAGCCGCGCTGGCGGCGGCGCCGGACGGTGGATGCCGCGACGCTCGCGCGCGAGCCGCTGATCCTGTACGAGGCCGGTGGCACCGTGCGCCGGGTGATCGACGGCTGGTTCCGTCGCGCCGGTACCTCGCCCGTGCGGCCGATGGAGCTCGGCAACACGGAGGCGATCAAGAAGCTCGTCGAGGCCGGGCTCGGCCTGTCCGTCACGTCGTCGTTCTCGGTGAAGGCGGACGTGCGCGCGCAGCTCCTCACCGCGGTGCGCCTGGAACCGCCGCTCGTCAGAAAGATCGGCGTCGCGCGCCGGCGCGACAAGCCCGCGACGCCCGCGCTGACCGCGTTCCACGAAGGCCTGGAGCAGCTGCGTCAGTCGCTCGCGCGCTGAGAGGCGCGAGGCCGCGCCTGCCGCCGCTAACGCACGCTCGCGAACGCCGCGGGCACCGGACAGTCGAACGTCGCGCGGCGGCCGTTCGGCGCCACGAGCGACAGGCGTGTGGCGTGCAGGCAGACCCGCCGGATCGGATTGCGCCGGCTGCCGTACGCCTCGTCGCCGACGATCGGGTGGCCGAGCGTCGCGAGCTGCGCCCGGATCTGACCGCGCCGGCCCGTCGTCAGCGAGAGCTCGACCACCGTGCTCTCGCGCCGCTCCTCGATCACTCGATACGTGGTGATCGCTTCCTTCCCACCCGACGCGCGCCGCGCGGGCCGCACGCGCAGGCTGCGATCGACGCGCAGGTGGCTCCGGAGCACGCCGGACGGCGGCGACAGACGCCCCTCGACGACGGCCACGTAGCGCCGCTCGACCGTGCGCGCTTCGAACTGCGCCTGGAGCGCGCGCTTCGCCCCCGCCGTTTTCGCGAAGACGAGCAGCCCCGACGTCTCGCGGTCGAGGCGATGGACGATGAAGAGCCGCCGCCCGCGCTGCCCCGCGACGTACGCCGCGAGCATGCGATACGCGGTGCGCTCGCGCTCGCTCTCGGTCGCGATCGTGAGCAGGCCCGGCGGCTTGTCGATCACGATCATCTCGCCGTCCTCGAAGATCCGGCGCAGCGCGGCGGGAAACGCGGGCGGAGCGGGCGCGCCGAGGTCGACGCGATCCGCCGCGCTGACCGCATCGTCCCCGCGCCGCACGACCTCGCCGTTGACGCGCACGCGGCCGAGGGCGAGCCACTGCTTGCGGCTCCGGCGCGAGGCGCCGGGGAAGAGGACGGCCAGCGTCTCGAGGAGCGTCAGGAGGCGACGAGCTCGCGCGCCCGCGCGTACGGGGGCTCGGCGGCGCGCATGGTGTCCGGGTTGACGCCGCGTCGCACCGCGAGGTGGTACGCGAAGAGCTGCAAGGGAACGACCGCGACGATCGGCGAGAGGAGCTCGTCGACGGCAGGCAGCGCGATCGTCTCGACCGCGAGCGCTTTCAGCTCCTGATCGTCGTCGTCGGCGAGCAGCAGCACCGGGGTGCCGATCGCCTTCGCCGCCCGCGCGGCGGTGAGACAGCGCGCGCGCGCCGGACCGGGCGGCGCGATGAGCACCAGCACGTCTTCGCCCGTCATCGCCGTGTAGACGCCGTGCAGGAACTGCTCGCAGTTGATGCCGGTCGCGGTCGCGTAGTTCGTCTCGGTCATCTTCAGCGCGGCTTCGTACGCGGTCGCGGTATTCGGGCCACCGCCGACGAACCAGTAGCGGCGGCGGTCGCCGAAGCGCCGCGCGAGCTCGACCCACGCATCGCGGTGCAGCAGCGCCTCGATCTGATCGGGCACGCGCGCGAGGCCGCGCGTCGCCGCGTCGCCGCCGCCCACCGCGTCCGCGAGCGCCGCGAGGAGCGCGAGCGCCGTCGTGTAGCTCACCGTGTGCGCGGCGGCGATCTCCTGATCCACCGTCAGCAGCGCGAGCTCACCGTCGCCGGCGCGCCGAGGGCTCCGGCCGGTGACGCTGATCGCGACGCCCTCGCTCCCCGCGCGCGCGAGCGCCTCGTGGGCGAACGGCAGCCCGCCGCGATGGCTGATCGCGATCACACCGGTCTCAGGAGGGACCGGCGGCCAGGACGACGCGAGCTCGAACGAGTGCATCGCGCGCACGCGGTGTCCGAGACGCCCCGACCGCGCGAGCAGCAGCTCGCCCACGAGCGCGGCGTGCCACGAGGTGCCGATGCCGCACAGGATCACGTGCTCCATCGCGCGCAGGCGCTCGGCGGCACGCGCGATCGTCGCGGCGTTGGAGGGGAGCACGCTCCGGAGGGCGCCGGGCTGCGCAACGATCGCATCGTGCATGTAGTACGGATGCGTCGTGCGCGGCGCCGGCGGCGACGTCATGGCGGATATTGTACCGGCTCGAACGCGACCCGCCGCGGCGCGCCGGCGCGCGCGAGCCACGCGCCGATCACGAGCAGCGCGAACGCCGCCACCGCGAGATGCCGCCCGCCGAAGAGTCCGCCCAGGAACGGCCCGAGAAAGAGCCCGCCGTCCACGCCGACGCGATAGACCGCGGTCCTCCACGCGACCAGCGCGGGCGGTGTCTCGCGCCGCAGCACGCTCAGCGGGATCATCCACCCCGCCATCGCGAGCCCGAAGAACGCGGCGCCGGCCGCCATGCCCGCGAGTGGCGCGAACGCGATCAGCACGCTGGCGACCGCCATCGTGAGCGTGACGCCCGCGAGCACTTTCACCGCGCCGATCCGGTCCGCGAGGAGGCCGGTCGGCAACAGCGCGAGCACGTCGCACGCCTGCATCAGCATGAACAGCCGCGCGATGCCCGCGCGGTCGAGCCCGAACTCACGGCTGCCGCGCACGGGGATCGCGAGCTGCTCGACGCTCGAGTACGCGATCGCGACGACCGCGCCCGCCGCGAACGCGAGCGGGGCGAGGTTCGCGCGTCGTGCGGCAGGCGTCGCGGCCGGCGTCGTCGCCGCCGGCGCGCGCGCGCCGTGCGACGGCAGCCCGGCGACCACGGCGGGGAGCAGCAGGAGCGCGCCGATCTGCAGCGTGCACGACGTCACGAGCACGCTCTTCCACGAGAGCGCGGCGGGAAGGATCGTGACGAGGCCCGCGCCGCCGAGCAGCCCGATCATCGCCGAGAACTCGACCGCGTTCAGCGCGACCGAGAGCCGGTCGCCGGCGTACGCGTTCATCAGCGCGGTCAGGCTCGCGAGCATGTTGAGCGAGTGCCCGACACCCATCAGCGCGCGCCCCGCGAACAGGAGCGCGAATCCGTCGGCGCTCGCGATGACGAGCACGCCCGCGCCGAGCGCGAGCTGCCCGACGATCAGCGCGGCTCCGAGCCGGCGCGTGATGAAGAGCCCGGCGGGAAGGTTCGCGACCATCCGCGCGAAGCCGAACGCTCCCGCGAAGAGGCCGAGCTGCCAGTCCGGCAGCGCGCTCTCGCGCGCGATCTCCGGCAAGAGGCTCGGGAACGCGCCGATCGAGGCGGTGTTCGCGAGCGTGGAGGCGGCGAGCAGGACGATCAGCGGCGGGCGCACCCGCCGATTCTACTTGCTATAGTCCCGCCCATGACGACACCCCGATTCGCCCTCCACACGTGGACGCTCGACACCACGCCGCTCACCGACGTGCTCCGGATCGCTCGCGACACGGGGTGGCAGGCCATTGAGCTCCGCCGCATCGACTTCGCGCGCGCCGCGGCCGCCGGGCGCGGCGCGGAGTCGGTGCTCGACGACGTCAAACGCAGCGGCCTCCCGGTCGCGTGCGTCGGCGTCGAGCTCGGATGGATGGGCGCGACGGGCGACGAGCGCCGCCGCCTGCTCGGCGCGTTCGAGGAGTCGTGCCGGTGGGCGCGCGCGCTCGGCTGCTCGACCGTGATGAGCCCCGTCGACAAGGGCCCGGCCGGCGACGTCGATCAGTCGATCGCCAGCCTCCGCGAGGTCGGGGAGATCGCCACGCGCCACGGCGCGCGGCTGGCGCTCGAGTTCAACGCGCTGTGCGAGCACTGGAACACGCTCCCGCGCGTCCGCGATCTCGTGCGCCGCGCCGCGCATCCCGGCTGCGGGCTGCTCGTCGACACGTATCACCTCGGCAAGAGCGGGGCAAAGCCGGACGATCTCGACGCGCTCGAGCCGTCCGAGATCGCCTACGTGCAGTTCAGCGACGCGCCGCGCGATCCGAAGCCCGGCGCGAACACCGATCGGCTTCCCGCGGGGCAGGGCACGGTGCCGTTCCGCGAGATCTTCGCGCGCATCGGGAAGAAGGGGTACGCGGGGTACATGAGCTACGAGGCGCCGAACCCGGCGGCGTGGGCGCGAGATCCGTCGGTCGTCGCGCGCGAGGCGCTGGACGCCGCGCGGGCCCAGCTGTAGGAAGCGTTACTTCTTCGAGCCGGACGCGCGCTTCGCCGGACGCGGGGCCTGCGCGGCCTCCGCGCGGCGCGGCGCTTTCGCGCCGGGCTTCTTGTCGGCGGGCACGCGCTTCGCGAGGCTTTCCTTCAGCGCGTCCATGAGGTCGATCACTTCCGCGCGCGCCGCCCCGGGCGCCGCGACCGTGATCTCCTTGCCCTCGACCTTCGAGTCGATCAGCTGGAGCACGCGCATCCGGTAGCTGTCCTGGTAGCTCTCTGGCGTGAAGTCGTCGTTGGACAGGCCGTCGATGAGCTGCTGCGCCAGATCCATCTCGCCGGCGCGGATCTTCGCGCCCTGGCCCTTGTCGATCTCGCCGAAGCTCCGCACCTCGTCCGAGAAGAACATCGTGTGGAGGATCAGCCCGTCGCTCGACGGACGGATCAGCACGAGGCTTTCCTTGCCGCGCATGACGAACGTCGCGACCGCGACGCGCCCGGACTTCGCCATCGCGTCCGTGAGGAGGCGATACGCCTTCTCGCCGCCCTTGTCGGGCCCGAGGTAGTACGCGCGCTCGAAGTAGACGGGATCGACCTTCTCGAGCGGCACGAACTCCGCGATGTCGATGTTCTTCGACGCCTCGCCTTCGAGGGCCTTCAGCTCGTCGTCGCCGACGCGCACGTACTTGTCCTTCGCGAACTCGTAGCCACGGACGAGCGCGCTGCGCTCGACGGTCTCGTTGCAGACCGGACAGAACGTCTGCTGGCGGATGCGGGAGCCGCACTTCGCGTGGAGCTGGTTGAAGCTCACGCCCATCGAGGACGCGGCCGTGTACATCTTCACGGGAATGGACACCAGCCCGAACGAGATCGTTCCTGAGCCGATCGCGTGAGGGGTCAGAGGTGGCATCGCGGTTGCCACCTTATCACCGGACCCCTATGATCGCTCAAAGCCCGTGAATACCGTGACCGGTAGTAGTGTGATCGGCGCCGACGACCCGCCGGTTGTAGGTCCGCGCTTCCGCCGTCCGCTCACCGTGGTGTCCGCGCTGATCGTGCTGGTCTTCGTCGCGCTCATCAGCGGTCTGCTCGCGTCGCGGTCGCGGCTCGATCATCTGAGCTTTCCGGAGCCGTCGCTGGCCCTGGTCGTCGGCCGCTCGATGGACGTGCGCTTCGTCGTCGACCGCCAATCGCGATGGGAGCGGCGCTTGTCCGAGCTCTTGATGGACGAGCGCACGAGCGAGCTGTCGCAGGCGATCCACTGGTACGAGGAGATGGCGGCGCACACGCGCGAGCCGATCGTCGAGCTGCATCTCGCGATCCTCGAAGGCGAGGCCGGGCGCGTCCCGCGCCTGCGCGAGAAGCTCGACGCGTGGGAGGTGCGGCCGGATCCGTATCCCGCGATGGCGGACGTGGTCGGCGCCGCGTATCTCCCCGGCGCGCCCGAGCCTTCCGACGAAGCGATCGGTCAGCTTCCCGGCGACAGCTACCCGTGGTTCGGCGAGCAGCTCGCGCTGCGCCTGGCGCTTCGACGCGGCGATCAGGCGCGCGCCGGCGAGCTGCTGGAGGAGCGCGCCGCTCGCACGGCGCCGTTGCGCCGTCGCGTGCGTGCGCTCGCCGGGATCGAGATCGGGATTCTCGGCGCGGCGCTCGCCGCGGCCGCGATGCTGGTCGCGCGGCGCGGCGGGCTGCACCTCGCCAGCGCGCCCTTGCCGCCGCCGTGGGCGGGCGCGGCCGGCGCGACGGTCCTCGTGCGCGGCGCCGCGCTCCAGGTGATCCTGCTCGCCGCCCTCTACGTCGTGTCGCAGCTCGCCGACAGCGCGGTGCTCAACGCGCTGACGTGGCCGTGGAGCAATCTCTTCTTCCTGCCGATGCTCGTCCTCGCGCGCCAGCATCTCGTGCGTCCCGCGGGGCTGCGCCTGCGCGATGCGCTCGGGCTCTCGCTCGATCCGGGCGCGCGCGTCCGTCTCGTCGTGATCGTCGTCGCGCTGATCGGCGCGGGGCTCGCGGGCGACTGGGCGTCGGGCACGTTCGCCGCGCGATTCGGGAAGGGCAGCCACTGGACCGAGTGGTTCGACGAGGATCTCGTGTGGGGTGGGGGTGGCGATGCCGCGCTCGCCGTGATCAGCGCCGTCATCGCGGCGCCGTTCTTCGAAGAGGTGATCTTCCGCGGCCTCCTCTTCGCGACGTTCCGGCGCCGGTTCGGTCTCGTCGTCTCCGCGCTCGCGAGCGCCCTGATCTTCGCCGCCGCGCACGGCTACGGATGGGTCGGGCTCTTCAGCGTGCTGTGGAGCGGGGTCCTCTGGGCGTGGAGCTACGAGCGCACGCGCAGCGTGATCCCCGGCATGCTCGCGCACGCGGCGGTGAACCTCCTCGCGTCGCTGAGCCTGCTGCTGCTGTTGCGATGACGCGCGCGCGTTCCGCGCGTTCCGATGCGCGCTCGTCGCGCGACGACCTCGCCGCGTACCGCGCGAAGCGCAACCCCGCGGGCACGCCTGAGCCATTCGGCGAGGCCGCGTGGCCGGTCGGAAAGGCGGGTGCCGTCGGCAGTCGCGGAGGGCCGGGATCCACTCCCGGCCCGGAGCGGGGGGGCTTGGGGGGCGCGTCTCGCGCGCCCCATCTGTTCGTCATCCAGAAGCACGCGGCGCGGCGGCTGCACTACGACGTGCGCCTCGAGATCGGCGGCACGCTGAAGAGCTGGGCGGTGCCGCGCGGGCCGTCGATGCGCCACGGCGAGCGGCGCCTCGCGGTGCACGTCGAGGATCATCCGCTCGAGTACGCGGACTTCGAGGGCGTGATCCCGCGCGGCAACTACGGCGCCGGCGAAGTCATCGTGTGGGATCGCGGCTGGTATCGTTCGGCGAAACCCGACGCGCTCGACGCGCAGCTCGCGCGCGGGCGGATCGAGGTGGAACTCTTCGGCGTGAAGCTGCGGGGGCGATTCAGCCTGGTTCGCACCACGAAAGGCCGCGATTGGCTCCTGCTGAAGAACGACGACGCGTTCGCCGGCGCGGAGGAGCCGACGGAGCGCTTTCCCGAATCGATCCTCTCCGGCCTGACGCTCGAGGAGCTGCGCGCGGGACCGGCGCGGGCCGCGCGGCTGCGCACGCAGCTCGCGGCGGTGCGCGCGCCGGCCCGGCGCGTCGCCGCCGCCGAGCAGCCCGTGATGCTCGCGACGCTGGCGGCGCGACCGTTCTCGCGCCCGGGCTGGATCTTCGAGCTGAAGTACGACGGCGTGCGCGTGCTCGCGCAGCGCGAGGGCTCCGTCGTGGAGCTGTACGGCCGCGCGGGACAGCGGTTCACGCCGCGCTATCCCGAGGTCGTCGCGGCGCTGCGCTCGCTGCCGCTCGAGCGCTTCGTGATCGACGGCGAGGTCGTGGCGCTCGACGAGCGCGGGCGGCCGAGCTTCCAGCGCTTGCAGACGCGCATGCATCTGACGCACGCCGCGGACGTCGAGGCCGCGCGCGGCACGACGCCGGTCACCGGCGTGTTCTTCGACGCGCTCTCCCTCGACGGCCGCGACCTGCGCGATCTCCCGCTCGAGACGCGCAAGTCGCTGCTCGCGCTCCTGTTGTCGGCGCGCGGCGTCGTGCACTACGGCGCGCACGTCGCCGAGCACGGCGAAGCGTTCTACGACGCGGCGGCCGAGCAGCGTGTCGAAGGCATCGTCGCCAAGCGCGCGGACAGCCGCTACACCGGCGGCCGCTCGCCGCAGTGGATCAAGATCAAGTGTCACCTGCGCCAGGAGTTCGTGATCGGCGGGTTCACGGCGCCACAAGGCAGCCGCGGGCGCTTCGGCGCGCTGCACGTCGGGGTCTACGACGGCGACGCGCTCGTCTACGTCGGCCGCGTGGGCACCGGCTTCGACGATCGCACGCTCGACGCGATCTGGTCGCGGCTGCAGCCGTTGCGCGTCTCGAAGTCGCCATTCGTCCGCGGGACGCCGAATGGGCGCGGGCACACGTGGGTGTCGCCGGCGCTCGTGTGCGAGGTGCGGTTCACCGAGTGGACGCAGGACGGCGGGTTCAGGCATCCGGCGTTTCTCGGGTTGCGTGTCGACAAGTCTCCGCTCGAGTGTCGCCGCGAAGCGGCGGCGGGCGCGGGGCCGGAAGGGGCGGAGGGGTTCCCCGCCCCTTCCGGCCCCGCGCCCGCCGCCGCCTCAGTCGAACGCGCCGAGCACGTGAGTCTCAGCAACGTCGACAAAGTGTTTTGGCCGGATGACGGGTACACCAAGGGGGATCTGCTCGCCTACTACGACATCGTCGCGCCGCTGCTCCTTCCTTATCTGCGCGAGCGGCCGCTCGTGCTGACGCGTTACCCGGACGGGATCGAAGGGAAATCCTTCTATCAGAAGGACGCGCCGCATTTCGCGCCCGAATGGATCAGGACCACGCGCATTCACGCGCCCGATGCTGATCGGGAGATCGACTACCTCGTCGTCGACGACGTGCGGGCGCTGAGGTACGTCGTCAATCTCGGAGTCATTCCGCTGCATTTGTGGGGCTCTCGCGTCGGGTCGCTCGACAGGCCCGATTGGTTGATTCTCGATCTCGATCCGAAGGGCGCGCCCTTTTCCGACGTCGTCAAGGTCGCGCGAGCCCTGCACAAGATTCTCGAGGAGCTCCGGATCGCCTCGTACGTGAAGACATCCGGGGCGACCGGACTTCACATCCTCGTGCCGATGGGCGCGCGCTACACGTGGGAGGAGGTGCGCACGTTCGCGCGGCTGCTCGCCACGCTCGGCGTCGAGGCGGAGCCGAAGATCTCGACGATCACGCGGCAGATCCGCGCGCGCGACGGGAAGGTCTACATCGACTGGCTCCAGAACATTCAGGGCCAGACGATCGTCGCGCCGTTCTCCGTGCGGCCGCTGAAGGGCGCGACCGTATCGTGTCCGCTGCGCTGGGACGAGGTCGGCTCACGTCTCGACCCGCGCGCGTTCACGATCACGACCGTGCCGAAGCGCTTCGCGTCGATGAAGGATCCGGTGGCGCCGGTGCTGCGCGAGCACGTCGACATCGCGCAGGTCCTCCGACGGCTGGAGCGCCGCCGCTAGGCGGGGCGGACGCTCGCGAGGGCGGGCAGCGCCTTCTCGAAGCCGTACTCGCGGCTGCGGTCGACGTCGTCGCAGTCGCGAATCACGGTGCGGACGAACCCGAGCCGCTCGTACATGACGTGCGAGCGCGTGAACTTCACGTCCGACCAGAGCTTCACGCGGGCGTAGCCGCGGCCGGCGACCCAGCCCACGGCATGCTCGACCAGCGCGCTTCCGAGACCCTGGCCGCGGAGTGACGGATGGAGGTACACACGCTTGATCTCGATGTCACGGGGCGAGAGCGGCAGCACACCGACCGTCCCGGCCACGTGGCCCTCGCGCTCGAGCACCCAGAATGCCCCACCAGCCCGGAAATAAGTTCCCGGGATGCTGGTCAGGTCCGCGTCGTACCCGGCCGGCTCGAAGGTCAGCCCGAACTCGGTGAACACGCTGCCGATCAGCCCGAGAACCCCGGCTTCGTGACGGCCTTCGAAGGGAACGATGACAACCATCCCACCTCTAGCCTACAACCGCCGTGCCACGAGGCCCCGGCGGCGGCGCGCCGCGTCAGCGCAGGGGGCGGAAGAATTCCGCGATGTCAGCCGCCAGCGCCGCCGGCTCCTCGAGCGCCGCGAAGTGTCCACCCGACGGCATGACGGTCCAGCGCCGGATGTCGTAGGTACGCTCGGCCCACGCGCGCGGCACGTGGAGGATCTCCTTCGGAAACGCCGCGTAGCCCGCCGGCACCGCGATGCGCTGATCGCGCGCGATCGGCCAGCGCTCGTGACGCCGCCAGTAGTACGGCCAGAACGACGAGTTGATCGCGCCCGTCGCCCAGTAGACCGTGACGTTCGTCAGCAGCGTGTCGCGGCCGATGTGCTCGATCACGTCGCCCTTGCAGTCGGTCCACGTCCGGAATTTTTCCAGGATCCACGCGAGCAGACCGACGGGCGAGTCCGTGAGCCCGTACGCGAGCGTCTGAGGCTTCGTGCCCTGGATCCACTGATAGCCGGTCTCCTCGCGCTCCCACTGCTTGAGCTGATCGAGATAGCGCCGCTCGTCGTCTGTCGGCGGGACGTTCGGCGTCCCGTCGCGTCCCGCGGCGAGCATCGTCACGTGGATTCCCGTCAGGTGCGGCGCGTGGAACGCGCCGAGACAGGTGGTGACGAACGCGCCCCAGTCGCCGCCCTGCGCGCCGAAGCGCGCGTAGCCGAGCACGCCGGTCATCAGCCGCGCGAACATGTCCGCGACCACCTTCAGATCGACGCGCCGCTGATTCGCGCGGAACGAGAACCCGTAGCCCGGTAGCGACGGCGCCACGACGGTGAAGGCGTCACGCGCATCGCCGCCGAACCTCGCGGGATCGGTGAGACGCGGAAGGATCTTCTGGAACTCGACGATCGATCCCGGCCAGCCGTGCGAGAGCAGGAGCGGCATCGGATTCGGCCCGACGCCCTTCGCGTGGATGAAGTGCACGTCGATCCCGTCGAGCGGGACGACGAATTGCGGCCACGCGTTGAGATCGGCCTCCCGGGCGCGCCAGTCGAATCCGTCGCGCCAGTAGGCGACCAGGTCTTTCATCGTCTGGAGGTCGGTGCCGTAGCTCCACCCGCTGCCGGGAACCTCGTCGGGCCAGCGGACGCGCGCGAGCCGCTCACGCAGGTCGGCGAGCACCGCGTCCGGCACCGCGACCGCGAACGGAACGGGCGCGCTCACGCCGTCGCCGGCGCCGACGGAAACGCCGGCGGCCGCTTCTCCTTGATCGCGCGCGCGCCCTCGCGCACGTCCGGCTCCATGAACGTGAGCAGCTCCAGCGCCATCGAGTTGTCGAAGATCGGCCCCGCCTGCCGGAGCCAGTTGTTCAGGCTGCGCTTGGTGAGCCGGATCGCGTTCTGCGCGCCGAGCGCGAGCTTGTCGGCGACCTCGAACGCCTTGTCCATGAGCCGCTCCGGCGGCACGCACAGGCTCACGAGCCCGATGCGCTCCGCTTCCTTGCCGTCGATGAAGTCGCAGGTGAGCAGGTAGTACTTCGCCTTCGCCATCCCGCACAGGAGCGGCCACACGATCGCCGCGTGGTCGCCCGCGACCACGCCGAGCCGCGTGTGCCCGTCGGTGATGCGCGCCGACTCCGACATGATGCTGATGTCCGCGAGCAGCGCGACCACGAGCCCCGCGCCGACGGCGACGCCGTTGATCGCGGAGATGATCGGCTTGTCGCAGTTGATCATGTTGTAGACGATGTCGGACGCTTCCTTCAGCGTGTTGTAGAGCCGCTTCGGGTCGGTCGCGTTCTGCTCGACCATCTCGAGATCGCCGCCCGCGGAGAACGCGCGACCCTTGCCGGTGATCACGGCGACGCGCGTGTCCGGGTCGGCGCCGATCGTCAGCCACACCTGCGTGAGCTCCCAGTGCAGGCGATCGTTCGTCGCGTTCAGACGCTCGGGCCGGTTGAAGCTGATGAGCATCACTCCGTTGGGGCGGCGCTCGAACGTCAGGTGCTGGTAGGCGGAATAGTCCATAATGGCTCCCCTTTGCCCCTGTATATCATCAGTGAGTCCACGTTCGGCGCCGCGTGCGCGCTCGCGTCCGCCTTCTTCTGGGCGCTCACGAGCCTCCTGGTGCGGCGGCTCGGCGTGGTCACCAGCATGGTGACGATCAACGCCGTCCGCATCAGCGCGAGCGGCGTCGTCATCCTGCTCGTGCTCGCCGTCACCGGCACGGCGCGCGAAGAGATCGCGGCCATGTCCGCCGCGACGCTCTTGCTCATCGCCTCGTCGACGGTGCTCGCGGCCGGCATCGGCGACAGCATCTTCTTCGAATGCTCGCGCGTGCTCGGGCTCGGCCGCGCGATGACGCTCGCCATGACGTATCCGCTCATGGCCGCCGCGTTCGCCGCCGCCTTCCTCGGCGAGCCGATCACGCTGCGCTCGACGGCGGGCGCGATCATCACGCTGTCCGGCCTCGGGCTCATCGTCGGTGCGCGCCGCGACGACGGCGGGTCGCTGCGCGGTCACCGGATCGCGATCCTCATGTCGTTCGTGGTCGCGCTCACGTGGGCGGCGTCCGCGATCCTCATGAAGCCGCCGATGCGCGAGCTCTCGCCGCTGACCGCGCAGGGGATCCGGATGCCGATCGTCGCCGCGTTCCTCTGGCTTCTGCCGTGGGCGCGCGCGGGCCTGCCGGCGTTTCTCACGGCACGCCGCGCGCTCCTCGTGCCGATGAGCCTGCTGAGCGTGCTGACGGCCGTGAGCGCGTTGACGTGGGTCGCGGGCTTGAAGTACTCGGACGTCGTGGTGGCCACCGTGCTCTCGTCCACGTCGCCGATGTTCGCCCTCGGGCTGGCGGCGATGTTCCTCGGCGAGCGCGTCTCCGCCGGCGCGGTGTGCGGCGCGCTGCTCACCATCGTCGGCATCGTGATCCTCAAGTTCTGACCCGCGGGCGCCCTGCGCCCGCCCTCCCTGACCGTGCTATCGTCAGCGCCGCCGTGGAAAACATCCTTCCCTGGGGCCGTCAGCGCCGTCTCATCGCCGGGGTGATCGCGTCCGCCGCGGCCGTCGTGAGCGGCGTCACGCTCGTCCTCCTCGCGGCCGGCGCGTGGTGGTTCTCGATCGTCTTCGTTCTCACGTGGGCCGGCACGCTCCTGCTGCTCGAAGCGCGCGATCGCACGTGAGTGCGCCTCGCCGCGCGCGGTGCGCGCGAGACGGCGGGCGGCGGCCGGACGCCGATCCAGGACCCGGAGGAGCGCCGTCAGCTCATGCGCCAGGCGTTCCGCGTCTACCGTGAGTCGACCTCGGTCGCGCTGCTCGTCACCGGCGTCGTGATGCTCGCGCGAGGCCTGATGGGAATGTGACGGCGCCGCTGACGTATCGCTCGCCGAAGACCGAGGTGAAGGAAAGCCCGATCGAGGGACTCGGGCTCTTCGCGAAAGCCGCGATCGCGCCCGGCGAGATCGTCGCGGTCAAGGGCGGCTACGTCTTCTCGCGCGCGGAGTGGGCGCGCCTGACCACCGCGCTCGGCCCGTCGGAGATCGAGATCACCGACGAGCTGGTGATGGGACCCGCGCGCGCGGCCGAGCGCGCCGGCTCGATGCTCTACACGAACCACTCCTGCGAGCCGAACCTCGCCATCCAGGGCCAGATCGTGCTGGTGGCGATGCGCCACGTCGCCGCCGGTGAAGAGCTGACGATCGACTGGGCCACGACCGACGACGCCGACTACGTGATGACGTGTCGCTGCGGCAGCCCGCGGTGCCGCGGCACCATCAGCGGCAAGGACTGGCGGCGCAAGGATCTTCAGGAAAAGTATCGCGGCTGGTTCTGCTGGTTCCTGCAGCGCAAGATCGACGCCGCGCAGGGCTGAGCATGCGGCGGTTCACGCACGTGCCGCGCCCGCCGCTCTCGAATCACATCGAGATCCTGTGGGCGTACGAGTCGTACGGCGGCGGTCACGCGCGCGAGCGCGTGCTGCCGAACGGCGCCGCCGAGATCGTCTTCCTCCTCGACCGGGAGCGCGAGCAGCCGGTGGTCTGCGGCGCGCACTCGGAAGCCTTCATCATCGAGACCGCGACTCGCCCGACGCTGCTCGGCGTGCACTTCAAGCCCGGCGGCGCGCTGCCGTTCCTGAAGGTTCCGGCGGACGAGCTGGTCAACCGGCACGTCGCGCTCGACGCGTTGTGGGGCGCGCTCGCGTCCGAGCTGAGGGATCGGCTGCTGGAGGCGCCGACGTGGGCGGCGCGCTTCCGCGTCGTCGAGCGCGCGCTGCTCGCGCGTCTGACGACCTCGTGGCCGCGGCATCCCGCCGTCGCGTTCGCGGTGAGCGCGATCGAGGCCGCGCCGCACGCGCAGACGATCGGCCGGCTGACCGAGCGCATCGGCCTGAGCCCGCGCCGCTTCATCGAGGTGTTCGCGGGCGAGGTCGGACTCACGCCAAAGGTCTTCGCGCGCGTGCGCCGCTTCCAGCGCGTGCTCGCCATGATCCAGCGCAACGAGGCCATCGACTGGGCCGACGTGGCGGTCGCCGGCGGCTACTACGACCAGGCGCACTTGATTCACGACTTCCGCGCGTTCTCCGGCATCAATCCGACCGCGTACGTTCGCGCGGATCCGCGCGAGCGCAATCACGTGCCTATCGATTGACGGGGTCGGACGCGGCGGCGGGCCGGAGGCGCGGGCGGCGCGCCCCGGGGTGCGACGCTCAGAGGCTCCGCCACCGAGGGAGCTTCGCTCCCTCTTGTCTCCGCATTCGCTCTGCACCCCG